>ERZ834694.30-NODE-30-length-181259-cov-6.561638_pt1 | contig 181259 bp, 151 predicted proteins | sample MGYA00519691_ERZ834694 | MGnify/ENA primary metagenome ERZ834694 (study PRJEB31850, sample SAMEA3708758) | human gut metagenome | biome: human gut; feature: human-associated habitat; material: faeces | place: China | collected 2014 ... | reverse complement strand
CAGGTGGATCTGGATGCTTTGCTGGACGGCTACGACTGGCTGCACCTGAGCGGCATCACCCCGGCACTGGCACCCAACTGCCGCACCCTCATTCTGGATATGCTCAAGGTCGCCAAAAACAAGGGCCTGACCGTCAGCTTCGACGGCAATTTCCGCTCCACCCTGTGGAGCTGGGAAGAAGCCCGCGATTTCTGCACCGAGTGCCTGCCCTATGTGGATGTGCTGCTTGGCATTGAGCCGTACCACCTGTGGAAGGATGAGAGCGACCACTCCAAGGGCGACTGGAAGGACGGCGTGCCTCTGCAGCCCAGCTATGAGCAGCAGGACGAGATTTTCCAGCACTTCATCGAGCGGTATCCCAACCTCAAGTGCATTGCCCGCCATGTGCGTTATGCGCACAGCGGCAGCGAGAACAGCCTGAAGGCCTTCATGTGGTACGATGGCCACACCTTCGAGAGCAAGCTGTTCACCTTTAATATCCTTGACCGCGTGGGCGGCGGCGATGCCTTTGCCAGCGGCCTGATCTACGCCATGCTGCACAACTACAGAGCCATGGATATGATCAACTTTGCGGTGGCAAGCAGTGCCATCAAGCACACCATCCACGGCGATGCCAACATCACCGATGATGTGAGCACTATCCGCAACCTGATGAACATGAACTACGATATCAAGCGGTAAGTTTTATCGCCGTACAGAGAACGCCCGCCGGGTCTCCCCGGCGGGCGTTGCTTTTTCTATCAGATATACCGCCCAGTGATGCTCTCCGGGTTCTGTCTTACCTGTTCCGGCGTACCTGCCGCCACGATGCGTCCGCCGGCATCGCCGCCGCCCGGCCCCATATCCACAAGGTAATCCGCATTGCGGATCACATCCAGATCATGCTCAATGACCACCACGGTGGCACCGTTCCCGATCAGCTTCTGGAACACGCCCAGCAGGGTCTGTACATCCAGCGGATGCAGGCCGATGGTGGGTTCATCGAACACGAACACACTGTCTGCCTGCCCCTTGCCCATCTCGCTGGCAAGCTTCAGCCGCTGGGCTTCGCCGCCGGAAAGGCTGGGTGTCTCCTCGCCAAGGGTCAGGTAGCCAAGGCCCAATTCTTTCAGTACCTGCAGGCGCTGGCGCACAAGCTTGCAGTCCGCACAGGCTTCCAATGCAGTGGACACATCCATGTCCATCAGGTCGGCCATGGAGGCTGGTTCGCCGTTCGCCGTGGGCAGCTTCACTGCCGCCGCTTCCCGGCTGTAACGCGAACCGCCGCAGTCCGGGCAGGGCACTTCTACGTCCGGCAAAAACTGCACATCCAAACTGATGACGCCGGTGCCGTCACAGGTGGGGCACCGCAGCTTACCGGTGTTGTAGGAGAAATCGCCCGCCTTATAGCCGTGGTCTTTGGCATCCTGCGTTTTGGCAAACAGCTTGCGCAGCTCATCGTGCACATTGGCATAGGTGGCCACGGTGGAGCGCACATTGATGCCGATGGGCGTTGCATCGATCAGCTTCACCTGCGCGATTTCCTCGGCCTCCACGCTTTTCACATGCGCTGGCAGGGCTGTGCCGTTCACCTTTGCCTGCAAGGCCGGGACCAGGCTTTCCAAAATCAGGGTGGTCTTGCCGCTGCCGGACACACCCGTAACCACGGTCAGCCGCCCCTTAGGCAGTTCCAGTTCCAGCGGCTTCACAGTATGGATGGCCGAGGTTGCCAGATGGATGCGGCCCTGTGCAAACAGTTCATTTTCCGGCACATGAGGCCGGGCGTTCACCCCCGCCCTGCCTGCAAGAAACGGGCCGATCTGAGAAGCCGCGTTCTGTTCAATTTTCGGAATGCTGCCCTGCGCGATCACATGTCCACCCTTTGCACCGGCTTCCGGCCCCATCTCGATCAGCCAGTCAGCTTCCTTTAAAATTTGGGTATCGTGATCCACCAGCACCACCGAGTTGCCGTCGGCCACAAGGTCGTGCATCACATCGGTCAGGCCTTCAATGTTAGAAGGATGCAGGCCGATGGACGGCTCGTCCAGCACATAGAGCACACCGGTGGTACGGTTGCGCACCGCACGGGCCAGCTGCATCCGCTGGCGCTCACCGGTGGAAAGAGTGGAAGCGGAGCGGTCCAGCGTCAGGTAGCCAAGGCCCAGTGAAAGCAGCCGTGCCGCTGCCGTCTGGAAGGATTCGCAGATATTGCGGGCCATGGGCCGCATCTCTTCCGGCAGACTGTCCGGCACACCCGCCACCCAATCGGTAAGCTGCACAAGAGTCATCTGACAAGCCTTGTCCAGCGTGATGCCCCGCAGCTTTGGGGTACGAGCCGCATTACACAGCCGGGTGCCGCCGCAGTCCGGGCACGGCCCTTGGGTAAGGAAGCGCGCCACGCGCTTCAGCCCCTTCTCGTCCTTAACCTTGGCTAGGGCGTTTTCAACCGTGTAGACGGCGTTGAAATAGGTGAAGTCAAGCTCGGCGAAGTCGTTGCCCTTCTTGGCTTTGTAGAGAATGTGGCGCTTCTCCGCCGGCCCGTCAAAAACGATATCGCGCTCGCGTTGGGTGAGTTCGCAAAACGGCACGTCGGTGCGCACGCCCATCTCGCGGGCGACCTGCTTCATGAGGTCCCACATAAGCGAACCCCAAGGCAGCACCGCGCCCTGGTCTATGCTCAGCGACTCGTCGGGTACCAGGGCGGCACGGTTCACGGTGCGCACCTCGCCCGTGCCCTGGCAGGTGGGGCAGGCACCGCCGGAGTTGAATGAGAGGTCCTCTGCCGCGGGACCAAAAAAGCTGTGGCCGCATGCAGGGCAGGTCAAGGGTTGCTCGGCTGCGACGGCAAGGCTGGGTTCGCAGCGCGCGCCGCAGGCGGGGCACACGTGCGATCCCACGCGCGAGAACAACAGGCGCAGGCCGTTCAAAAGCTCGGACATGGTGCCAAAGGTGCTGCGCGGGCCTGGAATGGCCGGGCGCTGGTGCAGGGCGAGCGCCGCGGGAACGTAGAGCACCTGGTCCACATCCGCGCGTCCCGCCTGCGTAATGCGCCGCCTGGTGTAGGCGGAAAGCGCCTCAAGGTAGCGTCGCGACCCTTCTGCGTACAAAACGCCCAGAGCAAGTGAGCTTTTGCCTGATCCCGAGACGCCGGCGATGGCCACCAGCCGTCCCAAGGGGATGTCGATATCTACGTTTTTAAGGTTGTGGACGCGCGCCCCGCGCACTTCGATATGGTCGGGTGCAAACGCGTGGCTGCCCGCATTCATCATGGTCAAAGCTCCCGTCACGGGCTGGACTCATGGTCTAGAGACAAGAAGACCGCCCCCCCGCATTGCTAAAATGAACCCACCTCTCAGAAGGTGGGCGCCCTCATCGTACTCTCCAGCTTCCTTAACAACGAAGGATATCTGTAACAGCAACGACTGTGTGGGCTCCCTAGAAAAACGCGACGGTTCACCCAGTTGCTCCGCGGGGGGCGGAATACCTATATCTTAGGTCCGCGTACTTTCATTACTAGTCTTGACTTGTAGAAATCGGTATCGGATTATTGAAGCACGCGCCTATTTTTACTCTGACAAGAATCTATCAAGAGAATATTCTCGTTCTTAACACCGCAGGTAGAAGCGTTGTTTATGATGCGCCGTCAGGTTTTATCCGTCGCCGGCAACGCGATCTCCCCTTATCTTCCTCGAGGGCGCGGCCATGGGCTGCAAGATCCGTGGGGTCGCCCCGCCGCCCGCCGCCCAATACGCGCCGTTCAGGATGAACCGCGCATGAAGAAACGGTTTAGAGGCGGTTTCACGTGGACGAGGATATCTGCGAGCCATCTTCGGTCGCAATTCCTCGCATTCATTTATGTGAACGTTGTTCAATCTTGATGAACTCTGTTCATATTCCGCAAACCAATCGATATAGTTGGCTATACGGGATTCGGTGCCCGCGGGTGCCGGAGGCGTTTTGCCGTTTACGCGCTAGGTTAGGAGAACCATGAAAAAGTACGCCAACGTCGCGATCGTCTATTCGTTCCTCGCTTTGGCGGGAGGCGTGTTCTATCGCGAGTTCACCAAGTTCAACGGGTTCGAGGGCGCAACCTCGCTGGGGTTCGTCCATCCGCATTACCTCATGCTGGGCGTCTTCTTCTTTTTGGCGTTGATCGTCTTCGATAAGCTCTTCAACGTTTCGCAGCGCTTGGGCAAGCTCCTTGTCGGCTACCAGGTCGGCCTCAACCTCAGCGTAATCATGATGTTGGTTCGCGGTGTGCTGCAGGTTCTGGGTACCCCGCTTTCTTCCGGCGCCAACGCCGCCATCTCCGGTATCGCGGGTATAGGTCACATCATTTTAGGCGTCAGCCTGGTTATGATCCTGTTCAAGATCAAATCCGCCGTCATGCAGGAGGGCAGGTAATCGGTCTCTTGTGCATCGCCCCTCGCGATTCGCTCGACTCGCAGCTGGAGTACAATTTCATAGCAAGCCGTAGCCGGCGCGCCCGCATCCTGGCAGGCGCGCCGTTTTGCAACCAGCCTCTGGGACGGGCGATGCTTGCGCGAACCGCTCCCGTCGCACGTAGGAATAATAAAAACGGGGCGCGACCGTGCCCAAAAAGAGCCCGAAAAGCCCGTTGAAATGGGGATCAACAATGCATACGCTGTTAACGCCTGACGCCTTGGATGCCTGCGAGCTCTGCCCGCGATGCTGCCGGGCAGCCCGCGCGAAGGGCGCTCGCGGCGTCTGCGGCGCGGACTCTACGCTCAAGATCGCCCGCGCGGCGCTGCACATGTGGGAGGAGCCTCCCATTTCCGGTGAGGCGGGCTCGGGCACCATCTTCTTCAGCGGATGCCCGCTCAAGTGCATCTACTGCCAAAACCACCAGATCTCTACCGGGGGTTTCGGCATCGAGGTCTCTCCGGAGCGCTTGGTTGAGATCATGCTCGAGCTGCAAGACCAAGGCGCCCTCAACATCAATCTGGTGACGGCGACGCACTATGCTCATCTGCTGCCCGCTGCGATCACCGCGGCGCGCCAGCGCGGCCTCAAGATCCCGATCGTCTACAACACCAGCGGCTACGAGCGCGTGCAGGCGGTCGCAGAGCTTGCCGGATTGGTAGACGTGTGGCTTACCGATTTCAAATACGCCGACGTCGCGCTCGCGCGCAGCCTTTCCCACGTGCCGGATTACCCGGACGTCGCGGCCGCCGCGCTCGCCCAGATGGTCTCGCAAATCAACGCTGCCGGTGGCGAGCTGCTGGCGCAAGACGGCCATATGCTGCGCGGCATCATCGTCCGTCATCTGGTGCTGCCCGGTCATGCGGAGGATTCCTGTCGCGTGCTCGACCGCATCTGGGAGGTCGCCGGCGACGTTCCTATCTCCGTCATGAACCAGTACACGCCCAACCAGCGCATGCGCGACCAGGGCGGCGACCTTGCACGCGCGGTTTTGGACGAGGAGTACGAGATGGTGCTCGACCATGCAGACGACCTCGGCTTCACCACCATGTTTTGGCAGGAGGGCGGCGCCGTGGATGAGAGCTTCACCCCGCCGTTCGACACCACCGGCGTGCTCGAGTCCGCCGCTATCTCGAATGGGCGCATCGGCTAGGTGCGCGCGTTGCCGAACGCTGCCGCGAGGGCGGCCGGGGCTGTCCCGCCTGCGCCCTGTCCCACGTCGTACGGAGCCCTGCCAAACGGGTATACTTTTCAAGATTTACTTCACCCAACTCCGGCGCCCCTTGGCGTCGACGCATCAAGGAGGTCGGCTTCATGACCGATCAGAACACCCCGCTTTCGGATGAGGAGCGCGCAGAGCTCGAGGCGCTCCGTGCCGAGAAGGCGCGCCGCGAGGAAGAAGAGCGCGCCCGCAAAGAGCGTGCCGAACTCGAAGCCCTTCGCGCCGAGCAGGCGGCAGCGGACGCCCCTGCGTCGCAGAAGCCCGCCGCCGCCCCCAAGCCTCGCCGCGCGCCTGCGCCTCAGGAGCCCGCCATCGATCCGGAGAACCTTACCTTTGGTCAAAAGATGGTCATGACCAAGGACGAGGTTGACGAGGACGGCGTGCCGCCCATGCCTCCGGCGCAGAAGCTCATCATCGCCGTCGGCGTGGTGCTGCTTATCGTTGCGGGCTTCTGGCTCGTAAAGAACAACCTGCATTAGGCTTTTTCGCCGCCGTCGACGCACTAAATCGCCGGCGGCATTTCTCTATCCATCGCTTCAAGGGCGAATTCGACTCGGTCTTCCGCGACGGGGGATCGCGCGCGAATCGCCGCAATAGGAGGACACTATGGCGCTCACCGACATCGCCCGTCCCACCGACGTTTCCATGCTTACCGACCTCTACGAGCTCACCATGGCCCAGGGCCTATGGGAGAACGGCAAGCTCGAGGAGCAGGGCTGCTTCACCGCGTTCTACCGCGATCGCCCCTTTGGCAACGCGTTCGCCGTCATGTGCGGCACCGCGGAGCTGCCGGAGCTAGTCGAGAACCTGCGTTTCACGGACGAGGACATCGACTACCTGTCCTCCCTGTCCGCACCCGGCGGCGGCAAGATGTTCAACCCGGATTTCCTCGAGTTCCTGCGCGGGTTCCGCATGCGCGTCGACATCGATGCGGTGCCCGAGGGCGAGCTGGTCTTTCCGCGAGAGCCCATGGTGCGCGTGACGGGCTCCGCCCTTGAGTGCCAGCTGCTCGAGACCGCGCTGCTCAACACCATCAACTTTCAGACGCTGGTCGCCACCAAGACCGCCCGCGTGGTCCAGGCGGCAAAGGGCCGTCCCGTCGCCGAGTTCGGCCTGCGCCGTGCCCAGGGCCCCGATGGCGGCCTCGCCGTGGCGCGCGCCAGCTACGTCGCGGGTTGCGCTTCCACGTCCAACGTGCTGGCGGGTCGTCGCTACGGCATCCCGGTCTTCGGCACCCACGCCCACAGTTGGGTCATGAGCTTCGATACCGAGCTCGAGGCCTTCCGCGCGTTCGCCCGCTCCATGCCAAAGAACTGCACGCTGCTCATCGACACCTATGACGTACGCGAGGGCGTAGAGAACGCCATCATCGTCGCCAAGGAAATGGAGGCGCGCGGCGACCGACTCGCTGCCATCCGCATCGATTCGGGCGACCTCGCCAAGCTTTCCAGCTATGTGCGCTCCCGATTCGACGCGGAGGGGCTCGGCTACGTCAAGATCTCCGTGTCCAACGATTTGGACGAGTACACCATCCAGTCCCTCATCGATCAGGGTGCCCCCATTGATTCCTTCGGCGTCGGCACCAAGCTCGCCACGTGCTATGACCAGCCCGCGCTCGGTGGCGTTTACAAGCTCGCTGCCCGCCGCGCGTCCGCCTCTGACGCCTGGACGCCCGTGGTCAAGCTCTCTGAGCAGCCCTATAAACGAACCATTCCTGGAATCCAGCAGGTTAGGCGCTATATGGATGCGTCCGGCTCTCCGGTGTGCGACATGATTTTGGACGAGGCGTACCTGGAGGGGGAAGGCGACCAGCGCGGTGCCACCTTGGTCGCGGTCAACGATGCCGCCCTGGTGACCGACGTGTCCGGGTTCGATTATCGCGAGCTTCTCGCCCCGTGCGTGCGCGACGGCTGCGCGGTGGCTCCGAGAGAGGACCTCTCCGTTGCGCGTGAACGTTGCGCCGCAGCCGTCGAGGCCCTCGACCCCGCATACAAGCGCTTCCTCTACCCGCAGTCCTACGTGGTCGGTATGGAATCCGGTCTGGCCCACGTTCGTGACGAACTCGTCCGCGAGCGCATGAGCGAGGCCGCCAGCTCCCTGCCATGGAAGACCACTAAGTTCTAACACCGTGTCGTCGTTTACCGATCGGTACTTGGAGGCGATGCCATGCCAGCATTAAGTATGTTTTTTGGAATCATTGTCTACATGTATAGAGAATTGGGTGGAAAACACAATCTGCCTCATATCCATGCGATTTATTCAGGTGATGAGGTGGTTGTCGATTTGGAAGGTAACGTCCTGGAAGGGGCGATTCCAAGGAATAAAATGAGGCTACTACTTGCTTGGATTGAAATACATCGTGAAGAGCTAGAGGCAAATTGGGCTTTGCTGAGTGCAGGAGAGCAATTCTTTAAAATTGATCCGTTGCGTTAGGTGGTGTCTAATGTCGATTCCAAGGTTGTTGAAAGTGACGCCTCGCGAGGACCGTTCTCTTGTCCTTGAGTATGACTCCGGCGAGCGCAAGGTTTTCGATGTTAATCCTTATATCTCCGGTTCTTGGTATGGCGAGCTTGGTGAGATTCCTTACTTCAATACTGTATCTGTTGTTTCCGGGGGAAGCGGTATCGCTTGGCCTCACGGCCAAGACATCGCGCCTCATGAGTTATATGAATTGAGCGTCTCGTGTTGACGCGCGCCCGCTCGTCCGCGAGCGCATGAGCGAGGCCGCCAGCTCCCTGCCATTGAAGACCACCAAGTTCTAACACCGCGCCGGCATATGTCCGCGCGTCCTGCGCTATGATGGGCTGACGAATTATCCGCGCGCCGTCGCATCCTCGCGGCGGCGCGCCTGCATGTTGTCGAGGTGTTCCATGTCAGTCCAGCGCAAAACCATGGTCGTCAAGATCGGTTCCTCCACCCTGGTTGGGGAAGACCGCCAGATTCGTCGCGATTTCATCGCGGACCTTGCCCGCCAGGCGGCAGAGCTTCGCAATCTGGGATGGAACCTCGTCGTTGTGAGCTCCGGCGCCATCGCGTGCGGCGCGCCCAAGCTCGGCTTCGCTAAAAAACCCGCCGACATGCCGAGCCTGCAGGCGTGCGCCTCTGTTGGCCAGTGCATCCTTTCGGCTGTGTACGACGAGGAATTCCGCGCCGCAAGCCTGCTCACCTCCCTTGTGTTGCTCACCCGGCACGATACCGCCCGCAGGTCTTCCTATCTTCATGCTCGCGATGCCCTCACGCGCCTGGTGGAGCTTGGTGTCGTTCCCGTAGTGAACGAGAACGACACCACCACCGTCGATGAGATCAAGTTTGGCGATAACGATACGCTTGCCGCCTTGGTGAGCTGCCTGGTGTCTGCTGATCTCTGCGTCACCCTGTCTGACATCGACGGCCTGTATACCGCCAACCCATCGCTTGATCCCACCGCGCAGTTCATCCCGCGCGTCACCAAAATCGACGCTGCTATCATCGGGTCGGCAGGAGACTCCACTACATCGGTGGGTACCGGCGGCATGATCACCAAGATCCGTGCGAGCCGAATCCTCATGACGGCGGGCATCGCAAGCGTCATCTGCAGCGGTGCCGAGGAGAACGCGCTTGTGCGTCTAGCCTCGGGCGAGTCCGTCGGCACGCTCTTCGTTCCCCCCGCGGACCGCTTGGAGATCGCTCCCCGTAAGCTTTGGATTGCCCTGGGCGACTCCGCGCACGGGTCGGTGACGGTGGACGATGGCGCGGCCGCGGCAGTGGTGCAGCGTGGCAGCTCGCTTTTGCCGGTGGGCATCACCGCCGTCGAAGGTTCGTTCTCTACGGGTGACGTTCTCGATATCCGAGATCGCGACGGCTTCGTAATCGCTCGCGGTCGTGCGGAGGCGGGTTCGGACGAGCTCGAGCTGGCGCGCGGCCGTCGTCAAGACGAAATCGCTGGCAACCATCTTCTGGCCGCGCTCTCCGGCAAACCCGCCATCCATCGCGACCAGATGATCGTTTTCGCTTAACGCAGGTTGGTCTCTATCAAAAGTAAGTTGCAGTTAGCGTGCTAGGTGACCCATCTGGCGCGCTTCTTCATAAAGGTGCTGAAAAACGCTGGCGCCCGCGCGTAGCCCGTCGTGCTCGAACTCATTGGTAACCCAAGGGTGGGCGTTGCCAACGCGTGAAAGTGTGTCAAGCTGTAGGCCTGAGTCCACGTACATGTCATCGAAGTAGACCGCAGCGTGAACAGGGGTCTCGTTGGCGGCAAGACGTGCAGGGTCGTAGACCGCATCGAATTCCGTATCCCGCATCAGCTCATCCATCGCAGCAGCGAACGGCTTGAGCTCCGGGCACTCTTCAAACATCCAGGGGAACGCTGCCTCTCCCGTGAATAGAAGCGGGCGGGCGAGCGTGTCGAATTCATGTCGATGGGCCTTCTCGGCCGCTGCCGCCCAATTGATGGGCGCGCACGTTCCGCTGGCGTAGATGAATTCCTGCAGCGTCCAGTACAGGGGGTTGGCGCAGGTATTGGTACGCTCGAGCACGCTCATCAAGAAGCCCTCTGAAAGTTCAGGCGCACCCGCGCCCAGGGAGCTTCCATCAAGGTCTTCAAATGCGTGGTCAAAAAGCCAGTGCATGCGTTCAAAGCTCGGCTTCATGCCAAAATCGCTGCCCAAGAGCTGCAGTCGCTCAACGGTGAGGGGACTGCCGTCGGGCAGCGTTGCGGTGCTGCCCTCAAGGGCATCTGCGACGGCGGCGACGCGTTCGATGTCTCCTGGGTAGCGGCGATAGTACGCTTCGGTTTTGGCCTGCATGCGCGGGAAGGTGTGGGCGTAGACCTCGGCGGCGGTGCCGGGAACGTGAGGGACGCCTCCGCATACAAAGCTCTGTTGAATCGCGCCGGGGAACAGCGACAAGTAGCTTAGGGTTATAAAGCCGCCGTAGCTTTGCCCCAGCGTGGTCCAAGGTCTTCCACCAAATTGCGTGAGGCGTAGATACTCGAAGTCGCGGACGATGGAGCTGGCGAGCATGCGCTTCAAGAGGTCTGCTTGGACGCGAGATACGCTTGCGCCGGCTTCTGCGGCGGCTTGCCCAATGCGAGCGATCCCTCGTCCGCTTATACGCGAGCTGCGACCGCATCCGCGCTGGTCCGGAAGGATTACGCGGTAGTGCTTCACGGCCTCTCCAAGCCAGGCGGGATCGGCATCGCTACCGGGGCGCGGGCTCTCCCCGCCGGGGCCTCCTTGGAAGAAGACGAGAAGCGGTAGGTCATCGTCCAAATGCTCGGGAGAGCAAACGATGCGGTAGAACAGCTTGATGCTCTCGGGCGCGCCTGGAATAGGGGAGGGCATGGCGCCGCGGCGCATGGTGCTGCCCAGCGCGAGCAGCGCGGGTTCCAGGCCGCGCCAGTCAAGGGGGACGTCGATGGAATGGTCTTCGATATAGAGGCCGGGAACGTAGTAGCTTGCGAGTTTCATGGTGTCTCACTGGTGTCTGCGATTCGGGCAGCGGTGTTTGTCGCGACCAGTATACCCCTTTTTCAAAAAGAATAGAACACACGTTCTATATTTATGTTAGAATCAATGGCAATCGATGGCGAGGGGGAGTTATTGCCAGACTGCTTTCGAGTACTATGGAGTGGTGTTAAATCTGCGAGAGGAGCCGCCTATGGCCGATAATATCGCTGCCTATGTAGAAAACTTGGCGCAGGCCGCAAAAGCCGCGTCGCGTCCGCTGGGATTCGCGTCCGATGAGCAGCGCGTAGCCGCCGTTCGAGGCATGGCGACCGCTCTGCGCCGCAACGCCGACGCCATCATCGCCGCCAATGCTCTCGATATGGACGCCGCCCGCGCCGCTGGCACCAGCGAGGGCCTGCTCGACCGCCTGCTGCTTACTCCGGAGCGTATCGAGGGGATGGCGCAGGGGTTGGAGTCTCTAGCGACCCTGCCCGATCCGGTGGGCCGCGTTCTTGAGGAGCGCACCATCGACTGCGGGCTCAACCTGCAGAAGGTGAGCGTGCCGCTGGGCCTTGTCGCCATGGTGTACGAGGCGCGACCCAACGTGACCTCTGACGCTGCGGGCATCTGCATCCGTACGGGTAACGCCTGCATCCTTCGCGGCGGCTCCATCGCTCAGAACTCCTGCGTGGCTATTGCCCACGTGTTGGCGGATGCCGTACAAGACGCCGGGCTGCCCCGCGACGCAGTCAGCATTATCGAGACCACTGATCGCGCTGCCACGGACGTGCTTATGGGCCTGCGCGGCACGGTGGACGTTCTCATTCCGCGCGGCGGCGCAGGGCTCATTCGCCACTGCGTGGAAAACGCCTATGTTCCGGTGATCGAGACCGGTACGGGCAATTGCCATATCTACGTGCACGAGTCCGCGGACTTTGAGAAGGCGCGCGCCATCGTGATGAACGCCAAGACCCAGCGCGTGGGCGTGTGCAATGCTTGCGAGTCGCTGTTGGTGGACGAGAAGATCGCCGACGCGTTCTTGCCGCAGATGCTGGTCGAGCTGGATGCCGCCGGCGTTTTGGTGCACGGCGACGAGCGCACCCGCGACCTTGCCGACATCATGGACTTTGTTGACGCGACGGAAGAGGACTGGGGCCGCGAGTACCTGGCGCTTGAGATCAGTGTCAAGGTGGTGGCAGACGAGGACGAGGCCATCGCGCACATAGGCCGCTACGGCACCGGTCACTCGGAGGCGATCGTCGCGGAGGACGAGCAGGCGTGCGAGCGATTCTTGCGCGAGGTCGATGCCAGCGCCGTGTACGCCAACGCGTCTACCCGCTTTACCGATGGCGGAGAGTTTGGCTTGGGCGCGGAGATTGGTATCTCCACCCAGAAGCTGCACGCGCGCGGGCCGTTTGCCGCCGAGGCTCTGACAACGTATAAGTACGTCGTCCGCGGCGAGGGGCAGGTTCGTCCGTAGATTGCGGTTGGCCCTAGCCTTCAAGTCCATAGATGGGCAAGCGCCGATCGGTCCTCCGCTTTAGCGGATGCGGCCGGTCGGCGCTTGGTAGCTTTATTGAGTTGAACGCCCTGCGTTCTCGTTAATTGACCTGTTGAAGGATGTAGAGCTGCTCTGGCTCGTATTTTGGAGCGCCTTCTTCAAACGATGCCATCCACGCTTCTTCGTTGCGATGCCAGATCTCCTCGAAGTTGTCGGCGGGAGCAATTCGATAAGAGTGCGTCAGGGTGCTTCCGTCCTCGAAGGTCGCAGTGATATCCAAAGTACCCGAGGAGAGCTCGGTGGCGGCGGATCGCTCGACTTCGAGGGATAGTCGGTCCCACGCGTCTTCGGTGGGTGATCCCTGGTCGGCAAGGTCGTGCAACTCGTTTTTCGCCGCTATAACCTCCGCGGTTGCGGGGGCTTTAACCCAAAGGTTGAGCTGGTACAGGTCGGGCAAGGTCGCGTTGGGACCGCCGACGGTGATAGCCTCGAGCATCGGGGTCCCGGGGCTCTCTCCGGAGAGTACGTTTCTCCGATCGCGCGACCCCTCTAGCTTGACGTTTTCGTTGGTAGATCGGCACTCAATTGAAACCACGTCGTTGCCTAAGCAATTTGGGTCGATGAGGTATTGAAGGGAGTAGGTGCCCTCGTCGTTTTCGCTTCATGAGCCAAGCCCCATAAGAGCATCGGTTGAGGTCATAACGGCGTTATTCATCCCGTCAACTTTTTCTCCCTCGGCGTATGCCGTGAGGACAAACCCCGTAAGATCCGGGTCGGGTGAGATCGGTATGTTGTGTCCGGTCAGGCGTGGAAGCACCAGTGCGCTCCCCACGGCGATAAGCCCCACAGCGGCCGCGGCTGCCGCGATGCGCATGGCGCGCCGCCGCGGTACGGCGCACGCCTTCGTATCCGTCGCCCGTTTCCTTTCGCGCGCGATGGCTCGTCCGAGTTTGGTGCGAGAGGCTTCATCGGTCCCAACGGAACCCATGGCATCGATATGGCTGTTCATCAACTTGTCGTCCATCTTTTACCTCCCATATGTCCTCGAACTCCGTATGCCGTCTACGTCCATGCGGGTCAGTTCCTGTTGCAGCTTCCTTCTGCCGCGGTGGAGCCTGGTGCGCGCCGCGGGGGGAGCAGCCCATGATCTTTGCCGCCTCGTCCACCGAATAGCCCCCGACGTAGTGCGCGGCAAATACGTTACAAACGAATTGAAAAAGCCGACTCGAACGGAATCGAATCGGCTTAAGCGGTCAATGTGCTTTAGAGGGCGGGCCTACTCGTCCGCGTCCTTACCAAAGGTGTCGCGGTCGGGGGCGAAGCTCTGCATGGCCTCGATGGTGCGGGCAAAGACCTCGTCCAGCTCCCAGCCCAGCATCTCGGCGCCCTGGCGGATCACGTCGCGCGACACGCCGGCGGCGAAGCGCTTGTCCTTGAACTTCTTCTTGAGCGACTTGACGTTGAAGTCCATGACGCTCTTGGACGGGCGCATGATCACGGCGGCGCCGATAAGGCCGGTGAGCTCCTCGGTGGCGAAGAGGATCTTCTCCATCATCAGCTCGGGTTTGGGCAGGTCGGTGTTGTAGTCGCTGGTGTGGCTTTGGATGGCGCGGATTAGCTCGGGCGTGCCGCCGGCCTCCTCGATCAGCGGGGTGGCGTAGAGGGTGTGCATGGCGGGCTCGTCGTCATGCTCCTCCCAGTCCAGGTCGTGCAGCAGGCCCACGATGCCCCAGAATTCCTCGTTCTCCGGATCGTACTCGCGGGCGAAATAGCGCATGGTCTGCTCGACCGTCTCGGCGTGCTCGATATGGAACGGGTCGTGGTTGTGGGCGCTCAGCAGCTCGAAGGCGGCATCGCGCGTCATGCCGGCGTTTAGGGTTGACATGAATGTGCTCCTTCCAATGTAGCTTCCTTAAGAAAAAAGGCGTCCGAGACCCTGCCTTATAACGCGTTGAAAACGCGCCGTACCTACGGACTGGGGTCGGACGCCTTGAGCCCTTCACCCGGTGATGAAGGAGGCAGATTCTTTGGACTATAGCACCTATGGGCGCGCAGGTCGATGCATGGGCCGGATGCGTTAGTTGAAGCTGGGGTCCATCTGCGCCAGGCGCTTCTCAACATCATCTTCCGTGCATTCGAGCGCCACGGCAAGCTCCTCCAGAGCACGGCGGTGGGCTTCTTTAAGCACTCGCGTGTAATAGCTGCTGGGCTTTTTATCCTGCGCCTGGGCATCGTGGATGCGCTGGCGCATGGTCTTCGCGACGCGAATGGTCTGCGGCGCCCCATATTTGAGCTGCTTCTTAAAGTAGGTCTCCTCAAGCGAGCTGTTGCGCTCCGTAAAGGGGTCGACTTCAATCTCGTCGTAATCGTCCAAAAGACGTTCCGCAACTTCGCGAGAGATGCAGGTGTGCAGGCGATCTTGCTGCGCAACCGGGTACATCATGCGCGTTTTGGCGTGACCGTGCTTCGCTTCCAGGATGATCATGGGGGAGGGCGCATCTTCATAGCCCATTACGGTGCAGACGCCCTGTCCCGGGTGGATAATGTGCTCGCCGATACTAAACATGCTCTTACTCCATCACTTGCGAATCTGATATGCTACTAATTTTTGCGACTTCCTAATCATAGCATGCGCATTGGAATATGGACTTGAAGTCTCCATAAAACCATCCCCGTACGCTGCGCGTTTTACATAATGGGCTAATATGTGAAAAGTAAAGCCGCTGGTAGAAGGCAAGGTATGTTTTCTGGTCCAAACGCCGGACGATATGTATGACATTGAGCGCGGTATGCTGATTCGCCGATGTTTTGTTAGCGGACACATATATAAGCTACCAGCAAATACAGCAGTATGTTAAAGTACCAAGCACATCCATGCATGTGCCCCGCGAGACCAACATTTCGGGGCGGGAATTTGAGGAGGATCATTTATGCCAGAGAAGATTGAAGAGCTGGTGCGCGCTGCGCTCGCCGCTGCCCAGGAAGCCGGCGATCTGCCCGCGTTCGACCTGGAGGATTGCGGCCTGGAGCGACCGGCTGACACTTCTCACGGCGAGTGGACCTCCACCTGCGCCCTTAAGTCGGCCAAGCTCGCCCACTGCGCCCCCAAGAAGATCGCCGACGCCATCGCGGCCAACATGCCCCAGGACGCCTCCATCGCCAAGGTAGAGGTCGCAGGCCCTGGCTTCATCAACTTCTACCTCAACGCCGCGGCCAACAACGCCGTGCTGGCAGAGGCCCGCGCCAAGGGCATGGACTTCGCTAAGTCCAACGTCGGCGGCGGCCTCAAGACCCAGGTCGAGTTCGTCTCCGCCAACCCCGTTGGCCCCATGCACGTGGGTCACGGCCGCTGGGCCGCTCTGGGCGATTCGCTCTGCCGCGTGATGAGCCACGCCGGCTACGACATCCAGCGCGAGTTCTACATCAACGACCACGGTTCCCAGATGGACGTCTTTGGCAACTCCATCTCCTACCGCTACATGCAGCTGGTCGAGATCATGGAGAAGCAGGGCCTGGACATCGACGCCGCGCGCGACTTCCTCGCCAAGGACCGCGACAACTACGTTCAGGACGAGGCCGACGAGCACCTGGACAGCCACCCCTACATGGACGCCTTCACCCAGGGTCTGGGCGGCAACGCCTACGGCGGCACCTACATCATCGACGAGGCCGCTGCCTTCTATAAGAAGGACGGCGACAAGTGGGCCCACGCCACGGATGAGGAGCGCATGCTCTACTTCCGCGAGGAGGGCTACGCCAAGATGGTGGAGAACATGCGCCAGCTGTGCCATGACGTCCGCTGCGACTTCGACAAGTGGTTCTCCGAGCGCACCGTTTACATCAAGGACACCGAGGGCCCCAACGCCGGCACCTCCGCGGTAGACCGCGCCTTCGCCAAGCTCGATGAGATGGGCTATCTCTACAACAAGGACGGCGCTCTGTGGTTCCGCTCCACCGACCTGGGCGATGACAAGGACCGCGTCCTGGTCAAGGCCAACGGCGAGTACACCTACTTCGCTTCCGACGTCGCCTACCACTGGGATAAGTTCCAGCGCGTCGACCACGTCATCGACATCTGGGGCTGCGACCACCACGGCTACATCAATCGCGTCCGCTGCGTCTGCGACGCTTTGGGCTACCCCGGTAAGTTCGAGGTCCTGCTGGGCCAGTTCGTCAACCTGCTGCGCAACGGCAAGCCCATCCGCATGTCCAAGCGCAAGGGCACCATGGTCACCTTCCAGGAGCTCGTGGACGAGGTCGGCGCCGACGCCACCCGCTACACGCTGATCTCCCGTTCCTCCAACCAGGCCATCGACTTCGATATCGAGGCCGTTAAGGAGAAGAGCCAGAACAACCCGGTGTACTACGTGCAGTACGCCCACGCCCGCATCTGCTCCATCCTGCGCAAGGCCGCCGGCGTCACGCCGGAGCAGGCTGCCGAGATGGGCATGAACGCCGTGGCCGCCCAGGCTATCGGCGAGAACGTGGACTACGCGCTGCTGACCGATCCCACCGAGCTTGCGCTCTCCCGTAAGATCTCCGAGCTCGAGGACCTTATCGCCAGCTGCGCCCGCGACCGCGCGCCGTTCCGCCTCACCCACTTCGCAGAGGAGCTGGCCGGCGGCTTCCACAGCTTCTACCAGGCCTGCCAGGTGCTGCCTAGCGAGGGTCGCCCGGTCGACGCCGAGCTGTCCCGCGCCCGCCTGGCAGCATGCGACGCTGTTCGCAACGTGCTGGCGCTCACCCTCTCGCTCATCGGCGTTTCCGCGCCCGAGCAGATGTAGTTCACGAGGCAGCGGCAACGTGCGCTAGCTTTCACAATCCGTGATGTTTGGAGCCCTCGCCCGCGCGGGGGCTCTTTTCATGCCTACTTAGATGCGTCGCGACGCGTCCGGCAACCCAATCCAATTAAGCATTTCAGTCTGGCCGGGGTGTAGACCATAAAAGCTGTGCCGTTTGTCCAATGCGTTTGCAATACGTGAATGCGCTTTAAGCGACATGTGCTACACTCAGGGTCGTTACGTGCAAGCTGCATGGCGGCGGCACTATTGAACACCCCTTTCCTTATAGCGTAGAAGCGCATGCGCGACCCCATGTGGGCAACTTGTCGTATATCGCGACGCGACATAGGAGGTTTCATCATGAAGTTCTTCATCGATACCGCCAATTTGGATGAGATTGCAGAAGCGAAGAGCTGGGGCTGCCTTGCCGGCGTCACCACCAATCCCTCGCTGTACGCAAAGACGGGTGGCAAACTCGCGGATTTTGAATCCCATATGCTCAAGATCGCCGAGCTTTGCGAAGGGCTTCCCGTTTCCGCCGAGTCTACTGCAGCCACGGCGGACGGCATGGTCGAGGAGGGTTTGCGCCTGGCCGCGCTCGCTCCTAACATTGTCATCAAGCTGCCGGTTTGCGAGGCGGGCCTTGAGGCGTGCCGCAAGCTTGCGGACAAAGGCGTGCGCGTCAACATGACGCTGGTGTTCTCCGCCCCGCAGGCGCTGCTGGCCGCTAACGCCGGCGCGCGCTACATCAGCCCGTTTATCGGGCGGTTCGACGATATCTCCGAAGACGGCGTTGCCCAGCTTGCAGATGTTGTTACCTGCATTGGTAACTATGACTGGAGCGGCAAGAACGTCGACGACAAGGTAGAGATCATCGCCGCGTCCGTGCGCACGCCAAACCATGTTACCCAGGCTGCCCTTATGGGCGCCGATATAGCAACGGTGCCCCTTGGGGCGCTGAAAAAATGCCTCAGGCATCCCCTGACGGATAGGGGAATCGCTTCTTTTGAGGCTGACTGGAAGAAAGTTGAGCAGGCATAGTGTCAGACGATAACAAGACCGAGTCCGTGGAGGCGTCCGCAGCGCCGTCCAGCCAGGTTGAAACTCGCCAGCAGGTTGAGGCTCCCACGCCCGCACCGGCTCGTGTGGCGGAGATGAAGCCCGCTGGGGATGCGGTGCCCGCGGCGGCAGAGAAGCCCGCGGCGGCAGAGCGCCCTGCGTCCGCAGCGCAGCCGACAGGTGAAAAGCCCGCTGCCGAGAAGCCCGCGCGCAAGCCCAGGGCTACTCGTTCCAAAGCCGCTAAGAAGGACGAGGGCGATGCTGCGGTTTCCGATTCCGCAGCTCCTAAGGCGGACGATGCGCCGCAGGCGGCAGAGGAAGCTCCAAAGCTCCGTCGCCGTGGCCGCAAGCCCAAAGCGGTAGAGGAGCAGGTGGAGCAGGCGCCCAAGCCGCGCCGCGGTCGCAAGCCCAAGGCCGCCAAGGCGGAGGCCGCCCCAGAGCAGGCCCCGTCTGCAGAGGTTGCCCAGGCCCGCGCCCTTGCCCAGATTTCCCAGGCGTCTGTGGTACGCCGCCAGCGCCGTATGGAGGAGCGCGCCGCAGAGATGCTCGCATCCGCCGGTTCCCCTGATAGCGACGCTGCGCCCACCCCGCTCGACGCCGCATCGCTGATCGATCCCGCGCTGAGACCGCATCGCCGCGGCCGCAAGCCCAAGGCATATATCGAGGCCGAGCGCGCCGCCGCCGCTGCCCTGGCCGCCGCGAAGCTCGCCTCGCAGGGGGATGCCCCCGCCCGTGAGACCCAGGACCAGCCCGCGCAAACGCAGCCCGCCCAGGACCAGCCCGCGCAAACGCAGCCCGCCCAGGACCAGCCCGCGCAGGCCCCGCTCAAAGAGGCATCCGCCTTCGAACCCGTTTCCGCTGACGCAGAGAAGGCGTCTGCTGAATCCGAGAAGAAATCCGATAACCGTCCCGGTCGCGCCCGCCGCGCGGCTTCCAAGGCAAAGCTCCAGGCAGATGAGGCCAAGGATGAGAAGCCCGTGGACGCTGCCCCGGTAGAGGCGCCAGCGGCGCCGGAGCCCTCTCAGGGCGAAGATGATGCCGCCAAGGACGAGAAGCCGGCAGCTCTTACCGAAGAGCAGCCGCAGGGCCGCCAATCTCGCCGCTCCCACTCCACGCGCGCGCGTGATCGCCAGCAGGGCGAGGAGGGCACGGAGCAGCGCTTCGATCGACCCCAGCGCAACGACCGCAACGATCGCGGCGACCGCAATGACCGTAACGGCAACGACCGCGCCGATCGCAACGATAAGCGAAATAACAAGCAGAACCGCAAGCAGCGCAACAATCGCTTCAACGGTCCCGTGGAGCCCAGCGTCTCTCGCGAAGAGCTTGCCGCCTGCAAGGTCGCCGAGCTGCGAGAGAAGGCCAAGGAGCTCAACATCGACTACGTCGGCAAGAAGAAAGCCGAGTTGGTCGAAGAGGTCTACGCCGCCACCGCCCGCGCCGAGGGCTTCCGCGATATAGAGGGCATCCTGGATATCACCAATGAGGGCTTTGGCTACATTCGCGCCCACGGCTACATGCCCAGCCGCGATGACGCCTTTGTTCCCGCCAACATGATTCGCGCCGCCGGCCTTCGCTGCGGCGACGTGATCGCCGGCACCCTGCGCCCCTCGCGCGCTAACGACAAGTTCCCCGGCCTGGCCAAGATTCGCAGCATCAACGGCCGCGATCCGGAGGAGATGAGGCATCGTCCAAAGTTTGCGGACCTCACGCCCATCTATCCCAACGAGCCCCTCAAGATGGAGCATGGCAAGGAGTCCATCACCGGCCGCGCCATCGACATCGTGGCTCCGGTTGGCAAGGGCCAGCGCGGCCTCATCGTCTCGCCGCCCAAGGCCGGCAAGACCACCATCTTGAAGAAGATCTGCCAGTCCATCGCCACCAACAACCCCGAGGTGCACCTGATCTGCCTGCTGGTGGACGAGCGACCCGAAGAGGTCACGGACATGCAGCGCTCCATCCGCGGCGACGTGGTCGCCTCTACGTTCGACATGCCGGCGGACAACCACACCCGCGTGTCCGAGCTGGTCATCGAGCGCGCCAAGCGCATCGTCGAGATGGGTGGCGACGTAGTGGTGGTGCTTGACTCCATCACCCGCCTTGCGCGCGCGTACAACCTGGCCGCCCCTGCATCTGGCCGCATTCTGTCCGGCGGCGTGGACTCCGCGGCGCTGTACCCGCCCAAGCGCTTTTTGGGTGCCGCCCGCAACATCGAGAACGGCGGCTCGCTCACCATCTTGGCATCCGCGCTGGTCGACACCGGCTCTAAGATGGACGAGGTCATCTTCGAGGAGTTCAAGGGCACCGGCAACATGGAACTCAAGCTCGACCGCGACCTGGCCGACCGTCGAATCTTCCCGGCTATCGATCCCGTCCAGTCCGGTACCCGCAACGAGGATCTGCTTATCGACAAGAGCATCCAGCCGTTTGTTTGGGGTATTCGCAGGATCCTGGCGAATATGAACAACACCGAGCGTGCGGCGGCGTCGTTCATCAAGGGTCTCAAGGGCACCAACAGCAACGAGGAATTCCTCATCCGCTCCGCGAAGAAGGCGGCGGATCACCCGGACGCCATGTAGCCGCGGCGTATCCTCGTCATTATTAACAAATAGCCGGCAGGCGCTTCCTACTTAAGGATTCGCCTGCCGGCCTTTTTTCAATAGAGCTCCTTATAGGGCCCCTATGGCACTCTCGATCTTGAGGGCGAGCTTATAGGGGACGACGCGCGAGGCGGCGTAGAGCGCCTTCATGTCGGCGGCGGGAATGCACAGGCTTTTGCCCTGCCGCGCGCTGCGCAGGGCCGCCTTGACCACGTGATCGGGCTTTTCGAACCCTATGACGGTCATCTTCTTGGCGGTGCGCTTGTCGCCGGGAGAGCTGAGAAACTCCGTGTCCATAAACTTGGGGCACACGGCGGTGACGTGAATGTCCACGTCGCCCAGCTCCGCGTCAAGCGAGCGCGAGACGTCCAGGATAAACCGCTTTGCCGCAGAGTATACGGCCAGGCGCGGCTGGGGGATGAAGGATGCCACGCTGGCGATGTTGATGATTCTGGAGCCGGCGCTCATAAACGGCAGCGCGCGGTACATCATCTCGATGGGCGCGCGGACCAGCAGTTCTATCATGCGGGGCGCGTCGTTGCGCTTCTGCAGCGCCATATCGCCAAAAACGCCAAAGCCCGCGTTGTTGACCAGCAGCGTCACCTGGGCGTCCTTGGTTTCCGCCAGTGCCCCCTCGACCAGATCGAATGAGAGGGGGTCAGTGAGGTCCAGGCAAAACGGGCGCACGGGCGTGCCGGTGGTCCTTACCAACGCCTCCAGACGCTCCGCGCGGCGCGCGATAACCCAGATCTCGTCCACTTTGCCGCATTCGCCTTGGTCGATATGGCGGACAAACTCTCTACCAAGACCCGAGGACGCCCCCGTGACAATCGCGATTTTTGGCATCGATTCCTCCTTTGCAGGCTTGCTCACATACCTAGGTTTCTTCCCCGTAGGGCCGCGTTGCAACCATGCGGTTGCCGTATGCCGCAAATCAATGTAGCGTTACCAAGTATTCTTGCTTTAAACAGCGGATTCTCGCATAATACGTGTAATGTTCGCGACGGAAAACGCAGATGAATCAAACCACTATCCGTTGCTTGGATGAATGGTCCAACACAACCGTTCTTTGTGATCCCCGCGAGCGCGCACGCACAGATACGCTTTCGCCCCCAGGCGGTAGCGCCAACTATTCGCAGCATGAGGAGACGGTCATGGCTTCCAAACAGCATGGACACCGCGCAATCGCCGTGGGTATTTCCGGTGGCATAGGCCTCGCCGTGCCGCTTCTTGCCCATGTCGCCACGCAGTCCTCGCCTGAGGCCCAGGCGACCGTTGCCTCCTTGAGCATCCCCTTTGCCCTGGGGTCGTTTGCGGGAGTGGGGGCCTACGTGCTCTTGAGCTCGCTGTTCGACATGATGGATCGCCGCGAGGCCGAGCGCGCCGCCGAATCCGCTTCTGCCGCCGCCACCGCCCAGGCCGACGCTCCCGCCGCCGCGCAGGGCGCCTTTGCGCAGGAATCCGGCAATGCGGCGCCGTTTGCCGCGGGCGAGTGCGCGTCTGCCGCCGTCACCACGTCATTTGAGGCGGATATCGAGCGCTTCTTTGGCCGCCACGGCAAGCCCGACGACGTTCCCGTGATCGCGCGTGCCGCCGACGCCATGTCCGAGGCCCGGGCGTGGGAGGAAATCGACTCCATGCTCTCGGACAGCTCGCCTGTTAGCTGCGATCCCCTGCATTCCAAGGACATTTACCAGATCGCGCTCGAGGAACTCGCCCGCTCCGGCGCTACCGGTGTGGTCGGCAAGGCCTCCGCGGCCCCTGCCGGAGCATCCGCCGATGCAACCTCCGCAACCGCTGCGGCTGCCAGCGACGCCTCCGTCCCCGCGGACGCTACAGCCGCCTTCATGGCGATAGCCGCATCGCGCGAGAACGTTACCGAGTCTCTTTCCAAAGATCGCTTGGACGAGATCGCCTCGCGCGAGGCCGCCATGGGCTCTCTCGACATCATGGTCGCGGAAGAGGACATGCCCGCCGTGGCGCCCGTGGCTCAGCCGGCGCAGCCCGTAACGGTCGCTCCGCAGGCGGGCGCTGCCGTGCAGGCAACCTCGCTGATCGATCTTGATTTGGACGAGCCCTCCGGCTTTGTATTCCAGCCCGCTCAGGCGGGCCCCGCCGCCGTCGCCTCGGATGCCGCAGATGCCGCGGACGTGGCTGCAGAGCCCGTCGCCCCTGTGGCGTCCTCGTCCACGGACAATGAATCCCAGACCGTCGAGGTCCCCATGGTCGACTATTCCGGTCATGAGGAGATGTGGGCGGAGGCCCTGGCGATTCTGGAAGAACCCGCCGCGCCCGCGGCACCCATGGGGGCGCACTTCGCCCCGCGCGTCGCCGCCGTCAACGAGGGGCGCCGCGCAACCGCCATGCATTCCCACGTCAACCAGCTTCTGGACCAAGAGCTCAACCATATCGAGTCGCAAAGCATGCGTCATACCAGCCGCGAGTTCCTGCGCGTTATCCAGGGCGGCACCGCCGCCATGCCGCGCTTGCAGGCGGAGGAGGCGTAGGCTCCCATGCAGAGGCTGCGGTCCTCCATATCGATTCCCTGGCTGGCGGCATCCGTCGTCATCGTCCTCGCCATATGGTGCAATTCCATGGTTCCGGGATCCGACAGCTCGGAGATCAGCCATGGCGTGCTCGCCATGGTCCAAGGCTTCCTCGTCGACCTCGGTCTGCCCGCAAGCTGGGTCAGCAACTTCATCATCCGCAAGATGGCACACTTCACCGAGTACGCGGCACTGGGCGTCTCCGTGTCCGCCGCGCTTGATCGCCATGCGCATCTGGACTGCGCCCGCGTGCTTTCCATTGTCTCCACCGTGTTGATTGCGGCTTCTTTGGACGAGGTCATCCAGCTCTTTGTTCCGGGCCGCTGCGGCCAGGTGGCAGACGTGCTCCTCGATTGCATGGGCGCTATAACGGGCGTCGCCGCGAGCTCTTTTGTAAGGCGCAGGATAGCAAAGCGCTCCATAAGCTAACCTATGTTCCCACGGCTTCTCCAGCCTTGTATCATGGTGCAGAAGTATATCCTGTACCTGATTATGCATGTGCTTCTAATCAGGTATCATTACACGCTGTGCATCGTACGGGAAGCGGCTGTCCAGATGGCAGAATCCACGTGGTCCCGTCGGAATAAAGGGAGGGGATGTACGTGGACGCAGCTAGCTTGGCGAGAATGCAATTCGCATTCACCGCGCTGTATCACTACCTGTTCGTTCCGTTGTCCATCGGTCTCGGACTCATCGTGGCCATCATGACTACCAAGGCGTACAAAAGCCATGATGCCCATGACGAGGCCCGGGCGCAGTTCTGGACCAGGCTGTTCACCATGACGTTTGCCGTGGGCGTCGCAACCGGCATCACCATGGAGTTCTCGTTTGGCACCAACTGGGCGGGCTACTCGCGTTTTGTGGGCGACATCTTTGGCGCGCCGCTTGCAGCCGAAGCCCTGTTCGCCTTCTTCCTCGAGTCGGTCTTTTTGGGCGTGCTGCTGTTTGGCCGCTCGCGCGTGTCGCGCCGCTTCTACATGGTCAGCTCTTGGCTTGTGTGGTTTGGTTCCATGCTCAGCTCGCTTTGGATCATCATCGCCAACTCCTGGATGCAGACGCCCGCGGGCTACAAGGTGGTTGATTCCTACAACGGCAGCAAGGCCGTGCTCACCGACTTCTTCGCTGCCGCGCTCAACCACACCACCCTGCAGCGCTTCTTCCACACCGTCATCGCCCTGCTGATCCTGGGCGCCTTTGTGTGCATCGCCGTGGGAGCCTTCTACCTGTGGAAAAAGCGCGACCAGCGCTCCGCCCACATCTTTATTCGCGTGGGCACCATCGTGGGCGTGGTGACCGCCCTGCTCATGCTGCCCGCCGCCCACGCCCAGGCGCTCGCCGTCGCGCGCACGCAGCCCAGCAAGCTCGCCGCTATGGAGGGCCAGTATGAGGAGGGCCCCGTTGCCCTGTCCCTCTTTGGTTGGGTGGACGAGGAGAAGCAGGAGACCTACGCGCTCTCCATTCCCGGCGGCACCTCCTTCTTGGCGGACCAGAGCTTTGAGACCGAGTATCCCGGCCTCAACGACTTCGCCGAGGACGAGCGTCCCGAGTTTGTAAACGCCATCTTCCAGTCTTACCACGCCATGGTCGCGCTGTTTGGCGTTATCTGCATCACGCTGGTCCTGTCGTTCCTCATCGTCCGCGGCAAGCTGGCCGGCAAGCGATGGCCGCTGGTCATCCTCATGCTGGCATGGCTCGCCCCGTACCTGGCCATCGAGTTTGGCTGGATCACCGCAGAGCTCGGCCGTCAGCCGTGGATTGTCTTTGGCGAGCTCAAGACGGTCGACGCGGCATCGGCATCCGTCGACGCCACGCAGCTCATGATTACCATGGGCCTGTTTGTTGTTGTCTACCTGGTTGTGTTCGCAGGCTGGGTGCGCATGGTCGCCAAGACCATCAAGGCCGGCCCCGATGCGTTCCTGGCTACCAACGGGGACGAGGATTCCTCGTCCGCATCGCTGTCCTTTGCCGCCGATACGGCTACTGCAGAAGGGGAGGTGGAGTAGATGACCGCTTTGGGAATCCTGTGGTTTGTCCTTATCGCCGTGCTGATCTGCGGCTACTTTGTTCTGGACGGCTTTGACTTGGGAGCCGGCGTGCTCTATCCGTTCTTGGCCCGCGACGAGCGCGACCGCGCCGTGGTCCGCCGCGCTATCGGCCCGGTGTGGGATGGCAACGAGGTTTGGCTGCTCACTGCAGGCGGCGCGCTGTTCGCCGCGTTCGCCCCGGCCTACGCCACCAGCTTCTCCGGTTTTTATCTGGCTATCATGTTGGTTCTCTTCGGCCTCATCGTCCGCGCCACCGCGCTTGAGTTCCGCGCGCATGACCCGGCTTGGGCCAAGCTGTGGGACGCGCTGTTCTTTGTCGGCAGCCTTTTGCCCGCGTTGCTGTTTGGCGTCGCGGTGGGCAACGTTGTCCAGGGTCTGCCCCTGAACGCCGCCGGCGACTACACCGGCACTTTCTTTGACCTGCTGAGCCCGTTCGCCCTTTCCTGCGGCGTGCTGGGCCTGGTGCACATGCTGGTGCAGGGGAGCTCCTGGATCGCCCTGAAGGCGCCCCAGGGCAGCGGCCTCAAGGCTCGCGCCACCATCCTTCGCGGACGCCTGGCAATCGCCGACTTGGTTGTCTTTGCGCTGGTGGGCCTGCAGTTCATGATGGTGGTTGTGCCCAATAGTGCCGCCGGCATCACCGCCAACACGGTATCCTCGGTGTTCGCCCTGGTCTTTGCGGCCTCGCTGGCGGCGGTTGTCGCCTGCAAGGGTACCTGCCGCAAGGCGGACATCGCCCGCCACGTGCTGGTGAGCCTGGGTTGCGTGGGTCTGGTGGGCATGTTTGCCGCCTCGCTGTTCCCCAACCTTATCCCTGCGACCTCGCCGGCGTTCTCCATCACCATCGCCAACGCTGCCTCGAGCGACCTTACGCTGATCGCCATGACCGTCATCGCCTGCATTGGCGTTCCGCTGGTGCTGGTGTATCACGTGATCTCTTACCGTATCTTTAGCGGTAGCCTGGATGATTCCGACCTTACCTACTAGGAAGGGATGGCGCGCCTCTTTGGCGCCCCTATAGTCTTTCCGGCTTGTACGCGGAGAAGATTGCTTTTGAAAGCGCCTTGTCAGGACGACGGGGCGCTTTCTTATTGATAGGGGATAGGTGCGGTGAGCTGCGGCAACGACAGCCGGGTTGTGAAGAGCATCCACATGAATAAAAATCTTTTCAAATTGGGTATTGCACGCGCCGCGATTCCGTTGCATAATAGCTTAGCGCTTCGCGCGAGTGAAGACATGGTGGGTGTAGCTCAGTTGGCTAGAGCGACGGGTTGTGGTCCCGTAGGTCGAGGGTTCGAGTCCCTTTACCCACCCCACGCTTCACCTTGAAGACATAGATGGACCGTTAGCTCAGCTGGCTAGAGCAGGGGACTCTTAATCCCAAGGTCCAGGGTTCGAATCCCTGACGGTCCACCATCTGATTTCTTAACTCCCACAACGGGAGTTTTTTATTATAGATTTACTTATGATCTAATTTACGCCAGGGATTGCCGATATACATTCGGATTCTCCGTTAACTGCGATTTCCACCCGTTGTATCCAGACAAAAACGAGGGCGGAAAACCGACCCGCTTCGGGATGGTCAATGAGTGCCACGAGGCTGGTAAGCTGGGCCATGAAATGGGCTGTGTTGAGGGGCGTTGAGGCGCAAGACAGCCCCAAGCGAGTCCTCAGGTGGCTTATGGCAACTGCACAGAGTGTTGTTGCGCCGTGTGAGATGGCTACAACTCTCTTAAATTCGATATATAACCTACGCATGTAATGAATAGGCGGCTACGTTTCGGTCTAAATATGCTCCCCGTAGAGCGTGTATAAAAATCCAATCCCCGCCTCGTGGCCCTCATTGACCACACCGAAGGCGAGCGACTTGGTTTTAAGTCGGGAGGTGGGGTGCAACGAGGCCGCCGAGGTCGCTCTGCGCCTTTAGATGCGTCTTGGGGCGGACGCCGAGCGGGGGCGCCCACCCACAATGGTGCCTTCTTCATAGCGCTTACGCCCTTTCATGGGCGCGGGGATATCCTATTTGCGCCCGCTGCTACCTAATCGTCACGTTGAGCGTGTTGCGCCTGCCCGTCAAGAACGCGCGCGACGGGTGGGCCAGCGCGGGATCCTCTTGCGGGTAGTCCGCTCGCGCGTGCGACCCGCGGCTTTCGCTGCGCTCCCGCATCGCTTCGACCATGGCACGGGCCAGCAGCAGCTGGTTGTTCAGGCGATGGTAGAGCATGGCGCTGCGGTTCGCCGAATCGTTTGCCTGCGAGGGCTTCACGGCGATATCGCGAACGGTCTCCTCAAGCTCGACGATCTGTTCAAGCGCGGCATCAAGGCTGTCTTCCGTACGGCGAATCATGCAATGCTCGCTCATTAGGCGGTGCAGCTCTCCGGTGATCTTGGTGGCGTTGTACATCTCGATCGCTCGCGTTTGCACGGGAACCTTCAACGGCGTTTCCGTGCCGCCCATACTTGCGTCAACGTCGCGCGAAGCGGAGGCGACGCGAGCGTATTTCGCTGCGGCCATGCCTGCCGCCCTGCCAAAGACCACGCCGTTGGCGCTTGAGAGCCCGCCAATGCGGTCGGCGCCGTGCATGCCTCCCGTTGCCTCGCCGCATGCGTACAGGCCTTCCACGCCCGTTTCGCCGCGGCTATTGATGCGAATGCCACCGTTGGAGGCGTGAGCGTACATGCCCAACCGCAGCGGGGTATCCGGTTTGACGCCAAACTCATCTTTAAGCCAGCTGCTAAAGGTTTGGACAAATTCGGGCACGTTGTCTTTGGGGTAGTTCATGGTGACGGGCCAGCCGTCCTCGCCGGCGGAGTCTATGGCAAAATCCACGGCGCGCGACGCGAGCCTGCTGGTAAAGGGGCCGTAGCCAGAGCGCATCTCAAGCAGGTCGGCCGTTGAGTGGCGCGCGCGGTCCAGCGATTCGTGAGGAACGGCGTAGCGAAACGTCTTCTCGTTGAAGACTACGCCGCGGGCGGGCGAGAGCAGCCCCGGCATCATCTGCATAAACTCGATATTTATAAGCGAGCAGCCGTGTTTTAGGGCGATGCCTTGGACGGACCCCAGCACGTCTCTTGACGTCAGCGTGCGTTCAAACAGACCGCTGGTGCCGCCGGTCGCCAGGATTACGGCTCGCGCGCCCACGGAGGCGAAGCGCTTGGTAGCGGTGTTGAGAAACAGCGCGCCCGCAAGTCGGTCGCCTCTATCCATAAGGTCAACAAGTTCATGGCGCTCGAGCAGGTCGATGCCAAAGCGATCGATCGCGCTTGTAAACGCGTCTTGCATAGATTGGCGGGTAAGGCCGCGCCATTGGCGGTGCTTATGGTCAAAGCAGGGGATAAAGGCCTTCTGGGACGCAGCGTCTGTGGACGAGGGCTCCATCAGCTCCACGCCCACCTCATCTTGCAGCCACGCCAGCGCCGGGCGGATGCCATGGGCGAATGCATCGACCAGCGAGGGCACGGCAACGCCGCACCCCACGCGTTTGATGGTGTCTGCAAGGTCGGCGGCGTCTTCATCGTCCACGGGTGCGATAAGGCCCAGGCCCCATGTGCCCGGGTAGAAGCTCGAACCAGAGAACAGCTTGCCCGCGCTGGCAAGAGCCACCTGCGCGCCCGCCTGCGCCGCGCTCACGGCGGCGGAGAGCCCCGCGATGCCCGTTCCAATTACAAGTACGTCGTACATAGCGCCCCGCTTGATATCGATAGGTTAATCCCGTCCAGTATAGGGGAGGGCGCGGCGTCGCTGTGTGCGTTTGCGCGGGCGGCGCGTGGGCGTAGGCGAGCGCAGGTGATGCCCGCCCATAAAAGAAAAGCCGCCACCCGAAACGGGTGACGGCTCTCAAGACGTCTATCGCAAGCGATAGGGGATGTCTTAGTTGTTCAGAGCGGCGTTGACGGCAACGGCGCAGGCGACGGTGGCACCGACCATGGGGTTGTTGCCCATGCCGATGAGGCCCATCATGTCGACGTGCGCGGGGACCGAGGAGGAGCCGGCGAACTGGGCGTCGGAGTGCATACGGCCCATGGTGTCGGTCATGCCGTAGGAGGCAGGGCCGGCGCCCATGTTGTCCGGGTGCAGGGTACGGCCGGTGCCGCCACCAGAGGCGACGGAGAAGTACTTCTTGCCAGCCTCCAGGCGCTCCTTCTTGTAGGTGCCAGCGGTGGGGTGCTGGAAGCGCGTGGGGTTGGTGGAGTTACCGGTGATGGAGATGTCGACGTTCTCGTGCCACATGATGGCAACGCCCTCGCGGACGTCGTCGGCGCCGTAGCAGTTGACGGCGGCACGGGGACCATCGGAGTAGGGGATGGTCTCGACAATCTTCAGCTCGCCCGTGAAGTAGTCGAACTGGGTCTTCACATAGGTGAAGCCGTTGATGCGGGCAATGATCTGGGCGGCGTCCTTGCCAAGGCCGTTGAGGATGACGCGCAGGGGCTTCTGACGGGCCTTGTTGGCGTTCAGAGCCAGCTTGATGGCGCCCTCGGCGGCAGCGAAGGACTCGTGGCCGGCCAGGAATGCGAAGCACTCGGTGTCGTCGGACAGCAGCATGGCGCCCAGGTTGCCGTGGCCCAGACCAACCTTGCGGTCCTCGGCGACGGAGCCCGGAACGGTGAAGGCCTGGATGCCCTCGCCGATGACGGAAGCGGCCTCAGAAGCGGTCTTCACGCCGCGCTTGAGGGCCAGGGCGCAGCCCAGGGTGTAGGCCCACTCGGCGTTCTGGAACGCGATGGACTGGGTGTCGTGAACGATCTCGCGAGCGTTGACGCCCTTGTCGAGGCAGATCTGCTCGGCTTCCTCGAGGGAGGCGATGCCGTTCTCTGCGAGGCAGGCGTTGATCTTCTCAACGCGGCGCTCGTAACCTTCGAAAGTAACAGCCATTCTTATATCCCTCCCTTTCTACTCGTGAACCGGGAACACGTTGGCGACGGTGTGAGTCTCCTCGTCGGTGCGAGGATCGATGTACTTGGCGGCGTTCTCCCACTGGCCGTAGTGACCCATGGCGCCGGCGATGGCCTCCTCGGGGGTCTTGCCGGCCTTGAGGGCGTCGGTGAACTTGCCAAGGTTCATGAACTCGAACGCGATGATCTCGTTCTTGTCGTTCAGAGCCATGCGGGTAACGTAGCCCTGGGCCAGCTCGAGGTAGCGAGCGCCCTTGGCCTTGGTGCCGAACATGGTGCCGACCTGGGAGCGAAGGCCCTTGCCAAGGTCGTCAAGGGAGGCGCCAACCGGCAGGCCGCCCTCGGAGAACGCGGTCTGGCTGCGGCCGTACACGATCTGCAGGAAGATCTCGCGCATAGCCACGTTGATGGCGTCGCAGACAAGGTCGGTGTTGAGAGCCTCAAGGATGGTCTTGCCGGGGAGAATCTCGGAAGCCATAGCGGCGGAGTGAGTCATGCCGGAGCAGCCGATGGTCTCGACCAGAGCCTCCTCGATGATGCCCTCCTTGACGTTGAGCGTGAGCTTGCACGCGCCCTGCTGGGGAGCGCACCAACCCACACCGTGCGTGAGGCCGGAGATGTCAGAGATCTCCTTGGCCTGAACCCACTTGCCCTCCTCGGGAATGGGTGCGGGGCCGTGGTATGCGCCCTTGGCGACGGGGCACATGTTCTCCACTTCAGATGAGTACTGCATGCCTCTCCTCTCTGTTGTAGTAACACGACATGCAAGACTTATTTTAGCGCGAAATGCACCTTGCCATTTCGGTGAACGGTCGAGTTTTTTCGGATGCGGCGGCAGTTATAGTATTTGGACGAGTTTTTGGTTGGATCTCCGTCGCGTTTCAGCGGGTCTCGGGCGAGTCGCGGCAGGGTACGACAGGCGGCTGCGGTAGGCGGCTGCGGGTTGCGGCGGGCGAGCGGAGGCTGCCTGCGGTCTGGGTTTTGGACGATGAAATTGTTACGTCGGCGTGAACGCGCCATCGCCGGCGGCGACCCTAGCCCTCTATATGCAGCCGCTTCTCGCAGGCGCGCGCCGCGGCGCTCAGCCCGGCGTCAAAGGCAAGTGCCAGCGCGGCGCAGCATATGGTGCCGCCCAAAATCTTGTCGATATTCATGGTGCGAAGACCGCTAAAGAGCACGGCTCCCAGGCCTCCGGCGTTGATGGCGGCCGCGACGGTGGCTATCCCTACGGTAGAGACGCAGGAAAGGCGCAGTCCCGCGAGAACGGCGGGCATCGCCAACGGCAGGCGCACCGTCAGCAGCACCTGGGTCTCGCTCATGCCCATGCCGCGGGCCGCCTCCAGCACGGAGGCGTCCACGCCGCGAAGGCCCTCCAGGGCGTTTCGCACCAGCATGAACTGGTTGTACGCCACCATCACGATGACGGCGGTGGTGAATCCCAGGCCGGTCCACGGGATGAGCAGCGCGAACAGCGCCAGCGAGGGGATGGAGTAAAACGCGCCCATAAGCTCCACGGCGGCGTCGCCCAGGCGCTTGAACTTAAGGCAGGCCAGGGTGAGGACGCAGGCCAGGGCGCAGGAGGCGATCATGGTGACGCCCAATAGCTGCAGGTGCTGGGCGCAGGCGCGCATAAAAAGGTCCGCGTGGCTTGCCATATAGGAGAAGACACCCATCGCTATCGCCCCTCCGACGATGCCTTGGGGGCGGCGTCGCGGCCCGCCGGAGCCAAGAAGCCCTGCGTGGCCAGCAGCTCGCGCACAAAGGGCGTGGCGGGGCGGGCGATAAGCTCGTCCGGAGAAGCGAACTGCTGCACGCGTCCGGCGTCCACCACCAAGATCTTGGTTGCGAGCTTCATGGCCTCGGCCACATCATGCGTCACAAAGATAAACGTCTTGCCGCTACCGCGGTGGATGCGCAGCAGCTCGTCTTGCAGGCTGGCGCGGGTAAGGGCGTCGATGGCTCCAAAGGGCTCGTCCAGCAGCATGATCCTCGGCTCGGCGGCAAGGGCGCGCACCAGCCCCACGCGCTGCTGCTGCCCGCCGGAGAGCTGGGCGGGGTAGCGGTCGGCGAACTCGGCGGGATCCAGATGAACCAGGCGCAGCAACTCGTCCACGCGCGCGTCTATGCGCCCGCGGTCCCACTTGAGGATCTTGGGTACGCAGGCGATGTTTTGCGCCACGGTCATGTGGGGAAACAGGCCGGTCTGCTGGATCACGTAGCCGATGCGGCGGCGCAGCTCCACGGGGTCCAGCTCGGCGACGTCCGTCCCGTCTACCAGCACGCGGCCCTCGTCGGGGTCGTGCAGGCGGTTGATGAGCTTGATGAAGGTGGTCTTGCCGCCGCCGGAGGTGCCCAGCACGCAGACCAGCTCGCCGGGCTCGATGGCCAGGCTCGCGTGGTCGAGCGCGGGCGCGGCGGCGCCGGGAAAGCGCTTGGTGACGTCGATGAATTCCACGGCGGGGGCGGTTGCGGTCTGCACGGCGCTCCTTTCGAGAGGGGTCTGGTCAAAGGGGACGAGGAGGGATTGCTTGATTGCTACCTGATAGCTACTCGATGGCTACCTTATGGTTACCCGATGCTCTCGAAAAAGGCGCGGGCTACGTCCTCGTACTCCTCCTTGTCTATGTCCACCCGGGCGTTCAGGCGCGTGAGCTCCTGGGTGGTGAGGGCGTCGTTGACGCGCTTGAGGGCCGCCTCGATCTGGGGATGCGCGTCCAGGACCTCGGCGCGAACGACGGGGGCCACGTTATAGGGCGGCCACACGTGCTTGTCGTCCTCCAGCAGGGTGAAGGCGTCATCGGTGAGCTGGGCCTCGGTAGTGTAGGCGGGGGTCACGTCCATCTCGTCGTTGGCGAGCACCTGGTATTTGAGGCCCTCGTCGAAGACGGCGTGGTCCTTCCAGTCAAAGGGGCCGTAGACGGATTCCAACGCGGGCAGGCCGTCGGCACGCTCGTCGAACTGGCCCTGGCTGGCAAAGCGCAGCTCGCCGGCGTGCTCCTGCAGGTCCGAGATGGTCTTGATGCCAAGGCGCTTCGCCGTCTCGGTGCGAATGACCAGGCCCTGGCCGTCGGCGGCTTCGGACTTGTCGAGCCAGACCAGGTCGAACTGCTTCTCGTACTCGTCCTTCACGGTGTCGTAGGCGGCGTCGGGGTCGGTGATCGGGTCCATCTTGAGGACGGAGATCAGGCCGGTGCCGGTGTATTCGGGGTACAGATCGATGTCGCCGCTCTCCAGGGCGGTGTGGATAAGCGAGCCGGAGATCTCGAAGGAGCGGTTCACCTTGAGGCCGGCGTCCTCCAGCGCCAGCGCGTAGAGCTCGGAGAGGATCACGCCCTCGGTAAAGGCCTTGGAACCCACGGTGACGGCGCCTCCATCGCTGCCAGAGCAGCCGGCGAGCGCGCCAGCGCCAAAAAGCGAGAGGGTGGCGGCACCGCACAGGGCCAGGGCACCGCGGCGGGATACGGGTTGGTTCATGGTTGCATCCAATCTGGTAGGAGGGTCTTTTGTCGCGGGCGGGCGGGTGCGGCCATGGGGACCTAGCGTCCCGCGCGCTCGTAGCGGCGCACGCGCGCGTCCACAAGCGCCAGGCAGCGGTTAACCAGCAGCGAGAGCAAGGCGACGGAGAGCCCGCCGATCCACAGCAGGTCGCTGCGCAGCGCGCCCAGGCCGGTGTAGATCAGCACGCCCAGTCCTCCCGCGCCAATGTAGGCGGCAAGGGTGGCGGAGGCGATGATCTCGGTGGCGGCGGTGCGCACGCCGGCGAACGCCAGGGGAAAGGCGAGCGGGCATTTGACGGAGAAGAAGAGCTGCGCGCGGTTCATGCCCATGCCCAGCGCGGCCTCTATCATCGCGGCGGGGACGCTGCGGAAGGCGACGGCGGTGTTGATGAGGATGGGCGGGATGGCCAGCACCGTGAGCGCCGCCACGGCGGGCGGGGTGCCCACGCCCAGCACGGGCACGCATAAGATGAGCACGGCCAAGCTGGGGATCACGCGGAACACCCCCGCGACGCCGCCCGCCAGCCGCTCGGTGAGGGCGCTCGCGCTGCAGGCGACGCCCAGCGGCAGCGCAAGCGCGCAGGCGGCGAGCAGGGCGGTGGCGCTGATGGCCAGGTGCTCTGCCACCATCTGCAGCCAGTCGGCCCCGTTTTGGGCGAAGTATGTTGCGATTGCTTCGATCATGCGCGGGTTACTCGTCCTTTTAACGCTCGTTGTCCGGCTGGGGGTTGTCCGGCTGGGGACGCGGGCTCTAGAGCATGCCGTCCAGGGTGCGCCAGGCGAGCTCGGCGCACTTCACGCGGGCGGGCATGTGGGAGATATCCTTGAGCTGGGCGGCCTCGTCCAAATCCTCGTAGTCTTCTGAAGAGAGCTCCTCACCGCGGATCATGGCCAAGAACAGCTCGGAGAGGCGCTTGGCCTCCTCGACGGTCTCGCCGGTGATGAGGTCCGCCATGATATCGGCGGAAGCCTGGCTGATGGCGCAGCCGTGGCCGGTGAAGGCGGCCTCCTCGATCACGCCGTTCTCCACGCGCAGGGAGAGCGTGAGCTCGTCGCCGCAGCTGGGGTTGATGCCGTCATGGGTGTGGGTGGCGTCATCCATCTGGTACTTGTAGTCCGGGTGGGAGTTGTGCTCCATAAACGAGGTGGAAGAGTAGAGGTTGCCCATGGGGTCTCCTATCGAATAAGCGGGGCCGCCCGCAGCAAAATGGGACGGCCCCGTAGAGGTTGGTTTGACGCGCTAGCCGTTGAAGGTGCGCCACACGGCGTCCAGCGCCTCGAGGAACGCGTCGACGTCGTGCTTGTCGTTGTAGAACGCAAGGCTCATGCGGCAGCAGGCCAGGTTCTCCACGCCAAGCCAGGTGAGCAGCGGCTGGGCGCAGTGGTGGCCGGCGCGGATGCAGACGCCCTGCATGTCCATGATGCTGGCCACGTCGTGCGGGTGGATGCCGCGCACGTTGAAGCTGATCACGCCGTGGTGGCGGTCCCAGTAGATGGAGCCGATGATGTCCACGTAGGGCAGCTGGCTCATCTGCGCCATGGCGTAGTGCACAAGGGCGGCCTCGCGCGCCTGGATGGCCTCATAGCCCACCTGGTTGACCAGGTAGTCCAGGGCGACGCCGGTGGCGTAGATGCCCGCGGCGTCCTGGGTGCCCGCCTCGAACTTCTCGGGCACGGGCGCCCAGACGGCGTCCTGCTCGGTGACGGAGTCGATCATCTCGCCGCCGGTGAGGAAGGGGCGGGAGCGCTCGAGCAGCTCCATCTTGCCCCACAGCACGCCCACGCCCATGGGGCCCAGGGCCTTGTGGGCCGAGAAAGCGAAGAAGTCCGCGCCCAGCTGCGCCACGTCCACGGCCATGTGCGGCACGGACTGTGCGCCGTCGACCACCATGTAGGCGCCGTTCGCGTGTGCGGCCTGCGCCAGCTTGGCGATGGGGTTCTCGACGCCAAGGACGTTGGAGACCTGCGTGGCCGCGACGATCTTGGTCTTGGGGCCGATCTTGGTGGCGATCTCCTCATCCGTGAGCTGGCCGGTCTTGGTGGGGTAGAGGTAGACCAGGGTGGCACCCGCCTCGCGGCAGGCCTGCTGCCACGGGATCAGGTTGGAGTGGTGCTCCATCACGGTGATGGCGACCTCGTCGCCGGCTTCGAGCACGGTGGGGGCGAAGGCCTTGGCCACGATGTTCAGGCTCTCGGAGGTGTTGCGGGTGAAGACCACCTCGCGCGGGTCGCCCGCGCCGATAAGGCCCGCGATCTGGGAGCGCACCTTGGCGATGGCCTCGGTGGCCTCGACGGAGAGCGAGTACAGGCCGCGCAGGGGGTTGGCGTTCATGGTCTCGTAGAACTCTTTTTGGGCGGCAAGCACGCAGGCGGGGCGCTGCGCGGTGGCGGCGCTATCGAGAAAAGCGATCTGGGGCTTGCCCGCCAGCAGCGGGAACTGCGCCTTGTAGGGGTTGGTCTCGATGTCTACGCGGGGCCATGCGCGCGATTGCGGCGTGGAGGCGTCCAGCACGGGAGCGCCCGGGGCGGTGCAGGTGTCGCAGCCCACGTTCTCGGTATCGATCATGCGATCTCCTCTTCAAAGTTATCGACCAGGGTGGAGGCCAGGCGCACCACGTTGTCGCGCATCTGCTCGTCCGGGGCGGTGATGGCGGCGTCTTCCAGCTTGGCCGAGATAAAGAGCTCCTCTGCCTGCTTCTCGGACAGGCCGCGGCAGCCCATGTAGAACAGCTGCTCGGGGCGCACGTGGCCGATGGTGGCGCCGTGGTTGCCGGCGACATCGTCCTCATCGCACAAGATCATGGGCACGGTCTTGTTGTCCACGCCCTTGTTGGCCAGAAGCACGGTCTCGCGCTCGTTGCCCTGGGCGCCCTTGGCGCCGTGCATAAGGTCGATGGTGCCGCGCAGGATCTTCTTGGACGTTCCGGTGAGCACACCGTTGGCGTCCAGGTTGCACTCGGTCTTCTTGCCGCGGTGGCGCACGATGTAGTTGAAGTCGCGCTCGTCTGCGCCCGCGCCCAGGTAGCTGGTGTCGATATCGATGCGCGAGCGGTCGCCGCGCAGGTCGGCGGCAAGGCCGGTGGCGGTGAAGGAGCCGCCCAGCACCACGTGGCGCACGGTGACGCGCGCGTCGTCGTCCAGGATGAAACCGGAGTCCTCCACGCAGGTCACGCCTGCGCCGCAGGTAAGGTAGACGGTCACGTTCACGCGGGAGCGCTCGCCCGCGAAGACGCGCAGGGCCGAGCCGGCAAAGGCTGCCTGGTCCGCGCCGCAGGCGGCGTCGATGGAGATGGCCAGGTCGAGCTCGGAGTCCTCTGCAGCCACCACGTCGATGCTTGCGGACGAAGAGGTGCCGGGGCGGGCGGACACGCGCACCGTGGCGGATGCCTCGTCGCCCGGCTCGGTCGCCAGTACGGCGGTGCCGCCGGCCAGGAAGTTGAGGTAGGCGCGCGCATCGCGGCCCACGCCGGTCTCGAAGTCCGCGGCCACGTCGCCGGCTATCTGGGACAGGGCCACCTTCTTCTCATAGGAGGACAGCGCCGGGGTGTCCAGGTCGCTGGCGCCGGCGTCGTGCCCCTGCGCGGCGCGCAGGATGGCGCGGGTGTCCGCATCGTCGCCGCGGCGGGCGTCCACGCGCTGCTGCAGCTTCTCGACGGCGCCCTCGAAGCTGGCATGGGTCTCCAGCAGGTCGCCGGCGTTCTCGATCACCACCTGGCAGTCGCGCTCCAGCCCCGCGGGCACGGCGACCTTGGTCTCGTTCATCTTGAGCCAGCTCCAGGTGGGGGCGGGCATGGCGTTCGCCTTTTTGATCACAAGAGCGTCCATCTAGCCAATCGCTCCTTCCATCTCGAGCTTGATCAGGTTGTTCATCTCAACGGCGTACTCCAGCGGCAGCTCCTTGGAGACCGGGTTGGCGAAGCCGTTGACGATCATGGTGCGGGCCTCCTCCTCGGAGATGCCGCGGCTCATAAGGTAGAAGATCTTGTCGTCGCCGATGCGGCCGATGGTGGCCTCGTGGCCTATGTTGACGTCCTTGGCGCGGATGTCCATCGCCGGGATGGTGTCCGAGCGCGAGATGTCGTCGAGCATGAGCGACTGGCAGGACACGCTCGCCGTGGCGCCCTCGGCCGCCGGGGTGGCGACGATGGAGCTGCGGAACGTGGAGATGCCGCCGCCCTTGGAGATGGACTTGGTCTCGACCGTGGCGGAGGTGTCCGGCGCGCCCAGGACCACCTTGCAGCCGGTATCCAGGTTCTGGCCGGTGCCGGCAAAGGTGATGCCGGTGAAGCTGGAGCGGCTCTTGCGGCCGGAAAGCACGCTCATGGGGTAGAGGTAGCCCACGTGGCTGCCGAAGGAGCCCGAGATCCACTCGATCTCGCCGTACTCGTCGCAGCGGGCGCGCTTGGTGTTCAAGTTGTACATGTTCTTGGACCAGTTCTCGATGGTCGAGTAGCGCAGGTGCGCGCGCTTGCCCACAAAGAGCTCGACGGCGCCCGCGTGCAGGTTGGCCACGTTGTACTTGGGTGCCGAGCAGCCCTCGATGAAGTGCAGGTCCGCGTCGTCCTCTACCACGATAAGCGTGTGCTCGAACTGGCCGGCGCCCTTGGCGTTCAGGCGGAAGTAACTCTGCAGGGGGAAGTCCAGCTTGACGCCCTTTGGCACGTAGACAAACGAGCCGCCGGACCACACGGCGCCGTGAAGGGCGGCGAACTTGTGGTCCGTGGGCGGGATCAGCGTCATGAACTTCTCGCGGATGATGGCCTCCCACTGGGGCTCGTGCAGCGCCTCCTCGATACCGGAGTACACGATGCCCATCTTAGAGGCCGTGTCCTGCATGTTGTGGTAGACCAGCTCGGAGTCGTACTGGGCGCCCACGCCGGCCAGGTAGCTGCGCTCGGCCTCGGGGATGCCCAGGCGCTCGAAGGTGTTCTTGATGTCGTCCGGGACGGACTCCCAGTCGTTTTTCTGCTCGGTGTTGGGCTTGACGTAGGTGACGATGTTGTCCATGTCCAGCCCCTCGATGCCCGGGCCCCAGGTGGGGTTGGGCATCTTGTGGTAGATCTCCAGCGACTTCAGGCGGAAGTCCAGCATCCACTGGGGCTCGTCCTTGCGCTGGGAGATCTCGGTGACAATGTCCGGGGTGAGGCCGGCATCCAGGCGCTCGAAGCCCTCCTCGTCGTAGGTGAAGTCGTAGAGGCTGCGGTCGATGTCCGCTACCTCGGTGCGTTTCTTGCTCATGCGCCCCTCCTTAGCGGGCGTCCGCGTTGCCGCAGGCGTCGCCGGCTCCGTCGAGCGTGGCGCGCAGCGACTGCACCATGCCGGCGCCCAGGCTGCTGGCCGCGGCACGGACGGCGTCGATGGCCGCGTCGCGGGAGGGCTCGCCCTCGCGCTCGGCGCGCTCAGCCTCGAGCTGGGCCGCAGCCTCGCGCTCGAAGGTATCGAAGCCGTTGGCGTCGATCCAGGGGATCAGCGAGGCGTCGTCCTCGCGGACGATGCGGCCGTTGACCATGACGTGCACGCGGTCGACCTTGAGGTGCTCCAGGATGCGGGTGTTGTGGGTGATGATGAGAAGCGAGCCGTCGGTCTGCTTGCGGTAGGCGTCCATGCCGCGCGAGACCACGCCCAGGGCGTCGACGTCCAGGCCGGAGTCGGTCTCGTCCAAAATGGCCAGCTTGGGCTGCAGAAGCAGCAGCTGCAGCATCTCGACCTTCTTCTTCTCGCCGCCGGAGAAGCCCACGCCCAGCTCGCGGTTGAGGTAGGACACGTCCATGTTGAGCTCGCCGGCGAGCTCGGTGACGCGGCGGCGGAACTGCTTGCCCTTCATCTCGAGGCCCTCGCGCCCGGCGATGGTGGCGCGCAGGAAGCTGGACAGCGGCACGCCGGGGATCTCCACCGGTGCCTGGAAGGACAGGAACAGGCCCGCGCGCGAGCGCTTGTCGCAGGAGAGCTCGGTGACGTCCTGGCCGTCGAAGAAGATGGAGCCCTCGTCCACGCTATAGGCGGGGTCGCCCATGACCAGGTGGCCCAGGGTCGACTTGCCGGCGCCGTTGGGGCCCATGAGGACGTGGGTCTCGCCGGCGGCGACGTCCAGGTTCACGCCGTGCAGGATGGTTTTCTCGTCCACCGACGCGGTAAGGCCGCGAACGGAGAGGAGCGAGTCAGCAGTGGTGGTCATGTGCTGCGCCTTTCTGTTCTTACGGGCTTGCTGCGTGCTGCCGCGCGTTTCAGTCGCGCTCGGCGCGGCGCGTGGGGCACAGAAGGCGGCGTTTGGTTGTTACGGTTGTGTTGCGCCCGACCGCTTTGCAGAAACCCTAGGAATTCTCTCGGATTAACGATAAGATTGTACCGTTTTTAGTCAAGGATAAATCCGAGTAATCCACTAAGATTTATGTGCGATTGATGGCGTTGGCCGCCGACGTTGTTCGCTGGCCCGGGCGTTCGGGTTTTCCGGGCAGTGCACTCGGGCACTCGAACGGCGTGCCCGTGTGGCGGGGCGTCCGGTCGCTTCGCTATCGCATGGTGGATGGACCAAAAGGAGGGTTGCATGCTCATCTCGTCAAAAGGGCGCTACGCGCTGCGCCTTATGATCTATATCGCCGCGTTTGGGGACGAGGAAGGCAAGATCGCCCTTCGCGAGGTCTCGGAGCGCGAAAAGATCTCGCTGAAATACTTAGAGCAGCTGGTGCGCCCGCTGATGCACGCCGAGCTTTTGCGCAGCGTGCGCGGCAAGGGCGGCGGCTACGTGCTGGCGCGCCCGGCAGACGAGATCACCGCCGGCGACATCCTGCGCGCCGCGGAGGGCGCCACCGCCACCGTGGCTTGCGACGGGCTCGAGGGGGCGTGCACCCGCGCGGACCTGTGTTCCACCGTCAAGTTCTGGACCGGCCTGGAGAAGGCGATCGACGACTACGTAGACGGCGTGACGCTGGCGGACCTTGCCCGCGTGCCTGAGATTCACCTGGATATAGAGCGCAAGTAGCCCGCGAGGGCGTTCCAGGGCCAAATAGAGCGCTACCGCGGAATGGCGGCTGTGCCAAATAATCGCTTAGTGCGAGCCCTGGACCAAATAGTCGCTTAGTGCGGTCCAAATCGTGTCAAATAATGCATTAGTGCGGGACGAGGACGAGATAGGGTGGGTACCTTATGAATAAGGTATCAGCATCGCCCGAGCTAGAAGGCCCGGGCGACGACGCTCGATGAATACAGGAGCCGCTTCGGAGCTCCCCCAATCCGCACTAACGCACTATTTGGCCAAACCTCCGCACTAAGTCGTTTTTTGACACAGCCGGACCCCCGCCTCTTTACAGTAAAGGGGGCGAGGCGCTACGCGCCTACTCCGCGCGGTGCTCTGCGATCAGGCCGCTGCGGTAGGCGTCCAGCAGCTGGCGCAGGTCGCTTATCTGGCCGCGGATCACGTCGCCGGTATCCGTGTCGCTCACCATGATGCGCTGCTCGTGCGGCTCAAAGCTGGTGGTCTCGCTTTGGATGTCGGCGTTTCTGGTGATGGCTTCCTCCACGCTCTTGAACGCCTCGTGCGCCTTGATGCGCATGCCGCGAGAGCTCGAGATCAAGGTGTAGCCGGCGATGCCGGTGGCGGGGTGGTAGGCGGAGCAGAAGCCGCCGTCGATCACCAGCAGCTTGCCGTTCGCGCGGATGGGCTGCTCGCCCTGCACGGTCTTGACGGGGGTGTGGCCGTTGATGATATGGCCGCCCGCGTACAGGCCGAACTCGCGCATGATGGCGTCGCACGGGCCCTCTTCGCGCGTCAGGGTGAAGTAGGGGTCCATGGGCTCGGACCAGGTGGACTTGTCCTCTATGTAGGCGCGCTCAAAGGTCTTTACCAAGCGCCCGCTGGCCGGCGACTTAAAGCCGATCCACAGGTACCACATCCAGTCCAGGGCCTCTTGGTCGCCATCGCGCCAGGCGCGCCGCGCTATGCTGTCGCAAAAGTCCAGGTAGTCCCGTCCGCTTTTCCAGGTGCCCATGCAGTTCATGGCGCTAAAGGTGCCGTCCTCGTTCATGGGAACGCAGCCGTGGAACAGCAGGTTGCCGTTGCTCGCCAAATACATCGAGCCGTTGGAGTACAGCAGGTTCACGTGGCGGCGCAGGTGGTCGGAGGCGCGGAACTCCGCCACCAGTTTGCCGACTATCTCGCGCTCCTCGCAGGTAAGCTCGTAGGGGTGCGCGGCGTCCACGGTGGGGAAGTCGCGCGTTACCAGCGGCCAGGTGCCGTCCTCAAGCTCGATTGTGCCCGCCTCAAGGTCCATCTTGTCCAGCAGCAGGCGCCCCTCCATATCAAACTCCGGGTGGCGGGCTATGATCTGCCCCTCGAGCTTGAACAGCAGCACGTTGACCGCCTTGATCAAGGGTGAGATCGCCTCGCCGGGCGTGTACGTGCGGTCGGCAAAGGCCACCAGGCTGCGCAGCGAGATGCCGTAGTCGTTCTCCAAGATCTCGTAGTTGCCGTAGCGCAGGTTGTTGCGCAGCACGGTCACCACGCAGGCGGGCTCGCCGGCGGCCGCGCCCATCCACAGAAGGTCGTGGTTGCCCCACTGCACGTCCAGGCGCTGCGCATGGCACCGCTCAAGGCGGTCCATGATCTTGGACGCCCCGCCGCCGCGGTCAAAGATGTCTCCCACCAGGTGGATGTGGTCAACTGCCAGGCGCTTGATCAGCTCTGCCAGCGAGCAGATAAAGTCCTCGGTAGAATCCGTCTCCAAGATTGAGTCGATGATGCGCTCGTGGTAGCGCACGCGGTAGTTGTTCTCATCCGGGTGCGTGTGCAGCAGCTCGTCGATGATGTAGGCGTAGTCATGCGGAATGGCCTTGCGCACCTTGGAGCGCGTGTAGCGGCTCGATAGCTTGCGCGCCACGGTGATCAGCTGGTCCAGCATGGTCTTGTACCAGGTGGGGGAGTCCTTGTGCTCGCTTCGCGCCAGCTCGATCTTCTCGTGCGGGTAGTAGATCAGCGTGCACAGGTCGGCGCGCTCCCGGGCGCCCATGTCCTCAAAGATAAGGTCGACGTGCTCGCGCACCACGCCCGAGCAGTTGTTGAGGATGTGCATAAACGCCTCGTACTCGCCGTGCACGTCGCTCATAAAGTGCTCGGTGCCCTTGGGCAGGTTGAGGATCGCCTGCAGGTTGATGATCTCGGTGAACACTGCCTGCTGGTTGGGAAATTGCTGGGAGAGTAAGGATAGGTACTTCATTGTCTGCTCGGTACAGCCCGATACAACCATGTTGAGAACTCCTTGCGTTTGGGTAAGCGAATGCCGGGTAGCCCCTCCCTGTAGGCTTCCCGGCGTAATGATCCTAGTATGGCCGCAAGCTATCGCGCCCGTGTGAACGGAGCGTTACGGTTCTGCGAGCGGCCTTGAGCCCTCTATGGGCGGCTCCGTCCAATGGGTTTTTGTGGACGAGTACGCCGCCCGCCGCCCGCCGCCCGCCCCAGCAGGCGCCCGCCATCAAGTCTCGGGCATCGCGCGGACCCGGGGCTTACAGCTCGGTGGTGCAGCGCCCCTCCACCATGGCCGGGATGTTGGCGATACCGTCCTCCACCATGCTGTCAACGTCCACGTCCGTGTAGAAGGCGATGTGGTTGGTCAGCAGCACGTTGGGGAACTGGCGCAGGTAGGCCATCTTGCGGTTGGAGATGATGTCGTTCATGCGGTTCTCATGGTAGATGCCGCCCTCGTCCTCGAAGACGTCCATCGCAAGGGCGCCCACCTTCTCGCATTCCACGGCGTCTATCAGGGCGTCGGTATCCACCAGCTCGCCGCGGCTCACGTTGATCAGCACCACGCCGTCTCTCATCTTGGCGATGGCGCCCGCGTCGATGATGTTGCGGGTGGAATCCATCAGCGGCACGTGGACGGTGATAAGGTCGCTGCCGTGGTAGAGCTCATCCAGCCCCACGTACTCAACGCCTTCGCGCGCGGCGAGGTCTTGGGCGGGGTAGGGGTCGTACGCCAAGATCTTGCAGCCAAAGCCGCCCAGGTAGTCTATGACAGCGCAGCCTATGCGCCCGGTGCCCATCACGCCCACGGTCATGGTGCGCAGTTCGCGGCCAAGCAGGCCTTCAAGCGAGTAGTCGTTCACCTGCATGCGCCAGATGGCGGGCTTGCACTTGCGCAGCGCCATGAGCATGAGCATGATGGCGAACTCCGCCACGCCGTAGGGCGGGTAGGTGGTGTTGCACACGCGGATGCCGGCCGCCTTCACGGCGGGCAGGTCTATGTGGTTGAAGCCCACGCAGCGGCTGGATACGTAGCGCACGCCCAGCTGCTGCAGGCGCGCCACGATGTCTGCGGTGAGCAGCGACTTGTTGGTGATGACGATGGCCTCGTAACCCTTTAGTCCATCAATGCTGTCAGCGCTTAACGGCTCTGTCACGGCATCGATGGAGTAGTTTTTAGGAAGTGTCCCGGCGGCGCGTTCAAAGGCGGAGAGCTCGTCCTGCCGAAGCTCGAAGAGTCTGATCTTCATAGTGTCGTTCCTTTCTGGGAGGATGAGGTGATGGCGGTTCCGTCCGGATTCTTCCCGAACCGGGTTCGGTCGATACGTTCGCGGCGGTGGCTCGGGACGATGACGTGGGATTCGATCCGTTTCGGGGCTGTTTGCCGCTATTATGTAAGCATGCTTTTGTGCTGAGTCTGAGTGTATGACTGGAGAGGTGGCTATTTGTTTGAGACATGTTTTATCCCCCGTCACGTGCTAGTGGCCGGCGGATGCGGTTTCATAGGCTCTAATCTGGTTCGCTACATAGTCCGCGAGCATCCCGACGTAGCAGTTACCGTGCTCGACAAGCTCACGTACGCCGGTAATCCCGAGAACTTGTCGGGAATTCCAGGAGAGAACCTGCGCTTGGTTGTTGGGGACATTTGCGATGCCGAGCTCGTGGGCCGTCTTGTTGCCGAAGCGGATGCCGTGGTGAACTGCGCCGCCGAGACTCACAACGATAATTCCATCAATGACCCGACGCCCTTTCTCGATTCCAATGTCCGGGGCACGTTTACGCTTATCGATGCGTGTCGATTGCGAGGCGTGCGATACCATCATGTGTCCACCGATGAAGTCTATGGTGAATTGACCTTGGATGATCCCCATAGATTCAACGAGGATGATCCGTATAGACCCAGCAGTCCCTATAGCTCCACCAAGGCAGCGTCTGATCTTCTTGTCCGCGCTTGGGCGCGCACCTACGGGCTGAAGGCGACTATCTCTGGATGTTCAAATAACTACGGTCCCTATCAACATGTCGAGAAGTTCATTCCGCGGCAGATTACTAGCCTTATCGATGGAGAGCGCCCCAAGCTTTACGGCGACGGGAGAAACGTTCGCGACTGGATTCACGTTGACGATCATAGTTCCGCCGTATGGGGGATACTCACCCTAGGGCGGTTAGGCGAGACCTACCTGGTCGGCGCAGGAAGCGAGCGCAATAATCTATCTGTACTGCGCGAGATCCTCAGTGCATTTGGGCGAGCGGAAGACGATTTCGATTGGGTTCGTGACCGACCCGGTCATGATCGGCGTTACGCCATCGATGCCTCCAAGCTTATTCGCGAGCTTGGTTGGAAGCCCGTGCATGTAGACTTTTCTGCCGGTTTGCTCGACACCATAGAGTGGTATCGCAGCAACGAGGGCTGGTGGAGGGTCGCTAAACGAGAGACGGAGGCTCGCTATGCCGCCATGGGGTTTTAACGCGCGGGCCTTGCACATGGTGTAAAGAGTCTGCACGTCTCACAACGGCATCTGCTTGCTGGTATCATGTTTTTGCTACCGCGAGATTGTCGCGCGCCGCCCTGAAAGGACGGCTGCAGGACCGGGCGGCCCGTATCAAACGGAAGGATTTCATCTATGAAGTATTTTGGCACCGACGGCTTTCGCGGCCGTGCGAACGAGGGCCTCAACGTTGACCACGCATTCAAGATCGGTCGCTTTGTGGGCTGGTACTACGGCGCCCGCCGCGGCAAGAAAGCCCGCGTCATCATTGGCAAGGACACGCGCCTTTCGAGCTACATGTTCGAGTCCGCGCTAGTCTCCGGCCTGGTCGCCAGCGGTGCCGATGCCTATATGCTGCACGTCATCCCCACGCCCGGCGTCTCCTATGAGGTTGTCGACGGCGGTTTCGATTGCGGCGTCATGATCACTGCCAGCCACAACCCTTACACGGACAACGGCATCAAGCTGGTGAACCATGAGGGCTACAAGATGGACGAGGACGTTCTCGAGCTCATCGAGGACTACATCGACGGCAAGAGCGAGGTTCCGCTGGCCACCGGCGAGAACATCGGCTGCACCGTGGACTACATGCAGGGCCGCAACCGCTACATCGCCAGCCTTATCTCTAGCTGCGGCTTCTCGCTGCAGGGCATGAAGATCGGCCTGGACTGCGCCAACGGTTCGGCCTCCAGCGTCGCCCGCCCCGTCTTTGACGCCCTGGGTGCGGAGACCCACGTGATCAACAACGCCCCCAACGGCTACAACATCAATGTCGCCTGCGGCTCCACCCACATCGAGGGCCTGCAGCGCTTTGTTGTTGAGAACGGCCTGGACATTGGCTTTGCCTACGATGGCGACGCGGACCGCTGCCTGGCCGTCGACGAGCGCGGCCACTTGGTGGACGGCGACTTGATCCTGTACGTGTGCGGCACCTACCTGAACAAGTACGGTCGCCTGGCCAAGTCCACCGTGGTTCCCACCGTTATGGGCAACTTCGGCTTCTTCCGTGCGCTGGAGGCCGCCGGCCTTAACTATGAGAAGACCGACGTGGGCGACAAGTACGTCTACGCCTGCATGCGCGAGAACGGCTACAACCTGGGCGGCGAGCAGAGCGGCCACATCATCTTTGGCGACCTTGCCAAGACCGGCGACGGCATTCTCACCTCGCTGCGCATCATGGAGGTGCTGCGCGCCGAGCGCGAGAAGCTCTCCGAGCTCACCCGTCCGGTGAAGCTCTACCCGCAGCAGCTGGTGAACGTGCGCGTCTCTGATAAGGACGCCGTCATGAACGGCGAGGACATCAAAGCGGCCATCGCCCAGGCGGAGGAGTACCTCGAGGGCAACGGCCGCGTGTTTGTGCGCGCATCCGGCACCGAGCCGCTGGTCCGCGTGCTTACCGAGGCTCCGGACGAGAAGCTCTGCACCGAGGCGGGCGCCATCGTCTTGAAGGCGCTTGAGAAGTATAAGCTCGATGAGTAGCGAGTTTTACGGATAGCACGGCCATTTGCCATCTTGCTTGGGGCCCCTGCGGCGATGTCGCGGGGCCCTTTTGTTTGCGAGGGGTTTGCGGTGGCATGGGCCTTGCACTGGCATGGGCCTTGCACTGGCATGGGCCTTGCGCGGGCGAAGGCCTTGCGCGGGCGAAGGCCTTGCGCGGGCGAAGGCCTTGCGCGGCGCGCGAAGCCGCCGAGGGGGTGCGTGGATGCTGGCATGCGCTATGGGGAGCGCGAGCGGGCTTATTTCACACTATTGTTACAAGTGCCAGTGCGCAATATGAATTGTTATGGATGACACGCGCATCATGGCATAATCTCACATTGGATTATTCTGATTTCCAGATGAGGGGGATTATGTCGACATACGTACTTACAACCTGCTCAACCGCGGATTACGAGCGCGATTTCTTTGCGCAGCGCACTATACCATATGTTTGCTTTCATTACGAGATGGACGGCCAGGAGTACGTGGATGATCTTTACGAGTCCACCACCCCCGCAGAGTTCTACGGCCGCTTGAAGGCCGGCGGCCAATCCAAGACCTCGCAGGTGGGAGTGGGCGAGTACCAGGAATTCTGGGAGCCCTACCTTGCCCAGGGCCTGGACGTGGTGCACGTGACCCTTTCTTCCGGCATCTCCGGTTCCTATAACTCTGCCTGCCTGGCCGCCTCCGCGCTTGCGGAGCGCTACCCACAGCGCACTATCAAGGTTGTCGACTCCTTGGCTGCGAGCTCTGGCTTTGGTTTGCTGGTGGAGTACATGGCGGACCTTCGCGACCAGGGCGCCACGCTTGACGAGCTGGTCGACTGGGCGGAGACCAACAAGTATAAGCTCAACCACTGGTTCTTTGTGAGCGACCTCGACTGCCTCAAGCGCGGTGGGCGCGTGAGCGCTACCAGCGCCGTGCTCGCGACCGCGCTGAAGATCTGCCCGGTGATGGATATCAACAACCAGGGCAAGTTGGTTCCGCGCGAGAAGATCCGTACCAAGCGCCGCGCGATCGCCGAGCTGGTGCGCGTTATGGCCGAGCGCGCCGACGGCGGGCAGGATTATGACGGTAAGTGCTGCATCTGTCACTCCGACTGCCTGGAAGACGCGCAGGCGCTGGCCAGTCTTATCGAGGAGCATTTCCCCAACGTGAGCGGCGGCGTCTCGATTCACAACATCGGCGCCGTGATCGGCTCGCACACGGGCCCGGGCACCGCCGCCGTGTTCTTTATGGGGCAGGTCCGCGGGGAGTAGGCTCGCCGCTTGAGATCTTCCTCGTCCAAAGACTGAGAAAGAAGTCTGCGCAAGAAGAAGCGCGAGCTTATGGCGCGAGAAGCGTTGCGAAAGAATCGACCCCGCTCGTCCGGAAAAAGACGAGCGGGGTCGTGTGCGTTTGGGGTCTATGCGACGCAGTGCGGTGCGCGGTTGCGGCGGTTGCGGTGCGCGCTACACGAACTTGTCCGCGATGGCCGCGATCACCGGCAGCAGCGCCAGGCCGGCCTTGCCCTTGCCGCGAGGGAAGAAGAAGCCGCCGGGACGGCTCTTGCGCAGGCGCTGGCGAGGGGAGTGGGCCTTGGCCAGCTGCTCGTCCGGAATGGGGACGTCCGCGCGGGCGCTCTCCATGGGATTCTCCGCGCTCGCCTTGATGGGGTCCAGGATGGGGCCTTCTGGCGTGGCGCCCATCTCGCGGTAGCGCTTCATCATGTCCGCCTGCAGCTGCTGGGCCGAGGGCGGGGTCCAGATGACCGCGTTGGCGCCCGCCTCGCGTGTCTCGCGGATGGAGAGCGAGGAGCGGCCGCCGGACGCGATGAGCGGCATGTTGGGGTAGTGCTCGCGGAGCTGGCGCAGCACGGCGGGGGTGTCCTTGCCGGCGGCGACGTTCAAGATCTTGGCGCCGGCCTTGACCTTGGCGTGCGCTACGTCATCGCAGCGGACCACTGTGGCGATGACGGGGATGTCGACCATGCTGGCGATCTGCTCGACCATCTCGGGCGATGCGGGGGAGTTGACGATGACGCCCGCAGCGCCCTGCATCTCCGAGACGGCGGCCAGCTGCACGGCGCGCTTGCCCGCGGTAGTGCCGCCACCCACGCCCACGAAGACCGGGCACTCCGCCACGGTGAGCAGCGCCTGCGTGATGGCGGGCTGCGCGGTGAAGGGGTAGACGGCGAAGATGGCGTCCGCGTTGGAGTTGCGGATGACGGCTACGTCCGTGGTGTAGAGCATGGACTTGATGCGACGGCCAAAGAGCGTGAAGCCGCTGCACTCGTCCATCTCATCCGGAACGCTGAGCGCCGCCTTGCGGAGCCTGCCCTCGATGGGCGCGGGCTCGAGCGGCAGGACGCCGCCGGGGGTGATGGCGGTGACGGGTTCGGCGAACTCCTCGGCGAATTCGACCTCTGAGAAATCGATGGTGGCCTCGATGGACTCCGGTACCTCTGCGGGCACCTGCACGGGAGCATCGGGACGGGGATCTGGCACGGGAGCGCCTGCGGCTGCCGTGGAGGCCTGCGGCTGTTGGGCGCTGGTCGCCTGCTTAGTCGCATCCATGGAATCCATAATCGTCCCCCTTCATGGTGATAAGGCGAAATGTGCCTTGTGGTAACACGAAATAACGCTCGAGATATTACCCGAGACGCTGTAGCTTATACCGAATTGGCTTTCGAGTCCACGGCTATTTCTTAGATGTGGATGCGGCGGGCGGGGAGCGGTCGCCTGCAGCGGGGAGCGGTCGCCTCCAGCGTGGGCGCTGTCGGGGGCGCTGGGCGCGCGGGCGGGCGGGTTCCGGCCGGCAGCCGTGGTGGATTACGGAGGGCGGAGCTCTCGCGGGCGGAACCCGCGCCTTGCGATGGATACCGCTTTGATGGTTTTAACGCACGGCGCGCGTATATCTGTTAAGCTTTGCAGACAGGCGCGATGGTTGCGCTTTGATGGAACTGTGCGATTAGATTGGCGGTGCCGATATGGATGTCATGACCATTGTGGGTCCGGTTGCCCTCTGCATCGGCGCTATCGCCGCCGTCGCGGCGCTCTATGCACTCTTCACCTTTATTAAAGACCGCCGCAGGGAGAAGCGCGAAGCGCACGCTCCCCGTCATCGCAAACAGTAGGCCGTCGTCGCGGAGTTGACGGCGCCTTTGCCTGCTGGCGCGAACTCGCTTGACCAGATGGTGCGCTGCTACGGGTTGCCGGAGTCGCCCTGCCTCCCCGAGTGTCAAATAGTCGCTTAGTGCGGAATCCAGTTGGGACAAATATTGAGTTAGTGCGGGGCTTAGGACAAATAGTCGCTTAGTGTGGACCCCAGCGTGACAAATAATGCGTTAGTGCGGAAGCGAAGAGATGTAGCAAGGGTACCTTATGAATAGGCCGCTCGCATCGCCCAAGCTAGAGGGCTCAGGCGATGCTGCCTGATGAATAGGGAAAGCTTGTTGGAGCCCCTCCAATCCGCACTAACGCACTATTTGACCAAACTTCCGCACTAAGCCCTTTTTTGACACGCTGTCCTTTCCGCACTAAAGCGTTATTTGGCACAGCAAGAAGGATGTGGCTTGTTTTGCCGGTATGGGAAGGGTATCACAGCGAAGCATGCGGTTATGCACGCTCCCTTGCGCGTGAGGTCCTTGCGGTAAATAGCTTGTGCCCGCGCTAAGGCGGGCACAAGCGGTGGGTTGCGAGCTTTAAGGCGGCGTCGCCTACGCTTTTTTGATCGCGGCGATAAAGAAGCCCTCGAACAGGCGGGTGGGGCGCACGGTGATGGTGCCTTCCAGCCCGTTCGGCAGGCAGGGAAGGGCGAGCTCCGGGTTATCCGGTGCGGCGGCGAGCGCTTGAGGGTCGAGCGGGACCAGCTCGCAGTCGCGATGGCGCTTGAGTACCGATGCGAGCATGAGCTCGTTTTCCTCGGGCAGGATCGAGCAGGTGGAATAGATGAGCGTGCCGCCGCGTTTGAGCACGGTGAGGCCGCGGTCGAGCAGCGCGCGCTGCGAACGGGTCACCTTCGAGAGCAGTTGCTTGGTGATGCGCTTCTCCGCTTTGGGATCGCCTGCGCGCACGGTGCCCGTGCCGGTGCAGGGGGCGTCTAGCAAGACCTGGTCAAAGCTGAAGAACTCGTCCAGCTTGCGAGCGTCGACGCGCATGATCTGCAGGTTGGTAACGCCCTGCTTATCCATGTTGTACTGCAGCTTCTCCGCGCGCGGCACGTTGAGCTCGCAGGCGCAGATGTGCGCCGCGCCGTGGGTGAGGGCGGCGATCTGCGAGGTCTTGCCTCCGGGTGCGGCGCACATGTCGAGGATGTCCGCCCCCTCTCGCGGGGCGAGCGCCAGCGGGGGCAGCATGGACGAGAGGCTTTGCAGGTAGATGCCTCCCTTTCGGTAGATGCCCATGCCCCAGACGTCGCGCTCGCTGGGCGCGTCCACCACAAAGGCGTCCTTATACCAGGGGACGTGTTCGTAGGGGATGCCCGCCTCATCGAGCGCGGCGGCGACATCGTCCGCGCTCGCCTTGAGGGTGTTGGCGCGCAGGGTGGTGGGCCGCTGGGCGGCTTGCTGGTATCCGTCGAATATCTGGTTCGCGATGTCCTCGCTGTATGCGGCCTGGACCTGCTGGACAAGGAAGGCGGGGATGCCGTCTGGTGTGCTCATGGTTATCTCCGTAACTAAAAAGGCGCCCCGGTTTGGAGCGCCTTCTATTGTGCCAGAAAGCAGTTTGAATGTGCGGCGGGGCCGGGATGCGCGGTGCTCTTGGAGCGGCGCGGCGTCGCGGCGGCGCGGAGCAGACGTCGTGGCGGGTACGGCGGGGAGGCCGCGCGGGCTACATGAGCGCGCCGGCGACTATGAGGGCGACCGCGACGGCGATGGCTGCGAAATCGAGCGCCTGCAGGGGGTAGCGCTTATAGGAGCTCTCGCGCGTGCGCAGGTAGAAGCCGCGCTGCTCTGCCGCAAGGGCCGTGGCGTCGGTCTTGCCTACGGACGAGATAAGCAGCGGAATGCACAAAGGCAGCATGAGCTGGAGCTTCTTGATGGGGTTCTTGGTGTCGTACTCCACGCCGCGGGCGGTCTGTGCCTCCATGATGGCGTTCATCTCCTGGCCAAAGAGCGGGACAAAGCGAAGCGCCGTGGTGAACGCGAAGGCGTAGCGATACGGCACGTGCAAGATCTCCACGCAGGCGTTCGCCAGGTCCGTGAGCTTGGTGACGGTGAGCACCAGCACTAAGGGCAGCGCCACGCCCAGCAGGCGCAGGCAGGCCTTTGAGCCGGTGACGAGTCCCTCGCTGGTGACAAAGCCCACCAGGCGCTCGCCTCCCTGCGCAAAGATCATCTGTAGCACCAGCATGATGGCGGCGAGCGGTAGAAGCACCTTGAGAAGTGACGCCAGGCGGCTGAAAACGCCCGCATAGGCGCCCAGCGCCAGGGTGATGACAAGCAGCCCCACCAGCGCGGGGTAGGAGGTGGCTAGAAACGTGGCGATGATGATGCCCGATGCGAGCGCCAGCTTGGCGACGGGGTTGAGGCGGTGCAGCACGGTGGCGCCCGGTACGTAGTCGATGACGTTAACCACGCTCGATCAGCTCCTTTGCGGTGTCGACTATCTGGGAGACCTCGGTGATGGAGGCGAAGGCGGGCGACACGGTGTGCGCGAGCGCCTGGGAGAGGGCGACTACCTGCGGCGGGGTGATGCTCGCCTCGCGCATAAGGCCGGTGTTGGCGAAGACCTCCGCCGTGCGCCCGCGCTCCAGGATGCGGCCGTTCGCCATGACCGCCAGGCGATCGGCGAAGTCCGAGACAACCTCCATGTCATGGCATACCATCACCACGGCGCAGCCGCGCTCGGCCATGTCGCGCACCGTCTGCATGACCGTCATGCACTCGCGGTAATCGAGGCCGCTGGTGGGCTCGTCCAAAAGCACCAGCTTGGGCTCGATGACCACGACGGACGCCAGGGCCACCATCTGCCGCTGGCCGCGCGAGAGCGAGAAGGGGGCCTGGTCCGCGGGCAGGCCAAAGCGGTCGATGACCGCCTGCGCGCGCTCGAGGGCGTCTTCGCGCTCGACGCCGTGGAGCTCGAGGCCAAAGGCGACCTCGTCCAAAACCGTCTGCTTGCAGATCTGGCGGTCCGGGTTTTGGAACAGCGTGGCCACGTTGGCCGCGAGTGCGGAGACGGGGGTCTCGCGCGTGTCCATCTCCGCGACCGTGACTGAGCCCGATGACGGGGTGAGCAGGCCGTTGATGAGCTTGGTAAGGGTGGTTTTACCGGCGCCGTTTTGGCCCACCACGCCCACCAGCTCGCCGGGGTAGACCTCCATGGCGAGGTCGCGCACGGCGGCGCCGCCGGCGGGGTAGGAGAAGCTCGCGTTCTCGATGCGAAGCACCGGCTGGGCGCCCCGGGCGTGCGGGCGTGCCGGCGCATGGGGAGAGGGTTGCAGCTCGCCGGCACGGCTTTGGTTGGGGGCGGCGTGGCCGTCCAGCGCGCGGGCGATCATATCGGCCGCTTCCGGAACGTTGAGGCAGGGGGCCTGGTCTGCGGCGAGCAGGTTTTGGGCGCGCATGCTGTTGTAGACGCGGGTGACGCGCGGGCTGTCGACGCCTATGGCGCGCAGGTCCTCCGCGTGGGCGAACACCTCGCGCGGGGTGCCGTCCAGGGCCACGGAGCCCTTGTTCATCACGATGACGCGCTCGCAGAACTCGGAGAGCAGGGCGACCATCTGCTCGATGACCACCACGGTGACGCCCGCCACGCGGTTGACCTCGCGCAGCGTCTCGAACACCATACGCGAGCTCACCGGGTCCAGCGCCGCGGTGGGCTCGTCCAAAACAAGCACGCGGGGCTCCAGGGCCAAGATCGCCGCGATGGCGACCTTTTGCTTCTGCCCGCCGGAGAGCGTGGCGATCTCGCGGTCGCGCAGCTGCTCTATTCCTACGGTGGCGAGCGCGCGCTGGATGCGGCCCTCTATCTGGTCATGGGGCACGCCGAAGTTCTCCAGGCCAAAGAGCATCTCGTCCTCAACCACGGAGGCGACCATCTGCGCGTCGATGTCCTGCGCCACGGCGCCCACCACGCGGGCGATGTCCGTGAGGCTGATCTCGCAGGTGTCGCGTCCCTCCACGCGGGCGGTGCCATAGAACGCGCCCCTGTAATGGTGGGGGATGGCGCCGGAGAGCACGGCGGCCAGCGTGGACTTGCCGGCGCCCGAGGGGCCTATGACGCCGACGAACTCGCCCTGCTCGATGCAAAGCGAGACGTCGGTAAGCGCCCGGGAGGCCTCCTGGCTGTAGGAGAAGCTGACGTTTTCTAATTGGATGATTGGTTGCATGAGGTCTTCCTGGTGATGACGAACGAGCTTAACTGCGCTTGAGGACGGCCTTCAACGGGGTGTACAGCGCTTGTACCACGATAGCATTGAATACGGCCGTGCCCAGCACAACGGGGATTTTTGCGGTGACGGTAACAAGAGCGGCCCCCATAAGGACGGTGCCCAGCCCCGCGAAGAGCGCGCCGGAAACCAGCGTGGCGGCGAAGCCGGCGATGAGCGGGGTGATGCTTCTGCCGGCGGGCGCGACCTCAAGGCGGCAAAGCAGCGCCATGACCAGGGCGCCCGCGACCTCGGTTACAAAGTTGAGGCCGGGGACCGACGTGCTGAGCTGGATCACTGCGGCGGAGATGAGGCCGTAGAGCACCGACTGGGTGAGGTTTGCGCGGGTGAGCAGGATGGCGAGCGAGTAGGCGGCGATGATGAACTGCGGCTTGATGCCGGTTATGGCAAGCGCGTTGCCCAGGGTGAAGTTGAGGATGAAGCCGGCTGCCAGCAGGACGGATAGCAGGACGATGGCGGAGATGTCCAGCGCGCCGCGGCTGGAGGCGGCGACGGTGCGGGTGCGGGGGTTCTGGTCCATGGTGTTTCCTCTCTTGGGTTTTTCGTCCGCATTCGCCCGGGGTCCTTGGGTGGGGAGGCGGCATGGCGTTTTGGCACGGCGTGGCCTATACCGCTTGCGGGCGGATGCTTTTGGTGCGTATTTGATTTGCAGGTGGTTTTTGGCGCGGCAGCGCTTGGGGAAAGTGCGGGCGACGATGCTGCGGCGCCTCGCCGCCCGCGAGGATGGAAGGGCGGTTGGGTGGGATGAATCAAGGGGAGGGCGAAGGGCCTTTGAGGGCTAATCGTCCAGCTTAAGGGCCTTCTTGATGGGGATGTAGAGGGCCTGAACCAGGATGGCGTTGAAGACGGCGGTGGCAGCGACCACGGGCAGCATGGCGGCGGCGAGCTCTCCGGCGGCGCCCACCATGGCCATCTTGATGAGCATGAAGATCACGCCGGAGAGCAGGGTGGTGACAAAGGTGCCGACCAGCGGGGTGACCTTGGCGGCGCCCCCGCGCATGCCGGCGCGGACGATGACGGCCATGACCATGGCGGAGATGCCCTCGGCCGCGAAGTCGATGAAGGGCGAGGTGGTGGTGATCTGGATGACGGCCGCGGAGATGAGGCCTATCACCAGCGCCTGGCCTATGTTGGGACGGATGATGAGGATGGTGAGGCAGAACGCGGAGATGATGAACTCGGGGCTGATCATGCCGGCGGACATGGACGAGATGGCCTTGCCCACGGTGAAGTTGAGGATGAGGCCGGCTGCCAGCAGGATGGCGAGCAGGACCAGGGCGCGGATATCGAGCTTGCCGTGGTCGTTGGCGGTGACGGTGCGGGCGGCGGTGTTCTGGGACATGGTGTGCTCCTTTTGGTGCGTGCGCGTTTGCGCCGGTGGTTCAAGGTGGTTGCGGGTGCGCCGCTTGCGCGGGGCCGCGGTGCCGGTGGGCTGGTGGGGGTGGAGGCGCGCGATGCGCGGTGCCGGTCGATGTGGTTGCCGGGGTAAGAAAAAAGGCCCCCGGTCAAACCGGAGGCCTAAAAAGTTCGCTGCTAGAAGATTCTGGCGCGATAGGACTCACCGTCGACCGACAAAGATCGCATCGCGCCACCACCAGTTCATCACGGAGTTGTTGGCTGCGTTGATCATGTCGGCATCTCCTTTCGCGGAATCGAGGTTTGGGGCTGTCCCCATTTGTTGGAAGGAACTATAGCATAGCGGCGGGCGGGCGCAACGCAATTCGTTTTCTCGTTGCGAGTTTGTTACGGCGCGGTCGGGCGGCCATGCGGCGGTCGGGCTGCCATGCGGCGGGCGGGCGGACGCGGCTACTCGGTGAGGTTCGAGAAGCCGTCGATGATGAGGTCCAGGCACTGCGGGATCACGCGGGCGCTGAAGCTGCCGGCGTTGCTGTGGATGAGCTCGCCGTCAAACTGCATGCCCATGGAGGGGCTGCAGGTGACGTGGGCCTCGCGGGCCTGGAACATGGTGAACTGCGGGCGCCCTATGGCCTTTCCGGTCTTGTCCAGCACGCCGGCGATCAGCGTGGGCAGAAGCTCCACAGTCTTGGCGGGCTCTATGACCACGATGTCGATCATGCCGTCGTTCATGCGGCAGTCCGGGAACAGGTTGATCTCATTTTGGATGACGGCGGTGTTGCCCACCATGCAGCCTATGCCGTCCAGCTCATGGACCTCGCCGTCGCACTCGATGGTGAAGTGCGCCACCTGCGGGGAGGGCGTCGCCAGCGCGGAGAGCATGTAGGCGATCTCGCCCATGTCTCCCTTGGTGGACTCCGCCTTCTCCATGATGGCGGCGTCGAAGCCCGTGCCGGCAATGATGATGAACGCGTGGCTGCGCTCCGTGCCCTCCTCGTCCGTCCAAGAGATCTCGCCCATGTCCACCTTGGCGGTCTTGCCGGCATGGCAGGCGGCGGCAAGGGCCGCGGCTTCCGGCGCGTTGCCGATGTTGTTGAAGAACAGGTTGGCGGTGCCGGAGGGGAACACCAAGATGGGCACGCCGGTGTTGCGCATGTGGTTGAGCACGTTGGAGACGCTGCCGTCGCCGCCGGATACCACCACGCGGTCGAATTGGTCTACGTCTGCGGTCGCGTCTTCGGGCTCCATGCCGTCGCCCAGAAAGCGCATGACCACCTCGTCCCCCGTTTGGGAGAGGAACTGGGCAAAGGTGAAGATCTCGTCGGACTTGGGTCCTGAGGCGAGGTTGTGAATGATAAGACAGCGCATGCGGAATGTTCCTATTCTTGAGCGAAGCCGAGTATAGTTACAGTGTCGTAATCCTACCCCCGCGAGCGGGGCTCAAACCACATCTATGGGTGAGGCATGTATATCTCCACGTATGAAGAACTGTCGGCTTTTTGCGAACGCGCGGCGCGCTTTAACGCCATCGCGGTCGATACCGAGTTTTTGCGCGAGCGCACCTATCATCCGCGTCTGTGCCTGGTGCAGGTCGCCACGCCGGACGAGTGCGTGGTCATAGACGTCATCGCCATCGACAACCTGGCGCCTTTAGCGATCCTTATGCGCGACGAGGGCACCGTCAAGGTGTTCCACGCCTGCTCGCAGGACATGGAGGTGCTCAACTACACCCTGGGCGCCCTGCCCGCCCCCATCTTTGACACGCAGATTGCCGCGGCGTTTTTGGGCGAGCGCATGCAGACTTCGTACAACGGCATGGTGCACGCGTTTTGCGGCGTGACCCTGCCCAAGAGCGAGTCGCTGACGGACTGGTCGCGCCGTCCGCTCACCCCCGAGCAGATCGAGTACGCCCTGGACGACGTGCGCTACCTTATCAAGGCCTACGACGTGATCATGGAGCGTCTGGATGAGTCCGGTCGCGCGTCTTGGGTTTTGGACGAGATCAAGCCGCTGACCGACCGCTCGCATTACGTGGTCGATCGCCGCGTCGCCTTCAAGCGCGTCAAGCGCGTCAACTCGCTTACCCGCCGCCAGCTCGCCGTGGCGCGCGAGCTCGCCGCCTGGCGCGAGGCCAGGGCTGAGTACTCCAACATTCCGCGCAAGTGGCTTATGTCCGACGAGGTCTTGATCGCGCTGTCGAAGCGCCCGCCGCATGACGCCGCCTCGCTGCGCCGCGTGCGCGGAACCGAGCAGTTGTCTGACGCCGACGTGGCCGGCGCGCTTTCCGTCATCGCCCGCGGCGAGAGCTGCCCGGCGGACAAGTACCCCTTTATCGCCCGCACGCACAAGCCCGCCTCGCCCGAGCTCGAGAGCGTGATCGACCTTATGTACGCGCTGATTCGCCTGGTGGGGGAGCGCTCCGGCGTGGCCACCGCCATGATCGCCTCGCGCGACGATTTGGTCGATTACGTCGACCACCCGCAGGATAGCCCGCTTCGCGAGGGCTGGCGCTTCGAGCTGGTTGGCACCTTGATCGACGACCTGTTGAACGGCGACATCGGCCTTACCGTGAAGGACCGCGCGCTCGAGATCTTGTAGCGCCCGCGTTTGGGGCGCGCCGCGCGCCATCTGGTGCGGCCCGCCCCCGCCGCGTCCGCCCCGCGGGGTTTTGGGCTTCTGGTACGGCTCCTTGCCCGCATGCATAACTTGGGATGGCTGGGTATAAGCGTACCCATGTGAATATCCATGTGATCGCGGCCGCCCGCGTGCGGCCCAGGTTTACGGCAAGGAGCTTTTTCGCAAATGTATCCCATGTACTACGGCTTTGGCATGGACCCGGCGTATCTGGCGCTGGTCATCATCTCGCTGGTGCTGGGCGGGCTTACCCAAAGCTACATCAACTCGACGTATCGCAAGTGGTCGCGCGTTCCCTCCGGCGGGGAGACGGGCGAGCAGGTGGCGCGCCGCATGCTCGACTCGCTGGGCTGCGGCCGCGTTGGCATCCGCGGCGTCTCCGGCCACCTTACCGACCACTACGACCCGCGCGACAACAATCTGTACCTGTCGCGCGAGAACCTTTCCGGCGGCTCGGTCGCAAGCGTCGCCGTGGCGTGCCATGAGGCGGGCCACGCCGCCCAGCGCGAGCACGGCTATGCCATGATGAAGTTTCGCTCCGCCCTGGTGCCGGTGGTCAACTTTACCCAGAACATCTGGATGCTGGTGCTGCTGGCGGGCGTCTTTATGAACATCGCCGGCCTCACCACGCTGGCGATCGCCCTGTTCTCGTTCTCCGTGCTGTTCCAGATCGTGACGCTGCCCGTAGAGATCGACGCGAGCCGCCGCGCGGTCGCCTATATCGAGCAGTCCGGTATGGGCGAGGTCAACGTGCGCGGCGCCAAGAAGGTGCTGACCGCCGCGGCGCTCACCTATGTGGCCGCCGCCCTTACGAGCGTGTTGCAGCTTCTCTATATCATGGGCCGCACGCGCAACGACGAGTAGGGGAGCGTCTGGCGGCGCCGTCACCGCGGGTTTGCGGGCGGTTTGCGACGCGGTCCTGTGGCTGCGGGCTTTTCCGCGCTTTGCACATAGATGCTGCTTGCGGGCGTCCGGGTTTCGGGCGCTCGTTTTTTGTGCGCGCCCGCTTTGTGGCGGGTGCGGAGTTGGCCTTGCGGTTTTGCTTTCTGGTCTGTTCGCCGTTATGTACGCTGCGGCGCCCATCTTTGAGTTGGGTGCCCCTTTGTACCAAAGACCGTGCGTGGGCTGTACGTTTGGGCACCCAGATATGGGCCGGGCGCCCAAACGTACAAACACGCGGCCTTATGCGCACGAAAGGGCACCCAGTTTGAAGCTGGGTGCCCAGGCGGACGTCGCCTTGCGCTTCGTAGACCGCCGTTCCGCGCGCGCATCGTTCACACCGGAATCGTTTGCAGCATCCGCAGCGGCTTGCCTTGTTAGATGTCTTTTTCAACATATGTCCGGGCGAGGCGGTAGACTGGGAACCATAAAGCGACGCGCCCCGGCAGGCGCCTCGATGCGCGCGAGAGATCGGCGCGCGCGGAGGCGCGGGGACGCATTGATGTGCAACAACGTGAAAGGAGGGCTGCCCATGGATGGTTGGAACCTTACCGGAGCCTCGAGCGCGCCGGCTAAGGAGGAAGACGCCGTCTCCGTCTCGCAGGCGATCGACATCGCCGCCGGGGCGCTGGACCGCATTCCGCAGCTGTGCGTTTTGGGCGAGGTCACGGGCTTTCGCGGCCCCAACGCCCGCAGCGGCCACTGCTATTTCCAGATAAAGGACGATTCGTCCGCCATGGACTGCATCATCTGGAAAGGGACCTACCTTAAGCGCGCGTTCGATTTGCGCGACGGCATGCAGGTTCATCTCACGGGCTCGTTCAACCTTTATAAGGCCCAGGGCAAGATGAGCTTTGTCGCCCGTTCGTTCTCGCTTGCGGGCGAGGGCATGCTGCGCCAGCAGGTGGCGGCGCTGGCCGAGAAGCTGCGCCGCGAGGGTCTTATGGACGAGTCCCGCCGCCGCCGTATCCCCGCGTTTTGCTCGCGCGTCGCCGTGGTCACGTCGTTGTCCGGCGCCGTTATCGACGACGTCAAGCGCACGCTGCGCCGACGCAACCCGCTGGTGGAGCTTATCTGCGTGGGGTCCAAGGTGCAGGGCGAGGGCGCGCCCGAGGAGCTTATCGAGGGGCTCCGCCGCGCCGCGGCGATCACGCCCGCGCCCGATTGCATCCTGCTGGTGCGCGGCGGCGGGTCGTTCGAGGACCTTATGACCTTTAACGACGAGTCGCTCGCCCGCGCGGTGGCGGCCTGCCCCGTGCCCGTGGTGACCGGTATTGGGCACGAGCCGGATACCTCCATTTGCGACATGGTGGGCGACCGCCGCTGCTCCACGCCTACCGCGGCGGCGGAGTCAGTGGCCCCCGCCATCACCGAGCTCGCGGAGCTTCTGGCGGCCCGCGAGCATCGTTTGGTCCAGTCGTTCACGTCCATGGCCGCCTCCGCGCGCGCGGACCTGGACGCCTCCTCGATGCGCGCCGGGCGCGCCATGACGCAGCGCCTGGCGCAGATGGATGCCGCGCTTGCGGCTTCCGCGTCGCGCCCGTGCCTCATGCGGCCCGCGTTTATGGTCGAGCAGCGCTCGATGGACCTTGCGCGTTCCGCGGAGCGATTCTCGTCCGCGCTCGTCCAATCCCAGCAGCGCTACGCCCGCGAGCTCGATGCGTTGTCGCCGCGCCTGGCCGCGTCCACGTCCGGTTTGGCTGCGAAGCGCCACGCGCTGGAGCTGGCGGCCTCTAGGCTTTCCGCGGCGGGTCCCGCCATGCTGAGCGAGCCGGCGGCGCGCCTGGCGCAGGGCGCCGCCAAGCTGGACGCGCTCTCGCCGTTGGGCGTGCTTGCGCGCGGTTACTCCATCGCGTACTCGCAAGATCGCGTGGCGACGTCCACCTCCGCCTTCGCCCCCGGATCGCGGCTGCGCGTTCGCTTGGCGGACGGCGACGTGTACGGCACGGTCGACCGCGTGGAGCCGTCCGGCACCGTGGACTAGCGCTGCCTGCCGGTGCGCCCCGCCGGTCGAAGCGGTTTGAGGCCCGCGTAGGCCCCCGAAGCCGCGCGTTGCCCGGGACCCGCATCTGGCCGCGGCCCGCGTCGGCGCTTGAAGGACCTTTGTATTGAGAAATAATCGGTAGCCAGCAGATGATTGTTGGCTAGCAGATGGTTGATAGGAGAAAAAACCATGGCACAGAACAAAAGCGTTGAGGAGCTCAGCTATAAAGAGGCCTCCATCGAGCTGGAGGGCATCATCCGCAACCTTGAGTCCGGCGACCTTGAACTCGAGGAGTCCCTGGAGGGCTACACCCGCGGCGTGGAGCTGCTCAAGAGCCTGCGCGCTCGCCTGGCCGCCGCGGAGCAGAAGGTCTCCGTCCTCATGAAGGATATCGACGGCGGCGATACCTTGGTCGCCGGCGAGTCTGCCGACACCACGGACGGCCTTAGCTTCTAGAATAGGGGCGTGGCGCCCGCGCCGCATACGGCACCATCGACCAAACCCGCTTAGAGAGGAACCGCAATGGACGATTGCATCTTCTGCAAGATCGCAGCTCACCAGATCCCTTCCACCGTTGTGTATGAGGACGATAAGGTTATCGCCTTCGGTGACCTGGCACCTCAGGCGCCGGTCCACACGCTGGTCATCCCCAAGGACCATTACGCCAACATCATCGACGGTGTGCCGGCGGACGTGCTGGCGGCCATGGTCAACGCCGTTTCTGAGGTCGCCCGCGCCAAGGGCCTGGACGACGGCTTCCGCGTGATCGCCAACACCGGCGAGGTCGCCGGCCAGACCGTTCACCACTTTCATATGCACGTCCTCGGCGGTAAGCCCTTGGGCGAGAACCTGGTCTAAAGACCTGGCGCAAGCGTGTGGCCCGGCATGGTCTTAAGCACATGGTTCGCTAGTCCATGGGCCACAGTCAAGCATTCCGCCTAAACGTGCCGCGCTCCAATCGCCGTATGGCGTATGATTAGGAACGGTATGCAATAGGCTTGTCGCCCCGCGGGGCAAAGTGATTACAAGATGGGAGACACATGAACGTTCTCGTTGTCAATGCTGGTAGCTCCAGCCTGAAGTACCAGCTTCTCAACACCCAGTCCGGTGAGGTCTTTGCCAAGGGCAACTGCGAGCGCATCGGCATCGACGGTTCCTTCATTGGCCACGAGGAGAAGGGCGCCGGCAAGTCGACCCTGGAGGTCGCCCTGCCCGATCACCGCACCGCCATCAAGCACGTGTTCGAGATCCTCGAGACCGTTGACGCTCCCGTCGAGGGCATTGGCCACCGCGTCGTCCAGGGCGGCTGGTACTTCCCCGAGTCCGCCGTGGTCACCGATGAGACCCTGGCCCAGGTCCGCGAGGTCGCTCCGCTGGCCCCGCTGCACAACTATGCCGAGGCCGACGTCATCGAGATCTGCCGCGACATGTTCCCCGAGCTGGGCAACGTCATCGTCCCCGATACCGCGTTCCACTACAACATGCCCGAGCGCGCCTGGCGCTACGCCCTGCCCCGCGACGTGGTCGAGAAGCACCACGTCCGCAAGTACGGCGCCCACGGCACCAGCCACCGCTTCATCTGGCGCACCGTCAACGAGTTCATGGAGGGCAAGGCCCACAAGCTCGTGAGCTGCCACCTGGGTTCCGGCGCTTCCCTGTGCGCTATCGAGGACGGCCACTGCATGGATACCACCATGGGCCTCACCCCGCTCGACGGCCTGGTCATGGGCACCCGCTGCGGCACCCTGGACCCCGCAACCGTCTTCTATCTGAGCCGCGTCGGTGGCTACAGCATCGACGAGATCGACACCATGATGAACAAGCAGTCCGGCCTGCTCGCCGTCTCCGGCGTCTCCTCCGACTCCCGCGACGTCTGCGAGGGCGCCGATAAGGGCGACGAGAACTGCGAGATGGCGCTCGAGATGTTCTCCTATCGCGTGGGCCAGCTCTTCGCCGAGATGGCTGCCTCCATGGGCGGCGTCGACACCATGGCCTTCACCGCGGGCATCGGCGAGAATTCCGTTGAGCTGCGCCAGCGCGTCGCCGACAAGCTCGCCTGGTTGGGCGTCGAGATTGATCCCGAGCTCAACGCCGTCCGCTCCGATGACCCGCGCGTCATCTCCACGCCCAACTCCAAGATTACCTGCCTGGTTGTTCCCACCAACGAGGAGCTCATGATCGCCCTGGACGTCGAGGCCCTGCTCGGCTAATCGCCTTCTTTTATAGCGACCTATTCGGCCCGTCTCCGGTATACACGCCGGCGGCGGGCCTTTTGCGTGCGTTCAGGCAGCTATTCTGTGGATTCTCGCGGGTGCTGCGATCTTTTCTGTTGAGTTTCGAATGTATGTCATAGAGAATTAGTAGGATTAACCGCGGAAAAAGCGGATACACTGTTACCAATATCTGCCGAATGTTGTAGATAAACGTTCAATCAAGCGAAAGGATTCTCAATGACTCTTTCCGAGCACAGCATCTCCCGCCGTAGCGCCGTCGCTGCCGGCTTGGGTATCTTCGCTTCTCTTGGCCTTGCTGCTTGCGGCTCCTCTGAGACCGCGGGCTCTGCCCCCGCTTCCTCCTCTTCCACGGACGAGCAGGTGGACGAGACCGTTCAGATCGACGCGGACGCCTACGACCAGCTGATCGATTCCATCCCCGCCGCTGACGACGCCAAGATCGCTGCCAGCACCTGGGCTACCAAGGTGAAGGATGCCGGCGTCCTGCGCGTGGGCGGCGTTCAGACCTCCATGCTGTTCAGCCTGCTCAACGAGAAGGACGGCGTGCTGCGCGGCTTCGACGCCGGCTTGTCGCAGATGCTTGCCCGCTACATCATGGGCGACGCCGCCAAGATCGAGGACACCCAGGTCACTTCCGACACGCGCGAGTCCGTTCTGCAGAACGATCAGGTCGACGTGGTCTTCGCCACCTACTCCATCAACGACGACCGCAAGAAGGTCATCTCTTTCGCCGGTCCGTATTACACCACCCAGCAGTCCATTTTGGTGATGGCCGACAACAAGGACATCAACTCCGTGGACGACCTCGCCGGTAAGAACGTTGCCGCCCAATCCGGCTCCACCGGCCCGGCCATCCTGGAGGAGTTTGCTCCCAAGGCTACCGTCCAGGAGTTCAAGACGGACGAGGAGGCTCGCACCGCGCTGTCCCAGGGCCGCGTCGACGCCTATGTTATCGACACCAACATGCTGCTGGGCAGCATGGTTCGCCAGCCCGGCAAGTACCGCCTGGCGGGCGACCCCTTTGGCCCGGTGGACGCCTACGGCATCGGCCTGCCGCTGGATTCCGACGGCGTTGCGTTTGTGAACGAGTTCCTCCAGAAGATCGAGGACGAGGGCATGTGGGCGGACCTCTGGCAGGTCTGCATCGGTGACCGCGCCGGCATCGACGACGTTCCCGAGCCCCCTGCGATCGGCGCATAGCGCTCGCTGAAAGCACATCTTTGCCCGCATCATCGCGGGCGGTGTATTGACGAGTATGGGCCTTCCGCGCTTGCGGTGGGCCCATGTATGTATAAGGAGGGGATACATGGGGATTTCCGAGCTCTTGTCCACATACGGGCAAGACTACCTCAACGGCCTTTTGGTGACGTGGGGCATGACCGCGGCCTCGTTCGCCATGGTGATGGTGCTGGCCGTGCTCATCACCGTTATGCGCGTGTCGCCCTTTAGGCCCTTGCGCATGGTGGGAGACCTGTACGTGCAGGTGTTTCGCAACATCCCGGGCGTGGCGCTGCTCATCATCATCGTCTACGCCCTGCCCAACCTGCGCGTCGTGCTCGATTACCGCACCTGCGTGGTGGCCACCACGGTGCTCATGGGTTCGGCCTTTGGGTCGGAGAACTTCATGAGCGGCATCAACACCATCGGCGTGGGGCAAATCGAGGCCGCTCGCTCCATCGGCCTCTCCTTTGGTCAGATCCTGCGTAAAATCGTGATTCCGCAGGCGCTGCGCACCACCGTGCTCCCCATGACCAACCTGCTGATCGCCGTCATGCTCACCACCGCCCTGGGATCCCAGGTACCGCTTAACCCGCGCGAGCTCACCGGCGTGGTGTCCTTTGTCAACACGCGCGCCACCGGCGGCATCCTGGCCTTCCTTATCTCCGCTCTGGCGTACGTGGGGTCCGCCTTTGTGATCGGCCTGGTGGGTAACCGCATCGACAAGAAGGTGAGGATCCTGCGATGAGCTCACACGGAAACGCAACCTCTATGCGCGATGCGCTCTACGAGGCCCCGGGTCCCAAGACCAAGCGCAAGATCATGGTGGGCACCGCCGTGTCCGCCGTGGTGGTCGCCTGCATCTTGCTGGCGATTTTGGGGCGCTTCTACGCCACCGGCCAGTTGGACCCGCGCTACTGGACGTTCTTTCTCGAGTGGTCTACCTGGCGCTTTTTGCTGCAGGGATTCGCGGGCACCGTCCGCGTGGCGCTTACCGCGGGCGCCATCTCGCTGGTGCTGGGCATGTTGCTCATGCTGGGCCGCGTCAGCAAGATTAAACCCCTTTCCGCCGCTTGCCGCGTGGTCATCGACTTCTTCCGCGGCGTTCCCAGCCTGCTTTTGATCTACTTCTTCTTTTTGGTGGTTCCTCAGTACGGCATCAAGATGTCCTCTTTTTGGATGCTGACGCTGCCCGTGGCGCTCGCGGCCTCCGGCGTTTTGGCCGAGGTCTTTCGCGCGGGCGTCAACGCGGTGCCCAAGGGCCAGGTCGAGGCGGCTATGTCCATCGGCCTGTCGCCGGCCAAGACCATGCGCAAGATCGTGCTGCCCCAGGCCGTCCGCTACGTCATCCCTTCGCTGATCTCGCAGCTGGTGGTCGTGGTCAAGGACACCACCGTCGCCTACGTGGTAAGCTACCCGGACCTCATGCAGAACGCGCGCGTGCTCATCACCAGCTATGACGCGCTGGTCTCCGTCTACTTCACCATCGCCCTCATCTATATCCTCATCAACTACGCCATCAACAAGGCGTCCGTCGCGGTGGCTAACCGCACCGGCGTCAAGATCATCCGCTAGGCATTCTGGAACGGAAGAGCTATGACACAGCAAATCTCAACTGAACCCATCATCGAGCTGCGCCATGTGGACAAGCACTACGGCGACCTGCACGTCCTTAAAGACATCAACCTCACCGTCCATAAGGGCGAGGTGCTGGTTGTGGTGGGTCCCTCGGGCTCGGGCAAATCCACCATGTGCCGCACCATCAACCGCCTGGAGACCATCGATTCCGGCGAGATCCTCATCGAGGGCGAGCCGCTTCCGCAAGAGGGCCGCGAGCTCACCCGTATGCGCGCCGAGCTTGGCATGGTGTTCCAAAGCTTCAACCTGTTCGCCCATATGAGCATCTTGCAAAACATCACCTTGGGTCCCATCGAGGTGCTGGGGATGAAGAAGGACGAGGCCGAGGCCCGCGCCATGGAGCTGCTCGCCCGTGTGGGCGTGGCCGAGCAGGCTGCCAAGTCGCCCGCCCAGCTCTCCGGCGGCCAGCAGCAGCGCGCCGCCATCGCTCGCTCGCTCGCAATGCATCCCAAGGCCATGATGTTCGACGAGCCCACCAGCGCGCTCGATCCGGAGATGATCAACGAGGTCCTGGACGTCATGGTGGAGCTTGCCCGCGGCGGCATGACCATGGTGGTTGTCACGCATGAGATGAACTTCGCGCGCCGCGTGGCGGATCGCGTGGTCTTTATGGCGGACGGCCAGATCGTGGAGGAGGGGACGCCGGCGGAGTTCTTCGACCATCCCAAGACCCAGCGCGCCCGCGACTTCCTGGATTCCATCAAGGGCCACTAGCTTTTGCGCCCGCTTGAGGCTTGGCCCGCGCGAGCGCCTGTCGCGGTCCGGGCCGCACAAATCCATTGTTTGCTTTCTACTTGCATGGAGGTACTCCCAGCATGACTACTTTTGCGCCAACTATGACTACCGCGTCCAGCGCGAACGGCGCGCCCGGTGCGGCCGACGCGCCCTCCAAGCGCCCCGTGATCCTGGTCGCCCCGCGCTGGCAGGAGATGGAGCGCACACTGGAGGTTCCCGAGCAGCTTGCCCCGGAAGAGGCCATGGCGTGCGTCTTTGCCGACGCTATCCTGGCCGCCGGCGGCCTGCCGCTGATGATGCCGCTTACCGATGACGACGACGTGCTGGAGACCATGCTCGCCATGTGCGACGGCGTCGCCGTTCCCGGTGGCCAGGACGTGAACCCGGCGCTTTGGGGCGATGAATCCCCGTATGATGAGTCGCTGCTGTGCGGCGTTCGCGATGCGTTCGAGCTCAAGCTGGTGCGCCGCGTGCTAGAACTTGACAAGCCGCTTTTTGCCACTTGCCGCGGCATGCAGCTGCTCAACGTGGCCCTGGGCGGCAGCCTGTGCATGGACGTGCCCGGCATCGCCCCGCTTGAGGGCACGGGTCTGTGGCGCCACGCCATGGTGCTGACCGATCCCGCGCACCCCGTGGACGTTGAGGACGGCACGCTTCTGGCCCGCTGCATCGGTGGCGCCGGGCAGATCCAGGCCAACTCGAGCCATCACTGCTGCGTGGACAAGATGGGGGAGGGCGTCCGTCTGGTCGCCCGCGCCACCGATGGCATCCCCGAGGCGATCGAGGTGCCGTCCGCCCGCTTCTGCCTGGGCGTGCAGTGGCACCCCGAGTACACCTGGCAGCGCATTGCCACGGACTTCGCCATTTGGCGGGCGTTTGTGGAGGCGTGCGGGTAGGGGTGCGTGCCGGTAGGGACGCGTTGGCGGTTGCGGCAGCGTCGGCGCTGCGATGGGGATGCATCGCGCGGCTCGTCCTCGTCCAGAGACGCATAGGTAGATGCATGCGCGAACCCGTGGGGGCATGCATGAAAAAAACGGAGGCCCCGTCTATGAGGGGGACCTCCGTTTTTGGTAGCTATCGAGCGTGGTTTCCGCGAAGCTGGTCGCGCTCTAGACGCGATCGCGCGGGCGGATGCGCTAGTTGGCCAACTGAGCCTGGACGGCGGTGATGGCGACAACGCCCACGATGTCGTCTGCAGAGCAGCCGCGGGACAGGTCGTTCACCGGCTTGGCGATGCCCTGCAGGATGGGGCCGTAGGCCTCGGCGCCGCCGAAGCGCTGGACCAGCTTGTAGCCGATGTTGCCGGTCTCGAGGTTGGGGAAGACCAGGACGTTGGCATGGCCGGCGACCTTGGACTCGGGGGCCTTGAGCTGGGCGACGGAAGGAACGATGGCGGCATCCAGCTGCAGGTCGCCATCGATGGCGAGCTCGGGAGCCTTCTCCTTGGCGAACGCGGTTGCCTCCTGGACCTTCTTGGCGGTGTCGCCGCCGGCGGAGCCCATGGTGGAGTAGGAGAGCATGGCGACCTTGGGCTCGACGTCGCCCATGAAGGTCTTGAAGGAGTTCGCGGAAGCGATGGCGATCTCGGACAGCTCGTCGGAGGTGGGGGCGATGTTGAGGCCGCAGTCAGCGAAGACCAGGGTGCCGTCTGCGCCGAACTCGGGGGTCTTGGTGCACATGATCATGAAGGCGGAGACCAGCTTGGTGCCGGGGGCGGTCTTCAGGATCTGGAGCGCGGGGCGCAGGGTGTCCGCGGTGGAGTGGCAGGCGCCGGAGACCAGGCCGTCGGCGTCGCCCATCTTGACCATCATGGTGCCAAAGTAGGTGGCGTCCATAACCTGGGCGCGGGCCTGCTCGATGGTGACGCCCTTCTTGGCGCGCAGCTCGGCGAACTTCTGCGCATACTCCTCATGCTTGTCGGCGTTGCGCGGGTCGATAACGGTGGCGCCGGGGACGTCGATCTCGTCCGGGTTGCCCAGGATGACCAGGTTGGCGAGGTCCTCCTCGACGATCTTCTTGGCAGCCTCGATGGTGCGCGGGTCCTCGCCCTCGGGCAGGACGATCGTCTTCTTGTCTGCCTTTGCCGCATTCTTCATACGGGTCAGAAAGTCACTCATCATTCTCCTCAAAATCTAGAGCGCCCTTGTGTCCAGTTGTTGTTCGGCTTGCCATCCCGCCCGCGTCGGGAACGGTGGTCTGCGCTGCGCGTCGCATTCAGCTAGGCATGTTGAGCTTTCCTTGTGTGACGTAGGTTATTATACGGCGGCAAGCGCTATAATCGCTCTGACAATACGCACAACTGTGCAACACGTAGTTCGAGCGCCCGCCTTGTTGCGGGCCTGTCCAAGGAGTTTCGATGCAGATCACCTCTGGTCTTCCGACTGGCTTCAACCCGCATGAGTACGACATGATCGTTGTTGGCGCAGGATACGCCGGCGCCGTGTGCGCCCGCCGCCTTGCCGAGACCGTGGGGTTCCGCGTCGCCGTCCTTGAGCGCCGCGACCATATCGCGGGCAACGCGTACGATTATTACGATGAGAGCGGCATCCTCGTCCATATGTTTGGTCCGCACATCTACCACACGTACAGCGAGCGCGTTCATTCCTTCCTGTCCCGCTTCACCGAGTGGACGGACTACCAGCACAAGGTGCTCGCCAACGTGCACGGTACCCTGATGCCCGTTCCCTTCAACCATCAGAGCCTCAAGCTGGCCTTTGGCGAGGAGCGCGGCGAGCAGCTCTACCGCAAGCTGGTGGAGACCTTTGGCGAGAACAAGAAGGTCCCCATCATGGAGCTGCGCGAGAAGAACGACCCCGACCTGCAGGAGGTCGCGGACTACGTCTACGAGAACGTCTTTTTGCACTACACCATGAAGCAGTGGGGCCAGACGCCCGACCAGATCGATCCTTCCGTCACCGGCCGCGTGCCCGTGTTTGTGGGCGATGACGACCGCTACTTCCCCCAGGCTCCCTACCAGGGCATGCCCAAGGAGGGCTACACCGAGCTGTTCGCCAACATGCTTGAGCACGACCTGATCGACGTCTTCTGCGAGGTCGACGCGCGCGACCTGCTCACTATCGACGAGGGCCGCGTGCTGGTCAACGGCGAGGTCTACGGCGGCGAGGTTGTCTACACGGGTCCTTTGGACGAGCTGTTCAACCTGGACCTGGGCGCCCTGTCGTACCGCACCCTCGACATGAAGTTCGAGACCCTGGACGTGGACCAGTTCCAGCCCGTGGGCACCGTCAACTACACCGTGAGCGAGGACTACACCCGCATCACCGAGTTCAAGAACATGACGGGCCAGGTTGTTCCCGGCAAGACCACCATCATGAAGGAGTACAGCCACGCCTACGAGCCCGGTAGCGGCCAGACCCCGTATTACGCGATCATCGACCCCGACAACCGCAAGCTGTACGAGCGCTATCTTGAGCGCGTCTCCAGCGTGACCAACTTCCACCCGGTGGGTCGCCTTGCCGAGTACCGCTACTACGACATGGATGCGGTGACCAATTCCGCCCTCGAGCTTTCGGACGAAATCATTTCCTGCCATGCATAACAACCAAGACCAGCACTCCGTCGAAGCCGGGACCCACAAGGTCTTGAGCTTCGGCATCCCCAGCTACAACGCCGCCGCGGATATCGACCGCTGCGTGGAGTCCATCCTTGAGGGCAGCGATTACGCCGCCGACATCGAGATCATCATTGTCGACGACGGCTCTAAGGACGAGACCCCGCAGAAGGCCGACGAGTGGGAAGCGCGCTATCCTGGTATCATCCGCGCCGTGCACCAGGAAAACGGCGGCCACGGCATGGCCGTGCTTGCCGGCCTGCGCAACGCTACGGGTACCTACTACAAGGTGGTCGACTCGGACGACTGGCTGGATGCCTCCGCGCTCTCTACCATGCTCTCCATCTTGCGCGGCTTCGAGGAGCGCGACACTCGCGTGGACCTCTTCATCTCCAACTACGTGTACGAGAAGGTGTATGAGGGGACCCGTACCGCCATCAGCTACAAGACCGCCTTGCCGCGCAAGCGCGTTTTCTCTTGGGATGAGATCGGTCGCTTCCTGCCTAGCCAAAACCTGCTGATGCACAGCTTGTGCTACCGCCGCGACGTGCTTTTGGACGGCGACCTGCCCTTGCCCGCGCACACGTTCTACGTGGATAACATCTACGCCTACGTGCCCCTGCCGCGCTGCAAGACCATCTATTACGCGGACATCGACCTGTACCGCTACTTTATTGGTCGCGAGGGCCAGAGCGTCAACGAGGCCACTATGGTCAAGCGCTTGGACCAGCAGTTCCGCATCACCCGCATCATGATGGAGGCCTACCATCTCTACGAGGATGTTGAGAAGCCCCGTCTGCGCAACTACATGATGGGCTATTTCACCATGATGATGGCGATCTGCTCCGTGTTCTCCAAGCTTTCCGACGACCCCGCCGCACCGCAGAACCTGAAAGATCTGTGGCACGACCTAAAGGTCTACGACGAGCGCATGTACCGCCACGCCCGCTACGGCGTGATCGGTATGGGTACCAACTTGCCGTCTAAGATGGGGGAGAAGACCACGATCGGCCTGTATCACCTGGCCGGCAAGATCTTCAAGTTCAACTAGCGCGGGCTTTGCGCGCCTAGTGCGGCTTTCACGCTCGGTGCGGTTTTGCCCGCCTGGCGCGGTTTTTGCAGCGATGACGGCATGCTGAGTTGCGAATCGACATAACGCGTTTCTTTAGGAGCGGGTGGACGATAAAGGTCCGTCCGCTCCTTTCTTTTGTTTCCGCGACCCAGGCGGGGCTCATCAGGTGAGATGGCGGGGTGCAACCCGCGTGCGAAGCGGCGCTCGAGCGGGCGCGTGTGCAAGCGGGCGCGGGCGGGCCGGCACGGGCGGGCGCGGTCGGGCGCGGGCGGGCCGGCGGGATGCGCACGAGAAGTCGCGAGAAGCCTGTGTGTCAAAAAAGGGCACTAAGCGACTATTTGACCAAACTTTCGCACTAACGCATTATTTGTCCTACCTGGATTCCGCACTAAGCGATTATTTGACGCAGCGGGATGGGGCGTTCGTGCGCAGGAGGGATGAACGCTTGACGGGACGGGGTGGAAGCGTGGGATAGTTTTGTCCCCGCAGTAGAAATAGCGCGCGCGAAGCCGTGTGCCAACGATATCATCCCAGTTAGCTGCTTTGTCAAAATAAAGCGAAATGCTGCGATGTGCAGGAACGTATGGGCATCTACCAGCACGAACAAGATTTTGGCAATACTTTTGGAAGACGTGGTTTCACTTTCTATTTTTGACGTCCATCTTGGTCGGTGCAAGGCGTAGCGTATGAGACATGGATATTTGCATTTGTGATGTAACGGAACTTGAGTGCCTGCGTGCGGCGACCGCGCCCGGCGGCCCTGGGATCAACCAAACAGGGGGATCGCAGCTCCTGGCTCCTGGCGCCTCTTCGGTGGGGCCGGCGTGCCGGTCTCGCGTCAAGGCACTTGGGTCGAAGTCCAAGACATTGCATGTGGCGGTGCCTAGCGCCAAAGATCGCTTGACGCTCTCCGACGTCGCTTGCCATGCCTTGGGGAAGGCGACAACGCCTGAGAGCTACATAGACTTTGGAGGAGGAATCATAGGTCTCTCAATCGAGCACTTTTACGTCTCGATATGCTGCAGACTCAGCTTTGTGCAGCGCATGCTGCTGGCCTACGAGCTTTGCGGTTACTACACTATTGTCCCAAACCCCGATTATGACGAGGAGGCGAAGTCGGGGGAGAAGGCGTATAAGGTAAAAGCAGTCACGCGCGCACCGCTTGCGACCGTGGAGAGACTTAGGACATTTGCTAAGAACAACCCCCAAATCCGTGGGTCGAAGCTGGCGCTCAAGGCGTTGAAATACGCAGCAGATTCCGCGCGGTCGCCCGAAGAGGCGCGTCTTGCGATCGTGATGCTGCTGCCGCATAGTATGGGAGGTTATGGCCGTGGACCGCTTGTGATGGATTATCGCGTTGACGCTGAGGAGACGCTTAAAAAGTGCGACATCTTCTTGCTGATAGGCAGGATAGATATCGAGTATCAAAGCGATCTGTATCATGCGTCTCGCGAGGCTTTGCGAAGTGACTCCAAACGCGCCAACGCGCTGTCGGCACTGGGTATACCGGTGGTCACCGTTACTTCCGAAGAGCTGCGCGAGCCTGAGCTTTTCCACACCGTTATGGAACACGTGGGAAAGCTGCAAAATCGCAAGTTGCGTATTAGGACGAGCGGCTTTACCGAGAAGCGCAAGGCGCTGTGGGATGCGCTGTTTGACTAGATGGTGATGACCCCGCAAGCGAGCAACGCCACCGCCGCGATCGCGACGACGATGATGAACGCTGCGAGCGCCTTCTCTTTACGCGTCATCACGGGAGAGCTTCCGCGTTCTTTCCGAGCGCGCACGTAGAAGAAGATGCCGGGTACATATGCGATGCAGCACAGCATAAGTAGCTCGACGCCTGCCAAAAGCACGGCGACGGTGAGGAACGCGCAAGCAAACGCTGCGAGCACAAGCCCGCCCATCTGCCCGTCATGGCGGCGCGGCCATGCCCATTTAACCATGTACGCGGCGGCAAGCGTCCAAGAGATCACAATCGATGCGGTGCAAAGCGAGTACGCGAATTGATACGCGGCGTCGGAAAACAGCATCACGATGGTGAGGATCTGGATCATCACGCCCGTTGCCAGCAGGCACGTGCTGGGCGCGCTGTAGCTGTTGAGCTGATCAAATACACGCGGAAGCAGCTCCATGCGCGCCATGCCGTGCATGGCCTCGGATGCCAAGATGGTGTAGGAGAGCCATGCGCCAAAAATCGAGATGATGAGACCGGCAGAGATGAACGCTCCGCCCCATGGACCCACAGCGTGCTCGAAGATGTAGGGCATCGAGGGCGAACCCAGCGCCATGAGCTCTTCGCGCGGTAGGTACCCGTAGGGCAGGACGGATGCGGCGACGTAGATGACCACCAGCGCGGTGCATCCCAGAATGGTCGCTCGGGATACGTCAGACTTGCGTTGTGCGCGATGGCCCAGCACGGAGGCGCCCTCCATGCCAACAAAGACCCACATCATAACCATGAAGCAATTGATGATCTGGGCGTCAATCGATCCCGGCGCGCCGTCCCCGCCCATACCGCCCGCCGCGTTGTTTGCCAGCTTGCCCCAGAAGTCGACGGTGAAGACGTTGAAGTCGAAGACCATGATCATGACGACGATAAAGGCGAAGATGGGCACCAGCTTGCATGCCATGACGATGGCGTTGAGCGCAGAGGCCTCCTCCACGCCGCGGTTTACCAGCGCGATGATAGCCCAGTTGAGAACGGAGATGAACGCGACGGCGCCCACGGTGAGCCCCTGGGAGAACGGTGGGAAGAAGAAGCCTATAGCGGTGGTGAGCATAACGCCAAAGGCGACGTTGCCAATCCAAATGGAAAGCCAGTAGCCCCAGCCCGAGACAAAGCCCACAAAGGGTCCAAAGCCCTTGTCCGCATACGCAACGATACCGTTTAGGTGCGGCTGGACGATAGAGAGGCGTCCAAACGTGTTGGCGAGCGCCATAAAGCCGATACCCGTTACAAGCCAGGCCAGCAGCGCGGGCCCGGGGGCCGCCGCGGCGGAAATGTCCGTTGAGAGCGCGAACACGCCCGAGCCGATGGATGAGCTGATGACCAGGGCGATAAGTCCTACCAGGCTGATGCCTTTCTTGCGGGGTGGGGTTGGTGCGGTCTGGCTCATGGTGTTGGGTTTCCTTTGACGATGCGTGAAAAGGCCCCGCTACCCAAGGGCGACGGGGCCAAACGGTTGCATGATATAAGGATAACCCTACTGCGCGATGTCTTTCGCCGAGGGCAGGCCGCCCAATCCGTCAGCGGTCGCGCATCCGCTGCAAATCGCCGCTTCCAGGGCGCGGGTGGCGACCAGGCCGATGAGGTCCAGCGGAAGATCCGGTACGGACTCGCTGCAAGAGGCCATAACGTAGATGGTATCGCCATCGTTGGTGGTGTGCGTGGGGCGAATAGTGTGCGCGTAGGCGTCTGCCGCCATCTGCGCCACCTTGGTTGCCTGCGCCTTGGAGAGCGAAGCGTTGGTGATGATGCAGGAGATGGTGGTGTTGGTGCGGTCGAGGGGCATCTTCATATCTGCCGCGGCTTCAAGGGCGGCCTCTTCCATATCGATGATTTGGGTGCCGTCCGGCGTGGCGCGTGCTCCGGCGATGGGCTTGAGGGTTTCCGGGTCAACAACGTTTCCGCATGCGTTCACCGCGGAGATGGCGCCTACCTTGAGCTGGCCTAGCTGGAATGCGCGGGCGCCCAAGCCGCCTTTCATGGCGTGGTCGGGTCCCAGCAGCTTGCCCACGGTGGCGCCGCATCCCGCACCCACGTTGCCCTCCGGTACCGGGCTGCCGGGGGCGCAGTTATCAAGCGCGCAGGCAACGGAGAGGATGCCCGCCTCTATATCCGGGCGGGTGAAGGGATCTGCGAACGCGAGGTCGAACAGGCAACTCGAGCAGACGATGGGAACCGTGGTGGGGCCCACGGGCAGACCGATGCCGCGACGCTCGAGCTCCCGTGCCGCGCCGGAGGCGGCCTCGAGGCCAAAGGCGGAACCGCCGGAGAGCATCACGGCATGGATCTTATCGACCGTGTTCTCGGGCTTCAGCAGGTCCGTCTCGCGCGATGCGGGCGCCGCGCCGCGGACGTCTACGCCGGCGGTAGCGCCTTGCGGCGCCACGATGGCCGTGCAGCCCGTTCCCGCCTGGAGGTTGGTCCAGTGACCGATGGCAAAGCCCTCGATGTCGTTGATGTTGATGGGTTCGAGTTGGTTCGGCATTGCTGCTCCCTTTTCTAGAATAACGGCCTAGTCCTGCTGCATGTCGCGTATGGTCCGTGCGACGCGCGCGATGGGAAGACCCACCACGTTGTAGAAGTCGCCGTCGATCTTCTCGACCAGCATGCGGCCCCCTTTGCCCTGGATGCCGTATGCACCGGCCTTGTCCAGCGGCTCGCCGGATTGCGCGTACTCCTCGATGGTATCCTCGTCCAAAGCGTAGAAGGTAACGTCTGTGACTTCGACGAAGTTTTGCAGCACGGGCTCGGCCGCGTCGCCTGCGGCGTTAGCGCGGGCCACGCAGACGCCCGTTGCGACCTGGTGGGTTCGGCCGGACAGCAGGCGGAGCATGCGCTTGGCGTCCTGCGCGTCCGCGGGCTTGCCGAGGATAACGCCGTCTATGGTGACGATGGTGTCAGCGGCGACCACGATCTCGCCGGCGTGCGCGTGCTCGCTCGCGACGCAGAGGGCCTTGTCTTTGGCGAGCCTGCCTACAAGGTCCAGGGGTTGCTCGCCCTCATGCGGCGTCTCGTCTATGTCCGCGGGGATGACGCGGCACGTAAAGCCCGCCTCGTCCATAAGCTCTATACGACGGGGGGATTGGGAGGCGAGGATCATGCTTGGGTACTCCTAACGTGGAAAGGCCCCATCTTGCGGCGTGCAAGACGGGGCCGTGAATGCAGGGCTGCTCGCTTTAGAGCTGGATGCCTTCGCACACCTTCTCGAGAGCGCGCTCGCCAGCGATGTCTTCAAGCACGGTGAGGGCGAAGGGCAGCGCCTGACCCATGGCGCTGGCGGTGATGATGTTGCCATCTTTGACAACGGTCTTCTCGCCCGCAAAGGCGCCGGCGGGAAAGTCGATGTCAAAGCCGGGGAAGCAGGTGGCGCGGCGGCCCTCAAGTAGGCCGAGCTCGGCCAAGATCGAGGGGGCGGCGCAGATGGCGGCGACGTGCTTGGTGGCGGCGAACTCGCGGACCACGTCGCAGACGCGCTCGTCGCGGCGCAGATGGGTGGTGCCGGGCATGCCGCCGGGTAGGACCACGTAATCGTACACATCGAAATCGACGTCGCTAAAGACCTCGTCGCAAGTGATGCTGACCTGCTGCGCGCTGATGACGTCGCGCGTGTCGTTTATGGAAACAAGCGAGGCGCGCACGCCGCCCCTTCGCAGGATATCGAGGATGGTGAGGCATTCGATGGTTTCAAATCCATCGGCAACGAGGATGGCGACGGCAGCCATGGCGTGTCCTTTCGGTTGGGCGATGCGCAAGGGGAATAATCTGTCTTCGCGCTTATACCCCGAATATCGCAAGCAAACGCATTTGCAGCCGGCGATTTATCCAAGTTTCGCCGCGAGGGCCGTTACCGCCGGACCAGATGGACCACCGTCTCGCAATGGAAGGTCTGGGGGAAGAGGTCGACCGGCGTGGCGGATACGGGGACGAAGGTGCCCTGATCGCAGAACCTGCGAAGGTCGCGCGCCAGGGTCGCGGGGTCGCAGGAGACGTATGCCACGGCGCGGGCGGGCGTGGAGGCGATGAGGTCGATCGCCTCGGGGGCGAGGCCCGCGCGCGGAGGGTCGACCACCAAGAGGTCGGCTTCCTCGTCCGGAAACTCGCGAACGGCGTCGCCGCCTATTACGTCGACGTTGTCCAAACGGGCGATCTCGAGGTTGCGCCGTAGGTCGCGAACGGCCGGGCCATAGGATTCAACGGCGGCTACGTATTCGCAGCGGCGGGCGAGCGGCAGGGTGAAGGTGCCGGCCCCGCAGTAAAGGTCGACGGCGACCTCGTCCTCTTGGGGCTGCAGGGCATCCATCACCAGCTCGATGAGGATTTCTGCAGCGGCGGTGTTGACCTGGAAGAACGATGGCGCGGAAAGGCGCATCTGCTCTTGGGCTATCGACTCGGTCCAAGAGCCTTCGCCCAAAAGCGCCTCGACCCCCGCCACTTTACGGGCACGGCGGTCTCCCTTGGACATGACGCGCACAACGCTGGAAGGCTTGAGCGAATCGCCCAGGACGCGAGAAACCTGCGCGCGCGGAAACGCCCCCGTGGGCGTCCAGAGCGCGATTTCCAGGGCGCGGGTGCGGCGGGAGGCGCGGATGCCGACGCGTTCGATCTCGAGGTCGCGCGAGTTGCCCAGGTAGCTAAGGGCGCCGATCACGCCCTTGAGCGCCTTGGGGTACTTCTTTTCGAACAGGGGGCATTTGTCAACGCGGATGACCTGCTGCGGGTCGCGCCCGTGCATGCCCAAAGAGAACTTTCCGTTTTGGTGGATGGGGGCGAGCTCGACCTTGTTGCGGTAGCCCCACTCGTCCTTGGCAAAGCGGATGGGTTTGACCAGATTATCGATTTCTTCCGGGGTGAAGCGGCCGATCCTGCCAAGCGTGGAGCGCAGGTTCTCCTCTTTGGCAGCGAGCTGGGCTTCGCGCGACATGGAACCCCAGGGGCAGCCTCCGCAGACGCCCACGAAGGGGCAGGGGGCCTGGCGGCGCGAGGGAGAGGGTTCGAGCAGCTCTTCGATGACGGCGCGGGAGAAGGAGGCCCCGTCCTCAACCACGCGAGCCTCCACCACGTCGCCGATGACGCCGCCGGAAACAAAGACCGCCTTGCCTTGGGGGCCCCTTGCGAGTCCGTCCGGTCCGTAGGTCATGGCGGTGATGGTGAGCTGCATAGCTTGCCTTTCTGTTGGGCGAATCGCCGCGCGCGCGGCGGTTATATGGTGCGGTTTGTTGTTGATAGCGTATCAGAACCAGCCGGCCTCCCGTGGCGCGCGCGGCCGTCCACGCGATATCTGCGGAGCGTTTCGGGATGCCCGTCGGTTTGGGCGCCCGCCGGCTTAGGTGTCCGCCGGGGGCTGTCGCGACCTTACGGTGGAAGGCGGGCTGTGCCAAATAATGGCTTAGTGCGGAGGTTGGGACAAATAGTCCCTTAGTGCGGACCCGAGAGTGACAAATAATGCGTTAGTGCGGAAAGGGCGAGGTATAGTAAGGGTGCCTTATGAATAGGGTATTCTCATCACCCGAGCTAGATGGCTCGGGCGATGGCGCTCGATGCATACAGAAGTCGCGCCGGGCCGCCTCCAGTCCGCACTAACGCACTATTTGACCAAACCTCCGCACTTACGCGTTTTTTGACACACCGGACTTCACGCACTAAGGCGTTATTTGGCACAAAGCTGCCATGTGGGTGCTGAAGGGAAGCCCGGGATTAGCGCGGCGCCGCGCGCGAGGTGCTCCCGGCCTCGAATCTCTGAGCGATGGCTTGTTCTGACTTTTCTGGTGCCGCTAGTCTTTCGAGCGCCGATCTACATACATACAAGAAGCCCTCCTTTCCCACCATATTGCGGGAAAGGAGGGCGGTTAACGCTTCGAGCTGCTATTTACGAGCGTCGCTGAAGCGGGCGGCGCGATTCGCGATCGGGCGCGATTAAGCGCGCGGGTCCTTGCCGAAAAGCGCTTTGAATCCCATGCCGAACAGGGCGAGCGCGGTGCCAACTCGGCCGCGCTTGCGCGGGACGAGCGCCGTTTGCGGCCTGGACTGGGTCGCAGCTGTGTTCGCAACGGGCTCGGCGGGCTCGGAGACCGGTTCGGGCTCGATGATGGTGGCGGAGACGGGTTCGGCGACAGGTTTGGGCGCGGGCGCTGCCGGCGCGGGCTTGGGTGCGGGGGCGGCCGGCGCGACGGGCGCGGATTCGGCTTGCGGCGCGACTTCGGGTGCGGCGGGCGCTGCGGTCGCGGGCGCGACGTCCTCGACCGCAGCCTCCTGCGAGGGGACCGTCCTGAACGCGGCGGCGACCTTCTTCTCGATCTTGGGCTGGTTGGCCACGCAGCTCTGCTTTGCCGCCTTTCGCTGGACCTCCTCTGCGTTCTCGGCGTCCTTATAGGCCTGGGCAAGCAGGAACTCCTGAGAGTTGAAAGGCACCTCGCCCGGAGTCTTGGCGATGCTGGCCCAGGTGCCGGACGGGGTGAGGCGACGAGCTTTGACGTTATCTGCCAGCTGGGCGTCCATGTAACCGCGGACGGCCGCGCGAACGTCCGCGTCCAGCAGCGGGTAGGCGATCTCGACGCGGTGCTCGGTGTTTCTGGTCATCATGTCGGCGGACGAGAGGTAGATGGTGTCCGCGTCCTCGCCAAACGCGTATACGCGCGCGTGCTCCAGGAACCTGCCGACAATCGAGCGGATCTGCACGTTTTCAGTTTTCTCGGGCACTCCCGGCAGCAGGCAGGAAATGCCGCGGATGATCATCTCCACGTGTACGCCGGCACGGCTCGCCTCGGAGATTTTGTCGATGACCTCGCGGTCCGTGAGCGAGTTGAGCTTGAAGAAGACGCGCGCGGGCTCGCCTGCGCGTGCGCGTTCGATCTCGCGGTTGAGGCCGGTCATGATAAGGGGCTTGAGGCCCGCGGGCGCTACGCCCAGGTAGCGGTAGTCGCCGTTGAGGTTGCCCAGCGAAAGGTTCTGGAAGAACAGGTTGGCGTCCTCGCCGATGCCGGGGTGCGCGGTCATGAGCATAAAGTCCGAGTAAAGCTTGGCGGTCTTCTCGTTGAAGTTGCCGGTACCCAGCAGCGTGATGCGCTCTATGGCCATGCCGCGGCGGTACGTGAGCTGGCAAATCTTTGAGTGGCACTTAAAGCCCTCGGAGCCGTAGATGACGGTGCATCCGGCCTCTTCCAAACGCTCCGCCCACTCGATGTTGTTGGCCTCGTCAAAGCGGGCGCGAAGCTCCATCAAGACGGTGACTTCCTTGCCGTTCTCGACGGCAGAGATCAGCGATTCGCACAGGCGGGACTGCTTGGCCACGCGGTAGAGCGTGATGCGGATGGAGATGCATTCGTTGTCGTTGGCGGCCTGATGCACCAGGTCGAGGAACGGCGTCATGGACTCGTACGGATAGAACAGCAGTTTATCGCCCTCGAGCACCTGGTCGCGCAGCGGGCGGTTGGGGTCTATCGCGGGATCGAGCTGCGGGACGAAGGGGGTGAACAAGAGCTCGGCGCGCTCCGCCTGCGGCATATGCGATTCCAAGCCAAAGACAAAGCCAAGGTCAAGGGGGTAGTTGACGGGCAATACGGCCTTATTAGGAAGCTCGAGCGCGTGGCGGATGAGCTTCAGCGACGCCTTGTCGAGCTCGCCGTTGACGGTGAGGCACACCGGCTGAAGGCGCAGGCGCTTTTTGAGGATGCGCTTCATGTGCTGGCGATAGTCCTCGTCCTCCTCTACGCCCTCGCCGTCCGGGTCGATGTCCGCGTTGCGGATGACGCGTATCACGGCGCCGTCCTGCGGCAGATAGGAGCCAAAGCAGCCGTCCAGGCACGCCATGACCACGTCCTCGAGCAGGATATAGCGATAGGTATCGCTTGGGGTCTGCGAGGGAATCTGCAGTATGCGGGGGAGGGAAGAGGGAATCTCGATGAGGCCCATCAGCCCTTCCTCGTCCATGCCCTCAAGGGAGCTGACTATGTAGAGCGCGCCGTTCCTAAGGTTGGGGAACGGGTGGCGCGGGTCAACCACCAGCGGGGAGATGATGGGGGAGACGTATGAGCGGAAGAATGCCTCCACAAAGGTGCGGTCCTCGCCTTCGAGGGCATTCGGTGCGATTCGGACGATGCCGTGCCGCGCAAGCTGGGACTCGATTGCACCGAACGCGGTGCTGACGCGGTCGAGCAGGGGCGGCAGCGCGGCGAAGATGCGGTCGATCTGCTGGGCAGGGGTGAGGTTGCTTTTATTGTCGACGGGCTGGTGCTTGAGCGTGGCGAGGTCTGATAGGCCGCCGACGCGCACCATGAAGAACTCGTCCAGATTGCTTTCGAAAATGGAGACGAATTTGAGTCGCTCGAACAGCGGGACGGTGGTGTCGAACGCCTCATCGAGCACGCGATTGTCGAACTGGAGCCAGGAAAGCTCCCTGTTCTGCGTATAGGAGAAGTCGTGGCGGTCCGCCGCGGAGATCCCCTTGCCGTTCTTGCCGGTTTTCTTTGTGCCCTTCTGCGCCATGTGTGAAGCTCCTCATCCAAGTTGGTGCGAGATACCGTCAATTATCCATCCTTATATATAATGCGTCAGTCATCTCGGTTGGCCTGCAACTTCCAAACCTTAATGAAGCCCTTACGAATGTGGGGCGACGGACTTCTCCAGCCGAGCGGTATCCTTAGACCCGCCAACGGTTACGAAGCAAATATTTATGTATAAAAATATCTTCTATATGTATATGCCTAAAGACGATGAAAAGCGTGGCGATTCAAAGCCGATATTCATAAAGAGGTGATACATATTCAAAAAATATGACTATCAATTCCAGACTGAAAAATACTTCTTTCTTTAGGTAATACGGTTTTCGCACGTAAAACGCTTTAATTTGTGAAAGTAGCTATCTGGTAATACGTTGGAAATATACCGTTCCCAACCACTTTGATACCGCTGGCGGGTGACGGTGACAAAGCTTGCCAAATTGGATATAAATCTAGTTGTCCAAGCGGAACCCCCTCATGTGGGGGAGAAACGTGATCAAGGAGTCGCGTCTGCGATTCCTAGGAAGAAAGGTAGGAGGCACAATGACGAAAGGTCTGCACGTCCCCAGTGAGATTGGCGCCCTTAAGAAGGTCTGCCTGCACAGGCCCGGCGAGGAGCTCCTGAACCTGCCGCCCTTCGAGCTCGAGCGTCTGTTGTTCGACGACGTTCCCTTCCTCGAGGTCGCTCAGGAGGAGCACGACACCTTTGCTCAGATTCTGAGGGATCAGGGCGTCGAGGTTCTCTATCTTGAGAAGCTGGTCGCCGAGGTGTTCGACACCGTGCCCGAGGCCCGCGAGGAGTTCCTCGACCAGTACATCGCCGAGGCTGGCATCAAGGGCCAGGAGATGCCCAAGGTTGTTCGCGAGAAGCTGAACTCCATCGCCGATAACCTGGAGTTTGTCCAGAAGACCATGGCTGGTCTCACCAAGGCTGAGATCGATATGCCGCTTCACGCCTCCACCACCCTGGACTCCCTGGTCAACACCGACTCCGAGTCCGACCTCATCATCGACCCCATGCCCAACCTGTACTTCACCCGTGACCCGTTCGCGGTGGTTGGCAACGGCGTTTGCTTGAACCGTATGTACTCCGTCACCCGCAACCGCGAGACCCTGTACGGCAAGTACATCTTCAAGTATCACCCGGATTACAAGGACGTCTCCCTGTACTTCCGTCGCGATGCCGCGTTCCACACCGAGGGCGGCGACGTGCTCAACATCAACGAGCACACCCTGGCCGTGGGCATCTCCCAGCGCACCCAGGCTGCCGCCATCGACGTCATGGCCCAGAACATCTTCTGGAACAGCGATTCCAAGGTCGACCGCATCCTCGCCTTCGACATCCCCAACAACCGCGCCATGATGCACCTCGACACTGTCTTCACCCAGATCGATGTCGATAAGTTCACCATTCATCCGGCCATCATGGGCACCCTGAAGGTGTACGAGCTCACCCCCGGCACCACCCCCGGCGACGTCAAGATCAAGGAGATCTCCGACACTCTCGAGCACATCCTCGAGGACGCTACCGGCGTCGACCAGATCAAGCTCATCCCCTGCGGCGGCGGCGATCCCATCGCGGCTGCGCGCGAGCAGTGGAACGACGGCTCCAACACGCTGGCCGTCGCCCCCGGTAAGATCTGCGTCTATGCTCGCAACACCGTTACCAACGACGTGCTCTACAAGGAGGGCCTGGACCTTCTGGTTGTTCCCTCCGCTGAGCTCTCCCGCGGCCGTGGCGGCCCGCGCTGCATGAGCATGCCCTTCTGGCGTGAGGACCTCTAAGTTCTGATCTAAATTGACGGCGCATCTGTCGTGGTGCGCCGTCATACTTACTGCCTGTCGCATATGCGATGCACGGCACCTACTAATATATGAAAGGATACGCACATGGGTGTTAACCTCTCCGGCCGCAGCTTCCTGCGCCTGCTCGACTTCACCACCGAGGAGATCGAGTACATGCTCGCTCTCGCCAAGAACTTCAAGGATCTCAAGCGCACCGGCACGCCGCACCGCTACCTTGAGGGCAAGAACATCGTCCTGCTGTTCCAGAAGACTTCCACCCGCACCCGCTGCGCCTTCGAGGTCGGCGGTATGGACCTGGGCATGGGCGTCACCTATCTGGATCCCGGTTCGTCCCAGATGGGCAAGAAGGAGTCCATCGAGGACACCGCCCGCGTTCTGGGCCGTATGTATGACGGCATCGAGTTCCGCGGCTTCGATCAGGAAGACGTCGAGGAGCTCGCCGCTAAGTCCGGCGTTCCGGTGTGGAACGGCCTGACCGACCTGTGGCACCCCACCCAGATGCTCGCCGACATCCTGACCGTTCAGGAGAACTTCAACTACGACATCAAGGGCAAGACCCTGGTCTTCATGGGCGATGCCAAGAACAACGTTGCCCGCTCCCTGATGGTTGTCTGCTCCAAGCTCGGCATGAACTTTGTTGCCTGCGGTCCCAAGGAGTGCATGCCCGCTGACGATGTCATCGAGGCTTGCAAGCCCATCGCCGAGGCCAACGGCTGCACCATCACCCTCACCCAGGATCCCAAGGAGGCCTGCACCGGCGCCCACGTCATCTACACCGACGTTTGGGTTTCCATGGGCGAGCCGGACGAGGTTTGGACCGAGCGCATCAACCAGCTCGAGCCCTATCGCGTCACCACCGAGCTCATGGCCATGGCCGATCCTTCCGCCATCTTCCTGCACTGCCTGCCGGCCTTCCACGACACCAACACCACCACCGGTGCCGAGATCGCCGAGAAGTTCGGCGTCACCGAGATGGAGGTCGAGGACGCGGTCTTCGAGTCCCCGCAGTCCAAGGTCTTCGACGAGGCCGAGAACCGCATGCACACCATCAAGGCCGTTATGTACGCGACCCTGAAGTAATTTCTTTGTCGTGCCTCCTTTAAGGGCGGGCGCCGCTCGTTCGGTGCCCGCCCCTAGGGCATGCATCTGGCAGTCCTCTGCACCCATCGCGTCTTTAAGTAGCACGGCACGGTATGGACGCGGTGGACAGACAAGAATCTTGAAATGAAGGGAGGATGAGAACCTTGACTGAGACCGCTAAGAAAAAGCGTGGTATGCCTTCATCGTTCACCATTCTTCTTATCCTGCTGGCCGTCGTCGCTCTCGTTACCGTCGCCGTCGCCGGCATCGCCCCTGGCGAAGTCACCGCTGCCCGTTTGGATGACTTCTTCATGGCTCCTGTTCGCGGATTCGCGGACGCGCTCCCCGTATGCTTGTTCGTCATGATCCTCGGCGGCTTCCTTGGCATGATGACCGAGACCGGTGCCCTTGATAACGGCATCGCCGTCCTGGTCAAGAAGCTCAAGGGCAACGAGCTCATGATCATCCCCGTCCTGATGTTCATCTTCTCCCTCGGCGGTACCACCTATGGTATGTGCGAGGAGACCGTGCCCTTCTACGCTCTGCTCGCCGCCACCATGATGGCCGCCGGCTTCGACCCGCTGGTCGGCGCCGCCACCGTCCTTTTGGGTGCCGGCTGCGGTTGTCTGGGTTCCACCGTCAACCCGTTCGCCGTCGGCGCTGCCGTCGACTCCCTGCGCGGCGTTGGCATCGAGGTCAACCAGTCCATCATCATCGGCCTGGGCGCCGTGCTGTGGATCGTGACCACCATCATCTCCATCTTCTTCGTCATGCAGTACGCCAAGAAGGTCAAGGCCGATAAGGGTTCCACCATCCTGTCCATGCAGGAGCTCAAGGACGCCGAGGAGGCCCATGGCGCAGCTGCCGCCGAGGTCACCAAGGACGTCAAGCTCACCGGTCGCCAGAAGGGCGTTCTCGTCGCCTTCGCATTCACCTTCGTCGTCATGATCGTCGGCTTCATCCCGCTGGCCGACCTCAACCAGGGCGTTGCCAACTTCTTTGACGCCGGCGCCGCCTCCCATGAGGAAGTTGTCGAGGTAACCGGCGACGACCTGGTCGCCGCCTACGACGACGCCAACGGCACCGCCACCGTGCTCGATGGCGATGTGACCGGCGAGTCCACCTCCACCGTGACCGACTCCCTCGGCTGGTCCGCAATCGTCACCGGCGTGCCCATCGGTGCCTGGTACTTCGATGAGGCCTCTACGTGGTTCTTCATCATGGCTATCGTGATCGGCATCATCGGCGGCCTGTCCGAGAAGCAGATCGTGAACACCTTCATCGCCGGCGCCGCCGACATGATGTCCGTCGTCCTGATCATCGCTTTGGCCCGCGGCATCTCCGTCCTCATGGCCTCCACCGGTCTGGACGTCTACGTTCTCGACGCCGCCGCCAACGCGCTGGCCGGCCTCTCCGGCATCATCTTCGCTCCCATGAGCTACCTGGTCTACTTCGGCCTGTCCTTCCTGATCCCCTCCACCTCCGGTATGGCTACGGTCTCCATGCCCATCATGGGCCCGCTGGCCGTCAAGCTCGGCTTCTCGCCCGAGGTCATGGTCATGATCTTCTCCGCCGCCATCGGTGCTGTGAACCTCTTCACCCCGACGTCCGGCGCCATCATGGGCGGTCTGGCCCTCGCCAAGATCGAGTGGACCACCTGGCTGAAGTTCGCCATGAAGGTTATCGTCGTTATCGCCCTGGTCTCCGTTGTCATCCTCACCATCGCGTGCGTGATGATCTAGGTCGATTCATCGGCTTTGCAGCTGTCAGCATGACCCCTTGCATGAAGTAGTTTCATGCTTCGAGTCCGGCGGTTGCCGATAAGATGTCCGGCCGGCCGCTCGTCCAAAAACGATCGACCGGTTGCGACCCTTACCTTTCGCCCCCTCCCGTTCCGTGCGCGGGAGGGGGCGCTTTTGTGTAGGGGGCCGGTGCGTAAAAGCCGTGAGCGGTCGAGTGCGTGGAGGTTGCCCACCAAAGCTTCGGTATAATGCGGGGGTTACCGACTGATACGCTGGAAGGAGCATGTGCGCATGCGTCAGGGTTTTGATAACGAGAAGTACATCGAGTTGCAGACCGAGCAGATCCGCAAACGTATCGACCAGTTGGGCGGCAAGCTCTACCTTGAGTTTGGCGGCAAGCTGTTTGATGACTACCATGCTTCGCGCGTCCTTCCCGGCTTTGAATCCGACACCAAGTTCCGCATGCTCCAGAAGCTGGTGGACGATGTCGAGATCATCATCGCCATCAACGCCAACCACATTGAGAAGAACAAGGCTCGTGGCGATTTGGGCATCACGTACGACGAGGACGTGCTTCGTCTGGCCGACATCTTCCGCGCGCACGGTTTTCGCATCGCCGGCGTGGTGCTGACCCAGTATGCCGGCCAGCCCGCCGCGGACGTGTTCCGCCACCGCCTTGCGGACCTGGGCATCACCTGCAAGCTGCACTATCCCATCGAGGGCTACCCGCACGACATCGACCTCATCGTTTCCGAGGACGGCTACGGTAAGAACGAGTTTGTCGAGACCACTCGCCCGCTGGTTGTGGTGACCGCCCCCGGTCCCGGCTCGGGCAAGCTTGCCACGTGCCTGTCGCAGCTCTATCACGAGCATAAGCACGGGGTGGAGGCCGGCTACGCCAAGTTCGAGACGTTCCCTGTGTGGAACCTGCCCCTGAACCATCCGGTCAACATCGCCTATGAGGCCGCGACCGTTGATTTGGACGATGCGAACATCATCGATTCCTTCCATCTGGAGGCCTACAACAAGACCGCCGTGAACTACAACCGCGACGTCGAGGCGTTCCCCGTGGTCAAGGCCCTTATGGGCAAGATTTTGGGTGAAAGCCCGTACCAGAGCCCCACGGACATGGGCGTCAACATGGTCGGCTTCGCCATCAGCGATGACGAGGCGTGCCGTGATGCCTCGCTGGCGGAAATCGTCCGTCGCTACTTTACTGCCGCCGTGAACGTAAAGCGCACCGGTACGGGCGAGGAGCAGGTGGGCCGCCTCAAGGCCATCATGCAGAAGGCCGGCATCGACAAGGGCTACCTGCCCACCCGTGCCGCCGCCCTTGAGCGTGAGGAAGAGACGGGCGGCCCGGTGGGCGCCATGATGCTCGCGGACGGTAGCGTCATTACCGGCAAGACTTCCGAGCGCCTGGGCGCGGCGAGCTCGCTTCTGATGAACGCGCTTAAGACCGTCACCGGCGTGGATGTTGAAGAGGACGTGATCGATGACGGCGCCATCGATCCCATCTGCCGCCTTAAGACCGAGCAGTTGGATTCCAAGAACCATCGCCTGCACTCCGATGAGACGCTGATCGCCCTGTCCATCTCGTCCGCAACCAGCCAGACCGCCAAGCGCGTGATCGCCGGGCTGCCCAAGCTGCGCGGCTGCGACGCGTTCTTTAGCGTGATCATTTCCCAAACGGACGAGGAGCTTTACCGCAAGCTGGGTATCAACGTGTGCTGCGAGCCCAAGTACGAGCGTCATACGTTCTACCACAAATAGGCGCTTGCTCGTTAAGCTCGCCGGCCCCCTGCGGGGACGGCGGGCTCGCCGCGGACCATCGTCCATATAATTCTCATGCGCGCGGGCGCTATGGTTTCCATTTTGTGAACCATGGCGCCCGTTTTCATTGCAGCTTTATGTTGGAAACAATCGCGCAGTACAATTAAATCCCGGTTAGAACAGTAGGTTAACTAATCGGAAAGGCATGGTGTACCTATGGCCAAGCATGTATTTGTAACGGGCGGCGTTGTCTCCTCGCTGGGAAAAGGAATTACCGCGGCTTCGCTGGGGCGTCTTCTTAAATCTCGCGGATACAAGGTGACCATGCAGAAGGCCGACCCGTATCTCAACGTTGACCCGGGCACCATGAGCCCGTACCAGCATGGTGAGGTCTTTGTCACCGAGGACGGCTATGAGTCCGACCTTGACCTGGGCCATTACGAGCGTTTTATCGACGAGAACCTTACCCGCGATTCCAACTTCACCACGGGAGCGATCTACCGTGACCTGATCGCTCGCGAGCGCCGCGGCGACTTTTTGGGCGGTACCGTGCAGGTGATTCCGCACGTGACCGACGCCATCAAGGCCCGCTTCCGCGCCGTTGAAGAGCAGACCGGAGCCGACGTGGTCATCACCGAGCTGGGCGGCACCATTGGCGACATCGAGAGCCAGCCTTTTATCGAGGCGATCCGCCAGTACCGCAAAGATGCCGGCCCCGAGAACGTATGCTGCATCCACGTTTCGCTGGTGCCCTACATCGCCGCCGCGCACGAGGTTAAGACCAAGCCCACGCAGCATTCCGTCAAAGAGCTGCGCGGCTTGGGCATCCAGCCGGATATCATCGTCTTGCGCAGCGATCATGAGATCGGCGACGACACGCGCTCCAAGATCGCATCGTTTTGCGACGTGGACACCAACTGCGTCTTTACCAACGAGGACTGCGCGTCTATCTACGACGTGCCCACCCTTCTTGCCAACCAGGACTTCGACCTGCGCGTCTGCGAGCGCCTGGGGTTGGATCCGCGCGAACGCGACATGGCGGAGTGGGACGCGTTCCTGGCCAAGAAGGACCATGCGGACAGCCATGTCGACGCGGTGAAGATCGCCGTGGTGGGCAAGTACACCCAGCTGCCCGACGCGTATCTCTCCGTTATCGAGGCGCTGCACCACGCCGGCGTGTTCTTTGACCGTCGCGTGCAGGTGGAGCTGGTGGACGGCGAGCAGCTTGATCAGAACAACGTGGACGAGGTATTGGGCGATGCTTCCGGCGTTTTGGTGCCCGGCGGCTTTGGCAAGCGCGCGCTTGAAGGAAAGATTTGCGCAGCCGAGTACGCACGCGAGCACAAGATTCCCTACCTTGGCATTTGCCTGGGCATGCAGGTCGCCGTGTGCGAGTTTGCGCGCAACGTGGTGGGTCTAGCGGGCGCGAGCTCGTCCGAGTTCGACCCCGACGGCCCATATTCCGTCATCGACCTCATGAGCTCGCAGGAGGATGTGACGGAGAAGGGTGGTACCATGCGATTGGGCGCCTACCCATGCAGGCTGGCCGAGGGCACGCTTGCCCGCGAGGCGTACGGTAGCGAGTTGGTCTACGAGCGCCATCGTCATCGCTACGAGTTCAACAACGCGTTTCGCGGACGCCTTGAGGACGCCGGTTTGGTGATCTCCGGCGTCTCGCCAGACGAGCGCTTGGTCGAGATGGTGGAGCTTCCGCGCGACGTTCACCCGTGGTTTGTCGCCACGCAGGCCCACCCGGAATTCAAGAGCCGTCCAACTAGGCCGCAGCCGCTTTTCCGTGAGTTTGTACGCGCGTCGATCGCATTGCATGAGACCGGCTGCTAGGGGAGTATTGTAGATACGGCGCAACGTTGCGCTGCTTGTACGGGGGCGCTGCTGTGCTACGCGGCGCCCCTGCTTGATAGAGATGGGAGGGTCACGACCGTGCAAGATGAAGCTTCCGCTTTTGCGGGCGGGTGCGGGCCCGTGGCCGAATACCTGGACCATCTGGCTGTCGAGCGCGGCCTCTCGTCCAATTCCATAGAGGCGTACCGGCGTGACTTGGGGACATACGTGGCGTTTTTGGACCGCCGCGGCGTGGAGTTGCGCGATGTGACAAGGGCGGATATAGAGGCGTTTGCCATGGCGCGCCGCTTGGGCGGATACGCGGTCTCGTCCGTGGAGCGCTCGCTGTCTGCGGTCAAGGGTCTGCACAGGTTCATGCTGCGCGAGGGGTTCTCGACCGCAAACCCCGCATCTGCGATCAAGCTGCCAAAAAAGGCGGAGCGATTGCCGGACGTGATCTCTATCGACGCCGCCGCCGCGCTGCTTGACCAGCCGTTTCCCCAAACCGACGCGGGCGAGCGCGATCATGCTGCGCTTGAAGTGCTGTATGGGTGCGGTCTACGCGCAAGCGAGCTGGTGGGACTTGATATTCGCAATGTGCATTTGGACGAGGGCTTGCTGCGCGTGACGGGCAAGGGATCCAAGGAGCGATTGGTTCCTATCGCGGGGTCGGCTGCGAAGTCGTTGCAATGCTATATATATAGTGGGGCGCGCGACGGGCTTGCCGCCCATGCTCGAACGCTAGACGAGAGCCCGGCGGTTTTTCTAAATAAGAATGGCGGGCGGCTCTCGCGCCAGAGCCTTCATGCCGCGTGCGAGCGATACGGCCGCGCGGTGGGCATCGAGGGACTGCATCCGCATACGTTGAGGCACTCGTTTGCGACCCACATGCTCGCTGGCGGCGCGGACCTGCGCGTGCTCCAAGAGATCTTGGGGCATGCGGATATCTCGACCACGCAGATCTACACGCATGTTGACCGAACCCAGCTGACCGAGGTGTACCTGGCGGCGCATCCGCGCGCCTAGCGATCCGCGTGCGCGGCACGTGCGGGGCCGTGCGTGGGGCCCGGTGGGGCCGCGCGTGGGGCCCGGTGGGGCCGCGCGTGGGATCTGGTGGGACCGCGCGGGGGAGCGAGTGGGACGCGAGAACGGGTACGGGCGTGGGGCGCGGTGGGGGAGCGAGTGGGACGTCGCCGATCCTATTGGGCCTCAAAGACTGAGATAAATATGGATATGAACCCAATTTGTGGGGGTGGGGCGTTGCGCGCTGGCGCGGACGGTCCCCTGTTGGCATGACTGGGCGGGCTAATTATCAAAAAATGCCATCTACCTGCGGGTTCACAACGCTGCCACAAACTCTCAAAAGTCGATTCAAGCTTAACTTGAAGGTTAGGGCGCTCGATCCAGGGGCGAGGTGTGGGCAAAAATAGCTGATACAACACAATATGTAGTGGTTGCTTGAAATAGCGAGCGGTCGTTTTTATGGGATGAGTGGGGGAATGGGTGGAGGGTGGGGGGAGAGAGTGGGAAAAAGTGTTGATAAAAGTCGCTCTAGCCCATAATATTGAAAGCGTCGACAGAGGGGGTGGTTCCCCGTACACGCGCATCCGAGCAACCGAGGGGAGGGCGCAGCAGTGATATTGACAGGAACATACGAGCGCAATCTCGATGCCAAAGGTCGCCTGTCCCTGCCTGCCGCCGTCCGTGACGAGCTCTCTTCGCACGTTTACGTGTTGCCCGCACCCGATGTCGAAGCCCTGTACGTGTTCTCGAGCGATGAGTACGAGAAGTGGGTTATGGGCCTCTTCGACAAGCGCGGCGGCTTCGACCCCCGCAAGCGCGAGGACCAGGCGCTCATGAGGAAGATCAACTCGATGGCGACTCCGATGGATATCGATTCGGCATCGCGTATCGGCCTCACCGAGGCGCTTCGCGAGAAGAAGCATCTTACTCGCGAAGTCACCGTGGTTGGCAACTTCGACCACCTGGAGATCTGGGACCGCGCTGTGTGGGAGCAGACGCAGCAAGCCGACGATGACGACCTAGCCGACCTCTTTTACTCGTAAGGACTGAACGCGAACATGGAATCGGGAACTTTGACACCTGCATTTCGGCATGAACCCGTCATGTTACAGGAAGTGCTCGACACCCTGAAGCTCAAGCGCGGTTCCGTTGTGTGCGATTGCACGCTTGGCGGCGCTGGCCATTCGGTAAAGATGGCTGCTCAGGTGGGCGAGGACGGACTGTTGCTTGGCGTCGACCAGGACGACATGGCCCTAGAGGCCGCGGCGGCGCGCCTTGAGCGCGAGGCGCCGGGAACCCCCACCAAGCTCCTTAAAGGCAACTTTGGGGATCTTGACAAGCTTCTGTGCTCTGCAGAGGTGCCGGGGGTGGATGGATTCCTGTTCGATCTGGGCGTTTCCAGCCCACAGCTCGATATCCCTGGAAGGGGATTCTCGTACAACGAGGACGCCCCGCTTGATATGCGTATGGATCCGGGTAACAACACCCTAAACGCAGCTGAGGTCATCAACACCTATAACGAAGCAGACCTCGCCCGGATTCTAAGCGTCTACGGTGAGGAGAAGTTCTCATCGCAGATTGCTCGCGAGATCGTGCGCCGCCGCGAGACGTCGCCGATCGAGACCACCGGAGACTTTGTCGAGGTGATCAAAGCGGGCATACCCGCGGCGGCTCGCCGCCACGGTGGTCATCCGGCGAAGAGGAGCTTCCAGGCCATCCGCATCGAGGTCAACCACGAGCTCGAAGTTTTGGAGCGCGGCCTTGAAGCGGCTATTCGCTGGACCAACCCCAAGGGCCGCATATGCGTTATCTCCTACCATTCGCTTGAAGACCGCATCGTCAAGCACATGTTCCAGGAGATGAGCCAGGGGTGCATTTGCCCGCCGGAGATTCCGGTGTGCGTATGCGGGCACGTGCCGACATTGAAGGTAATCACCCGAAAGCCGCTTGTCGCCTCCCTTCAGGAGGTAGAGCGCAATCCGCGGGCTCGATCAGCTAAAATCCGCGTCGCTATGAGGCTGTAGCCGCACGGCGATAACGATTGGGCAGGTCCGCGGCGCAACTTTAAACGAACCATAACTATAGCTAAGGACCGGGGTCTCATATCATGGCTTATTACAACACAAACACAGCAGTCGCCTATGATATGACGGCCGATCCCTATATGGGCGAGGAGGCTTTTGCCCCCGCTCGCCCCCAACGCCTGGAGCGCCCGCGCCTCGACGTGGTCGGTGGTGCGGGCCGAGAGGCAAACCAGGCTGTCAGCCCGGTGTTCACCCGTGTTATCAAGGTCGCCCTTGTGTTGGTGGCCATGTTCTTCGCCCTTGGCGTCGCCCGTGTTACCATAGCGAGCGCGACCGCGGCGACTCTGAACGGCAACGCGCAGCTCAACAGCACGCTTGAGACCGCTCAGGAGGAAAGCTCCAACCTGGAGGTCATGCGTTCCGTCTACGGCGCTACCACCCGTATTCGCGACCTCGCCGCCGGCACGCTCGGTATGGTCGAGGCCGAGGGCGGCGTCACCGTCGACGTGTCCGCATCGCCGGTCGCATCCGTTCAGTAGAGCTCCGCGATTTTTAGAGGGACTATGCCCTATAACAATTATGACGAGAGGGGATATCGCCCTCATAATCCGCGAGATGGCCGCAGCGCGCGCAATGCGCGTGAAGAGCAGCGCAGGGACGAGGAGCTTGAGCGCTCCTTGGTAACAAGGAGAAAGTTCTTTGGAGTCCTTATGGGCGCCGGCGCTCTGTTGTGCGGTGCCAAGCTTCTGGATTACCAGGTCTTCAATGCAGATGAATATCGCCAGCAGGCGGATTACCGCCGCCTGTCGCACCAGACGCTTTTCGCCAAGCGCGGTATCGTCTACGACCGCAACGGAAACGTCCTGGCGTCTAGCGTGGAGTGCCAAAACGTTTACGTGAACCCGCAACTTATCGAGAGCAAGCGCAAGGCGGTAAACGCCTTGGTCGATATTCTGGGCGTGGACGCCGCCGAGGTTCGCGACATCCTGGACCGCGATACCACGTTTGCCTACGTCAAGCGCCAAGTGGATCAAGAAGACGCCGACCTTCTCGCCGAGAAGGACATCGCGGGCATTGAGTTTGAGCCCACCATCAAGCGCGTATACCCGTATGGCAGCATGGCCTCGCAGGTGCTGGGCGTGGTCAACGTCGACAATGAGGGCATCTCCGGCCTGGAGGGCTACTACAACGACGACCTTATGGGCGAGAACGGCAGCATTGTCCGCGAGCGCGCCCGCGACGGCAGCTATATCGCGGGCGGCGCCTATGAGAAGGTCCCTGCGCAGGATGGTACGGACATGGTGCTTACCATCGATGCCAACATCCAGCGCGCGGCCGAGGATGCCATGAAGGAGGCCGTGACCTCGTCTGGCGCCAACTATGGTTCGGCCGTGGTATGCGATCCTACAACTGGAGAGATTCTAGCGGCGTGCTCGTACCCCACCTATGATCAATCCAACCTTGCCGAGGCGCGCACGGAGGACATGAACCTTCGCGTGGTGACCGACGCCTACGAGCCCGGATCGGTATTCAAGGCGTTGGTTTGCGGCATGGCGATCGATATGGACAAGGTCACGCCCGACACCGAGTTCTCGGTCCCCGCCAGCGTCGAGGTTGGTTCGGACCACGTCTACGACGTCGACAAGCGCGACTACACCATGACTATGTCGGTGCGCGAGATCATGCGCCGCTCATCCAACACCGGTATGGTGCTGGTTGGCCGTAAAGTGGGCGAGGATAACTTCGCTAAATACTTAAAGAAGTACGGCCTGGGCACCAAGTCCGGCATCGATTTCCCGGGTGAATCCACGGGCATCATTCGCGATCGTAGCGAATATGACGGCTCCAGCTTGGGCTCCATGTCCTTTGGCCAGGGTATCGCCGTGTCGCCCATCGAGCTTCTGCGCGCTATGACCGGCATCGCCAACAAGGGCGTTATGGTAACCCCCCACTTCCTCAAGTCTAAAAAGGGCGAGGAGATCGACTGGGCTTCCAAGGACAAGCGTGCCATCAGCGAAGAGGCGGCCGAGCAGGTTGTCTCCATGATGGAGACGGTTGTGGCCGAGGGTACCGGCGCAGGCGCCCAGATCGAGGGCTACAACATCGCCGGCAAGACCGGCACCGCGGAGCGCGCCGGAGAGGGCGGCGGCTACCAGGAAAACAACAACATGGCGTCGTTCCTGGGTTTTGTAAGCCCCAAACATCCCAAGGCCATGGTCTACATCACCCTGGACGGCACAGCCTACACCTCCAGCGTGGCGACGCCGCCGTTCAAGACCATTATGCAGGCGACTATCGACGCGCTTGGCATCAAGGCGGGGGAGTAAAAAAGCGTTCTATGGCACTCTTCGCCCGCCCGCCGGCGTGGACGAGCGCGGGCGGGCGCATGTTGCCGTCATGCGCTGTTCACATGGACTGCACCATTGCGGCTTGACCGAGCGGTACAATAGCAGGCTGTCTATAAGCTAACGAAGGGTCTAGCATGATAGAGATAGCGGTAAAGTACCTCGAGAACGTGACGGGTGCTAAGCCATGGACCGGCAACGCCGACCGCGTCTGCCGGGGTTGCGTCATCGATTCGCGCCAGGTGGAGACCGATTCCATCTTTGTCGCCTTCCCGGGCGAGCGCGTCGATGGCAACGACTACGCTTCCCAGGCGATCGAGGCGGGTGCGGCGTGCGTCGTTTTGACCCGCGAGCCGTCTCGCGAGCTGATAAGGCAGGCGGACGATCACGAGTGCGCCATCTTCACCGCGGACGACGCCACCGAGTTCCTCCTCCGCCTGGCGCAGGGTTATCGAGCGCGCATGCGCTGTACCGTGGTAGGTATCACCGGCTCCATTGGCAAGACCACCACAAAGGACGTGCTGTGCGCCCTGCTCGCGACGCGCTACCGCGTCCATGCCACGCGCGGCAACTACAACAGCCTTATCGGCATGCCCCTCACCATCCTTGCCGCTCCGCGCAACACCCAGATCATGGTGCTCGAGATGGGCATGGACTCGCTGGGCCAAATCGAGCGCCTGTCGCGCTGCGCCCAGCCCACCTACAGCATCATCACTAAAATCGGCACCTCGCACATCGGCCTGCTGGGCAGCCGCGAGAACATCGCGCGCGCCAAGGCGGAGATCGTTTGCGGCATGGCTCCCTCGTCCGTGAACTTCGAGGGGCATCATTCCAAGCTCATCCTCAATGGCGAGGACGAGTTCACGCCGTTTATCACCGCTACGTTCGCCAAGCCGGCCGGCGTGGACGTGGTGCTGTGCGGCACGTCTGCGGACGATGACGTGAGTGCCACCAACATAGAGCTGGACCAGAACGGCTCGCCTGTCTTTGACCTTATGTTCGCCAACGGCGCGCAGTTCAAGACCAAGCTGGGTATCACCGGCAAGCAGGCTGTGCCAAACGCGCTGTACGCCGCCGCCGTAGCGTCCGAACTGGGCATTCCGCAGTTCACCATCGATGAGGTGTTCCGGGAGGCTCAGATTACCGGGCACCGCCAGGAGGTTCGCTTGGCTACCAACGGCGCGCGCGTCATCGACGACTCCTACAATGCTAGCCCCGAGTCCATGGCCGCCGGCCTGGATCTGCTCTCCACGCTGCCGTGCCGCGGCGCGCGCGTGGCGATCCTGGGCGAGATGGGCGAGCTGGGCGATGAGGCTCCCCGCCTGCACCAGCTGGTCGGCGCGTATGCCGCTTCCAAAAAGCCCGGGCTGCTGATCTGCGTGGGCGATGAGAACGCTCGACAGATGGCGTCCGCCGCCCGTCTTATGGGTATGGACGAGGACGGCATCCAGGTAGTTCCGGATTGCGACAGGCTCATCGCCCGCTATTCGCATGTTCTCGCCCCTACCGACCTTGTACTTGTTAAGGGCTCGCGCTTTGTGGGCCTCGACCGCTTTGTTGAAGAGGTGTGCTAGATGTTCTTCAACCCCGCTTACCCAACGTATCAGGCGTTTGTCGCCCTGGGTATCGCTGCTATAGTTACGGCGCTCCTCATGCCGCTGTGGATCAAGCTTCTTAAAATCGAGGGCATTGGCCAGCAGGTTCGCGCCGACGGTCCCAAGCGCCATCTGGTAAAGCAGGGCACCCCCACCATGGGCGGCGTGGTGATCCTGCTGGGCATAGTGGTATCCTGCCTGCTGCTGGCGCAGCCCGCGCCCTCCATCATGCTGGCTGCCGGCGCCGCGTTGGCCACCGGTGCGCTGGGCCTGCTCGATGACGTTACCTCCGTGGCGCAGGGCCGCTCGCTTGGCTTGACGCCGCGAGCCAAGATGGTGGGTCTCACGTTGATTGTGGTCGCGTTCTTCCTCGCCGCCGTCAACCTGTGCGGCGTGGAACCGGTCATTCGCTTCCCCGGCGGGTTCGCGATCGATCTGGGTGTCCTCACCACCACGTTCAGCGTAGCGGGCACCACCATCTCGGTGCCCTGGCTCTACCTCGTCTTTGTGTTCCTCCTGCTTGCGGGAATGTCCAACGCCGTCAACCTCACCGACGGTCTTGACGGCCTCGCCGGCGGTACGGTTATGATCGCCATGTTGGTCATGGCCGCCATCTGTTTCTTGCGCGGAGACCCCAACCTGGCCATCTTCTGCGCCGCATGCGCGGGCGGTTGCCTTGGCTTTCTATGGTTCAATGCCTATCCGGCAAGCATCTTCATGGGCGATACCGGTTCGCTTGCGCTGGGCGCGGGCTTTGCCGCCGTCGCCGTGCTCACCAACACGGAGGTCATCTCTTTGGTAGTGGGCGGCTTGTTCATCGTCGAGGCGCTCTCCGTCATCATCCAGGTCGTCAGCTTTAAGGCCACGGGCAAGCGCGTCTTCCTCATGGCGCCCATTCATCACCATTTCGAGAAGCTTGGCTGGGCGGAGACCAAGGTGGTCATCCGCTTCTGGATCATCGCCGCCGCATGCGGGGCGCTGGGCCTCGCCTTCTTCTTCCAACTTGCATAGGGGAGTACCCATGTCATTGCCAGATCGATTTTCTCTGCTGGTCCTCGGCCAGGGAACCACGGGGCTCGATGTCGTCTCCTGGGCCCTGCGCCATCGCGGCGATCGCGTCGACTCCATTACGGTGTACGGCGGCGGCTCCTCTTCGCCTACGGAGAAAACCCGCTCGCTCGAGGCGTCGGGTGTTGAGTTCGTCTACGGCACCGAGCTTGTTCAGGGATCGTATGACGTGTGCGTAGCCAGCCCCGGCATCTCGGAGTTCTCCGAGTTCTTTGGTTCTGCTCGCGCGGCGAGCGTCCAGATTATGGGCGAGCCCGAGTTTGCCTGGCGTCTGTCTCCCCAGCGCTGGTGCGGCATCACGGGCACCAATGGCAAGACCACCACCACCTCGCTCACCCAGCACCTGCTGCGCTCTAGCGGTATGGCGGCCTTTGCCGTGGGCAACATCGGCATGACCGCCATCAGCGCCGTTGATTCGCGCTCGCAGGGGGACTGGCTGGTCGCCGAGCTCTCCAGCTACCAGCTGGCCACTACGTGCGAGCTTCATCCCCGCGTGTCCGTGCTGCTCAACATCACGCCGGACCACCTTGCCTGGCACCGCTCGCATGATAACTACGCCCGCGCCAAGATCAGCCTCTTTAAGAACATGGACAGGGATGATCTTGCGATCGTGGATGTGGAGGACGATGGCATCAACGCCTACCGCGACCAGATCTTCGTTTCAGGCAGGCGCGTGCTGAGTGTCTCCTTTGAGGATCCGGGCACCGCTGACGCGGCCTTTGTGCGCGACGGCGTCCTTACGGTGCGTTTGGCGGACGATGAGACGTCGCTGGTGAGTGCGGGCGAGCTCAAGATCTTTGGTCACCATAACGTGATCAATGCGCTCGCGGCCTCTGCTGCGGCCCTTGCTTGCGGCGCCACCGCGGTCGGTGTTCGCGAGGGCCTCAAAGTCTTCGCCCCGTTGGAGCATCGCGTCGAGCCGTGCGGCGAGCTCGACGGTGTCCGCTATGTCAACGATTCCAAGGCGACCAACACCGATGCCGTCCTCAAGGCGCTTACCGCGTTTCCGCAAGACCGCGTGATCTTGCTGCTTGGCGGCCATGATAAGGGCACGCCCCTGGACGAGTTCGCTGAGCAGGTCGCCGCTCAGGTGGGCGCCGTCGTCTGCTTTGGCGAGGCGCGTGAGCGATTCCAGCACGCGCTGGAGGAGACCGAGGGCGCAAGCGACATCGACATCGCGGTCGCCAGCGACCTGTGCGACGCCGTAGACGTCGCGCGTTCGCTCGCCAGCAGGGGAGACGTGGTGCTGCTATCGCCCGCGTGCTCGTCTTTTGACGAGTTCTCCGGGTTTGAAGAGCGCGGACGCCGCTTTAAGGCGTACCTGCAAGAGCTGCGCGAGCATGCAGCGGAAGTTGAAATGGACTAGGGGCGGTTTTAAGGAATCGCAACGTTATAGTTGGACGAGGAGCTGCCAGTGGCACGTGATACGCGAAGCAACCAGGATGCGCGCATGGACGCACGCGCCGGGGAAGGGGTTCGCGGCCGGGCCGAGCGCCCCCGCCGCCGTCGCGCTACCGAGTTTGAGCATTCCGGCATGGGCGAGCGTCTGATCGCCGGTGTTCCCGCGCGCATCATGGCGCCCCGCCTGGTGTTTATCGTCTGTCTTGCGGCGCTGTGCTCATTCGGATTGCTTATGGTGTATTCGGCCTCTTCGGTCGAGGCGCTTCAAGAGACCGGCAGCTCGACGTACTTCCTGTTCCGTCAGTCTGCATTCATGGCGTTTGGTTCGTTGATCATCTTCGCTATGTGTAAGTTGCCGTTCCTTTCCCTTGATAGCTACAAGTTCCGGTGGAGCACCGCGTTCTGGTTCTTCGTCGTTGTCTCCCTCGCGGCAACGTTTGTAATCGGTGCTGCGGCTGGTGGCGCTTCGCGTTGGCTTGATTTCTTCGGCTTTAATTTTCAGCCCTCAGAGTTTGCCAAGCCCGTAATCATCATATTCGCAGCCAAGCTTGCCGAGGATTATTACTGGAATCACGCTGTAGACTCCAGGTCACTTTTGGTTAGCCTTGCCTTTGCAGTGGGCATTCCGGTCTTGTTGGTGTTCATGCAGCCGGATCTGGGTAGTTCTGTCATTATTTTGACCACTGTCTTGTTCATCTTTGTTCTTGCCGGAATGCCGGTGAAGCTGACCCTTGGCATTGTTGGTATCGCTGCCGCGGCTGGCTTCGCTGCCATTGCCGCCAAACCGTATCGTCTTGCTCGCTTGATGGTCGCGCTTGATCCCTGGAAGGACGCATACGGAGATGGGTACCAGGCGACGCTGGCCATCATGGCGTTCGCGTCGGGCGGATTGTTCGGCCGAGGTATCGGTGGGTCGACCATGAAGTACAACTACCTGCCCGAGGCGCATAACGACTATATCCTTGCCATTATTGGCGAGGAGCTTGGCCTGGTTGGCACGCTTTTGTTCTTTGCTGTGTACATCGTATTGGTTGTGGCGGGCTTCAAGATTGGGTCGCGTAGCAAAGACAGATATGGGCAATTGATCGCTTATGGCTGTTCGTCTATGTTGGCGGTTCAGTTCTTCGTCAACGTCATGGGCATCTTGAGTCTTACGCCCATGACGGGAAAGCCCATTCCCTTTATCAGTTACGGCGGCTCTTCAATTGTGTCTGCAATGATTTTGGCCGGTCTTATCCTGCGCGTCTCGATCGAGAGCAACCAGACCACCATCCATGACGTGCGTCGCCAGAGCCTCTCCGTGGTTGATCGCGACCGCGGTGGACGGGCCACCTCATCTGGCTTTAGCGTGCTTACGGGCGGCGGCTCCGCGCGAGGCGAATCTTCGCGCGGGCGTTCCTCGCAGTCGGGCTCGCCGCGTCAGGGGGGTTCCACCCGGGGCGCAAGGTCCTCGTCCACATCCTCGCGGGGTCCTGCGGGCTATGGTCGTACCGGCATCTCCGGAGGCTATGATCGCGTGAACCTTAACGGCGACCCCTCGGACCGCTTGCGGTCGCGCGATTCCGGCCCGCGCGTGAACAGGTATGATGGTTCTGGCCGGCGCGACAACCATGGTGGTCGCGGCGGATATTCAAATTCAACCAGGAGGGGTCGTTATGACCGATAAGCTCTCTGTCGCTATCGCCGCCGGCGGCACTGCCGGACACGTTAATCCCGCACTTGCGCTTGCGGAGGAGCTGCGGCAGCGTGGACATGCGGTCCGCTTTTTTGGCGAGTCGCGCCGCCTTGAAGGCAAGTTGGTGCCTCAGGCAGGATTCGACTTCTTTCCCGTGCACGTCACCGGCTTTGACCGGGCCCGCCCATGGACCCTGGCGACCGCCCTGTACCATCTAAGCCGCGAGCAATCCAGGCTTGTCCGTGCGTTTAAGGACGATGCCTCGCTCAAACCGGACGTGGCCATCGGCTTTGGCGCCTACATCGAGCTCCCGCTTATGCGCGCCGCCGCCAAGATGGGTGTCCCCGTGGCGCTGCACGAGCAAAACTCCGTACCCGGCCTTGCCAACAAGCAGTCCGCCAAGACCGCGTCTCTTATCGCTATTGCGCAGCCCAGCGTTGAGAAGATCTTCCGTGAACATGCCGGCGCCCATACCAAGATTGTTATGACCGGCAACCCGGTGCGCCGCTCCGTGCTTGAGGGCGATCGCGCTCGCGGCCGCGCTGCGCTGGGGGTGGGCGAGGACGAGACCTTGCTGCTGGTCTTTGGCGGCTCTCTTGGCGCCCATCACCTCAACGAACGCATCGCCGCGTTAAAAGAGCGCCTGCTTTCAGTCCCCGGCTTGCATGTTATGCACTCGACCGGTGCCGACGACTTTGAGGCGACGCGCGACCTTTTGGCCCTGACGGATGCCGAGGCAAGCCGTTGGACGGTCCAGCCCTATATCCAGGATATGGGCGATATGCTGGCGGCGGCGGATCTGGTGCTCTCGCGCGCCGGGGCCTCGTCCATCGCCGAGATCGCCGCCCTGGCCGTGCCCTCCGTGCTGGTGCCCTATCCCCACGCCACGTTGGACCACCAAACCACCAACGCCCGCTTCTTGGTAGATGCCCATGCGGCTGTGATGTTCGCGGACGCGGATATCGATGGCAAGGCGTTTGAGGATACCCTGGCAGACCTGCTGGCGAGCTCGTCCAAACGCTCCGCGATGAGGCGGGCGGCCAAGGATTTGGCGCAAGACCGCGCGGCGCAGATGCTCGCGGACCAGATAGAGGCATTGGTTCGCTAACCGCTTGCATGCCCCCATCCTGCTGGTTGATTTGCTTGGGCGATCGCCTGCGGGATGGGGGTATTTTCCTATGCGTGCGCGGTGAGTGCATAAGGGCGCGCATGAGAGTACAATGGATAGGTTAATTATGAAAGCGACGCTACGAGGAGTAGGCATGTCGAACATCGTAGTACCCGAGACAACCGAGGCGCCCGCGTTTAAGAGCGCGCATTTCATTGGCATTGGCGGCGCCGGCATGAGCGGCATCGCGCTGGTGCTGCATGAGCGCGGCTACGCGGTGAGCGGTTCGGACCTCAAGACCTCCCGCTACATCCGCCGGCTCACCCGAGCCGGCGTCGATATCCATATTGGCCATGAGGCCAAGACCATCGACGAGGTCAAGCCCGAGGTGGTTGTTGTTTCGACCGCTATTCCCGAGACCAACCCGGAGCTGGTTCGCGCACGCGAGCTGGGTATTCCCGTGTGGCCTCGCGCCAAGATGCTCTCTGCGCTGGGCCAGGGCTACACCACTGTCGCCGTGGCGGGTACGCATGGCAAGACCACCACGTCTTCTATGTGCGCCACCATGCTCGACCGTATGGACCTGGACCCCAGCTTCCTTATCGGCGGCATCGTCGAGGGCTATGACACCAACGGCCGCAACGGCTCGGGCGAGTTCTTTGTCGCCGAGGCGGACGAGTCCGATAGCTCCTTTTTGTACCTCAACCCCAACGTGGTGGTCGTTACCAACGTCGAGGCGGACCACATGGACCATTACTCGTCCCTTGAAGAGATTGAGGAGACGTTCTGCACGTTCATGAATTTGGTGGGCGAGGACGGTTGCGTTATCGCGTGCGGCGACCAGAAGCGCCTGGCCGAGCTTGCCCGTTCCACCGGCCGTCGCGTGATCACCTATGGCGTCGATGCCGATAACGACGTGGTCTGCGTCCCCGGCGAGTCGATGCATGCCATCGGCGCAACCTTTACGGTGAAGCTGCCCGACGGCACCACCCATGAGGTTTCCATCAAGCACAACCCCGGCCATCACAACATGCTCAACGCCACCGCATCACTCACCGTGAGCTACGTGCTTGGGCTGGACGTGGACGCTGCCGCCCGGGCGCTTTCCAGCTTTGAGGGAGTGCGCCGCCGCTTCACCCATGTGGGCGATGTCAACGGCGTGACGTTGGTGGACGATTACGGCCACCATCCCACCGAGATCAAGGCGACCCTTGCCGCGGCAAAGGACCTTGCTTTCAAGCACGTGTCCGTTGTGTTCCAGCCGCATCGCTACTCGCGCTTGCAGGCGCTGCGCGATGATTTCGCCAACGCTTTCGCGGACGCCGACAAGCTCATCTTGATCGACGTGTTCCCTGCGGGCGAGATGCCCATTCCGGGCGTTACCAGCAAGATGCTTGCCGACAGGGTGCGCGAGCTGCATCCCGGTTTGGACGTGTGCTACGTTGCCGATCGCGCCGACCTTATGCAGTGCATCGATGAGACCGTCTCGGACGGCGACCTGTTGATCACCATGGGCGCCGGCGACGTCACCACCGTGGGTCCCGACTACCTCGAGCACGTGCAGCAGCTCGATAGCGACCGCTAGATCGCCATGGGTCTGTTCAACGCCGTCATGTCCCTCTCGGGACTCATCGATACCGAGGTTGTAGAGGACGAGCGCCTTGCTCGCCATACCAGTTACCGCATCGGCGGCAAGGCGTCCCTCTTCATCACCTGCCATAGCTACCACTCGCTGCGCCGGACCGTGGAGGTTCTGGGGCGCGAGCAGGTGCCGTGGGTCATTATCGGCAAGGGTTCCAATCTGCTTGTCGCCGATGACGGCTACCCGGGTGCGGTGATTTCGCTGGGACGCGAGTTCAGCCGCTTTGTGCTCGCCGATGACGGCGTAACCATTACCGCCGGCGCCGGCGCCATGCTGGCGCGCTTGGTTAACGAGGCGTTGAGCCGTGAGCTCTCGGGCTTGGAGTTTGCCGTCGGCATTCCCGGTACCGTGGGCGGCGCGATATCCATGAACGCGGGTTCGCGCGATGAGTGGATAGGCGCCCTGGTCCAAGACGTTCTCACCTATAAGGCGGGCGAGGGCATTCGCCATTACGGTCGCGATGACGTCACGTGGGGGTATCGCACCAACACGCTGCCGCGCGATGAGATCGTTCTGGAGGCTACGCTTCGCCTTGCCCCCGGCAACAAGGCCGATATCAGGACTAAGATGGAGCGCTCGCTTGCGCGCCGTCGCCGCACGCAGCCCATCGGTTCCGCCTCGTGCGGATCGGTGTTTCGCAATCCGCCCGACATGAGTGTTGGAAAGATGGTCGAGGACTGTGGATTGAAGGGTTTTTCTATAGGCGGCGCCGAAGTCTCGACGATTCACGCTAACTTTATCGTGAACAAAGGGACCGCTTCGGCCGATGATGTCGCGGCGGTTATTCGACATGTGCACGGAAAGGTAAAGGAAACGTATGGCGTCGAGCTCCAACCGGAAGTCAAATTCCTCGGCTTCTAGAGCCGCGAAGCCCACGTTCCGCAAGGCGACCGCTGCGCAGAAGCGCCCCGTTTCAAACTCCGCTCCTGCCTCGCGTCCAGCTTCGGTTCCCGCTCCCAAAAAACCTATCAGCGCCTATACCGCGCCGTCTCGCAAAACCTCCAGCAGGGTTGCGGCAAGCATTAAGGCTAAGCGACCCGCCAAGCAGGTCTCTGGAAAGGGGCCGGCCCCCCGCGGACTTCAAAGCGTTCCGGCAAAACCCGCCGCCGCTCCCATGTCTGGCAAGGGCATCAAGAAAGCCGGTATGCGCAAGGCCGCCGTGCCAACTCTCAACCAATCAATAAAGAAGGGTTCGCGCCCCGTAACGGCGCGCGCGCTAAATACCCCGGCTCCCCAGGCAGCGCCTGCCAAGGAGCCGCGTCCCGCCGGCAAGATCGCATCCGGTGCAAAGGCCATCGCCTCTAAGCTGCCGGTGCCCCGTGTTCCGCGAGCGGCCATCGCCGCCGTTTTGCTGGGCGTGCTGGCGCTGGCAGTCGCCGCCATCGTTATCTTGAACTCCGGCTTGTTCGCCGCTACCGAGATCAAGATAGAGGGCAGCGTCCATGTGACACAGGAGCAAGCGGAGCAGCTGATCGACATCAAAGAGGGGACAACGCTCTTCAACGTCAACGAAGCCGAGCTGTCGAGCGCGCTCAAGAAGAACCCATGGGTTTCCGGCGTGGATATCGAGCGCGAGTTTCCCCATACCCTTGTCATCACCCCGCACGAGCGAACGGTGATAGCCATCGCCTATATCGCCGCGGATGATATTGCGTGGGCGATCGGGGATGATTCGTGCTGGATTGCGCCCATGTCGCTGAGCGTGTACGTGGATGCGGACGGCAACATCGTCGATGACGTAGAGCCCGTCGTCGCCGATTCCCAGGACAGCGCTACCCAAGATGGCGCCTCGCAGGATGCGGACGCTCAGGATCAAGCGGATACGGCGGCGACTGCGCTGCCCGAGGGCATCACCGCGCTTTCCGGCAAAGATGCCGCTGAGGCCCTTGCCAAGCAGTCGAACGCGATTCTGCTGTGCGACGTTTCCGCCGATGTGTCGCCGTCAAGTGGCGATGACGTCACCTCTGATTTGGTCTTGGACGGCATCGCCTACGCGAAGGGTTTCACGCCGGAATTCGTCGCCCAGATCAAAGATATCTCCATTGCGTCCGAGGAGGCGATTTCTGCAAACCTTGACTCCGGAGTGGAGATCGCGCTTGGCCCGCCTGACGATATCGCCCTGAAGGAGCGCGTGGTGACGCAGCTGCTCCAGCAGGAGCAGGGAGTCACCTTCATCAACGTGCGAACGCCCAATGCGTATACATTCCGCAGCGTTCCCACGTGATGCCTTGGACAAAATCCCAGCTCTCGGTGAATGGTCAGCTGGTCTACCTGCTGTTTGTTTGTTAAATTCACATTTGGGGGCGTATGCATTTGACTTTTACCGGGAAAACATGCAAAGATAACGTGTTTTATCTCTAGGTTTAATCTTAACTTGAGGGTTATCATTACCGTTGTTTATTCGCAATCTTGCGTATACGGATGTTCGGAGGACCGACACATGCACGAGAACGAGATCAACAACTATCTTGCCGTCATCAAGGTGGTCGGTGTCGGCGGCGGCGGTACCAACGCGGTCAATCGAATGATTGAAGAGGGTATCCGCGGCGTCGAGTTCGTGGCCATCAATACCGACGCGCAGGCGTTGGCGATCTCCGATGCCGACATCAAGGTGCACATCGGCACCGACCTCACGCGCGGCCTGGGCGCCGGCGCCAACCCCGAGGTCGGCCGCAAGGCAGCTGACGAGAGCCGCGACGACATCGCCGAGGCTCTGGCTGGCGCCGACATGGTCTTCATCACCGCTGGTGAGGGCGGTGGCACCGGTACCGGCGCCGCTCCCATCGTTGCGGACATCGCTATGAACGAGGTCGGCGCGTTGACCGTCGCCGTCGTCACCAAGCCCTTCACCTTTGAGGGCCGCAAGCGCAAGAAGGCCGCCGAGGAGGGCATTAAGACCCTGTCCGACAGCGTCGATACTCTCATCGTCATCCCTAACGATAAGCTCCTCGACATCGCTGAGAAGAAGACCACCATGCTGGAGGCCTTCTCCAACGCCGATGGGGTCCTTTCCCAGGGCACCCAGGGCATTACCGACCTGATCACCGTCCCCGGCGTCATCAACCTGGACTTCGCAGACGTCAAGACGATCATGCGCCAGGCCGGCACCGCCATGATGGGCATCGGCGTCGCCTCCGGCGATTCCCGCGCGGTCGACGCTGCCCAGCAGGCCATCTCCAGCCGCCTGCTCGAGAGCTCCATCGATGGTGCCACCCGTGTCCTGCTCTCCATCGCCGGTTCCAAGGACCTTGGCATCCAGGAGATCAACGACGCCGCCGACCTTGTCGCCAACGCCGTCGACCCCGAGGCCAACATCATCTTCGGTACCGTTGTGGACGAGTCCCTGGGCGATCAGGTTCGCATCACCGTCATCGCCACCGGCTTCTCCGATTCCAACGTCAACCGCCAGGACGACCTTTTTGCTCAGTCCCAGGCCCAGGCAAAGGCAGAGGCTGCTCCCCAGCACGCCGCCCAGGCCGCTCCCACCCGCAACATCGGCGGCACCGAGCTTCCTAACTTTGGCAACGATCAGTTCGAGCTTCCCGACTTTCTTAAGCGCGGCACGTTCTAACGTTTTTTCTGTACGATAGCTTGCTTATATGGGGCGCCCCGGCATCAACGTCGGGGCGCCTTCTTGTTTCTCGAGCTTACGCGCTCGTGCGGACATGTCTCGCACCTTGTGCGACCCCTTAGCACGATATGGTTGCCATAATCTGATCCATGCAAGCGCTGGTTGCTAGAACAGGGCGCCCGGTTGTGAGATGGTGGATGTATCGAAGCGGCTTTTCTATAGGAGGCGAAGCGATGGACAAGGGGTTTGGGGAGCGTTTGGTCACCCTGCGGCAGGGCAGGGGATATAGTCAGGAGCAGATTGCCATGCGGTTGGGTGTGACTCGCCGGGGAAGAACACCCGCGTGACGGAACAGGGGGAGGATGTCGATGTGCAGAGCCTGCGCGCGGGCGATGTGGTCGATGTCCGCTTTGGGGTAGCGATCAAAGATGTTGACAACCCATATGAACTGCCGGCGCTCATCCAGCCGGATGCTATCGAGGTGGTTGAGAGCTCCCGCGCATCCGGTGGTGACTAAAATGAAGCGCGGCGTGTGAGGATCGCGTGCTGCGGGTACAACGTATACCAAATGAGTTTGGGGCGAGGGCGGAAGCGTTCTCGCCCCGTTCCCTTATGCAGATGCTGATGATTGGTGGTCGATGCTGTGGAGCGCTTTACCGTTGACGGCGTGACCCTTGTGGGGTCTCGTGATGCCGATATCGCCTTTGGTTTCACCGAGCGCACAGGAGGGGTTTCCAAGCCTCCGTATGCCTCGCTTAACCTGGGAAGCCATGTTGGTGACGACCTTGAAGCAGTACAGCATAATAGGCTTTTAGCCCTGCGCGCGCTGGGAGTTGAAAACCTTTACAATGCCCTGATTATTCCCAACCAAGTTCATGGTGATGACGTGGTGGCGGTGCGGAATTCTGATGCAGGCTATCTCGAGAGTATTCGCGAGCGGGTTGCGCAGGGTGCGGACGCCATCGTATGCACCGCCCGCCATGTTCCCGTCATGCTCTGCTTCGCTGATTGCGTACCGGTTATTCTGACCTGCGGAAACAATGGCTTTGCTGTGGTTCATTCCGGCTGGAAGGGCACATATGCCCGTATCGCAGCAAAGGCGGCCCGCGCGCTGTGCGAGGAGACGGGAGCCGACCCATCCGCTATTTCTGCGTATATTGGCCCGCATATTCAAGGGGACGAATATCAGGTGTCTGATGACCTGATGCATAAGTTCTCTTTACAATTTGATACCATTGCAGAAACCGCATCGCGGCTTTTGGATTTGTCCGCGTGCATACGTCAGTCGCTCGAAGAAATTGGAGTTCCTCCGTGCGCAATTCACGACTTGCGGCTCTCGACCGTGCGTCTCAACGACCGGTTCTTCTCGTACCGGGCGGAGAACGGCACTTGTGGTCGCCACGCCGCCATAGCCGTGGCCCTCTAGCGAGCATCGCTATCGGGGCCCTCACCCTGGCAACAGCTCTATCAATCTCTGCATGCTCTTCCGGTGCCTCGGATGGCCAGATCACGGTGGCGGGTTCGACCACCTGCCTGCCCATCGCCGAGGTCGCCGCTGAAGCCTACACCGAGCAGACGGGGCTCAGCGTTCTCGTCTCCGGCCTGGGCTCCAGTGCCGGCATCGAGGCCGTCTCCAATGGGACGGCGGAGATCGCGACCTCCTCGCGCGGTCTTAACGAAGAAGAGCAAAAGCTGGGCCTCACCACCATCCCGGTCGCGCACGACGGCATCGCCGTCATCGTGAACCCGGACAACCCCGTCCAGAACCTCTCGACCGAGCAGCTTCGCGATATCTATGCGGGCAAGATCACCAACTGGTCGGAAGTGGGCGGCGAGGACCTCGCTATCCAGCTCGTCAACCGTGACGAGGCATCCGGCACCCGCGAGGCGTTCAAGTCCATCATCATGGACGGCGAGCCCTTCGACCGCCGTGCCGCCGTGCTTTCCGGCACCGGCCAGGTGCGCGACGTCGTCAGCCGCACCCGCGGCGCCATCGGCTACATCTCCATGGGCTTCGTGGAATCCAAGTACGCCGAGACCCAGGTTCGCGCCATCAACGTGAACCACGTGGAGCCCATCGAGGCGACGGTCGCCAGCGGCGGCTACCCCATCTCCCGCGACCTGTATTTCTTCACCAAGGGCGAGCCCACGGATGAGGCACAGGGCTATATCGACTACGTCCTGTCCGAGGAAATGGACGAGCAGATTCGCGAGGCCGGCTTCATTCCCGCCGGCAATGGCTCTGAAGCAGGGGAGGAGTAGCACATGGGCGATACCGCTTCCAACGTCCAAGAGACGTCTCAATCGCGCAAACGCGACCTTGCCCTGGTATCCCGCAGCACCTACCTTAGGGAAAAGGGGCTGCAGTACCTGTTCTTTGGCTGCGCCTTCCTTGCTGTGGTCACCGTTCTTTTGATCTTCGCTTTCACCATGATGCAGGCCGCCCCGGTCTTCACGGATATCGGCCTTGCCAACTTCTTCAGCTTCACCTGGGCTCCCACGGAGGGACAGTACGGCATCCTGTCGCTCCTCGCGGGCTCCGGTCTGGTGACCATAGGCGCGTTGGTGCTGGGCGTTCCTTTGGGCGTGGGCACCGCCGTCTACCTCACCGAGATCGCGACCGACCGTGTGCGCGCCCTCATCAGCCCCGCCGTCGACCTGTTGGCAGGCATCCCGTCGATCATCTACGGCTTCTTCGGCATGGTCATCATCCGCCCGGTGGTGGCCGAGCTTACCGGCGGCATGGGCTTCGGCGCGCTTACCGCGTGGTTCGTGCTGGCGATCATGATCGTCCCCACCATCACCACGCTCACTATCGACGCGCTCAACTCCATCCCCATGGGTATCCGCGAGGCCTCCTACGCCATGGGCGCAACCAAGTGGCAGACTATCTACAAGGTCGTTATCCCCGCTGCGCGCTTCGGCATCGTCGACGCGGTGGTTTTGGGCATGGGCCGCGCTATCGGCGAGACCATGGCCGTCCTCATGGTGGTGGGCAACGCCCCAGTCATCCCGGACTCCATCTCAAGCCCCGTATCCACTCTCACCAGCCAGATCGCGCTCGACATGAGCTACTCGTCCGGCCTGCACCGCACCGCCCTGTTCGGCATGGGCGTGGTGCTTTTCATCATCTCCGCCGCGCTGGTGGGCATCGTCCGCGTTCTCTCAAAGATGAGGAAGGAGGGGTAGGCGATGGCTCAGGACGCTTCTACCTCTACCGAGCAGCTTAGCTCCTCGCAGCGCATCAAGCGCGCCCTTTCGCACGGTAAGCAGGGCCGTATCTCCAAGAACACCTCCAACAAAGTGATGCTTGGGGTCTTTCGCCTGGCTGCCGCCATCACCACGCTGGTGCTGGTGGCCATCATCGCCTACGTCGTCGTCAACGGCCTTCCGCATATCTCGCTCGATTTCATCTTCGGCTGGCCCCACGGCGTCAACGCGGAGGGCGGTATCTGGCCCACCATCGTCTCGACTATCTACGTGACGGCGCTGGCGATGCTCATCTGCACGCCCATCGCTGTTTTGGCAGCCGTCTATCTGGCCGAGTACGCCAAGCAGGGCAGGCTCGTCAACACCATTCGCTATGCCGCCGACACGCTGGCCTCAGTGCCCTCGATCGTTATGGGCCTGTTTGGCTACGCGCTCTTTGTCGAGGCCATGGGTTTGGGACTCTCGATGCTTTCCGCCGCGCTCGCGCTGGCGCTGCTCATGTTGCCCATCGTCATGCGCACCACCGAGGAGGCCATCCGCTCGGTTCCCCGCTACATCCGCTGGGGCGCCTACGGCTTGGGCGCCACCAAGTGGCAGGTCGTCTCTAAGATCGTGCTTCCCTCCGCTTTCGGCCGCATCGCCACGGGTATCGTTTTGGGTATCGGTCGCGCCATCGGCGAGACCGCCGTTGTGCTCTACACTATGGGCCAGGCAATCAACATGCCCGTCACGCCGCTTGATTCCGGTCGCCCCATGACCGTGCACCTGTACCTTCTGGCCAACGACGGCATCAACATGAACGCCGCCTATGGTACGGCGCTGCTGTTGATGGTCATCATTCTCGCGTTCAATCTCTTCGCCCGCCACCTGTCGCGCAAGAGCAAGTAAGGAGCTTATCCCGTGTCCGTATACCAGTCCGCACCCGCAGTAACCGAGAGCGCGCTGATCGCCCAGAACTTCGACTTCTGGTACGGCGACTTCCATGCTCTTACCGACGTCAACCTCAACATCGCTAAAAACAAGATCACCGCGTTCATCGGCCCCTCCGGTTGCGGTAAGTCGACGTTTCTGCGCTGCATGAACCGCATGAACGACCTTATCGAGGGAACCCGTATCGAGGGCACCATGACGCTGGACGGATCCGATATCTACGCCGAGGGCGTCGATCCGGTGGATTTGCGCCGCCGCGTGGGCATGATCTTCCAGCAGCCCAACCCCTTCCCTAAATCCATCTACGAGAACGTCGCTTTTGGCCCTCGACTGCAGGGCGTGACTAGCAAAAGCGACCTCGACGACATAGTCGAAGAGTCCCTGAAGCGCGCCAACCTCTGGAAAGAGGTATCCAATCAGCTCTCTAAGGACGGCTTGGCGCTCTCCGGCGGACAGCAGCAGCGACTGTGTATCGCCCGCGTGCTGGCGGTTCAGCCGGACGTGCTCTTGATGGACGAGCCCTGCTCAGCCATCGATCCCACCTCCGTTCAGAAGGTCGAGGACCTGATGGCCGAGCTCGCGCCCGAGATGACCATCATCATCGTTACGCACAACATGCAGCAGGCCGCCCGTATCTCCGATTACACCGCGTTCTTCTTGCAGGAGGTTGCCGGAGAGCCTGCTACACTGATTGAGTATGGTCAGACCGACGCTATCTTCACTAGTCCGATGGATAAGCGCACGGAGGACTATATCACCGGTCGATTCGGCTGATTGGACAGCCGACCGGTCATTATCGGTTGCGGGTTTGTATTCGCCCGCGCTCGTCTGATTGGAGCCAAGAATGCGCAAACTGTTTTCCCGTCAGCTAGTCGAGGCACGCCACGAGATGCTCTCCATCTTCGAGGCAGTCGACCTCACGCTTCATGACGCCATCTCGGCGTTTGTCTTAAACGACAAGAAGCTTGCGAACAAGGCTAAGAAGGCCACCTTGCAGATCGATGCCCGCTGCGCCAACCTCGAGGCCGTCTGCTACAACCTCATCGCCACGCAGTCACCGGTCGCCTCCGACTTCCGTCTGCTGCAGACCATCATCTACGTGAACTTCAACCTCGCCCGCATGAGCGACCACGTCCGCTCCATCGCCCGCGGCGCCAAGCGCAAGGCCAATGCCGATCTCAAGATCCCCAACGAGCTGGTCGAGCTCATCGAGACCGAGGCCTCGCTGGTCTACCAGGTTCTGGGCGCCACCGCCACGGCCCTGGTCAACAACGACCTGTCCGCCATGCGCTCGCTCATGGACCTGGACGAGCCGGTGCGTCAGGTCTACGAGGAGTTCTTCCGCGTGTACAACCACATCGTCTCCGTCGAGGAGCCCGATGAGCACGCTTACGATGACCTTCGCCGTACCATCATGACCTCCCGCTACCTGGAGCGCATCTCCAGCGTCTCCGTTGAGATTGGCACGCGTCTGACCTTCCTTTTGACCGGTCAGCGCTGGAGCGCCTCCGATATCCTGGAGGCGGACGAGGGCGAGCTCGAGAGCATGCGCATCCCGTCTGGCGAGGGTGTTATCTTGGAGCCCAAGTCTGACGCGCGCTACGTTGCCGACCTGCCTTTGGACGAGGTTGGCGCGAAGCTTGCCACTTTGATTCGCGAGCTCGATGCAGAAGATGAGGACGAGGACTAGCGGTTTTCTTCCTTATAGATCGCACTAGGCGCTTTGGGCATGCTCCCGAAGCGCCTTTGTTTTGCGCATACCGTGTTACGAGATGCGTTGCGCGCGGGTGCCGCCTCAAAGGTGCGCTAGTATGTGCTCACATGGTTATTTGGCGAAGGTGGTCGTATGGACATCAGCTTGCAGGATCAATTGAGGCGCCGTCGCGAGGAGATTCTCTTCCGCATGGATACGGCTTTGAGCAAAAGCGGTCGCACGCTTGCGGACGTCGAGCTTATCGCCGTGTCCAAAACGGTGGATGTGGAATACGTCCAAGCCGCTATTGCCGCCGGCTACCGAGCGTTTGGTGAGAACCGCCCGCAGGAGCTCGCCCGTAAGATTGACGGCCTGGAGCAGATGCGCGCTGCCGGCGCGGATATCCCGGACGTGCGCTTCGACATGATCGGCAACTTGCAGACCAATAAGATCAACGCGGTTTTAGGACGTGCGGACCTTATCCATTCCATCAGCTCGCTGCACCTGGCAGAAGCCGTTGCAAGCCGCGCTTCCCGTCGTATCGAGGATGGCCTGCTTGACGCCGCGCAGCCGGTTTTGCTTGAGGTGAACGTGAGCGGCGAGGAGACCAAGTCGGGCTTTTCGGTCGACGAGGTTCGCCAGGCCATACCGCACCTGCAGACACTTTATGGAATTCGCGTTTGCGGACTTATGACCATGGCGCCGCGAGGGGATAAGAAAGTGGCTCGTGCGACGTTTGCGGGATTGCGCGAGTTGAGGGACGAACTTTCCGTCGAGTACCCCGATCTTTCTTTGGACGAGCTCTCCTGTGGAATGAGCGAGGACTTCGAGATCGCGCTCGAGGAGGGTTCTACCATCGTTCGCCTTGGCAGGGTGGTGTTTGACCCCGCCTTTGCAGTAGAATAGGCTGGTCAGGCGTGTTGGCTTGACCTGCACCATTCACACACTAACCGCACGACGGGCAGAGAGGTAGGAAACGTGGGCTTCCTAGATGAACTCAAGAGCAAGCTCCCCTTTGGGCAGGAACAGGGTGGCTATGGCCGCGATTCCTATGCACAGGGCGACGGCTATGATGATTACTATGACGATGGCGGTGCGGATGCCGGCTACGGCGATGATTACTCGTCCGTAGGCTATGGCGGAAACGACCAGGGCTACGGCTCGTATGGCGAACAGGACAGCGGCAACGGCATGCTTGGCCAGACCCGTCGCGGCGAGGCGGAGTCCGTAGCGGTCTACACCCGTAGCGGCCAGTTGGTAGGCGATGCCGATCGCCATGCGACCACGTTCAACCCGCCCACGCGCTCGCACGATGCGTATCGTCCCGGCGCTTATGACACCCCGTCGAGCTATGCCGAGACCCTTCGCTCCGTCCCCTCGCCGGCAAGCCCTGCTTCCAGCTCCACGGCAGCTGACGCCGCGGCTCATCGCAGCGCCGTTGTGAACGGTACCCCTCAGCTTCCCGCATACATTCTTCGTCCGGAGAGCTATGACGACATCGAGACAGTCGTTCGCCGCGTGCGCACCCGTCAGCCCGTCGCCCTGGTTTTCGCCGGCGTTCGCACCGAGGTTGCAAAGCGCGTGCTTGATTTTAGCTATGGCTTCGCTTGCGGCCTTGGCGCGTCTGTCAAGGAAGTCGCCGACCGCGTCTTCATCGTGTTGCCCCAGGGCTGCGAGGTCAAGGAATCCGATCTGGCCAAGCTTCGCGCCGAGGGCTATATAAAGACCAAGTAGGAGAGCTGTGACCCCGTACACCCTAGTTCAGATTATTGATTCGCTTATCAATTTCTACAACATCCTGATCATCGTCTATTGCCTGCTGACATGGATTCCCATGAACCCCAACGGATTGCTGGCGGACATTGGCGCGGTGCTCGATGGCATTGTAGGCCCGTACCTCAATTTCTTTAGGAGGATCATGCCTCCCATGGGGGGTATAGACTTCTCACCTGTTATTGCTGTTCTTGCGTTAACCTTCATCGAGCGGCTTTTGGTGTATTTGATAGGTATAATCTTGTAGGAATGCATGGTCGCGGCAGTAAGTTGCGGCATTAACGGCACGGAAAGGATTTTTCGATGGCTATCACCCCTGCAGATATTCAGGCCCAGACTTTTTCTGAGGCCAAGCGCGGCTATGATCCCGCCGAGGTCGACGTCTTCCTTGAGAAGATTTCCTCTGAGGTTGACGCTATGCTCAACAAGATCGTGGATCTCAAGAATCGCCTGACCGCTTCCGAGCAGCAGCTCGCCGAGGCCCAGGCGCAGCTCGCTCAGGCCCAGGCTGCTCCCGCGCCGGCTCCCGCACCCGCTCCCGCGCCTGATTACACCGCTTCCGAGCGCCAGATCTCCGCGGCCCTTATCGCTGCGCAGCAGACCTCTGATGCCATCGTTGCCGAGGCTCAGGAGAACGCCGAGCGCATTCGCAACGAGGCCGATGCCAAGGCCCGCGAGGTCATCCGTCAGGCTCTCGCAGAGAAGCAGAGCGAGATCGAGGAGATCGACCGTCTCAAGGCTTCCCGCGAGGACTTCAAGAACGAGTACCTCAAGCTCATCCAGCACTTTATGGACGAGGCTCAGAATTCCTTCCCGTCCGACCTGCTCATGAGCACCCCCACCGGCTCCGCTGCTTCCGCTGTTCCCGTGGAACCCGTCGCTCCGGTTGTCCCTCAGCCCATGCCCGTAGCTGATCCGTTTGCTCCGCTGGACAACTTTGGCGCTGACGATCTGGACTAGTCTTCATTTCATAGTTATCGCTATTGCCAAGAAGGCCCCGCATGTGCGAGGCCTTCTTTTTTCTAGGTTTTTGTTTTTGGACGAGTAGCGCACGAGTAGCGGATGAGTGGCGGGTGCGGCGGCGATGCTTTGTCCGCGCTCTAGAACGGATTCGCTTAGCTTCTGCTTGCGCTGGCGCTGACCAACGCCTTACCCAAGGTATCGCACGCAAGGCCTAGCAGCACTCCTAGCAGTATCCCACCTACGGCATACATGTCGCCGCCTGCTGCAAAGGTGGAAAACGAGCCCATGAACGCGCCGGGCACAAAGGAGAGCAGTTTGCTTCCGCCTGCAAAGCACATGAGAAACGTGGTGGCGAAGGTCATGAAGAGGCCGAATGCCTGACCGCCTATAAGCGCTCCCAGATTGAGCGATAGCAAGGCGTAGGCAATACCGCTTGCTACGCAGGCAAAGGTCGCAGGCAGGCTCTTAGTGCCTTTGCCGGGCGCTGCGAAGTACGCGGTGCACCCTGCAAAGCCCGACCAGCCCGGAATGCCCGCCATGGGCGCCAGGATCATCCAGACGGTGCAGAGCAGGGCGGTTGCAAAGGCGGGAAGTACGTTGCTTGCTTTGAACATGCTTATCCTTCCAGGTGATAAAGGCGCTAGGCGCGAACGTTAAGGAAGTCTTCTTTTGCGATGGTGCGCTCTGCCCGCTTTTCGGGCTCTGCGATCGCGTCTGCCGCATAGCCCACGGTAAGCATGTGGATGGGGTAGGCGTCTTGAGGCAAGTCGAATTCATCGATGGCGATACGGGGGTCAAAATGGCACACCCAGCAGGTCTGCAGCCCTAAGTCGACCGCCTGCATCATCATCTGGTCGGTAACTATGGCAGAGTCGATCTGCGCGGCATTCATGGAGTCGTACTTGCGCGTCCAGGCAACCTGCTCTTTAGCGCATACCAAAAGGACCAGCGGCGCTCCAAAGACGCTTCCGTCCTTGGCAAAATGGTGTGCCGCCTTGGCGGCTTTCCCTTTAAGGGCGGGGGTGTCGCAGACAATCACGCGAGTGGGGTGGTTGTTGCAGGCTGAGGGCGCCAGGCGGCCGGCCTCGATAATCTGCGCGATCTTTTCGTCCTCGACGGGGCGGTTCTGGTAGTCGCGGCAAGAATAACGAGTAAGGGTAAGGTTGGAAAAGGCCATGGGCCCTCCTTTCGTAGCGGATGACCATCTGGATCCGAATCAAACGAGTCTCAACGCGCTCTATTGTACGCAAGCGCGTTGGCACATGCGGCGCGCGTCGGGATTCTTGTGATACGACTTTCGGCGATAGCTAAGAAAAAGGCCCCGCTTGGCGGAACCGTGGAAGATTATTACCTGAACGACGAGCCGGCGTTTCAGCGGATCCTAGCTGTTCTTCATGACGATGGACTCGACCGTGTCGGCGACGAACTCGCAGGAATCTGCAGCGAACTCAAGGAACATGTAGACGTCGCGCCAGGAGATGACGGCCAGAGGGTCGAGGTCGGTGGTGTGCAGCGTGCGCATGGCGTTGATGAACAGGTCGTCGCATTCGCTCTCGATGGTGTTGACGGTGATGACGTGCTCGCGCAGGCTCTTGGAGCGCTTGAACTGGGGGAGCTCGAGAACCAGATCATGCATCTGCTCGCAGGCGCGCATGACCTTGGCGGACATCATGAGCGCGTCCGGTCGCATTTCTTGGATGTTGGTGAAGTAGATGCGATGGAGCACACCCTCGATGCGGTCGGTGACAACGTCGAGCGCGTTGGCGAGCGTCGAGATATCCTCGCGCTCGATGGGGGTGATGAATGCGCTGATCAGCGCGTCGTTGACCTCGTGGACAATTTCGTCGGCGCTCTGCTCGATCTCGTGCATCTCGGCGACGGCGTCCTCGATCTTGGCGGGGTCGAAGTGACGCATGACATCGTCCAACTTCTCTGCCGCCTTGCAGGCGAGCTCTGCCGCCTTTGCGAAGCTGTCGTAATAGAATGCGTCGTTCTTTTTTGCCATGATGGCTCCTTTTGTACCGCTTGATTGGGGTTCTACATCGCCCGTGCGGGCGTTTCGTCCATAGTGATTCGCTTAGATGAAGAGCAAGAAGAGCTTTGCCATGAGGAAGCTGATGAGGCCGCAGCCGGGGAAGGTGAAGACCCAGGTGAGCAGCATATCTTTGACAACGCCAAAGTTGATGGCCGAGAGGCGCTTGACCGCGCCGACGCCCATGATGGCGGTGGTCTTGACGTGGGTGGTGGAAACCGGGATGCCGGTGAGGGTGGCTAGCAGCAGGCACAGCGAGCTTGAGAGGTCCGCGGAGAAGCCCTGGTATTTCTCGAGCTTCACCATGTCCATGCCCACGGACTTGATGATCTTCTCTCCGCCCACGGAGGTGCCCACGCCCATGACGGTCGAGCACAGCAACATGAGCCAAACGGGGATGACCATGTTCTCGACGGAGGGCTGTCCGTTGCAGAAGGCGACGCCCAGGAACAGCACGCCGATGAACTTCTGGCCGTCCTGCGCGCCGTGCATGAAGCTCATGCCCGCGGCGCCGGCGATCTGCGCCCAGCGGAAGAAGGTGTTCGATTTGCGGCGGTCCGTGTTCGCGAAGAGCAGCGTTACGACCTTGCAAACGCCCCAGCCCGCGGCGAAGCCCAAGCCAAGCGAGAGGACCAGACCGTAGAGGACCTTGACCCACTCGTTCATGTTGACGCCGTCCGCGCCTCCCAGGGCGATCGCCGCGCCGGTAAGGCCCGCGATGAGGCTGTGGCTCTCGCTGGTGGGGATACCGAAGATGCTGGCGCCCACCGAGTAGACGACGATCGAGAACAGGGCCGCGCACAGCGCGATAAGCGCGATCTGCGTGTTGGCTCCAAAATCGACCATGTTGGAGATGGTGGAAGCGACGCTGGCGTTGATGTGGGTCATGATGAAGACGCCCAGGAAGTTAAAGATGGCGCTCATGATGATCGCGGCCTTGGGCGGCAGGCAACGCGTGGTCACGCAGGTGGCGATCGCGTTGGGCGCGTCCGTCCAGCCGTTGACAAAGATTACGCCCAGCGTGAGGGCGACCGTCATTGCAAGTATTGGATTGGAAAAGACTTGCGAGATGAAATAGGAGAATGATACGTCCACTGAAACCACGTTCCTATCGTGCGGATATCCCTCCGCACCCTACAAAGCACGTAATAGGATAACACCTTACACAATATTAACGAGGTCTTAATACGGTTATCGTTTGTAAGGACTCCGTAAGGGATTTTAAATCATCGAGCACCAAGCGGTTTGGGTAATCCCATCTAACGGCCCATGAGGCCACGGCGCGCTTAGTAGACGGCTGTCTGTATCTCGTTGGGATAATTGGTGGCGAAAAGGCAAAGCGGGCCGATAAGCCGGGTTCTGTCGTGGGCGATCATTTATCTTGCCTGCACGTTACCGTGCAGTTCCACGCACGCTACCCGAACGCGGACCGGGCCGGTCCATGGCGCTCCTATTTGCGCTTGCTCCGGATGGGGTTTACCAAGCCGCCATGTTGCCACGACGCTGGTGGTCTCTTACACCACCGTTTCAGCTTTTCTCTCACCCGCATATAGCGGGCAGCGGGAGTCTTCTTTTCTGCGGCACTTTCCGTCGGGTCGCCCCGCCTGGCCGTTAGCCAGCATCCTGCCCTGTGGAGCCCGGACTTTCCTCACATGCGAACATGCCGCACGCGCGATCGCCTGGCCCGCTTTGCGATGGAGTATTGTAGCACGCCCTGCGCGCCGCAGTGCTTGCCCGCGCGTATCATCGAACGCTCCACATATATAATGGGTGTCTGAAAGACATGGATTTCGATGGCCGCGCTTGCTGCCGGCGGCGCCGAAAAAAGGGGGAGTTGTGGACGATTACATCACCATGAGGGAGGGTGTCGAGGCGACTGGCGAGTTCCTCGACCGTAAGAGCCGCTTTATCGCGCAGCTGGTTCACGTTGAGAGCGAGGACGAGGCCAACGCCCATATCGCCGCGGTGAGGGCCCGCCACTACGACGCTCGCCACAACGTGCCGGCGTGGATCTTGCTAGACGGGCGCGAGCGCCAAAGCGACGACGGGGAGCCCCAGCGCACCAGCGGCATGCCCACGCTGGAGGTGCTGCGCGGGGCTGGCCTTAAAAACGTCTGCTGCGTCACTACGCGCTATTTTGGCGGAACGCTTCTGGGGCCGGGCGGCCTGGTGAGGGCGTACACCGCCGCAGCGCAGGAGGCGATCGCCGCGGCGCGCTCGGCGGGGCAGCTGGTGGAGATGACCAGCGTGGTCTCCGTGGACGTTCGCGTGCCGTATCCGCTCTACGACCAGGTGCAGCATCTGGCAGCGGGTTCTGGCTGCAAGATCGCGGGCACCGATTTCACGGATACCGTGTTGCTGCACCTGGTGTTCAAAGCGGGGGAGCAGGCTGCGTTTTTGGCAGCGCTCACCGAGCTTATGGGCGGTCGCGAAGACGTGAGCGTGGGCGAGGAGCGCTTCGCCGAGTTTTAGGTCCTAGGGGTTTGCGGTCCCCAAAGGAGCGCATTCCAAAAATGCACGGGACTAAAGGGCGCGGGGGAGATGGGCGCTATCGCGCGCCGGCCTCGTGCGCGCCCTGCTCGACCAGAATATCAACGGCGAGGTCGATCGCGTCATCGATGCAGCCCGGGCAGCTGCGCAGGGCTCCGGCGTCAGAGCCGATGCCCTTGAGCTCGCGGCAAACCGTTGACCCATTGGTGCTGGCAAAGCGGGCGCTCAGCTCGCGAGAAAGCTTGTAGGTCTTGGCCTTGCTGCCAATCTGGTCGCGGCCGGTGCTTTCCACCTGGCTTAAGGCCATGACGGCTCCGGAGACGGCGCCGCAGGTCTCGGTCATGCCGCCCATGCCGGCGCCAAAGCCCTCCGCCAATACAAAGGCGCCGTCTGCATCGATGTCGATGGCGGGTGCCATCGCGCAGACGACCGATTGCGCGCAGTTGTAGCCCATTTCATGCAGGCGTGCGGCCTCCTTCTTGATCTCGGAGCGGTTCAAGAAGATTTCATCCTTGTTGATTGCCATGTTGAAGTCCTTTGCGTATCGAGTTGGGTATACCATTTTACTCGTGTGCGTGTATCGAGCGCATATGAAAGCGTTTGAAGAAGGAGCGAACTATGGCTGAACATATCGGAACCACGTGCGTCCAGGGTGGATACCGTCCCGGCGACGCGGACCCCCGCCAGGTGCCCATCTACCAGTCCACCACGTGGAAGTACGACACGTCCGAGCATATGGGAAAGCTCTTCGACCTTGAGGAGTCCGGCTACTTCTACACCCGCTTGCAGAACCCCACCAACGACGCCGTCGCCGCGAAGATCTGCGAGCTCGAGGGCGGTACCGCCGCCATGCTGACCAGCTCCGGCCAGGCCGCGAACTTCTTCGCCATCTTCAATATCGCCGGCTGCGGCGACCATGTGGTGGCGAGCTCCGCCATCTACGGCGGCACCTATAACCTGCTCGCCCATACCATGCGCCGCATGGGCCTTGAGTGCACCTTCGTCGCCCCTGATTGCACGGACGAGGAGCTGGAGGCCGCGTTCAGGCCCAACACCAAGGCCGTTTTCGGCGAGACCATCGCCAACCCCGCGCTCGCCGTCCTCGATATCGAGCGCTTCGCCGCCGCCGCGCATGCCCACGGCGTGCCGCTGATCGTCGACAACACGTTCCCCACGCCGGTCAACTGCCGCCCCATCGAGTGGGGCGCCAACATCGTGACCCACTCCACCACCAAGTACATGGACGGCCATGGCGCCGCGGTGGGCGGAGCGATCGTGGACGCCGGCACGTTCGATTGGAATGCGCATGCCGATAAGTTCCCGGGCCTCACTACGCCCGATGTGAGCTATCACGGCGTGGTCTACACTGAGCGCTTTGGCCTGGAGGGCGCCTTCATCACCAAGGCGACGGCCCAGCTTATGCGCGACTTCGGCTGCATCCAGTCTCCCCAGAACGCCTTCCTGCTCAACCTGGGCCTGGAGTCCCTGCACGTCCGCATGCCCCAGCACTGCAAGAACGGCCAGGCGGTGGCGGAGTTTTTGCAGCAGCACCCCAAGATCAGCTTCGTGCGCTACCCGGGTCTTCCGGGCGACGCCTATCACGAGCTCGCCCAGAAGTACCTGCCCCAGGGCGGATGCGGCGTGGTCAGCTTTGGCTTCAACGGGGGTCGCGCCGCGGCCGAGCAGTTTATGAAGAGCCTGCGTCTTGCGCAGATCGCCACGCACGTGGCCGATGCCCGCACCTGCTGCCTGCACCCGGCGAACGCGACGCATCGCCAGATGAACGACGAGGAGCTCGTCGCCTGCGGCATCACCCCGGACATGGTGCGCCTCTCCTGCGGCATCGAGTCGACCGAGGACCTTATCGCCGACATCGCCCAGGCTCTCGACACCATCTAAAGACACGGCCTCCTCGTGCGCATGGACCCCGCGCTTGAGCGCATGCGAAAACAAGCCCGCGCCGTCTGCCTGTATGGACGGTGCGGGCTTAGTTTTTGGGTAGGATGATTCTCAGCGTTGGATCTCGTCCCTTGTTTGGAGGACACTTCCGTGAAGACCACTACCATTACCTATGCAAGCTATGATGACGCCTCGACTATCCGCGCGCTGCTATGGGAACCGGACCATGAGGCCGCTCCTTCAGGTCCGCGTGGTCTGGTGCAGCTTGTCCACGGTATGTCCGAGCACGTGGAGCGCTATGCGGGCTTTGCCGAGTATCTGTGCGGCCGGGGTTTTGCGGTGTGCGCCAACGACCATATAGGTCATGGTAAAACGGTGGCGAGCGCAGATGACCTTGGGCACATGCCGCTCGAGAAAGGCGAGGAGGTTCTGCTCCATGACGTGAACGCGCTACGCGAACTTGTCATGCGGCGACTGCGCGAGGACAGCGGTTCGTCCGGAGATCTTCCGTATATCATTTTTGGACATTCTATGGGCAGCTTTATCACGCGCGTCTACCTTACGAGGTACGCCCTTGGCGTTCGCGCCGCGGTGATTTGCGGCACCGGTCAGCAACCACGCGCGCTCTCGGCGGCGGGCAAGGCGTTGACCCGCGGTATCGCCCGTTCGCGCGGAGAGCGATACGTCAGCGAGCTGGTCGACGGCATGGGTGCGGGGGCATATGGCAAGGCGATCGATGGCGCGCGGACGGACGTCGATTGGATCGCAACCGATCCCGAGGTGGTCGATGAGTATCGTCGCGATCCCCTGTGCGGCCAGAAGTTCACCGTGGGCGCCTACCACACGTTGTCGACGTTGGTGGCGGACGCGACCGATCCCAAGCTTGTCGCGCGCGTTCCCCACGCGCTGCCCCTCTTCTTTATCGCCGGTGCAGAGGACCCGGTGGGGGATTGCGGTGCGGGCGTTGAGCGCGCAGCTCAGATGTATCGCCGCGCCGGCATGGAGCGCGTTGACGTGAAGATCTATCCCGGCGTTCGCCATGAGATCCTGAACGAGCCCATCAAGGGTCAGTTGCATGAGGACGTTTCCGTTTGGCTTGATGAGGTGCTGGGCTCCTAGCCCTCATTCGCGCTTTCGGCACTGCCGTTTGGCGATGGCGCGTGTTTCGAAGCAACCTTGATAAAGCTGAAGGCGCCGGCGTGCGGCTCGCTATTCCAGCGCGTTTTGATAGCCGTCCAGTTTGCTCGTGCAGTGCGGGCAGCGGGTGGCGCCGCGGTCTATCTCCTGCTTGCAGTAGGGGCATACGCGTGGCTTCGGTGCGGCATCGCCGTCTTTTTCCTCGGCAAGTCCCGCCTTGATCGCGGCTGCTTTCGCGGCAGCCTCCTTGATGTCGTTAAATTTGTTCAAGGCCTTTACGATGGCGAAGACCGCGGCTGCTGTGATGAGGAAGTTAATGACGGCGGAGAGAAACGCGCCAAAGTCGACGATGTTGCCGTTGAGGTTGATCGCGAGGCCGGGAATCTCCGCCCCGCCTCCGGTGATAAAGGAGATGAGGGGTTGGATGATGTTTGCCACCAGCGAGTTGACGATGGTGGTGAAGGCGCCGCCCACGATAACGCCGACGGCGAGGTCGACTACGCTTCCGCGGCTGATGAAGTCCTGGAATTCCTTGACAATCTTCTTGAGAGCCATGTGAGCAGCCTCCTTGTCTTGATGATGTTTGGGCGTTGGCGTGGGCGGACGGTGCAAAGGGATTGCGTTTAGCGCGAAAACCCTGCATCGGAGGCCGGCAAACTTGATTATACATGTCGCGGAATCTTCGTGCGGCGCATGGTGTTACCTTGCCCCTTTCGACCGTTCCGTGTTACAACACTGTGCGAAAAATGCAGGGTCGGGCACGTTATGGTCGGACCCCGGCGTATCTACGCGGCCGCGGGAACGATAGCGCGGCACGTGGCGGGAGGAGTGCACCTTCGTCATCAGAGCGCGCGGCGCCACTTGTGAACAAGCGAGGTACGCATGAGCGAAGATCAGCGCATCCACGATGCCGTGGAGGGCAACACCCACGGCAAGAACAAATGGGCTATTCTGTTTACCGTTTTAATCATGACGTTTATGGCCACGCTCGACTCGAGCATCGTCAACGTGGCGCTGCCCGTGATGCAAAAGGAGCTGAGCGTAGGGCTCGACCAGATTCAATGGGTCTCATCCATCTACCTTCTCACCACCTGCGCCGTGCTGTTGGTGTTCGGCAGGCTGGGCGATATCTACGGCAAGGTTCGTTTTTTCCAGGTGGGCGTGGCGATCTTCGCGCTGGGCTCGCTTTTGTGCGGTATGGCGACCACGCTTGAGTTTTTGGTGCTTGCCCGCGCGGTGCAGGGCGTGGGCTGCGCATCGGCCATGGCGAACAACATGGGTATCATCACCGAATCGTTCCCGGCGCGCGAGCGCGGGCGCGCCCTGGGGCTGCTCGCGAGCTTTGTTGCCCTGGGAATGATGTGCGGTCCGGTTTTGGGCGGCTTTATCGTGAGCGCGCTGCCCTGGGAGTATATCTTCCTTATCAACGTGCCCGTGGGCGTGGCCTCGCTGTTTGTTGGCTTTAAGACCTTGCCCCACGTAGCGCCGCAGTCGGTTGGACGGCGCCTTGACGTCTTGGGCTCGGTGCTGCTGGTTCCCGGCATGCTGCTCACCTTCATATCCATCACCATGCTCGAAGCGGGGGCCACGCCTTCGACCCTGCTGATGCTCGCGGCGGGTCTGGGCCTTATGGTCGCGTTCGTCATGGTCGAGCGCCGGGTGGACGACCCCTTGGTCGCGCTTTCGGTCTTTCGCGACCGCGCCTTCATGGTGAACATCGCGTGCCTGTTCATCAGCTTCGTCGCCATCGGCGTCTACGAGCTCATGACCCCGTTCTACCTGCAGGATGCTCGCGGTTTCTCGCCCGATACGGCGGGTCTGATCTTTTGCGTCATCCCGCTTGCGAACGCCATCGCCGGCCCCATCTCCGGCGCGGTGTCCGACCGAATCGGATGCGAGCGCCCTACGTGCGTGGGCCTGTTCGTGTTCGCCGCGGGCCTTTTGCTGGTAGGCTTTTTCGGCGAGGAGACGGGGCTTGTCCACATCCTCATCTGCCTGGGTCTGGCGTCGCTTGGCACCTCTATCTTCCAGTCGCCTAACAATTCCCTGGTGATGGGTTCGTTGCCGCGCGAGGCCCTGGGCTTTGGCGGCAGCCTGGCCGCGCTTGCCCGCTATTTGGGCATGGCGATCGGCATCAGCGGGTCCACGTCGCTGCTCTACAGCCAAATGAGCGTGGCCGCTGGATATCGCGTTACTTCGTATGTTGCGGGAAGACCGGATATTTTCCTGTACGGATACCGTATAGTCTATGTAGTTACGGCGGCGCTGGTCGCCATAGGTTTTGCGATGACGCTTGTTCGGATGATGCGCCGCAAGTAAGCGCCGGGTCGGAAAAGGGAAGGAAACGCTGTAATGAAGGAGCTTGAAGATCGTATTCGCAAGGACGGCATCGTCAAGGCCGGGGGCGTGTTGAAGGTGGATGCGTTCCTTAACCATCAATGCGATACGCAGCTGTTCGACCACATGGGCGCCGAGTGGGCGCGCCTGTTCGCCGATGCTCCCATCAACAAGATTCTCACCATCGAGGCCAGCGGCATAGGCTTGGCGTGCATGGCGTCTCGCCACTTTGGCAACGCGCCGGTGGTCTTTGCCAAAAAGGCCCAGTCCATCAACCTGGATGGCGAGCAGTACTCCACCACCATCTACTCCTTCACCAAGCAGCGCGAGTTCCCCGTTATCGTGGGCAGGCGCTTCCTTTCCGAGGGCGACCATGTCTTGATCCTGGACGATTTCCTGGCAAACGGCTGCGCGCTCGAGGGACTCATCAGCATCTGCGAATCCGCCGGCGCCACGGTCGAGGGCATTGGCATCGCCATCGAGAAGGGCTTCCAGTCCGGTGGCGACAAGCTGCGCCAGCGCGGTTATCACCTGGAGTCGCTAGCCCGCATCGTGTCTATGGACGATGAAACGGGTCAGATCGAGTTCGCCTAACGGCGACCGTATCGCGGGCTCGTTTGAAAGCCGTTTTACAGGTTGTTTCGCAGGTTGATTATATGGACGAGGAAAAGCCGACATATAAGGCGTTCGCCGCATGGGCGGCGCAGAGCTTGGAGGAGGTCGCGCGCGACTGCGAGGTGCAGGTTTTTCGCGCGACCGGTCCGGGCGGCCAGGGCGTGAACACCACGGATTCCGCTGTGCGCATGCGCCATGTTCCCTCGGGCATCGCGGTGACGTCGCGCGAGAGCCGCAGCCAGTTCCAGAACAGGGCGTGCTGCCTGCGTAAGTTGCACGCGGAGTTTGAACGTCGTTCTCGTCCACCTAAAAAGAGGAAACCCACCAAGCCCACTAAGGCCGCCCGCGCGCGTCGCCTGGCGGATAAGCGCCACCGCGCACAGGCAAAGGAGCGGCGTCGCCGCCCCGGTGCGGACGACTAGAAGATGACGGGGCGCGTGACTTGCTTTGGTCGAGCGGCGCGAGAGTGCCTCTATGACGGGAAGTCGCTCTTTCGCTGCTTTCTTGGATCCTCTCCATGGAAGCGCGACGCGAGCGCGCAAACGGCTATTGTTCATTAGCCCAATCGCCTCATGGTTTGATCGCATCGTTTAAAAGCAGCAGAGTTCATGATGACCATATCGCTGTATCCGTTTTTGGTGATATGGGCTGGCTCGTTGAGCCTATGGCTACCGAGACATTGCCGGTGCCAGGACGGTAAGGGCGCTCGGGACCATGGTGATGGTGGCGCTGCGGGCGCGGATTTGCTCGCCGTCCGCCTGCAGGGGATAATCTTCGCCGTCGAAGAGCAGGCGCACGCTCTGCGCACGGCGGCCGTGAACGTAACGCGAGCTAAGGTGACGCCCGTTCTTGGCGCGCAAAAAAACCGGTAGCGCGATGGCGCGGGGGATCTTCCCGTGGGCGTAGCAGATGTCGAACAGGCCGTCTGAGGGGTCTGCGTCCGGGCAGATGCGAAAACCGGAGCCGTAGGTGGGACCTATCTGGATGGCCATGATGATGGATTCAAGTTCCTGCCACGCCTCGTCCTCAAACTTGACACGCAGGGGAAAGCGCCGGTAACCGATGCCGAATACGTTGAGGCCGCTAGCCAGGTAGAGCGCGTCCCCCGAAAGGCCGGTCGACTTGCGCAACTCGTAGGTGCCAATGGCTATGGCGGCGTCCAAACCGCAGGAGAAGGTCTGCACAAAGTAGTCGGTGCCACGGCCCGCCTCGCCGACGTAATCGATGCGGCCTACGTCCATGGTGCGCTTGCGCGCGTGGGAAAGCCAGCTAAGGTCCGCGCTCATAGTCTGGTCCATGTCGAGCGTGCGCGCGTAGTCGTTGCCCGAACCCACGGGAAGCACGCCCAGGCAGGGGCGCGCCTCGGACCCGATTGCCATAAGGCCGCAGGCGGTCTCATGCACCAGGCCGTCTCCGCCCAGCGCGAGCACGGTGTTGTAGCCGGTTGCCTGCGAGGCGATCTGCGTGGCGTGGCGCGGGTGTGTGGTGTGGACCACATCGAATGCGCTGTCATCGTGCATGTACATGGACAAGAAGCGCTGGACTTGTTGGGCTGCGGTCGCTGCTGCCCCGGACTGCGCGGTGGGGTTGACGATGATCAGCGTTTTTCCCAAGTTGGTGCGGGTGTTCATCAGTCCTCCGGGACGGTTGCGGTGGCGGCGTCTGCGCTGTTGGCCTCGGCGACGGTGGCGTCGCTCGGGGCGCTTTGATCGACTTGCTCGCGATGGCGCTGGATGGCTTGGTCCACCGTGAGCTGCTCATCGCCCGCAAGAGAGCGGCGCTTGGGTGTGACGATGCGCTGCGCTGGATACACGCCGCGGTGCCCGGCGACCAGGTAGCTTACAAAGGAGGCGATAACAAAATAGCCCGCCGCTCGTCCGCCAAACAGGTCGATGCCCAGCATGATGGTGGTGATGGGGACGTTGAGGGCAGATCCAAAGACGGCGATCATGCCCAGCGCGGCGGGAAAGGAGGGGTCGAAGTCCACTGCTTGGCCAAGCACGCTGCCCATGGACGCGCCAATGCCGAACAGCGGCGTGACCTCGCCGCCTTGGTAGCCCGCGCCCAGCGTGAGCGCCGTGTAGGCGAGCTTGGCGAATGGGTCTATGGGCGAGCTAGCGCTTTCGAACGCGGAGGAGACCATCCATTCGGAAAGGCCGCCGTATCGCCATCCGTCAAAGACGGCGTAGGCGCCCAGCAGCACAAGCGATCCTACGAGCGCTGCGACGAGGTAGTTGCGAAAGCGATTTGCGTAGAAGCGCTTGATGGTGCGGATGGAAAAGGAGAAGAGTCTGGCGGTGAGACCAAATGCGACGGCGGCGAGCACCACCAGTAAAATAGTGCGCGGCGACATGGACGGGATGTTGCCTATAACGTGGAGTGCGTGGTGGGTGCCCAGCATGCGGCTGACCGCATCGCCGGTGAAGGACGCGATAAGGCAGTACAGTCCAGAACTGTAATCGAGCTTGCCCACGTAGCACATCTCCATGCCAAAGAACGCTCCAGCCAGCGGCGTGCCGAAGACCCCGCCGAAGGCGGCCGAGATGCCGGAGAGCATAAGGTCATGGTGGTCGCGTTCGCCCAGCTTGAACGCGTGGCTCACGTTGCTGGCGATGGTGCCGCCAATTTGGACCGCGGTACCTTCGCGACCCGCAGATCCGCCGGCAAGGTGCGTGGCGACGGAGCAGAAGAAGGTGAGGAAGGCCATGCGCGCATGGATGAGGCGGCCGGTGAGGGCGCTGTCGATAACCAGGTTGTTGCCGCGACCGGCCTGCAGGCCGCGCGTGCGGTAGAGCCACGCGGTGGCGAGCAGTACGGGTGGCAGCAGGGCAAACAGGGCGCGATGCTGCTCGCGCGCGCCGCTCACAAGGTCGAGAGATGCCAAAAACGCCCATGCGGCGGCACCCATGGCGCATGAGACCAAAAGCACCAGCGCAAGCAATTTGCAGCTTGCATGCATGTTTCGCGCGTTGCGGCGGACATCTGCGGCAAGTAGGCGCTCGCCGTATGCGATAGCGCTGGTTGCGTCTTCAAGGGGCTTTTTGGTGGTGTTGGTTGCCATGGTTGCGGTCCTTATTCAATCTTGGGCAAGGGGCAAGGCGGACTTGTCCTGCTTTGTGGTGATGCGGGATATCGCGCGTGCGGGCTGGAACCAAGTATAGGGGTTTCATCGACGGTTCGAGTTACGCGCTTGGCATTTGGAGACTATACTTCTCGAAGAATAGTACTGCTTGCATGCCGCGGGTGCGGCGCGAAAGGGGAGGGCGCATGGCCGAGAACTTGATGGTGTTGGAAGAGGCCCAGGCGATCGTGTTGGAGCACGTCCACCCCACGCCCGTGGTCGAGGTTCCGCTGCACCTGGCAGCCGGTCTTCCCACGGCAGCGGACCTCGCGACCGATATCGATTTATCGCCTTTTGCCAACAGCGCGATGGACGGCTATGCGGTTCGCGCCCGCGACCTTGCGGATGCGAGCGCGGACTTTCCCGTGGAGCTTGTCGTCATTGGACATGAGGCTGCGGGCCACGTGTTTGAAGGCGCGGTCGAGGAGGGTTGCGCGGTGCGCATCATGACGGGCGCGCCCATGCCGGCGGGTGCGGACGCCGTGGTGAAGTACGAGGTCGTCGAGGTTATGGAAGGTGACGGCAACGAGGGCTCCACGGTGCGCTTCACCGCTTCCGCCCAGGTGGGCGACAACGTGCGCGAAGCGGGCCTTGAGGCCCGTGCGGGCGAGGTGGTCATGCGCGCGGGCGAGGTCCTGGCTCCCGCTGGATGCGGCCTTTTGGCGTCTGCGGGTATCACGGCGGTGCCCGTGCATCGCGCGCCGGTGGTGGGCGTGCTGTCAATTGGCACCGAGCTTGTGGCGCCGGATACGGTCCCTGGTCGCGGGCAGATTCGCGATGCAAACTCGAGCGCCCTTTTGGCGTCTGTGGTCGCGGCGGGCGGGGAGCCCAGGTTCTACGGCATAGCGGGCGATAGCGAGGACGAGATCTCGAACATGATGCTCGCCGCGGCGGAAGAGTGCGACTTTGTTATCTCGAGCGGCGGCGCGTCTGCGGGTGATTACGACTATGTGACCCGTCTGGTGCGGCGCGAGGGTCGGGTGCTGTTCGATCGCGTGTCCATGCGTCCCGGCAAGGCGATCACGTTTGGACTTATCCGCGATACGCCCTATCTGGGACTTTCCGGCAACCCCGCGGCGGCGTGCGTTGGATTTGAGATGCTTGCCCGGCCCGCCCTGCGTAAGATGCGCGGCTACGCGGTCGCTCCTCGTCCCCTGCAGTATGCCCGCGTCGCCCATAACGTGCGCAAGACCCAGGCCAGGCGCTTCTACGACCGCGCGGTGCTGTCTCGCGATGAGGGCGGCGAGCTGGTGGTCGTTGCGGCAAAAAGCCAGAATTCAGCGCTGCTGGGCACCCTGCAAAATGCCAACTGCCTGCTGATGGTGCCCGATGGGGACGCGGGCTTTTCCGCGGGAGATATGGTGCCCTGCGTGCGCATCGATCTGCCCGAGGGCACCGTTTTGTAGCCGTATCGAATCGTATATAGCCGGGAGGCCCCTATGGATATATCTTTTGCCGTCATCACGTGCTCGGATACGCGCGATCTTACTCGCGACGAGGCGGGCGCCGCGCTTGAGCGCCTGGTGCTGGAGGCGGGCTGGTCGGTTGCCAGCCATGTTGTGGTCAAGGACGAGCAGGAGCAGATCGCTCTCGCCATCGTCGGTGCGTGCGACCAGGTGGATGCGGACATTGTGATCACGTGCGGGGGAACGGGTCTGTCTCTGCGCGACGTGACTCCCGAGGCGACCCGCTCCGTATGCGACCGAGACGTCCCGGGTATCGCGGAGGCCATGCGGGCGTATTCCATGACAAAGACGCGCCGCGCCATGCTGTCGCGCGCGGTGTGCATGCAGCGCGGACGCCACCTGGTGATCAACTTCCCCGGTTCCACCAAGGCGGCGCTGGAGTGCTGGGAGGGTATAAGCGACCAGTTTGAGCACGCATGCAAGATGACAGCCGGCGGCGGGCACTAACGCGTGTGCTTGTAATTATTCTCTTACGACTATAATGAGGGCGTTGTTTCGCACCAGCCTATTCTTAAAGGGGGAAATCTCATGTCAATGTTCACCGCCATGAGCCGCCGCGGCGCGCTCGCCCTTATCGCCTCGCTTGCTATTGCGGGGTCCGTTGCCGGCTGCTCTGGCAACACCGCCGCGCAGGGCAGCGCCGAAGCTGCCGGTTCCTCGTCCACGCAAAGCGCGGAAAAGGTAGAGTTGCAGATCTTTGCCGCCAACTCGCTTGAGAAGGCGCTGCCCGAGGTCCAGGCGCTCTATACGGAGCAGACGGGCGTGACCTTTGCGGACACGCAGTTCAAGGCGTCCGGCGACCTGGTTGAGCAGATGCGCGCCGGGGCGCAGGTCGACGCGCTGATCACGGCGTCCAAGGGTACTATGGACGATGCGGTCGAGGCTGATCTGGTGGACGAGTCCACGCGCGAGGACATGTTTGTGAATGACCTGGTGATCGTGAAGGCCGAGGGTTCCGACCTTGCCATTTCCTCTATCGAGGACGTTGCCAGCCTGGACGGTAGAATCGCTATCGGCGACGCGGCCACGGTGCCCGCCGGCAAGTACGCCAACCAGGCGCTGGCCTCCGTTGGCCTCTACACCAATGCCGAGGGCGTGGATGGCGAGTACGCCGCTTCGATCGCGGACAAGGTCGCGCTTGCCGACAAGGTGGGCACCGCCGCCAAGTACGTCTCTACGGGCGACTGCGCGGCCGGCTTTGTCTACAGCTCCGATATCTTCCGCTACGATGGCATCGAAGAGGCGTTTGTCTGCCCGGAGGATTCCCATAAGCCCATCGTGTACCCCGGCGCCGTGTCCGCTACTAGCGAGAATGCCGAGGAAGCAGCCAAGTTCCTGGAGTTCTGCCTTACCAATAAGGATGCGCAGAAGATTTGGGCCAAGTACGGTTTTGAGCTCTCTGAATAGGTGCGCCGCGCAACGCGGCAAGGAGGTGGCGCGTTGAGCGCATGGCTTATCGATACGGCGGATGCAAGGGCGGCGTGGCTGGCAGTGGTGGTCGCGGTCATCATGGTGGCGCGCGTCGCCCTGTGGCCCGCGCCCGTCATGGCGGCCGGCGCCTCCGGCCCCGCCGTCACCGCCACGCAAGAGGGCGCCGCTTTTGGCATCGACGGCTTTGAGCGCAACGCCAAGGGCACCGCGCGCGCTATGGACGGCCAGCCGGCGGGGTATCGTTTTCCGTTGCTGGATGACTCTAACGTGGTAGTTGTTCGCACGCCTGCAAACGTGTTGGTGTACGTTGACACAGATGCCGCCCAGGCAGCTGGCTTTGATTGCGAGGACGCGGACGATCAAGCGGCGCTGCGGCGCATGCTGTGCGAGCTTGACGCCGCGCACTCCATGGGCGGCGCCGCGCTGGCTGACGTCGAGGACCCCTGGATCTTCACTACCGAGCCACAATACGTGCAGGCTCCTTACCGCTACCGGTTTTGCGTGACGGGCGAGGACGGCGACGCCTACGCGGTGGTGGACGCCGCCGGACAGGCGGACGCTGCCGACGCTGCGGCTGCGGCTGAAGACATCGATCTGGGCGACGGTGCGCTGTGGAGCGATGACGCGCGTCTGGTAGCCGCCGACCAGGTGTCCTTGGCGGTCGAGCCCACGTGGCTCGAGGGGTTGGGGGCGTTTTTTGCCCGAATCGATTACCGTCCGCTGTGGGTGTCCATCAAGACGGCCGGCGTGGCGCTTGCGGTCTCGTTTGCGCTGGGGCTGCTTGCCGCATGGCGCACCATGGGTGCCACAAGCCGCATCAAGGGCGTGCTGGATTCCGTCTTCACCATCCCCATGGTGTTGCCGCCCACCGTATGCGGCTTTTTACTGCTGATGCTCTTTGGCCAGTCCACCGCTGTGGGCAGGTGGCTTATCGACCACGGCGTCTCGCTGGTGTTCACGTGGCCCGCTGCGGTGATCTCTGCAATTGTCGTCTCATTTCCGCTGGTCTACCGTACCGCGCTGGGGGCTTTCGAGGCCCTGGACTCGCAGATGCTCGATGCCGCCCGTACGCTGGGCTGGTCCGAGTGGCGCATCTTCCATTCGCTTATGCTGCCCCTGGGCTGGCCCTCTATCGCCGCGGGCACGGTGCTGGCCTTCGCTCGAGCCATGGGCGAGTTTGGCTGCACGCTGTTTTTCGCGGGCAACTATGCGGGCATTACGCAGACCATTCCCATTGCCATCTACTTTGAGTGGATGGGCGGCGACACGGACGTGGCGTTGTTCTGGGTGCTTGTGGTGATCGCTTTCAGCTTCTTGGTGATTCTTTTTATCAACCTGTATACGGCGCGTTCGCAGGCTTATCGCAGCCGGGGCTACATCAAGGGTCGCGCCGTCGGCGACGCTTTACACGTGGGATCTAGGGCGCAGGGTGTTCAAGATGCGGCGTTTTTGGACGATGACGAGGCTGCGGGCGGCGATGCCCTGCGTATCGACCGCGATGCCCTGCGCGAGCTTATGCGCGCGGACGCAGCCGCGGGCGCTGCGGTGGGAGCTCCCACGGGCGCGGTTTCGACGGGGCGGGGATCCTCGTCCCCATCATCCGCAACGCGAGACGGCAAGGGAGGCCGCTGATGTCCTTGGTCCTCGATATCAAGAAGGCCTACCCGGACTTCTCGCTCGACGTGAGGCTGGAAGCCACCGGCGAGCGCGTGGCGCTGCTGGGGGCCTCTGGTTGCGGGAAAAGCTGCACGCTGCGCTGCATCGCCGGCGTGGAGACGCCCGACGAAGGCCGAATAGCGGTGAACGGCGTGACGTTCTTTGATTCTGCGCGTAGCATCAACCTGTCGCCGCAGCAGCGCAAGTGCGCCCTACTGTTTCAGAACTACCAGCTGTTCCCCAACTTGAGCGTTGCCGATAACGTTCTTGCCGGCGTTGAAGGGCGGCTTTCGCGCGAAGGGCGCTATGAGCTCGCGCGGCGCTATCTCTCCATTTTTGGCATGGCGGGGTATGCGGACCGCTATCCCGCCAGACTTTCCGGCGGACAGCAGCAGCGCGTCGCGCTGGCTCGCATGCTGGCCGCGCGTCCGGCGATCTACATGTTCGACGAGCCGTTTTCCGCGCTCGACTCGTTTTTAAAGAGCGCGCTTGAGCAAAATCTGCTGGACCTGTTTTCCGTCATCGATTCCACGGTGCTCTATGTAAGCCACGATATCGATGAGGCGTGCCGACTGTGCGAGCGCATCTGCGTGCTACACAACGGGCGCGTGGAAGAGGACGGCACGGTGGAGCAGGTTGTTCAGCGGCCCCAGACGCTTGCCGCGCTGCGTCTGACCGGGTGCAAGAACACCAGCCGCGCGCGGAAGGTGGGCGATACCCTGGTCGAGGCGCTCGATTGGGGCATGACGTTCGATGTGGGCGCTCCGGTTGCAGACGATGTTGCCTACCTGGGCGTGCGCGCCAACTACTTCCATATCGACAACCGCGAGGCGCCCGGCAAGAACAGCTATATGCTGCGCGTGGCGCGGGTGAGCGATTCTCGTTTTGAGCGTCTGGTGCTACTGGATCCGCCGCGAGCGGACGCATCGAGTCGCCTTACGTGGAAGGTGAACACGGTGGGCGCGGACATGGCGACCCTGCCGCGCGAGGGCGATTGCTTGCGCATGCATTTTGACGCGGCCAAGATCTTGATGGTGAATAGGTAAAAGACGGCGGACGACTAGCCAATGGGCGATCGTCCGCCGTCTGCGTGCACGCGTGTTTCGGGTGCGCTTTGGGCGCTCTTTAGGCGAGCTGCGTGTTGATGAAGCGCGCCAGGATGGCGGCGACCTCCGCACGCGTCGCGGTCGAGGCGGGATTGAGCATGCCCGATTCATTTCCCAGGATTAGGCCCTCTGCCACCGCCCACTGCATGGCGTCCGCAGCGAACTGCGAGGTGAGGCCTGCGTCCGGATGGGTGGGCTGGACGCGCGCGGAGGTGTCGAGCCCCAGCATGGTTGCATAGCGCATGAGGAACACCGCGACCTGCTCGCGGGTTACGGGGTCCTCGCCACCAAAGACGGAGCCGTCGCCGTAACCTGCGACGATGCCGTTTTCGCTGCCCCACGCGGCTCCGTTGGCAAACCAGTCGCTTTGCGCAACATCCGTGAAGGCGCTTGCCGGCTGGTCCTGGCGCGCGTCTTCCAAGTTAGCGAGCATGCAGACGAACATGGCCCTGCTTGCCGCCGCGTTGCCCTGGAACTGCAGCGCTCCTCGCTCCCCGGGAACGCCGTTGATGATGCCGCGGGCGCTCGCGTAGCCTACGACTTCTTGTGCGAACCAGTCGGTTTCCCGTACGTCCTCGAACGATTTGCCGCGGTTGACGATTTTGATGGTGGCGTCGTTTTCGATAGGGAAGGAGACGCGGTTGCTCGCCAGCGCTGTCTTGGCGAGCACCTTCTCGTTCCCGTTGGCGTCTACCAGCACGGCGACGGTGCCCGGGGCCAGCTCGCTGTCCTGCGAGTCCAGGCTGACCTGCAACGGTCTCGCCGGCGCGGTCCCTGCGATGTCGATGGTAATCGCAGGTGCGTCCGCGCTACTTGCGCTGGCGATCGCGTACTTGAGGGGCAGGGAGGCGCGGCCGGTTTTGGCGACGCTTGCCGGAACGGTGCCGCTGATGGCGGTGGCGTCGCCGTCCTTGTCGAGCTTTATGGTGGTGCTGACGCCGTCGGGAGCCGTGGTGTCGATGGTGGACGTGCCGTCCTTATGCGTGGTGGTGGTCACCTTGTTACCGGCTTCATCCGTCTCAACCTTGATGTTGTCTCGATCGGGTTGCGGCTGCGGCTGCGGCTGCGGCTGGGGCTGGGGTTGCGGCTGGGGCTGCGGCTCGGGATCGGGTTCCGGCAGCGGCTTTGCGGCAAGGCCGCGCTGGGCGCGGAAGAGCTTCTTCGCTGCGGTGTCCAGCAGATCCTTTTGCTGCTCTGCGGCCGCTTCGGTGTCGTAGGTGTCCAAGCAGCTATCGAGCGCTGCCTTGGCCTCGTCGCGTGCGGCGGTGAATGCCTTCCAGCTCTCGTCCGTATACACGTCGTCGTTGGTAACCGCGTTCGCCTCGTCCAAAACGGAGGAGATGAGCGTGGTGGAAACGGTCCAGTTGCTCATGACGCCAAGTCCCAGCGAAATCTTGTTGCAGGGGGTCTCGCCCGCAACAAAGGCGCCTTTTGCTCCCATGCCGATGTAGACGGTCTTGTCGCCTACGGTTGTTGAGACGGTCTTGGCCGTGCCCTCGCCTTCGATGGTAAAGATACTGCCCGCGTCGCCGAGCACCAGGTTGCAGCCGTTGTCGCCCGCTGTGATGGCGAGCTTGCGCCCGTCCGCAACGCTGGCGATGGTGTAGCCGTCGCCCGTACGGTCGATCTTCCACACCTGGTTTGCTATGGGGAACTTACCGGACGTATCCGGCGTCACCGCGTTGTTGGAGATGGAGCTGCGCAGGCGGTCGGGGGCGGCGCCGCCCGGCAGGTTGTACATGATGCGTCCGCCGTCTTCCTGTCCGTGGATAAGGTAGACGCCGTGCTTGGGAAGCTGCGTCGCCAGCGTGTAGGGCGCCTCGTAGGTGGCGTTGACCTCATGGGTGCCTAAGCGGTCGGGGAGCACCGTGGCCCCGCGGCTGGATACGTAGACGTCCCAGGATGCTTCAAGATGGGCCTTCGCGCCGTTCAGATCAAAGGCGGCGACCACCTTGACGCGCGCCTTGCCCGCGTTCGCGCCGGTAAGGGTAGCGCTAGCGGCTGCGGCATCGATCTTTACGGCGGGAGCGCTGTCGGTGGAGTCATTGCCGGCAGGCTGTTCGACCGTCCAGGTGTATTCGATCGCGTCCACGCCGTCGACTGAGGCGGAAAGCTCGATCTTTTCGTCCACATCAAGCGCTTCGACCATGTTGGAGACCGCAAGGGCGGGCGTGGCCGCGCTGTAGCTCCAGCCCTCGCCCAAAAGGTCGAGCAGGGAGAACTGGTTGAAGATCACATCCTGCGTGCCGTCGCTCTTTGGCTCCTGCTGCTCGTAGACAATAGCCATCTTATCGCCGTCTACCTGCGTGAGGCAGGAATAGAGAAAGCGCCCCGGGAACTTGATGTCGTTGGCGTTGAGCCAGGTGACCTTGTTGGTCGCGGCGTCGATTGAGCCTATGCGCACCCCGCCGGCGGGTAGCCTCACGGTCTGAGACTCGCTGGACTTGCCGCTGCCGTTGAATTTGTTGGAGCGCTCGCCGCGCTGCCAGGTGGCGCCTGCGTCGTCACTCCAAATGGCGCTTGCGCTCTCGTTACCGCCTTGCTTGCTCTCGTAGATTTGGAACATGATGCGCTCGCCGCCGCCCTGCAACGGAACCACCAGGCCGCGCCCCGGGCAGATGCCGGTAAAGGGTTGGTCGTCCTTGCGCTTGACGTTCAGGATCGAAGGCTCGCCCCAGTCGATGCCGTCTTGCGTGGGCGTGCCCTTGACTAGCCAAATGTAGCAGGTGGGGTATGCCTTCCATTCGCTTTGGGAGTAAAAGACGTTGGCCTGGATATCCTTGCCGGTCTCATGCTGCTTGACCACGGTGCGAGACGCCGCGCCGTCAGCTACGGTATACAGGTCGAAGTACGCGTCGACCCAAGAGCCAGTAAGCGCGCCGTTTTTGTCTTTAATGGGACGAAGATCGATGCGCGCGCCGTCTATGTCGAACGTCTGCTTATCTGCCGCATCGCAATAGTAGGTGTACTGGTCTGCGTCCAAGCTTGCGATGACGCCGGCCTTGCCGCGGCTGATGAGGAAGTTTCCGCTCTCGTCGAAGCCGGTGCTTTGGCAGCTGGCGCCGCCGGTGCCCCAAATGCCGGTGCCCGCTGGCCAGGCATCCGCCATCATGTAGACGGTGCCGTCGCCGCCCTGGATAAACGTGGGGTCGATAAACGAGGCGCTGTTTCCCTTGTGGCCGCCGTTTTGGCTGGGGTAGTCCACAAACTCGTTAACCAGCTCCCACTCCCAGGTCTTGCCTTCGTCCTTGGAGATGCTCACAAGGCCGTCCAGGTTCTCCGGGGAGTCGCCGTAAACGCCCCAGCGCGCGTCCGCGCCGGCGAGCAGCCAGCCGTTATCCAGGGTGATGATCGACGGGATGCGGTAGTGCTGGCTGTTGCCGGTTTGGTTGGAGACAAAGGGCTGGCCTGCCGTGGTGCCTGAAAGCGCGCGCGAACTTACCGAAGGCAGGGGAGCGGTGGCGCTTGCCGCTGCCTGGGCTTCAAAAAGAGGGTTTGCGATCAGCGTGGCGGGTACGGCGGTGCCCGCGAGCCCGGCGGCGATGAGGGACGCCGCGGCGATTGTCCCAAATGACTTCAGTTCCATGTATCCATCCATTCTGCTACGTACCACCTTGGTAGGCGAGGCGGTAGGGCGTTGTCGGAGCGGCCGCGCTATAGCCAGCCGGTCAACGTAGTGTATGGATACAGATGTCACTTAAAAAGAGAGAGAACGGTTACACATGTAAGGTAAGAGTGCAAATGGTAGATAATAACCGGTATTCGGTCGGCGCGTGAAACGGTTGATATCGGTAGGTCGGGGCGAACTTGCTATCAGCGCTATGCTGCCGCCGATGCATTGCGAGTAAAGCGCCGGCGGCATATTGAATGCATGGGCTTATGGCATGGATTCCGCAAAAGAAAACAGGCCAGAGATTTTAAGCACTCTGACCTGCAAATCTGTCTGGAGCGGGCGACGGGAATCGAACCCGCGTCATCAGCTTGGAAGGCTGGGGTTCTACCATTGAACTACGCCCGCGTATATGGTCGGGACGACAGGATTTGAACCTGCGACATCCTGCTCCCAAAGCAGGCGCGCTACCAAACTGCGCCACGTCCCGACGTCCACAAAGAGGCAGTATAGAGCTTTCTCGCCAAACAGGCAAATGATTTCTTATTTTGGCAAACATGAACAACATGTTGCGGCGTAGTTTCAACTTGATGCATCAGAGTAAAAGCATTACGCGTGCTTTATCATGTTACGCCGTATGGCTGAGGGCGCTATGCCCATCCAGCAAGAGCTAAAGGAGATATCATGAGCTATACCCAGCGAATTGTTGCAGAGTTGCACGAGCGCTATGCCGACCAGCCCGAATTCATCCAGGCTGCAGACGAGGTTTTGACCTCGATTGCCCCTGCGGTAGATGCCAACCCCGCCTATGAGGAGGCAGGCCTTCTCGAGCGCCTGGTCGAGCCCGAGCGCGTCGTTATGTTCCGTGTTCCCTGGGTCGACGATGAGGGCAAGTGCCAGGTCAACCGCGGCTACCGCGTCGAGTTCAACTCCGCTATCGGCCCCTACAAGGGCGGTCTGCGCTTCAACCCCACGGTAACGCTGGGCATGCTCAAGTTCCTGGGCTTCGAGCAGATCTTCAAGAACTCCCTTACCACGCTCCCCATGGGCGGCGGCAAGGGCGGCTCGGACTTCGACCCCAAGGGCAAGTCCAATAACGAAATCATGCGATTCTGCCAGTCCTTCATGACCGAGCTCACCCGCCACATCGGTCCCAATACCGACGTTCCCGCCGGCGACCTGGGCGTTGGCGGCCGCGAGATCGGCTACATGTTCGGCCAGTATAAGCGCCTGCGCAACGAGTGGACCGGCGTTCTCACCGGTAAGGGCCTCTCCTTCGGCGGCTCCCTCGCCCGTACCGAGGCAACCGGCTACGGCCTGGTCTATTTTGTGGACGAGTACCTCAAGTGCCACAACGACTCCTTCGAGGGCAAGACCGTCGTGGTCCACGGCTCCGGCAACGTCGCTATCTACGCTATCCAGAAGGTTTCCCAGCTGGGCGGTAAGGTCATCGCCGCTTCCGACACCAAGGGTTGGGTCGAGGACCCCGAGGGCATCGATTACAAGGTCCTCGAGGACATCTACAACATGAAGCGCTCCGGCAACGACCGCGGCGTGAGCCTTGCCATGTACGTCGACGCGCGTCCCGCCGCTACCTGGCATGCAGAGGACGGCCGCGGCGTGTGGCAGCTTCCCTGCGACATCGCCCTGCCCTGCGCTCGCGAGAACACCCTGCTGCTCGAGGACGCTCAGGCTCTGGTCGCCAACGGCTGCAAGATCGTGGGCGAGGGCGCCAACATGCCCACCACCACCGATGCCACCAACTACCTGATCGAGAACGGCGTCGCCTTCATGCCCGGCAAGGCTGCCAACGCCGGCGGCGTTGCCACCTCTGGCCTCGAGATGGCTCAGAACGCCGAGCACCTCTCCTGGAGCTTCGATGAGGTCGACAGCAAGCTCGAGAACATCATGCGCGGCATCTACCACGCATGCGACGACGCCGCGACCGAGTACGGCTTCGAGGGCAACTACATGGTCGGCGCCAACATCGCCGGCTTCAAGAAGGTCGCCGATGCCATGATGGCCCAGGGCATCGTCTAATCGATTCATTCGTCATTTGATATAGCCTTCATCAAAGGGGCGTCCTCGGTTTGCCGGGGACGCCCTATTTGATTGAATGGACAGTTGAGTGGCTCGCCTTCTCTAGGCAATGCTTACGTGCAGCGTCGTCTGACGAGTTTGGGCGGGAATGGGCAGGAATAGAGCGGGGCGGGGGAGTGCTCCTTGCTTCATCTATGGACGGTCTATGGACGGACCGTGTGCTGCCCCGGGCACTATTCTATGTTCATGGGTCAAAATGCCCATGTATCTGCTATCATACAAAAGTTGCTGTCATATATGCGGGCGTGGCGGAATTGGTAGACGCGCTGGGTTTAGGTTCCAGTGGGATTCCCGTGAAGGTTCGAGTCCTTTCGCCCGCACCATCTGACAACATTGGTTTTATCGTCAACTGGGTTTGATCGGCACCCCATCTAAGCCGATGGTATTTGAGGAGGAACGTTGAACATCTCTGCTTCTGACGTGAAGGACGCCAAGCTTACCGCTACGGTCACCATTCCCGCTGCCGACGTTGATGCCACCATCAAGAAGGCCTACAAGGCTGCTGCCAAGCAGTACCGCTTCCCGGGTTTCCGCCCCGGCAAGGCCCCTCGTCCCGTCATCGACAGCATGCTGGGCAGCGAGGCCGTTCTCGCTCAGGCCACCAACGAGCTGATCGGCTCCAACGAGGCCAACGTTCTCAACGAGCTCGACATCGTCCCCGTCAAGGAGGGCAACTACGAGAACATCGATCTTTGCCGCGACGGTGAGGACTACACCTATTCCGTCGAGTTCACCCTCCGCCCCTCCGTCGTCCTGACTTCTTATGACGCCGTCGAGATCGAGATGCCCCCTGCAGAGGTCACCGAGGCTGAGATCGACTCCCAGGTCGACATGCTTATGGGCTATCACGCAACCTTCGAGGACGTCGAGCGCGCCGTCGAGGCTTCCGACTACATCACCATGGACGTCGAGAACGTTAAGAACGCCGAGGCCATCGCCGGCGAGGGTCGCATGTTCGCTATGGACTCCCAGTCCATGCCCGCAGAGTTCACCGAGGCCGTCCTGGGCATGAACGTCGGCGACGAGAAGGAGATCTCCTGGACCCCCGAGGGCGCTGAGGAGGCTACCATCAAGGTCACCCTCAAGTCCGTCAAGGAGCGTAAGGTCCCCGAGCTGACCGATGAGTTTGTCAAGGAGTCCTTCAGCTTCGACAGCATCGACGCCATGCGCGACGCTATCAAGCTCGAGGTCGAGGCTGACAAGTCCTCCAAGCTTCCCGCTCTCAAGGAGAACCGCGTTGTCGCCAAGCTGGCCGAGCGTCTCGAGCTCGACAAGGTTGACGAGGACTACGAGCAGTCCGTCTTCTCCGAGCTGGGTCAGAACTTCCTGCAGAACCTCTCCGCTCGCGGCATGACCCTGGACGCCTGGCTGTCCGCCAACGGCCTGACCTCCGAAGCGTTCATCGCCGACCTGCACCAGCAGGCTGACGACGTCGCTCGCGAGTCCCTCGCCCTCGACGCCCTGGCCTGCGAGCTCAAGCTCGAGGTCACCGACGAGGACATCGACGAGGAGTTCAAGAGCGCCGGCGTCGAGGACGTCGAGGCTTCCAAGGCCGCCTTTGTTGCTGAGGGCCGCATGCCTGCCGTCCGCGACTCCATCCGTCGTTCCAAGGCCGTCGACTGGCTGGTCGAGACCGCTAAGGTTACCGAGGTTGACGAGTACGCCGAGCGTGCCGCCCAGTAGGGATATCAACCGACTCGCACACCCTCTTCGAGGGTAGAGTAATATACCGGGTAACACCGGATCAGTTTCGTACGGTGCAACGACTCATAGCGCGCATGCGCGGTCGTGCACCGTACGTCTATGTAACGCTGAATGAAAGGAGAGGGCATGGTTTCACGCATCGACTCCGCGCTCGTTCCGTACGTCATCGAGCAAACCCCCCGCGGCGAGCGCAGCTACGATATCTACTCGCGCTTGCTCAACGACCGCATCATCTTTCTTGGTGAAGAGATCAACTCCGTGACCGCCAATCTGGTCATCGCGCAGCTGCTTCATCTTGAGAGCCAGGATGCCGAGAAGGACATCTCGCTGTACATCAACTCCCCTGGCGGAGAGGTCTACTCTGGCCTGGCCATCCTGGACACCATGAACTACATCAAGCCCCAGGTCTCCACCATCTGCGTCGGCATGGCTGCTTCCATGGCCGCTGTGCTGCTTGCAAGCGGTGCCAAGGGCAAGCGCTTCTGCCTGCCCAACTCCATCGTCATGATTCATCAGCCCAGCGGCGGTGCCCAGGGCCAGCAGACCGAGATCGAGATCGCAGCGCGCGAGATTCGCGAGACCCGCGCCACGCTCAACAAGATTCTTTCCGACGCCACCGGTCAGCCTTTCGAGAAGGTTCAGGCCGACACCGAGCGCGATAACTATATGCGTGCTCAGGCCGCGCTCGAGTACGGTCTGGTCGACCGCATCGTTTCCTCCCGCGTCGAAGCTGCGAAAGAGAGCAATTAAGCATGCCTTCCGATAATCACGATACGCATGATCACGGCGTCGTCCGCTGCTCCTTCTGCGGTAAGACGCAAGATCAAGTCCGCAAGCTGGTAAAGGGTCCCTCCAATACCTTTATCTGCGATGAATGCGTTGCCGCATGCTCTGAGATTCTCGAGGAGTCGCTGGCACAGGATTTCATGGCTGCTTCCTACGGCATGCCGCCCATGCAGGACGCAATGGGCGAGTTCGAAGTCGAGGAAGAGGATCCCTCCACTTCCGAGGTCGCATCCAGCCTCATCCGCCGCGTGCCCACGCCGCATGAGATCTATGACGAGCTTTCCCAATACGTCATGGGCCAGGAAGACGCCAAGCGCGCCATGTCCGTTGCCGTCTACAACCACTACCGTCGCGTTTTGGAAGGTTCCACCGCTCAGACTGATGCCTCTTCGTCCAGCTCGCTTGGCAAGCATGCCAACGATGCGGACGATCTCGAGGGCGTGGAGCTCGCCAAGAGCAACATCTTGCTTCTTGGTCCCACCGGTACCGGTAAGACCCTGCTGGCGCAGACGCTCGCTCGCATCCTCGAGGTGCCCTTCGCGATTGCCGACGCCACGGCGCTGACCGAGGCGGGCTACGTTGGTGAGGACGTTGAGAACATCCTGCTCAAGCTTATCAACGCCGCGGATGGTGACATCGACCGCGCGCAGATCGGCATCATCTACGTGGACGAGATCGACAAGATTGCTCGCAAGGCGGAAAACCTCTCCATCACGCGCGACGTCTCCGGCGAGGGCGTGCAGCAGGCGCTCTTGAAGATCCTCGAGGGCACTGTCGCGAGCGTTCCCCCCACCGGCGGCCGCAAGCATCCTCAGCAGGAGCTTCTGCAGATCGACACCACCAATATTCTGTTCATCTGCGGCGGTGCCTTTGTTGGCTTGGACAAGATTGTCTCCGACCGTGTAGGCAACAAGGGCGTCGGCTTCAACTCCGAGATCGCCGGCCCCACTTCCGCCGACGAGAACGACCTGCTTCGCCAAGTGCTTCCGCAGGATCTCAACGCATTTGGCATGATCCCCGAGTTCATCGGCCGTACGCCGGTCATTACCCAGACCCAGGCTTTGGACGAGGACGACTTGGTTCAGATCCTCACCGGTCCGCGCAACGCGATCACCAAGCAGTATCGTCGCATGTTCCAGCTGGAGGGCTGCGAGCTCGAGTTCGAGCCCGAGGCCCTGCATGAGATCGCTGCCAAGGCGCTGTCCCGCAAGACGGGAGCCCGCGGTCTTCGTTCCATCTGCGAGGAACTGCTGCAGCAGACTATGTTCGACCTGCCTAGCGAGCAGAATGTCGCCAAGGTGGTTGTCACCGCCGCCGCGGCCCGCGGTGAAGAGCAACCCCGTCGCGTTTACAAGGGTTCCGATATCGATCTCGACTAGCCCTTGCCATTGCATTTACCAGCATGACGCCGCCCCGAATTTGCGATTTTGGGGCGGCGTTGCTGTAGTTAATATCGTTAGTAATTATGCAAGCGATATAAGTTTCATCGCCCCTTGAACGGCGCCGTACAGGTTAGCGTCGTTTCCGAGCTGGGCGACGGCCATGTTGGGCGTCGGGAAGCCGTCGAGCGGGCCCGCGACGCCCGAGAGCGCGACGTCCATCCGCCTCTAGAGTGCCTCCATGAGCTCTGTGTCACAGATTCGAACGTGGTATTATCAGATTACTGTTCTTTTCTGTTCAAAATGTTCGTATATGTTTGAGAGGTGCGTTGTGGACGTGCGTTTCGTCGCGGTGTTCATCGTTTGTTTTCTGGCCTCGCTGCTTGGCCCTCTGTGCGGAATCGGCGGCGGGGTGATCATCAAACCGGTCGTTGATGCGATGGGTGTGATGGGCGTCGGCGCGGTAAGCTTCCTGTCAAGCGTCTCGGTGCTGGTCATGTCGCTGTCCACGCTCGTCCAAAATGCGTGTACGCGATCGTCGTCAATCGACTCGCGGTCCTTGATGCCCATCGCTGTCGGCTCCGCGGTGGGCGGTGTGGCGGGCAAGGTCGCCTTCAACCAAATGATTGCCGCTCTTCCCAACGCCGATCTTGTGGGTGCGGCACAGGCGGCGGTGCTCATCGTCTTCTCCGTGCTTGTTCTCATATACACCCTCAACAAAGACCGTATCGCCGGCGTTGAGCTTCGTGGTGCCGCTCCGCAGGCCCTTGCCGGTTTTTTGGCCGGTGCCTGCTGGTCGTTCCTCGGTATCGGCGGCGGACCGTTCAACTTGGCCATCCTGGTGTTCTTCTTCTCCATGGAAAGCAAGACGGCGGCTCAGGCCTCCCTGTTCATCATCGCGTTTTCGCAGACGGCGAGCCTTGTCTATACCCTCGTCAGCGGCAGCGTGCCCGATTTTTCCCTTATCGTGCTTGTCGGTATGTGCCTTATGGCCGTCATGGGCTCCGTGGTGGGACGCAAGTTGTCGAAGCGGATGGACAGCTCCACCATCGATCGCCTGTATGTGTTCGCGTTGTTGCTGATCATTGCAATCAGTCTGTACAACTTCGCTCGGTTTGCGATTTTGTGATGTGCGCTTAAAGGCTTGGAAGCCTGAAGGTCCGGCAGCCTGAAGGTCCGGCCCTTGAGTGTGCTTGGCCGCCGCGCTTGAGAAGCTTGATGCGTGCGCAGCCGGCGCGACCGCGCTACCCAACATCCTCACGAACGCCTGGTGGTTCACTTTCGTCCAGCTCGGCGGCTCCGGCGGCATCATCGGCCTTGTGCCGTGTATGCTCTTCGTGGCCAAGAGCGAGCGCTGCAAATCCCTTGGCAAGATGGCTGTCGCTCCGGCGCTCTGCGGCGTCTCCGAGCCCGTTGTCTTCGGTATACCATCGCGGAAAAGGAGCACAAAGAAGGCATTCAATCGCAAATCGTGCGTCAATGGGGCGTGCAACTGTGAATAGCGGGCGGGACCCGGGTTGATAGCATTGTTCCATAAGGGTGGTTCTATCGACCTGGGTTTTTCGTTTTATGGGCCGCGATATTGAACGGGGTCTGAAGCCGTGAGGCTCACCAAGGCGCTCAACAATAACGTAGCCGTAGCGCAGGATGAAGAGGGGCCTATAGGACAAAAGGCGGGCGGCCGTTTCCCGTTCGCTTAAATCTCGTTCCCCCGTTTTTATCTCCCGGACAAAAAGCGTGCTCTCCTAAGCGGTGAAGCTGCAGGTGAGCGCCCGATAATCGAGCTGCTATTCCTTTCGGGCGGGAGGGTTCGATGAAAAGGGCGAAGTGCCCGTGCTGCGGGGCGGAGGTGCGCAGTAACGAGAAAACTGAGACGTGGGCGCGGAGATGGCGCTGCGAGCTGTGCGGGGCACCTGGGACCGTTTCGTAGGACTCACAACGTCGCCAGGCTCGAGGATTTCCCGGTGCGGCTGCTCTCGAGGGGCGGGAAGCTTCACGCGCCTCCCATCGACCTCGTGCATCCGGACGTGCTCCGTCCGGCCGGCTGGTGGGCGGAGCACTGTCCGCAGCCGTGCCCGTTCCGGGCGGACTTCTGGTTGGGCTGCTCGCACGCCGAGAACCCGACTCCGGCTGGGGAGCCCCTTCTTTCCATGCCGGCCGACGACGATATCGACCCGCTCTACAGGACCTGCTCGGCATCACCCAAGCGCGGGGGCGACGGGCCCGTATGGGGGAGCTGAGCCACAAAGATATGTATCCCCTTTGGCTACACTGAAAAGCACGCTTTGTGTTCTATAAGGCTCCATTACGCGGGCGTGTATTATTGGATGTCCTTCACTTGATGGCACCGGCTGTCATTAGGAGAAATGGCGGCTTTAATGACAAGGCGGTTGCGCAGGCGAGCTCTATAGTGATGACCAAATCCACAAGGAGGTCCGCCATGAAACGCAGCCCAAACAAAGCAATGGCCCCGTGCGTTCAAAGAGTTACCGCATACGCTCTTTGGGGCATGCTTCTGTTAGCCCTTCCGCAATTCGCTCGCGCGAGCGCACTTGCTCCCGCCGGCTTTGGCTTGAGCGGGTTTCCCCAACTCGTCATGTTGCTTATCGTCTCTCTTCTCGTCATGATGATCGAAGGTTTGGACGAGCATCTACGTCCGCTTGCGCGCGCTAAGGCGATTGCTTTCGCTTGCCTGCTGTATCTTGCCCTCGAGGTGGGGTTTCTTGTTGTTAGGGATACTCCGGCTTGGGTGTCGAGCACGCATGAGGGCTGGTTCGTTCTCGAGCAGGTTCTCTATATGACTTTGGTGATGCAATGGATGCTCCGGATGCACACGGACGCTACGGCGCACGATTATGGCCTTCAAGATGGTTTGCGCGCAGGGTCAGACGACAAGCGACTCGTTGGCTATCGCAACTATCCCCGGATCGCTCTTGCACTCTTTGGTGGCCTTACGCTGTCGTCGTTAGGGATGGATGTAGCAGATGCCTGGTTGTCCTCGTTCTTCGCGCAGCAGGGTTTCGCGCTACCGGTCGATTTTGCTATGGGTCTCTCGGCTTTCGCCTTCGCTGCGTGCGCGTTGCTTCCGTTGCGAGCTTGGCTTGCGAGCCGCATGGGTTTGCACGCATACCTTTTGGTGTATTTTTGCTCAAAAGTGAGTGCCCTTATGCTTATGCGACTGGTGCCAGCTGGTGCGAGCCTTTCCACTGCCGCGATATTTGGAGTTGCCCTTGCATCCATTCTTATCCTGTTGCTTGTTGCCGTGCATCTGAAGCGCGGCCATGCTGATGGTAGCGTGGAGTATGGGGGTCAAGAGCTGCGAGCGAATACCTCGCTTGTCGCTCTTGATGGAATCGATGCGCTGTCTTCCCGAGAGCGTGAGGTGCTTGATCTCACGTTGCAAGGTCTTACCCAAAAGGAGATCGGTGCTCAGCTGGGTGTTTCGGTCGCTACTGCGGGGACCTATCGCACGCGTGCATATCGGAAGCTCGGTTTCACCTCAAAGGAGGAGTTGATCGCCCTGTTGGAAGCGCGCCGCCAAGTCAGGGGAGATTCTACCCAGGTGACAGGCGCTGATCTTGCCGCCCGGCGTTCGCAGGTGCTGCATCCGTTGCTGGCGAGCGCCGCGCCGTTTCTTTTCGTGGCAGCCGTGCTTTATGTGCCATTAAGCCTGCTGCCCTTCGAGGTGCGCTTCGCGCTATCCCCAGTACTCGTTGTTGCAGTTTTCGCGGTAGGAATCGTGTTGCTTTTCGCTGGCGCGACGGGTAGATCGCCTGGCCAAACGACTGAGCAAACGACTACACAGACGGAGACGCGCGATAAGGGCATCGCTAACAATGAATGGGGTGCCGCGTGCGTCTTGGCGTGCTGCCTCATCTCGCTCGGCGCGCGCATGTACACCGATCGCGGTTATACCGATCCAAACAGCGTCAAGCTCGATATCGTGCTTATCGCAGTCCTTTCAATCGTGGCGATTGTCCGCGCCCTGGGTTGCCGGCGTCAGGCTTTTGAGAGCATGCAATTCCCGTCCCTTCTCGATAGGAATCAGTTTTACCGGCGTGCCTGCAGCTTGTTTGTCGCTATGGGGTATTCGGACGATGAGGCGAAGGCGCTAGCGGATACGTGTCTGGGCAAAACCGCGGCGAGCATTGCAAAAGAGCTCTATATGTCTCCGTCGCGCGTGCGCGCATGCCGAACGTGTGCCTATCGTCAGCTTGGCGTTCGCGATGGCGCCGAGTTCCGCCGTGCTGTATCCAGGCTTATTGCTGCACAATTCACGTAGAGATTGGCGGCGTCTTGGAGCGAAATGTCTGCAGCTCATTTGCTGTGATATCCTGTTATGCGTTTACGCAAACTTCGACTCTTGGGGAGCATGGATATGGCAGAAGAGATGCCCAAGACATATGATCCTGCGGTCAACGAGCCCGCAATCCTTCAGAAGTGGCTTGATGGCGGCTACTATCGCCGTCGTCCCGGTGTGGGCGACTGCACCGTCACCATTCCGCCGCCCAACGTTACCGGTAAGCTGCATATGGGCCACGCTACCGATGACTCCATCCAAGATGCCATCGTCCGCATGGCGCGTATGCGCGGCAAGTCCACGCGTTGGATCCTGGGCACCGACCATGCCGGCATCGCTACCCAGACCAAGGTTGATAAAAAGCTGAAAGAGGAGGGCATCAGCCGCCTCGAGATCGGCCGCGATAAGTTTATCGACGCCTGCTGGGATTGGACCCACGAGTACGGCGGCATTATCCAGGACCAGATCAAGCGCATGGGTTGCTCTATCGATTTCGAGGACGAGCACTTCACCATGGACGCGGATTACGCCGAGGCCGTGCGCAAGGTCTTTTGCGACTGGTACCATGACGGCCTGATCTACCGCGGCAAGCGCATCGTCAACTGGTGTCCCAGCTGCACCACCGCCATCTCCGATGACGAGGCCGAGTACAAGCAGGAGGACGGCCACCTGTGGCACCTTCGCTACCCGTTGACCGAGCCCGTCAACGGCCAGGATTACATCGTTGTCGCCACCACTCGTCCCGAGACCATGCTGGGCGACACGGGTATTGCCGTCAGCCCCAAGGACCCCGAGAAAGAGGCCTTTGTTGGCAAGACCGTCATGCTGCCCATCGTCAACCGCGAGATCCCCATCTTCTCCGATTGGCACGTGGACGCCGGCTTTGGTTCCGGCTTTGTCAAGGTCACCCCTGCGCATGACCCCAACGACTACGCTATGGGCCAGGCCCACGACCTGCCGCAGATCAACATCTTCGACGAGCACGCGGTGGTGGTCGAGGGCTACGGCGAGTTCTCCGGCATGACCCGCGAACAGTGCCGCGAGGCCGTTCTGGCGTGGTTCGAGGAGCACGGCCTGCTGGACCACGTTGAGGATCACGACCACTCCGTCATGCATTGCTACCGCTGCGACAACACGCTGGAGCCCTGGCTCTCCGAGCAGTGGTTCGTTGCCGTCGACAAGCTGAAGGAGCCCGCGCTCAAGGCCGTCGAGGATGGTCGCGTGACCTTCCATCCCGCGCGCTGGACCCAGACCTACACCACCTGGATGGAGAACCTCAAAGACTGGTGCATCTCCCGTCAGCTGTGGTGGGGCCATCGCATCCCGGTCTTCTACTGCGAGGACTGCGGCTGGGAGGATGCCTGCATGGAAGACGTGCACGTGTGCCCCAAGTGCGGCAGCACCCACGTGCATCAGGACGAGAACGTGCTCGATACCTGGTTTAGCTCCCAGCTGTGGACGTTCGCCACGCAGGGCTGGCCCCAGAAGCCCGAGCTGCTCGAGGGCCATCATCCCACCACCGCGCTGGTGACCGCCCGCGACATCATCGCCCTGTGGGTCGCCCGCATGATCATGAGCTCGCTGTATTTCTTGGACGAGGTCCCGTTCCATGACGTGGTGATCTATCCCACCATCCTGGCCAAGGACGGCAGCCGCATGTCCAAGTCCAAGGGCAACGGCGTGGATCCCATGGACCTCATCGGCATGTACGGCGCAGACGCCATGCGCTTCAACCTGCTCACCCTGTGCACCACCAACCAGGACGTCAAGTTCGATGCCAACATCGATAAGAAGACCAAGCAGCTGGTGGATAGCCCGCGTACCGACCAGGCTCGCTCCTTTGTGACCAAGATTTGGAACGCCAGCCGCTTTTTGCTGATGAACATGGAGGGCTACACGCCCGGTGCCCCGGTAGCGGAGACCGCCGCGGACGCCTGGATGTTCTCCCGTCTGGCAAAGGCGTCGCGTAGCGTTACCGAGGGCATCGAGCAGTACACGTTTGGCGAGATGGCCCGCGGCGTGCAGACGTTCTTCTGGAACGAGGTGTGCGACTGGTACATCGAGATCACCAAGGGTCGCTTGAACGACGAGTCCACCCGCCTGCAGGCGCAGCGCAACCTCATCTTTGTCCTGGACGCGTCGCTTCGCCTCATGCATCCCTTGATGCCGTTTGTCACGGAGGCGATTTGGGATACCATGCCCGCTAGCTGGCTTGACGTTGACCCGGCTACCGGTGAGGCCAACCGCGCCGAGGCCCTGATCGTTGCCGCCTGGCCCGAGCCCGACGCGCTCGCCCAGTACGTGGACGAGGACGCTGAGCGCTCCTTCGAGCTGCTCCGCACCGTGGTGACCGCAGCACGTTCTACTCGTGCCCGCTACCGCCTGAGCCCGCGCGAGGAGCTTGATTTGGTGGTCCGCGCCGGCGCTGCCGATGTCGAAGCGCTCGAGGGCCTGCGTAGCACCATCGAGTCGCTCGCCCGCACCAGCAGTCTTGTGATGGGCGCCGACGTCGATAAGCCCGCGGCCAGCACCGCCATTGTCGAAGGCGGCGTCGAGGTCTTCATCGTCCTGGAGGGCAAGGTGGACCTGTCTGCCGAGAAGGCTCGCATCGAGAAGGAGATCGCTTCTTCCGAGAAGGAGCTTGCCGGTCTCGAGCGCATGCTCGCCAACGAGGGCTTCATTTCCAAGGCGGCTCCCGCCGTGGTCGAGGGCAAGCGTGCCCGCGCCGCAGAGCTTGCCGACGCTCTGGAGGCCCTGAAGGGTCAGCTCGCTGACTTCTCATAGTTGTAGCGCTATGTTTGGGTGCGCCCCGCGGTGGGATGTCCGCTGCGGGGCGCACTTTTTTGATATGTTCAATTTGCGTGCCGGCGCATGTGCGCCGCGGTAGAAGGAGTGCTCGCGATGACATATAGTTGCCCGTTTTCCATCGAGGAGCTGGCGTATGACGAGGCGGTGCGCATCTCGCACGATACGGGGAAGATCTCCGGCGACGCCGGTCCTTTGCTTGAGACCGTGGTGGATATGTTGGACGAGCTCGAGCGCCCGGACTCGCACTTTGATTGCATCCAGATCGCGGGTACCAACGGCAAGACCTCTACGTCGCGTTTCGCAGCGTCGATCCTTGGTGGAGAGGGATTGAAGTGCGCGTTGTATACCTCGCCAGAGCTCGTCCATATGGAAGAGCGCATGGAGATCTTGGGCGCCCCCGTGGCGCCTGCGCAGTTTGCCCACGGCGTCTCCGCGGCTCGCGAGGCGGGCCGTCGCGTCAACCTTCGTCGCGAGGAGGCCGGCGAGGCCCGCTATACCATCACGCCCTTTGATTTGCTTACAGTTGCCGCGATGGTGGTTTTTGCAGAGGCCGGCGTAGACGTGGCGGTGCTGGAGGTTGGCATGGGCGGTCGCTGGGATGCCACCAGCGCTACCGACCCCGTAGCCGTTGCCGTGACGGGCATCGGCTTGGACCACATGAGGATTTTGGGCGATACCTTGGAGAAGATCGCGGCCGAGAAAGCGGCGGTCATCAAGCCGGGGCGCATCGTTGTGCTGGGCGAGGGCACGCACGAGCCCGGTGTGTGGCGCGTCATGAGCGAGCGGTGCGATGAGTGCGGCGTTGCGCCGCTGGTCTCCTCGCATGAGACGCTTGAGCTGCCGGAGCATCTGGGCGATCGCGTGCGCTTTGCCTGCCAGACCGCTAGGCGCCGCTACGAGGTCTCAATGCCCAAGCCGTCCTATCAGCCGCAAAACGCTGCGTGTGCCATCTACCTGTGCGAGGCGTATATGGGGCGAGCACTTGACGCGGCATCGCTGCAGGCGTCTCTTGCGGCTTGCCCCACGCCCGGCAGGTTCGATGTGCTGCGTGAAAGCCCCCTGGTGTTGGTAGACGCCTGCCATAATCCGCAGAGCTGCGAGAACTTTGTTTCAGCGTTGGACGAGATCGATCCGGTGGTGGAAAACAGGCCGGCCCTCTTGGTGGCCGCTCTGGCCGACAAGGATGTCTCCGGCATCGTAAACGTTCTGCTCCCGGCGTTTCCCGCCTTTGCGGTGACCCAAACGGCGAGCGACCGTGCGCTACCTGCGGGCGAGCTAGCGAAGCTCGTTGAGGACGAGCTCGCACGCTGCGGCCGCGCGAACGCTTCCGTAGAGGTGTTCGCCTGTGTGGACGATGCCCTGGATGCGTTCACCGCCGCAGGTAGAGACGTGGTCGCCGCGGGTACCATTACGCTTGCGGGCGAGGTGGCGGGCTGTCTTTCCCGCAGGTAGGCACTTGCTATAGCGAGCAGGCGATCTGCTGCATAGCGGGCGCGGCGTATTCCAAGAAGTCGCGGTATCCGCAGTAGTCTTGGCGGTAATAGGCAACGTTCAAGCGCTTGCAATTCTTGTGGCAGATGCGCTCGAAGGGGCAGGTGGCGCACTGCGAGCAGTCGCGGCGCGGCTCCGCCAGGAAGGTTTTGACGGCGTCGCACGTGGCCATGTCCTCAAGCGAGTCCGTTTGAACGTTGCCGCAACGGTACTGATCGAGCACGTAGAAATCGCAAGGGTAGACGTCCCCGTTGCTCTCGACCACAAATTGCGGAGCGCACCGGCCCAGCATGCCGCACTGCTGCGGCGGGTAGCCGCGAAACAGCGGGATCACGTTGTCGAAAAGCGTCACGCTCATGTAGTGGCCCCGGCGGAAATCCTCTGTCCATAGGCGGAAGAAGGCCTTGTAAAACGATGCGAACGCCTCGGGCGTCAGCGAGAACTCGTCCCCCTCCTCATCGTCAAAGCCAGGCAGGCAGGGGATGAGCTGCACGTAGTCCAGCTTATGCTGGCGGTAGAACTTGTAGACCTTTTGCGGATGCTTGGCCAGCTGCGCGGTGAGCACCGTGAGGACGTTGAAGTCGACCTGCGCCGCTCGCAGAAGCTCTATGGCGTGCATGACGCGGTCGTAGGTGCCCTCTTGCGCGGAGTCAGGACGCAGCCAGTTGTGCAGGTCGCGGTAGCCGTCAAGTGAGACGCCTACCAGGAAGTTGTTCTCATGGAAGAACTCTGCCCATTCTTTGTCTACGAGATAGCCGTTGGTTTGCAGCGCGTAATGGATGGTTTGATTGATGCGGTGGTCCGAGACGTAGCGGGTGAAGTCCCGGAAGAACTCGAGCCCCGCCAGCGTGGGTTCGCCGCCTTGGAACGCAAAGGTGACCTCCGCATCCTCGCCCAGGCCAAGCGCGCGGTCAATAAGGGCGCGCATGGTTTGGGACTGCATCACGCCGTGACTTTTGACCTCGCGATGCGCCGACACGTCTGCATAGAAACAGTATCGGCAGCGCATGTTGCAAAGCGATGACGCCGGCTTGATGAGAAAACTGATGTGCTTCATGGTGTCCCTGTTATACGTGGTTGAAATCTAGCAGTGGGTCTAGTATAGCCTTGCGCTCGCTAGGATAGAATCAACTGCGGGCGCGGTGCGTGCGGGTGCATGCGCCGTGACGAGTTTGGATCCTTATTTGGGATTTGTTTGCAGCGCCGCGATGCTCGCGGGCGCCTATGCGGGTGCTCGCGGGTTGCGGCAAGGTCGATATTGGAGGAGCTATGGCAACCGTTGATGAAGCGCGAATCGCTCGCGTGCTGCAGGTTCTTGGCGAGGGGCATTCGGGCTCCCAGCTGCTGGTGACCGATCCGTGGTCTATCTACTATCTGACCGGCTTCTATGCGGAGATGGGGGAGCGGTTCTCCGGTCTGCTGCTGTCCGATGGCGAGCGCCCGGTCATCTTCGACAACGCGCTGTTCCCCATCGATGAGTATGACAATGCGGACGTGGTGCTCTTTAGCGATACCGATGACCTTGCAGGGGTCTTGATGGCTCGCATCGACCCTGAGCGCCCGCTGGGCATCGACGCGCAGATGAGATCTGGTTTCCTGCTGCCGTTGCAGGAGCGCCGCGCCGCCGCATCGTTCTTTTTGGGGTCTTACGCCGTTGCACGCACGCGGGCGATCAAGGACCAACGCGAACGCGAGCTTATGCGCCGTGCAAGCCAGATCAACGATCAGGTGATGGCGCAGCCGCCCTCCCTGGTGCATGCGGGCGTGACGGAGCGCGAGGTTGCCTCGCGGCTATCGGGCCTCTACAAGGAGCTGGGGTGCGACGGATTCTCGTTCCCTCCCATCGTGAGCTTTGGCGCCAACGCGGCAGATCCCCATCACGAGCCGGATGACACCGTGCTGGGCGACAACCAGGTTGTGCTGTTTGATATCGGCGGCCAGTATCGCGATTATTGCTCTGACATGACGCGCACTTTCTTTTGGGGCGAGCCGGACGAGGAGTCCGCTCGCATCTATGACGTGGTGCGTCGCGCGAACGAGGCCGCCGAGGCCATGGTGCGTCCGGGCGTTCGCTTTTGCGACATCGACCGCTGCGCGCGCGATATCATCGAGCAGGCCGGTTACGGGCCGTACTTCACTCACCGCTTGGGCCACTCCATTGGCATGCAGGATCATGAGCCGGGCGATGTCTCTCTTTCTAACACGGCCGTGGTGGAACCCGGTATGACGTTTTCCATCGAGCCGGGGATCTATCTGCCCGGACGCACCGGCGTGCGCATCGAGGACTTGGTCCTTGTGGGTGAGGAGGGCGTCGAAGTGCTCAACTCCTATACGCATGAGCCGGTGAGGCTGGACGCGTAGGCATTCCTGTAAGGGCATAGCACGCGATCTCTGGGCGCCGTGCCTGGTATTTAGGCGCCGTGCCAGGTCTGGTATTACTTTGTGCCGTTTTAGACGGCTTATGTGGTCCCTTTTAATACCGCTATGAGAATTGGTATTAAAAGGGACCGCTTTTTTGCAAAAAAGTGGCACATGATAATACCGATTCCAAAGTTGGTATTGCCACGTGCCACTTGAAGGGCTTCAATATGGTCCAAAGTAATACCTAAAACATCGGTATTACTTTGGACCATTTTTGGTGCCATTGGTGCGTCCTGCATCGGTGCGGTCGCGGTTGCGAGCGGTGACAAGGGCCTAGCGCTCGCAATCGATATCGAGGGACGCAACCACGTCGACGCCGCTGTCCAGGATATCGGGCACCACCACATCGCCCATGCGTACCGGCGCTACCGCTTGCGTGGCGCGCAGCAGCTCCATGGCCTGCATGTGAAGTGCGCGGGGGATGGACTCCCTGGTGCGAACCGGCAGCAGCGGTTGGTCGCCGCCGGTGACGGGGACGGTGGTTGCCAAGATTCGCATGGGGCAGGTGGTCTCCTGCTCCGCAAATGCCGCGCCGCGCTGGCAGCGGTTGCCGTGGACGGATAGGACGCGGGTGACGTCGCCATCTTTCTCAATTACCACGTCGAGTAGGCACTCGGACGGGCATGTGGTGCAGTGGAACTGCAAAGCTTGCGTATCTGCCATGGCTACCGTACCTCCTTTGCGGGCGTATCCTCATCCTCGACGGGCTCGACGCTAAACGTGATGGTCCCGTGCGCCTGCTGCATCATCTTGGGTGTGAGTGGCATGGACTCCATGATGCTGGGTTTGAACGCGCGCGGCTTGCCCTCAAAGATGACCGTGCCGCCGCTAGAAACCTTGATGCGCGCGCGGTCATGCGGACGCCGCACGCGAAAGTACAGTTTCACCAGCTTATCCGTGTTTGAGATGACCTCCGGCAGGGCGTAGCCGGCTATGCCGCCCGCCTCTACCTTAAGGTTTTCGGCTTGGACGGGGGCGGGGTCGACGTTGGCGGCAGCGCCTTCCCGGCTTTCAAGGTCTTCCTCGTCCACATACATGGAGTTTGCCCACGATGCCGCGGTGGCGCCGGCGCGCTCGGCCTCAGCCGTGGCGTTGTCCGCAAGGTCGTGCACGTGTAGAACGTTGCCGCACGAGAAGATGCCGGGCACGTTTGTCATAAGGTCTTGGTTCACCATGGCGCCGCGCGTGCGGGGGTCGAGCTTTACGCCGGCGGCGACGGAGATCTCGTTTTCCGGGATGAGGCCAACCGAGAGCAGCAGCGCGTCGCAGGGGATGGTGCGCTCGGTGCCGGGGATGGGGGCGAGATTTTGGTCTACGCGCGAAACCTCGACCGCTTCGAGTCTGTCATGACCAATGATGCGGGTGACGGTGGTGGAGAGGTGCAGAGGAATGCCAAAGTCCTCAAGGCAATTCTTCACATTGCGGAACAGTCCGTTTGCGTAGGGCATGAGCTCGTAGACGCCCTCCACCTCGAAGCCTTCCAAGGCCAGGCGGCGCGCCATGATGAGGCCGATGTCGCCGGACCCCAGGATGACGAAGCGTTTGCCCGGCGCCAGATTCTCGATATTGATGTAGCGCTGCGCCAATCCCGCGGTGAAGACGCCGGCGGGGCGGCTGCCAGGGATCTTGATCTCCGAGCGCGTGCGCTCGCGGCATCCCATGGCGAGGACCACGGATGCGGCATCGAACTCGATGTATCCATTGGGGCTCATGCAGGCGACGGTGTGGACGGCGTGCGAATCGCGCGAGGGCGCGGGGGAGTCGATGCTTGCAGCGCCGTTCGCGTCGCCGCCGTCGATAGAGAGCACCATGGTGTTGGTAAAGACGTCGACGGCGGTCTGCTTCACCTGGTCGATGAGCCGCTGGGCGTATTCCGGTCCGGTGAGCTCCTCTTTAAAGTGCTCGAGACCAAATCCCGGATGGATGCACTGGCGAAGGATACCGCCCAAGTGCGCGTCTCGTTCTATGATGGCGACACGTGCGCCGGCTGCCTGCGCGGAGAGCGCAGCTCCCATTCCCGCGGGGCCGCCGCCAATGACCAAAACGTCATAGCGGGTGCGTTTACGTGCATTTTCGCTCATGGCTAGCGCACCTCCTTTACAGGGCCGTAGACGATGTTCGAACCCTTGTCCTCAAGAAGGACGTTGGCGGGATCGCAGTCGAGTTCGCGGGCGAGGATGCGCACCACACGGCTCTGGCAAAAACCGCTTTGGCACCTTCCCATCCCGGCGCGGCAGCGGCGCTTGACGCCTTCGACCGAGACGGCTCCCGGCTCGCGGCGGATCGCGGCGACAATCTCAGCCTCCGGCACGGTTTCGCAGCGGCACACCACGCGCCCCCAGGCAGGGTCGGACCCGATGAGTTCTCGCTTGCGATCGGGCGAGGCGAGGTCGAAATCCTCCGGCACGGTGCGCGCGGGGTTATAGCCGGGCTTTTCGATAAGCGTTATGCCCGCTTGGCGAATGAGGCCCTCGATTCGTTCTGCCACGGCGGGCGCGCTGGCGACGCCAGGGGACTGGATGCCGGCGGCCTGGAACAGGCGCGGCTGCGCGGCGGAGCGCTCGATAAGGAAGTCGTTAAGTCCGCGGATGACTGCTCGCCCGCCCGCGAACGCGCGGACTAAGCGGCGCGTATCCAGGTCAGGGACCAGTTTACGGGCTCCGGAAAGCAGCTCCTCCACGTCCGCGGCGTAGGTATCGTTGTCGCCCGCCTCGCGAATTGCGGCCGTTGCGGTGATGACGGTGTTGCCATGGACCGTTCCGGTCACGATGACGCCTTTGGAAACCGACGTCGGGATAGGGTAGAGCGGCATGAGGGGACGAGCCTCATGGTCCAAAACAGCGATGTTGCCCTGGCGCCATACCAACTCAAAGTGTTCGCCGCCCGCCATGCGCGAGATGTCGGCGCAGCCGTTGCCTGCGGCGTTAACCAAGTAGGAGGCGCTAAGGTCGCCGGCGGACGTATGGAGCACAAAGCCGTCGGCATGCTCGTCGATCGCGTCGACCGCAGCGCTGCGCCAGAATTCGACGCCGTTCGCAGCGGCGTTCTCGGCGGCGGCGATAGCGACTTCAAAGGGGTCGACGTAGCCGGTCGAGGGGCACCAAAGCGCGCAGGTGGCTTCCTTGCTCGCGCGGGGCTCGTGCTCCCAGATCTCATCGTCCTCTATAATGCGCATGTCCTCGATGCCGTTGGCGCGTCCGTTTTCCAGCAGCTTTTCCAGGTGCTCGCGGTCGGCGGGGGAGAAACCCAGCACCATGGAGCCGGTGCGCTTAAAACCAAATCCAAGCTCTTTGGCCCAACGGCCGTAGAGGGCGCAGCCGCGTGCGTTAACGCTCGCCTTGACGGTGCCTGCCGCCGGATCGTATCCGGCGTGGACAAGACCGCCGTTTGCCTTTGTCGAGCCCAGCGCGATGTCGTTGCCCGCCTCCACGCAGGCGATCGCAAGGTCATATCGTGAAAGCTGGCGCGCGATGGCGCACCCCGTGATGCCTGCTCCCACGATGACGATATCGTAGTGTCTCACCCTGATATCACGTCCTTTTTGGTGTCAGGTGTTCATGTTTCATGGCTTATGGTATCCCTGCGGCAGGATTGGCACGCATGATATAGACGAAGCGTCAATAAGCGTCCGCGAACGGCCTTATGCTCCGTTGGCGGGCGGCGCCATCCGTCCCGACGCGTTTCTATACATACGGGGCTTCTTGCTGCTGGGCGATGCCGCCACCGGGCCGCGTTGAATCAAAATGCATGAATAATGGACGAAGCCGCCGTATGCGGTATACAATGCCAAAGACCATGTCGCCGCAAGTCGGCGTACCAGATAGGAAGGTAGCGCATCGCTATGTCGAAGTATATCCAGGAGCTCATGTCGCCGCAGTTGATGATGGCGGTCTATCTGTTCATCGGCTTCATTGTCGCACTGTACGTGCTCTCCGTCGTCTATGTGTTCATCGACGCGAAGCGCCGCGGCGTCAAGGCGTTTTGGGCGTGGGGCCTGGTCGCGCTCATCCCGCTGGTCGGCCTAATCGCATACATTGTCCTGCGTCCCAATTCCTATGCGTCCGATCGCGAGGAGCAGGAGCTCGACGTCGCTATCCGCGAGCACCAGCTAGCCCAGTACGGCGCATGTCCCAAGTGCGGCACCACCATCGAGAAAGACTTTATTGTCTGCCCGGTATGCAACACGCAGGTTCGCAACGTCTGCCCCTCATGCCACAAGCCGCTCGACGCTCATTGGAAAGTGTGCCCGTACTGCCGAACTCACATCCAATAGGCGCGCACGCTCCGGTTTTCGCGGCGTGATATGCGCGTCCAAGCACCCGTCTTCCAAATATGTGGATGGCGGGTGTTTTGCGGTATCGATACATTGTGCGTGGGCGCATGGCGATACATCTTTATTCTGGTACTAAGCTCATCTACAAGAGGGAGATTTACATGAAGGCACTGTATAACGACGGCTCCGTCGCAGAGGTCGCGGACGAGGATGTCGTCCACGTAATCCGCCACTCCGCCGCTCACATCATGGCGCAGGCCATCAAGCGCCTGTACCCCGAGGCCGACTTTGCATACGGCCCCGCAACCGATAACGGCTTCTATTATGACGTCGACCTCGGTGACAAGAAGATCAGCGAGGACGATTTGCCCGCGATCGAGGCCGAGATGAAGAAGATCGTCAAGGAGAACCTCAAGTTCAGCACCTTCGAGCTTCCCCGCGAGGAGGCCGTCGCCCTCATGGAGGAGCGTGGCGAGAAGTACAAGGTCGAGCATATCGGCGACCTGTCCGAGGACGCCCGCATCACTTTCTACCAGCAGGGCGACTACATCGACATGTGCGTCGGCCCGCACCTCACTTATACCAAGGCGCTCAAGGCCTTTACGCTCACCGGCGTTTCCGGCGCCTACTGGAAGGGCGATAAGAACAATAAGATGCTCACCCGCATCAACGGCACCGCGTTTGCCACCAAGGATGAGCTTGAGGAGCACCTGCGCCTGCTCGAGGAGGCCAAGAAGCGCGACCACCGCAAGATCGGCCGCGATATGGACCTGTTCATGATGCGCGACGAGGCCCCCGGTTTCCCGTTCTTCCTGCCCAACGGCATGATTCTTAAGAACACGCTGCTTGACTATTGGCGCGAGATCCACACCGCCGCCGGTTACGTCGAGATTTCCACGCCCCAGATCATGAACAAGCAGCTGTGGAAGACCTCCGGTCACTGGGACCACTACAAGGACAACATGTACTACACCGTCATCGATGACGAAGAGTACTGCATCAAGCCCATGAACTGCCCGGGCGGCGTCCTTGTCTACAGCTCCAAGCCGCATAGCTACCGCGAGCTTCCCATCCGCGCCGGCGAGATCGGATTGGTGCATCGCCATGAGCTCAAGGGCGCCCTGCACGGCCTGTTCCGCGTCCGCTGCTTCAACCAGGACGATGCCCACCTGTTCGTTACCCCCGAGCAGCTGACCGACGAGATCGTGGGCGTTGTGAACCTCATTACCTCCGTCTATGACAAGTTCGGCTTCACCTATCACCTGGAACTCTCTACTCGTCCCGATGACTCGATGGGTTCGGACGAGGATTGGGAGGCGGCGGAGGCCGGCCTCAAGACCGCGCTCGAGCAGCTTGGCATGGACTATGTCATCAACGAGGGCGACGGCGCCTTCTACGGTCCCAAGATCGACTTCCACCTGGAGGACTCGCTGGGTCGCACCTGGCAGTGCGGCACCGTTCAGCTGGACTTCCAGATGCCCCAAAACTTCGATCTCACCTACATTGACGCCGATGGCGAGAAGAAGCGCCCCATCATGCTCCATCGCGTCTGCTTCGGCTCCATCGAGCGCTTCATCGGCATCCTGATCGAGCACTTCGAGGGCAAGTTCCCCACTTGGCTCGCTCCGCTGCAGGTCAAGGTCCTGCCCGTCTCCGAGAAGAGCCGCGACTACGCCCACACCGTCTGCGATCAGCTCGTTGCCGCCGGCGTCCGCGCCAAAGTGGACGATCGCGACGAGAAGATTGGCTACAAGATCCGCGACGCCCGCAGCACGGACCGCGTTCCCTACATGCTCATCATCGGTGAGAAGGAGGTCGAGAGCGGCAACATCTCCGTCCGCGACCGCAGCAACGAGACCGTCCAGCGCGAGCTTTCCGACTTCATCGCCGATATCAAGGCAGAGATCGCCGAGCGTCGCTAACGGCTTTGCTTAGATGGGCTCATCGGCCAAAGCATTACAGAGCCCTTACAGCGCCCCGCAGCCCTTTTGGTTGCGGGGCTTTCCTTTTGATGGAATAATAAATTCTTCTTATTTGCAAATAGGAGGGGATTGCAATGGGCGACCTCGTGTCTATCGAGGAGCGCTATGCGTGCGCATGCTCGGCCCGCGCTTCTTGGTTTATGCGGGCAGCCCATGCGCCCGCGGCCCTTGCGCTAACGGGCCTTGCGGAGCGTTCGCGTTTGGTGGCGTGCGCAAATGATTTCACCGGTGCTTTTTTGCAGGGTTTCGATTCAACCTGCATTCGTTTTATCGATCGTCCGTGCGTGGACGAGTTTGTACGAGCGGGGAGGGATGCGGGATCCAAAGACGCTTCGCTTGTCTGGTTTGTGAATTCTATCGGCTGCCTGGGGCTCAGGGTTCCAGATCTTCGCGCGCTTGCGGTCGCCGCTCGAGAAGAGGGTGCGCTGCTGGTTGTCGATAACACCGTCGCCTCTCTTTTTGGGTGCCGTGCCCTTTCCCTTGGAGCTCACGTGGTACTCGAGGCCCTCGATCGCATTGCCGCCGGATCTCTTGGCTGCAAGGTGGTTGCCGTGAGCGTTGCGCGCGATCAATTCAAGCGGGGCGGGCATCGCGCGGACGATCCCGCGGCAAGAACGGCGTTAAATCATCTGGAGTCGCGGCTGTCCCAAAGCGAGGCGCGTACGTCCCTTCTTCGGGATGCGTCATCGCTTGACTGCATCGCCCAAGGACTCGATACTGTCGAGGTTCGCATGCAGCGCCATATGGATAGCGCGAGGGCGATCGCCGAATACCTTTCCGCCCACCCAGCTATACCGCGTGTCGACTATCCCGGTCTGTCCGCCCATGTAGATCGCAATGTCGTTTCGAGCGTGCTTATGCACGGCGCGGGTCCGGCGATTGATTTCGCGCTGCCGCGGGGCGAGCGGGCGGGTGAGTTTATCCGCGCGCTTGGAGCCGAGTACCGTACGGCTCCCGCAGGAGGTCCGCGCACCAGGGTCTCCGCGCTCGAGGGCGACGGGGGTTGCACCGTCAGGCTTTTTGCGGGGACCGACAACCCTCTTGGCGTTGTGGATGATATCGACAGGGTGCTGCGCGGCATCGTCTAGGCGTCGGGCCTGGTCGCATTCATCATGTGAATTGGTTCCGCATCGTCGGTGTTGCAGATTTAGTATGGGGAGGAAACTTGAACGCAGCGGTTATAGGTTCTTTGGTCGAGAGCATTGTTTTGGGCATCGCACTAGCTATGGATGCCATGGCGGTCACCTTGTCCAATGCCCTTTGCGAGCCGGACATGCCTATCTCTAAGAAGATCGCCATGCCCATCGCCTTTGCCGTCTTCCAGGCCGCTATGCCGGTTGCGGGATATTTTGGCGGAACCTTGATAGCGCCTATCATCGAGGCCTATGCGGGCATTGTTTCGCTGGTTATTCTTGCATTCGTCGGCGGTAAGATGATTATCGAGGCCGTACGGGAGTTGCGCGAGCCAGAAGCGTGCTCGGCCACCAAGCTTTCGTTCGCCACCATTTTCTTCGAGTCGATCGCAACATCTATCGATGCGTTTGTGGTCGGGGTTTCGCTTGCCGCATCGGGCGCCGATATCGTGATGTACGGTCTGTCGATCGGTCTCACCACGCTTGCGTGCTGCTTTGCCGTCCTGTTTATCGGGCGTCGTTTAGGCGAGCGCTTCGGCTCTCATGCTCAGATTGCCGGCGGCATCGTCTTGATCTTCATCGGCCTTAAGGCGTTTTTCGGTTAGGCTGTGTTCGCGCCTATCCAAATAGCTCGGGGGTGCGTCGCCGTAGCAGCTCGTCTATCTCATCTTGAAGGACGCGATAGGCCTCTACCGCGCGAGCGCCCTCGGGCGTAAGGCTAGACCCTCTGGCCCCGTCGCGCAGCAAGAGCTGATAGCCAAGCTGGCCTTCTGCTTCCTTTACCAGGCGCCACGCTTTTGAATAAGCCATGCCAAGCTCTTTGGCGGCCTTGTTAAGCGATTTTGTGCGAGACACGCCGTCGAGAAGCATGACACAGCCGTGGCTAAAGGTGCCCGGCAGCTCGGGGTTCTCCGAGTTGACCACAAGGCGCGCGGAAGCCTTCAATTTCATATGCGACCTGCCTTCATACAATCGCGATGCATTGGAATATCGTGTAATAGTTTGGACACTCTGCATTGTAGCAGCACCGACTGCGCTACAATGGGCTGCAACCTATACGACATGCGGCATGCGAAGGAGTACCATGGCCACGTTTTTCCCAGGTGAGTCCCATACCTTTTCCGAGTACCTACTCGTCCCCGGTTATTCATCCTCTGAATGCGTGCCAACAAACGTCTCGCTCAAGACGCCGCTGACTCGCTTCAAGCGCGGCGAGGAGCCAGCGATCACCCTAAACATCCCCATGGTCTCCGCCATCATGCAGTCCGTGTCCGGCGTCGACATGGGCGTCGCCCTGGCAACCGAGGGCGGCCTTTCCTTTATCTACGGCTCCCAGACCCCCGAGTCCGAGGCCGCCATGGTCAAGGCCGTCAAGGACCACAAGGCAGGCTTTGTCGAGTCCGATTCCACGCTGACCCCGGACATGACCATGGCCCAGGTCATCGAGCTCAAGGACAAGACCGGGCACTCCACCATGCCCGTGACCGATGACGGCACGCCCCGCGGCAAGCTTCTGGGCATTGTTACCAGCCGCGACTACCGTCCCAGCCGCGACGACCACTCCAAGAAGGTCGCCGAGTTCATGACGCCGCGCGCCGAGCTCATCGTGGGCGATAAGGACATCACCCTGAAGGATGCAAACGACCTTATCTGGGATAAGAAGCTCAACGCTCTTCCCGTTGTGGACGAGAACGACCACCTGGTGGGCATCGTCTTCCGTAAGGACTACGATAGCCATAAGACCAACCCCAACGAGCTGCTCGATGCCAACAAGCGCTACATGGTTGGCGCCGGTATCAACACCCGCGACTACGCCGAGCGCGTGCCCCTGTTGGTCGAGGCCGGTGCAGACGTTTTGTGCATCGACTCCTCCGAGGGCTTCTCTGAGTGGCAGAAGCGCACCATCGAGTGGATCCGCGCTAATTACGGCGAGTCCGTCAAGGTCGGTGCGGGCAACGTTGTCGATGCCGAGGGCTTCCGATTCCTGGCAGATTGCGGTGCCGACTTCATCAAGGTGGGTATCGGCGGCGGTTCCATCTGCATCACTCGCGAGACCAAGGGCATCGGCCGCGGCCAGGCTACCGCTCTGATCGATGTCTGCCGCGCTCGCGACGAGTACTTCGAGGAGACCGGCGTCTACGTGCCCGTGTGCTCTGACGGCGGTATCGTTTACGACTACCACATGACGCTCGCGCTCGCCATGGGCGCCGACTTCATGATGCTGGGACGCTACTTCGCCCGTTTCGACGAGTCCCCGACCTCTCGCGTGAACGTCAACGGCCAGTACATGAAGGAGTACTGGGGCGAGGGTTCCGCGCGCGCTCGCAACTGGCAGCGCTATGACCTGGGCGGCGCGCAGAAGCTCTCCTTTGTCGAGGGCGTCGATTCCTACGTGCCCTATGCCGGCTCTCTCAAGGACGGAGTCAACGGCACGCTGTACAAGGTGAAGTCCACCATGTGCAACTGCGGCGCGCTCTCCATTCCCGAGCTGCAGGAGAAGGCTCGCCTGACGCTTGTTTCCGCGACCTCCATTGTCGAGGGTGGCGCGCACGACGTCGTTGTCAAGGACTCCCAGCAGAGCGTGAGCTACCAGTAAGGTTGCGCACCTCACGCAAATCATTTGATTGCCAAGGCCTCGTCCCTTGCGGGGCGGGGCCTTTTTCTCTGTTCCTCGTCCATCTCTTCACGTGCGTTACAAACATCCTCGGCGCTCATTTGGCTCTTTGCAAGTTTGCACTCATTTAACCTGTACTTGCTGGATAGTGCTGGTAACATTACGAGCATTACTGATTTGATTCCATCGATAGCGAGGAGCCTGCCATGTGCGATTGCTGCGAGCATAACCACGAGGGCCGCGTGCCGGGCGAGATCCCGGCATATGACGCCCGGGCCATTGAGGAGAAATGGGTGAAGGCGTGGGAGGAGAGCAATCTCTTTGCCGTGGACACCGATTCATCCAAGCCCAAGAAGTACGTTCTCGAGATGTTCCCGTATCCTTCGGGCGACCTGCACATGGGACATGCGCGCAATTACACCATCGGTGACGCTATGGCGCGCCAGGCCCGCATGCGCGGTTTCGACGTGCTGCATCCCATCGGCTTCGACGCTTTTGGCCTGCCCGCGGAAAACGCCGCCATCAAGCACAACACCCAGGCCGCTGCTTGGACGTATAAGAACATGGACCAGGCTCTCGCGACCATGAAGCGCATGGGCTTTTCCTATGATATGGATCGCTTGGTCAAGACCTGCAGCCCGGATTACTACCGCTGGGGCCAGTGGATCTTCGAGAAGCTGTGGGAGCGCGGGCTGGTTTACCGCAAGAAGAATCCCGTCAACTGGTGCCCCAAGTGCGAGACGGTCCTTGCGAACGAGCAGGTGACCGAGGGCCGCTGCTGGCGTTGCGATTCCGAGGTTGAGAAGCGCGACCTGGAGCAGTGGTATATCAAGATCACCGCTTATGCGCAGGAGCTGCTCGATGATCTGGAGAAGCTCCCCGGCTGGCCCGAGCGCGTCAAGCAGATGCAGGCCAACTGGATCGGCCACTCCGAGGGCGCCGAGGTAGACTTTACCCTTTGCGATAAGAACGGCGAGCCCATCCCCGGCGACGAGGGCAAGATCACCGTCTTCACCACCCGTGCGGACACCCTGTTCGGCAACACCTTCTTCCTGCTCGCCCCCGAATACAAGGGCCTGATGGAGCTTGTCGAGGGAACCGAGTACGAGGCAGCCGTCCGCGAGGTGGTCGAGGGCGCCAAGCATATCTCTGCCGTCGAGCGCGCCCAGGGCACCCTTGAGAAGCACGGCGCCTTCACTGGCCGTTATGTTGTCAACCCGGTCTCCGGCGCCAAGGTGCCGGTATGGGTCGCCGACTACATCATCTCCGATTACGGAACCGGCGCCGTTATGGCCGTGCCTTGCGGCGACCAGCGCGACTTCGAGTTTGCCAAGAAGTACAACCTCCCCGTTGTCCCCATCATCCTTTCTGATGACGACCCGTTGTTCGATCAGCTCAAGGACGAGCAGGGCACGGTCGTCACGTCCGTCGATTGGGAGGAGGCGCTCACCTGCGAGGGCACGCTGGTCCAGTCCGGAAAGTACACCGGTATGATCGGCGGCAAGCACTCCGAGGGCGAGGCAGCCATCGTCGCCGACCTGGAGGCGGCCGGCACCGGCAGGCGTTCCGTTCAGTTCCGCCTGCGCGACTGGCTTATCTCCCGCCAGCGCTACTGGGGAAACCCCATCCCGGCAATCCACTGCGAGCACTGCGGCATCGTTCCGGTTCCCGAGGACCAGCTGCCGGTGACGCTTCCCGAGAACCTTGACCTGGGCGCTGGCGAGACGCTCGCGGAGTGCCGTGAGTTCTATGAGACCACCTGCCCGGTCTGCGGTGCGCCCGCCCGTCGCGAGACGGATACCATGGACACCTTCACGTGCTCCAGCTGGTACTACCTGCGCTATACCGATCCGCACAACACGGAGCTTCCTTTCTCCAAGGAGGCCGCGAACCATTGGATGCCGGTCGATAACTATATCGGCGGTATCGAGCACGCGATCCTGCACCTGCTCTATAGCCGCTTCTTCACCAAGGCGCTGCGCGATATTGGGTTGCTGGACGTAGACGAGCCCTTCACCAACCTGCTGTGCCAGGGTATGGTGAAGGACGAGAACGGCGATACCATGTCCAAGTCCAAGGGCAACGTCGTTCCGCCCTCCAGCGTCATCGAGCCCTTCGGTGCGGACACCATGCGCCTCGCTATCCTGTTCATCGCTCCTCCCGAGAAGGACTTCGACTGGGATCCCAATGCGGTGGAGGGTGCCAACCGCTTCATCAAGCGCGCATGGCGCATTGTCTGGCAGCTTTGCGAGACCGCCGGTGATCCCTCGACCTTCGATAAGGCGGGCCTGGACGCTCCCGCGCTCGATCTGTACCGCGAGCGTCACCGCACGCTTGCCAAGTGCACCGACGATTTCGACCGCGGTCAGTTCAACACGGCAATTTCCGCGATGATGGAGCTGGTCAACGCTGCGAGCGCCTATATCAACGCGGTGGAGCCGGAGTCGCGCGACGCCGCCCTGACCGCGCTGGTTGCCGAGGATATCGTTTCCGTCCTCGCCCCCATCTGCCCGTTTGCCTGCGAGGAGCTGTGGCACGCCGCGCTGGGTCGCGACGGCAGCGTCTATACTGCCCCTTGGCCTGAGTTCGATGTCGCGGAGGCTGCCGCGGACGAGGTCGAGATCGCCGTTCAGGTTCTGGGTAAGATGCGCGCCCGCGTCATGGTGCCCGCTGGAGCCGACAACGCCGCCATGCAGGCCGCCGCTAAGTCCGCGGTCGCTAAGTGGATCGATGGTAAAACGGTGGTCAAGGCCATCTGCGTGCCCGGCAAGCTCGTCAACCTGGTGGTCAAATAACGGTTCGAATTGGGACTTGGCGGGGGAGATGCACCACAGTCTCATGGAAACATTGTGGTGACGTAGCCCCCATTCGTCCGCTTATTTCGACCAGTTCGCCGATTTTTTGCAAGTTCAGCCTATTCGTGGTAAGCTTGGCAAGTAATTGAAGCTGTTTCGTAAGAGGGAGTGGGGTTTCGGCCCCGCTTCCTTTCTTGTATGAGGAGGTGTTGCATGGTCAAGAGCAAGTTGGAGCAAGAGATCATCGACGCATTGGAGGTGGTCGCCCAGGACCACGGTATCGATGTAGTCGATGTCGAGATCGTGGGCGCGACCAAAGCGCCGTGCGTGCGCGTTCGCCTCGATCGCCTTGACGGCGAATCCATCTCGCTCGAAGACGTGACCGCGCAGAGCGCATGGGTTTCCGATTGCGTTGAGCAGCTCGATCCCATCGCCGGACCCTATACGCTCGAGGTTTCGAGCCCTGGCATGGCGCGCCCCCTGCGTCGTCCTTCCGATTTCGCCCGCTTTGTGGGCGAGCCGGTTGAGCTCACCACCACGGCCATGCAGGGTCGTCGCAGCTATAAGGGCACTATCGCCCAGGCGACCGATACGCAGGTGACCCTGGAGCTTGAGGGCGAGGACCCTGCGACCATCTCTTACGACGAAGTGAAGAAGTGCGTCTTGAAGCCGGTGTTCGACTTCAAGCCCAAGAAGGAGGAGAAGTAAATGGCATCCGATATGATGGACGCGCTGATGGCGCTGTGCCAAGAGAAGCACATCGACCAGCTCTACCTGATCGACCGCCTCGAGCAGTCGCTTGCCAAGAGCTACGCCGAGATCTTGCATCTTGATTGGGGCGCCAAGGTCACCATCGACCGCTCCAATGGCAAGATCTACGTCTACAAGCTCATCCCCATCGATGATTCTATGGACGAAGAGGGCAACTACACCGAGTGGGAAGAGATCGACGTCACCCCTCGCGATACTTCTCGCATCGCCGCCCAGCACGCCAAGGCGGAGATCAACGCGATCGTCCGCAACTCCGCCCGCGAGCAGATCTACGAGGAGTTCTCCGGTCGTATCGGCGACATCATAAACGGCACCGTGCTTCAGTCCACCCCGGACTTCACCATCGTGAAGATCCGCGAGGGCGTCGAGGCCGAGCTCCCGCATTTTGACCAGCGCCGCTACGAGAACGAGCGCAACGAGCGTCCCCAGGGCGAGCGCTATCTTCACAACCAGCGCCTCAAGGCCGTCATCATCGACGTCCGCGACCCCAATTCCACGCTGCAGCCCGTTCGCGGCGAGCACTCTCGTCCGCCCATCGTGGTCTCCCGTACGCACCCCGCGCTGATCAAGCGCCTTTTCGAGCTCGAGGTGCCTGAGATCTATGAGGGCACCGTTGAGGTCAAGTCCATCGCCCGCGAGCCCGGTATGCGCTCCAAGGTCGCCGTCCGCTCCCTGGACGACCGCCTCGATCCGGTCGGTGCTTGCGTTGGCCCCAAGGGCAGCCGTGTCCGCACCGTGGTTTCCGAACTCCGCGGCGAGCGCGTCGACGTCATCTTGTGGGATGCCGATCCGGCCGTCTACGTTGCCAATGCTCTGTCTCCCGCTAAGGTCACCCGCGTGCTGATCGATGAGGAGAAGAACTACGCGGGCGTCATCGTCCCGGACGACCAGCTCTCTCTCGCCATTGGCAAGGAGGGCCAGAACGCCCGTCTCGCCGCTCGCCTCACGGGTTGGCACATCGACATCAAGAACGAGACCCTTGCTGCGGACATCCTCAAGAACGTTCCGGTTCCCGCCGCCCCCGCCGAGGACCTTATCTACGAGGACGATGAGGACCTTGAGCCCGAGCGCTGCGCTTATGTGGACGAGGACGGCGTGCGCTGCCGCAACCAGTCCCGCCCCGGCTCGCGCTTCTGCGGCGTTCACGACGAACTTGTAATGGGTGAGCCCGGCGCCGATATCATCGACGACGCCGACGACCTGATCTAACGCTGTCAAGCATGGCCCGTTTCGTATGTATGAGCACGCATGTGCTTGAGAGGTAGGTGAAAGGCGTATGGCGAAGGTTCGCGTATCAAGCCTTGCTAAAGAATTTGGAATGACTTCCAAGGAGCTGCTCGACCAGCTCGCAGAAATGAAGATCCCGGCGAAGTCCGCTTCGTCTGCACTCGAAGACGCATACGTCTCCATGGTGAAGAAGAAGCTCGCCCCGGTGATCGAGGCCCGTTCTGCTGAGATCGAGGCGAAGAAGATTGCCGAGCAGCAGGCTGCTGCAGCCGAGGAGGCCGCTGCTAAGGCGGAGGCCGAGAAGGAGCGCATCGCCGCCGAGGCCCGTCGCGAGGAGGAGCGTCGACTCTCCCTCGCAGCCCAGGCCGCCGAGGAGGCCGCCCGCGCCGCAGCCGAGGAGGCTGCCCGCGAGGCTGCCCGCAAGGAGAAGGAGCGCATCGCCGCCGAGGAGCTCGAGGCCAAGCGTCGTGCTGTTCCGGCATCGGATTCCGGCTCCCGCTTCCGCTCCCTGCTTGATCAGATCGCGGCTCAGGAAGCCGTCTTGAAGGAGAAGAAGGAAGAGGACGCGAAGAAGCAGGCTGCTTCCGCTTCCGAGCGACCCGCGCGCAAGGGCCGTGGCCAGCGCGGCGAGCGCGGCGAGCGTTCCGATCGCGGTGATCGCGGTGATCGCGGTTCCGCGACGAACGAGGCGCCCGCTCATCGTCGCCGCAGCAACGCCGCCCCCGCTGTTCCCGGCAACGTCGACTTCCCGTCCCCGGATAAGGGTGGTAAGGGTAAGAAGCGCAAGGGTTCCGCTCACGTTGAGGAAGACCGTTACGCCCGCATGGCTCGCGAGGCGGAAGAGTACAGCCGCGAGAAGGTCCTCGAGGAGGCTCGAGCCGCCGTCGAGGAGGCGTCCCGCGAGTCTACCGGTCGCCGCAAGAAGCGCAAGGAGAAGCGCGAGCGCGAGGCGGAGCAGCTGAAGCAGGAGAAGAAGCTCGAGGAGGCTATCGCCCAGGGCATCAACCCCGAGGATCTCGACGCCGTCAAGGTTTCCGAGGGCGTCACCGTGGCAGAGCTCGCCGAGGCCCTCGATGTTTCCGCTAACGACATCATCAAGCGCCTGTTCCTGCTGGGCACCCCGCTTACCATGACGCAGTCCATGAGCAATGACCTGGTTGAGCTCGTCGCCGACGACATGGGCCGCAAGGTTCGCATCGTCACCGCCGAGGAGGAGAACTCCTTCAGCTTCTACGACGATCCCAAGGACCTCAAGCCCCGTCCGCCCGTGGTCACCGTCATGGGCCACGTCGACCACGGCAAGACCAGCCTGCTCGACGCCATCCGTCACACCAACGTTTGGAGCGGCGAGGCCGGCGGCATCACCCAGCACATCGGTGCTTCCGAGGTCATGATCAACGGCCGCAAGATCACGTTCGTCGACACCCCGGGCCATGAGGCGTTTACCGCCATGCGCGCCCGTGGCGCGAAGATCACCGACGTCGTTGTCCTGGTGGTCGCTGCCGACGACGGCGTCATGCCCCAGACCATCGAGGCTATTAACCACTCCAAGGCCGCCGGCGTGCCCATCATCGTCGCCGTTAACAAGTGCGATAAGGAAGAGGCCAATCCCGATAAGGTCCGCCAGATGCTGACCGAGTACGGCATCATCCCGGAGGAGTGGGGCGGACAGAACATGTTCGTCAACGTCTCCGCTAAGAAGAACATCGGTATCGATGAGCTGCTCGAGACCATCCTTCTCCAGGCTGACGTTCTCGAGCTCAAGGCCAACCCCGATACCTTTGCTTCCGGCAACATCATCGAGGCAAAGCTCGATCGCGGCCGCGGTCCGGTCGCCACGCTGCTCGTCACGCGCGGCACGCTGCACGTTGGCGATACCATCGTCGCGGGTCAGAGCTACGGCTCCGTTCGCGCCATGCTCGACCAGCACGGTGAGCACAAGGACGAGGCACGTCCTTCCGACGCCGTCGAGATCCTCGGTCTCAACTCGGTTCCGGCAGCCGGCGACGAGTTCCGCGTCTTCGAGGACGCCCGCGATGCTCGCGACCTTGCTGAGCAGCGCGCTCTCAAGGCCCGTATCGAGGAGCAGAACAAGGTCAAGCACGTCACCCTCGAGACGCTGTTCGAGGAGATGAGCCAAAACGAGCTCAAGGAGCTCAACCTGGTCGTCAAGGCGGACACCCAGGGCACCATCGAGGCGCTTGCCGACTCCATCGGCAAGATGGACCAGTCCGAGGTCCGTATCAACATCATCCACTCCGCCGTCGGCGCCATCTCCGAGACCGACGTCTCGCTTGCCGCCGCGTCGAACGCCATCATCATCGGCTTCGGCGTCCGTCCGCAGGGCAAGGCTCGCGACGCCGCGGAGAAGGAGAGCGTGCAGATCAAGACCTACTCGATCATCTACAAGGCGATCGAGGACATCGATGCCGCCCGTATCGGCATGCTTGCTCCCACTGAGGAGGAGGTCCAGACCGGTTGCGCCGAGGTCCGCGATACGTTCCGCGTTCCCAAGGCCGGCCTCATCGCTGGCTGCATGGTTACCGAGGGCGAGATCAGCCGCGACGACAAGGTCCGCGTCGTTCGCGACGGCGTCGTCATCTTCGATGGCGAGTTTGGCTCCATGCGCCGCTTCAAGGACGATGTCAAGACCGTTAAGAACGGTTATGAGTGCGGTCTTGGTATCGAGAAGTTCCAGGACATCAAGGTCGGCGACATCTTCGAGGCTTACAAGATCGTCGAGGTCGCTCGTACCGAGTAAATAAGGAGGGCAAGCGTGAAGCAGAACAACGCCACTCGCAGGCTTGGCGAGCAGCTTCGTGAGAAGCTGGGCTACATCCTGCTGTTCGAGGTTTCCGATCCCAGGCTCGACCTGGTAACGCTCACCGGCGTGGAAGTCTCCATCGATCGCTCTTTTGCCCGCGTGTTCGTTAGCTGCGATGGGGACCGCTATGAAGAGGTCCTCGAGGCCCTTGGCTCAGCCAAGGGCCGCATCCGCAGCCTTCTCGCCCGGTCTCTGGATTGGCGCGTGACTCCCGAGCTCGATTTTCGTATCGACCGCTCCACCGATGAGGCGGAGCGCATCGCGAGGGCTCTTGAGAACGCTCCGGAGACTATCGACGTCGAGAAGGACGAGGAAGGATACCCGCTCGCTCCCGAGCTTCGCGCCAAGCTTGGCTTGGACCAACTCGATGCGGGTATCGAAGACGACGATGACCAGGAGTCGCATGAGTAGCACTTCTTGTTGTCTCGCGCGGAGCACTACCCCCGACATGTGGGGGAGCGTTATAGATTGCATCGAGGGCGCCCAGACCATCGCTATTTCGGGACACACCAATCCCGATGGCGATGCGCTGGGCTCCGCCCTTGGTCTCGGTCTCTCCCTTCGCGAGAACTTTCCTTCTAAAAAGATCGTTTTCTTGCTTGCGGATAGAGCGCCTGTTCCGCGCGTCTACCGGTTTATGGCCGGTTCGGACATGATGGTTTCTGCCGCCGAGTATCACGAGACTCCTGACCTGTTCATTTCCGTGGACTGCCCTACGCTTGGGCGGCTGGCGGACTCCGCCGTTGTCGCAAAGCGTTCCCGCGGCCGCGTGGTCATCGATCACCATCCTTCACGCGAGGAGTTTGGTGATGCAGCCGTTCGCGTGGTCAGCGCCGCTGCGACGGCCGTTCTTGTTGAAGAGCTCCTCGAAGCCGCCGGCTATCCCAGGTCTCCCCAAATCGCTACCTGCCTGCTTACCGGTCTTGTTACCGATACGGGAAGGTTCCAGTACCAAAACGCCGACCCGTCGGCGTTTGCATGTGCTTCGCGTCTTGTCGACGCCGGCGCGGAGCCCTCGCGCATCGCGCTCGAGGTCTATCAAAGCCAGCGCATCGAATATTTACGGCTTGAATCGATCGTGATGGGCCGTATCAAGGCAATCGCCGGTGGACGAGTGGCCTATAGCTACGCCTATGCCGATGACCTGGCTTCATGTGGTGTCTCGTCCGACGAATGCGATGGCTTGGTCGACGTCGTCCGCTCCGTCCAGGGCTCTGAGGTATGCCTGTTTTTGAAGGAGAACGAGCCGGGCGTTATCCGCGGCAACCTTCGCTCTAAGGGTTCGTTGGATATCTCCCATATCGCGTCGGCCCATAATGGCGGCGGACACGCTGCCGCAGCGGGATTTACGTTTTACGGAACGGTGGAGGAGGCGCTTGATACCCTCCTGCCCGAACTCGATGAATTGGTAACCAACGCCCGTCGATAGGTGATGCACAACTTATGGCAAAGCGCAAACCCGCAGACTTGAACCTGCTCCTCGCAGTCGACAAGCCGCTCGGCTGCACCTCTCACGACGTCGTCGCAAAGGTGCGCCGAGCGGTGCACGAGCGTCGGGTGGGTCATGCAGGAACCCTTGACCCACTGGCTACGGGGGTCATGATTATCGGCGTTGGCCAGGCGACGCGTTTGCTCGGCATGCTCATGCTTGATTCAAAAAGCTATATCGCCGACATCCATTTTGGATACGAGACCAATACGGATGATTCGGAAGGAGAGCCGACCCGCACGGTGGAACCCGATCAATCCCTGTTCGACGAAGAGGGCGCCCGTCGCGTGTTGTCGGGATTCCTCGGCGCATCCGAACAGGTTCCGCCCGCGTTCTCGGCTATCTCCGTTGACGGCGTGCGCTCCTACAAGCGCGCGCGTTCGGGGGACGAGGTGGTTCTGCCCGCTCGACCCATCGAAGTCTCCGCAGCCGACCTCATCTCGATATCTTTGGATCCTGAGTCTGGAAATCCGGTTTGGACCGTCGCGTTCAGCGTGAGCAAGGGTACATATATCCGAGCGCTCGCCCGCGACATTGGCCGCGCGGCTGGATCCGCTGCCCACGTGTCGGCGCTAAGGAGGACCGCTTCCGGCGGCGTCGGCATCGGCCAGTGCCTGGCGGTTGATGGTTTGGATGCAAAGTCGGCTCGCGAGCGCGCGCTCGATCCCGTGGCAGCTCTGAATCTACATGCCTCTTCGATCTGCGATGAGCAACTTGAGGACGTGCTGCTGGGTAGATCCATTTCTGCTCCCAACGGATTGCCTGTCGATCACGGCAGCCAGGTGGCGCTTGTGCACGCAGGGCAGCTGAGGGCCGTCGCTCGGGTCGACGGCGACCGCTTCAAGATGGAGCATGTTTTTCCGCAAGGTATTGAAGGGGTGCGTGGATGACGTATTCGATCGCCGAACTAAGACGCGACTTTTTGGTCGGTGCGCGCGCTGCCGGCGTGCGACGCATCGGTGAGGGCTTCTTTGATGGATTCGATGGGCCTGCGCCCGCATCGATCGCAATCGGCGTATTCGATGGTCTACATGTTGGCCACAGCGAGCTGCTCGCCCGCACGGTGGAGGACGCTCGCCGTCGCGGCACCATTTCCGTCGCGGTCACGTTCGATCCCGATCCCGATCAGGTGGTGTCTCGCAACCCATCGCTTAAACTCATGTCAGTCGAGGACCGTCTTCGCGCGCTTTCCCTAAGCGGCGTCGACGCCGTGCTCGTCGTCCCCTTCGATAGGTCCGTCGCGGCGCTTGACCACGTGGGTTTTTTCGAGGGCGTTCTTGCGCCTTACCTCGATATCCGCTCTATTCACGTTGGTTCGGATTTCAGGCTTGGCGCACGCGGGGCGTCCAACGTCGACGTTATCGCGCGCTGGGGATCGCAGCGTTCCATAGAGGTATTTGGGCACGACCTTGTTTCTGACCAAGGGGTCGCCGTAACCTCGACGCGCATTCGCTCTTTGCTGTCCAAGGGCGAAATCGACGACGTGAGCCGAGAGCTGGGGCGCACCTACGTTGTTCGCGGTGCCGTTGGTTCCGGCCGCGGGCAGGGGACCGGCATGGGCTTTCCCACCGCCAATGTCATAGTGGATCCCATGATTCAGCTGCCGCTTGATGGGGTCTACGCGGGTTACGCCTATCTGGATGGGTTCGTGTGGCCCGCTGCGGTGAACGTTGGGATTCCGCCTATGTTCGCCCAATCCAAGCGGTCCGCTCGTCTTGAGGCAAACCTTTTGGGTTTCTCCGGCGACCTGTACGGCAAAGACCTTAAGGTCTCGTTTACAAAAAGACTCAGGCCTTCATGCCATTTTGACTCAATCGCTCAGCTCATAGAGGTTGTCAACGGCGATATCGAAACGGTCTCGCGCCTTCATGGCGACTCGGCGATAAGGATTGCCCATGATTAGCGATGAAGATAAAGATAAGGTTAGGGCGGCAACGGATCTAGTGGAGCTCGTCCAAGAAACGGTCGAGCTCAAGCCGCGCGGCAGCGAGTTTTGGGGCTGTTGCCCTTTTCATGGCGAGAAGACCCCGTCGTTTCACATCATTCCATCCACGCAGGTATGGCATTGCTTTGGTTGCGGGGAGGGCGGCGACGTCTTTACCTATACCATGAAGCGCGAAAACCTAAGCTTTCCCGATTCGATTCGCTACCTCGCGGAGCGTGCTGGCATAGAAATCTCGGATGAGGGGCCGGCTCGCAAGGGCACCAAGCGCTCCCGCCTCATCGACGTGTGCGAAGAGACGTCGCAGTTCTTCAATACCATGTTGATGAGGGGCAAGGATGGGCGTGGAAGGGAGTACTGCTCGCACCGCGGGCTTTCTGCGGACGTCTGCCGTCGTTATCGTCTTGGCTATTCTGTTGGGCGCAACACGCTGGTCGCCCATCTTTCCCAAAAGGGATTTACCCCTCGAGAGATGATCGATGCCAACGTTGCGTTTACAGGTCGCGGCGGCGGGCTGGTCGATCGATTTTATGAGCGCGTCATGTTTCCTATTTTTGACGAGCAGGGGAAATGCATTGCCTTCGGTGGCCGCATCACGGGCGATGGCGAGCCGAAATACCTCAACACGTCCGAGACCCCGCTGTTCCATAAAAAGCGCAACCTTTATGGATTTAACTGGGCTAAGGAGCATATCGTCGCCCAGGGTGAGGCCGTGGTGGTTGAAGGCTATACGGACTGTATCGCATGTTGGGAGGCTGGGCTTGGCAACGTGGTGGCAACGCTGGGAACGGCGCTGACGGAGCATCACGTTAAAACGTTGACGCGCTTTGCAAAAAAGATCATCTACCTGTTTGACGGCGATGCCGCGGGCCAGAAGGCCGCTGAGCGCGCGATTCAGTTTATCGAGAAGGATTCGGTCGATCTGCGCTGTGTCATTTTGCCCGACAACCTGGATCCAAACGATTTTGTGCACCAGTTTGGCGGCCAAGCGCTTCGCGACATGCTCGATGCGTCCGAACCGCTCATGGACTTTGTGTACCGCAAGCTAGAGGAGCGCAGCGACACATCCACCCCGGGCGGACGCGCCAGGGCACTGGAGGACGCGTGCAGGCTCATCTATCCCTTGCGGTCGAGTTACGTGATCGACACGTATTTCATGCAGATCGCAGACAGGCTCGGTGTCGATGTGGACATGGTGCGCGACGTGGCGCCGCGCGTCTTTAGGGATGTGCAGAAAGAGGAGGAGGCATCCGCCCGCCGCGCGGAGCGTTATGAGCGGCAGCGCCGCGATCGGGAGTCCTCGTCCTATCGCTCCGATGCATCCCGATCGCGAAGCGGCTCTTTGGCCGCCCCCGCGGCCTCGCAGAGCGCATGGAGCATGACCGGCTCCACAGCGCCGACAGACGTTGCGTCGGCTCCGGTCGACGGGGGAGAGCCTTACGACTATGTGCCCTTGGATGCCTATGAGGGCGCGCCGTATGCGGACGAGGCGCCGTATCCGGATGCCGGGGAAGCTTACGCGCCTGCGCCCGCTCATCAATTCGCGGTCGCGTTGACGGATTTAGAGCGACGCTCCCTGGCATGCGAGAGGGAGCTCTTGACGCTTCTGACCGCCTATCCAGATGATTTTCGTCCCAATGCAGAGCGGATTACGGAGATCGAGTGGGTGGAGCCAAGGAACGAGACTATCGCGTGGGCCGTGCTCGCCACACCTGAGGGCACGTCGCCCCAAGACGTTATGGCCGCCGCGCGGGCCGTCTGCCCGGATGCGGCGCAGCTGGTAAGCGCGGGCACCATCGATGCGACGAGCAAGCATCCCACGCAGACCAACATCGCCTTCCTGCTTGACAGCCTTGAGCTGTTCACGTTGCGCCGCCGTATGAAGGCGAGTCAGTCGAAGCTTCGCAGCGATAAGAACCTGACGGCGGAAGAGAGGCGTGCGATGGCTATCCAGGCGATGCAGGACGCGGCCCGTGCAAGGGAGCTCGCCAAGGCGGTCGAGGGCGTTGCCGACCCATTTAGGAATCTGTAGAAATATCCAACGGATTGACAAAGAGTCTGGCTGGGTATAGTCGAGTGTGTTAAAGTAATGTGTCCTATGTGCTATGAAGGGAGATTCTGTGCCTAAAAAGACGGAGAGCACCGGTAGCGAGCTCGATTCCTATGTAGGAAACCTGCTTGTCAAGGCAGCCACAAAGGGTTCGGTTACCGAGGACGACATCCAGATCGAACTGAAGGACGTCGACGTTTCCGATGCACAGCTGAACTCCATCTATCGAAGCTTGCGCGACCGCGGTGTTGAGATCGTCACGGCAAACGATGACGAAGACGCCGCTCTCGATCCGGATGATGTCAGCGATCTGGACGATGTGAGCCTGGATGACGATGAGAGCGATGAGGATCACGACGTCAAGGTCGCCAAGATGGCGGACGCCGAGATGGCGTCGGAGAAGCCCAAGAAGAAGTCCCGTGTTCGCACCGCTCGTTCGCGCAATCGAGCCCGCGGCATCGATGCGTCCACGGTAATGCTCACCGGCGACCCGGTTCGCATGTATCTCAAGGAGATCGGTAAGGTCGATCTGCTGACCGCTGCCGATGAGGTTGACCTCGCTATGAAAATCGAGGCTGGCCTTGAGGCTTCCAATAAGCTTGAGGCTGCGGATGCGGGCGAGATCGAGCTCACTCGTGCCGAGATGCGACGTCTTACCCGCGTCGAGCAGGTTGGCCTTGAGGCCAAGCAGGCTCTTATCTCTGCAAACCTGCGTCTGGTCGTTTCCATCGCAAAGCGCTACGTTGGTCGCGGCATGCTGTTCTTGGACCTTATCCAGGAGGGTAACCTTGGCCTTATTCGCGCGGTCGAGAAGTTTGACTACGAGAAGGGCTTTAAGTTCTCCACCTATGCTACGTGGTGGATTCGCCAGGCCATTACGCGCGCCATCGCCGACCAGGCCCGTACCATCCGTATTCCCGTGCACATGGTCGAGACGATTAACAAGCTCGTTCGCGTGCAGCGCCAGCTGCTCCAGGATCTGGGTCGCGACCCAACCCCGGAGGAGATCGGTGCCGAGATGGACATGAGTGCCGATCGCGTTCGCGAGATTCAGAAGATCTCACAGGAGCCCGTCTCCCTGGAGACGCCTATTGGTGAGGAAGAGGATTCTCAGCTGGGTGACTTCATCGAGGACTCCCAGGCCGTCGTTCCCCCTGAGGCAGCGAGCTTCTCGATGCTTCAGGAGCAGCTCACCCAGGTTCTCGACTCTCTTGCCGATCGCGAGCGCAAGGTTATCGAGCTTCGCTTTGGCCTCGTCGATGGCCATCCCCGCACTCTCGAGGAGGTTGGCCGCGAATTTGGCGTGACGCGCGAGCGCATTCGTCAGATCGAGTCTAAGACTCTTGCCAAACTGCGCCATCCCAGCCGTTCGAGCAAGCTCAAGGACTATATCGAGAGCTAAATCACATTGATGCCCTTCGGGACCCCGGGTTTTCCGGGGTCCTTTTTGTATCGAGGGCTTTATCTGAAGGCGCTTCTCTGCAGGATGCTAGCCGTGCGACCTCAAGAGGGCGTCATCGATCACTTTACGAACTGCGGGTGTCAAATAATCGCTTAGTGCGGAACCGGGCTGGGGCAAATAACGGCTTAGTGCGGAGGTTGGGACAAATAGTCGCTTAGTGCGGACCCGAGCGTGACAAATAATGCGTTAGTGTGGAAAGGACGAGATATAGTAAGGGTACCTTATGAATAGGCCGTTCGCATCGTCTGAGCTAGGAGGCTTGTTCGATGCTGCCCGATGAATAGGGAAGTCTCTTCGGACCCTCTCCAATCCGCACTAATGCACTATTTGACCAAACCTCCGCACTAAGCCCTTTTTTGACACACCGGAT
>ERZ834694.29-NODE-29-length-183703-cov-28.877118_pt1 | contig 183703 bp, 143 predicted proteins | sample MGYA00519691_ERZ834694 | MGnify/ENA primary metagenome ERZ834694 (study PRJEB31850, sample SAMEA3708758) | human gut metagenome | biome: human gut; feature: human-associated habitat; material: faeces | place: China | collected 2014 ... | reverse complement strand
AAAAATCGATCACGCCGTACATGACGCCGTGGTCGGTAATCGCCAGACTGTCCATCCCCAGTTCCTTCGCCCGGGCGGTCAGTTCTTTTATTTTACTCGATGCGTCAAGCAGACTGTACTCTGTATGCACATGCAGATGTGTAAATGCCACCTTTTTCCTCCCATTCAGATCTTTTAAGGGACTGCCGTTTCCCGCGAAACGACACCCCCTCATCTATCAAAGCTCTTGTTTAACTGTTACGTCCCCTGTCTCTTTCCGAAAAACGGTCAGAAATCTGGATTTCTACTGATTGCTCAGATATTTCTCAATTCCCTCGATCGCACTCTCCTCGTCGCTGCCATCAGCCGTTACCTTTACGTGCGCGCCCTCTGCCAGTCCCAGCGTCATCATGCCCATGATGCTCTTTGCATTGACGCGTTTTTCTTCACTTTCCACATAGATGCTGCTCTCATACTGGCTTGCCACCTGCACCAGCATCGCCGCAGGACGTGCCTCCAGACCTGAACTCAAACCAATTCTGATTTCCTTACTTGTCATAATATCCTCCTCATCGAGCCCCGCTCGAAAAAAACGGCAAAATCCGCTGCCACTACTGTATCGCACGGAATTTTCCATCCGGGAAATTCCTGCCTGTGAACAATAACCTAACTTTACTCGCCCCGCTCTTCGCGGAGGCTTTCAGCTACTGCACTTATCTTTCTGAGCCTGTGATTGACTCCCGATTTTCCAACTGGATGGCTCAGATTCTCCCCCAATTCCTTCAAGGTCGCATCCGGCATCTCCAGACGAACCTGTGCTACCTCTGAAAGAAGCTCCGGCAAGTAATCCAGCCCGACCGTATCACGGATGTATGTGATGTCCGCAAGCTGCTTGACTGCCGCCGAAACAGTCTTATTGATATTGGCAGTCTCGCAGTTGACCTGACGGTTGACGCTGTTTCGCATTTCTTTCAGGATCCGGATATTTTCCAGCTCCATCAATGCCACATGCGCTTCCATCAGTCCCAGAAGTTCCACAATCTGACTGCCTTCTTTTATATATACCACATAATACTTCTTTCTGACAACTATTTTCGCATCGATGTCGAATGTCAGAATCACATTCTGAAGCTGCACCGCCTTTTCAAGCGACGCGCATACGATCTCAAAATGATAAAATTTCTCCGGATCGCTTAAGGATCCGGCTGCCAGAAAAGCGCCCCGGATAAATGCCTTCTTGCAGCACGCATTCTGAATCACCAGATTCCGCACCACCGAAAGGTTTTCCCCGACATTTCCCTGCGCATCCACCATCTTGACCGCCTCCAGCACCCGGAGTGCATTTTCGTGATCGCGCACCAGAAGCGTATAAGAACGGCTCTTTTTTAAAAATGCATTGCGCCGGATCGAAATGTCCGCCTTAATATTAAATGTATTTTTCAATAATGTAAAGTATTTTCGTGCAACCGCTACGTTTTCCGTGTGGATCCGTATACTGAAATGATCCTCTTCATCGATATGAATCTTGCCGCAAAGGCTCAAAATCGCCGCCAGCTCTGCAATCTGGCAGTGCCTCGCCTTGCTCAGCTGATGCGACAGCTCTTCCTTTACCCGGGCTGAAAATGACAAAGTCCTCTACCTCCGTTTACCCTTTTGTCCGGTTATCCATCTCTATGTCCCGATGTTCCAGTTTAAGCCCTATTTCCGAGTGCTCCTTGAGGCGCTCATAGAGCCGGTTCGCCACCGTAACTGAACGGTGCTTTCCACCGGTACATCCTACGGCTATGACAAGCTGATTCTTTCCTTCTTTTACATAGTACGGAAACAGGAAGTCAATCATGTCATAGAGTTTATCCAAAAATACGTCTGCCGTCCCGCCGCGGCGCACAAAATCCTGCACCGCCTTCTCATTGCCGGTATGGCTTCTTAAATTCTCATCATAATAAGGATTCGGCAGAAAACGGACGTCAAACACGAGATCCGCGTCCGACGGAATCCCATATTTAAAGCCAAAGCTTAAGATCGTCACAAAGAGGCTGGAAAAGCGCTCGCGCCCCATGAAAATCCGTTCCAGTTCCGCCTTGAGCTCCCGCGTCAGAAGCGTGCTGGTGTCCAGAATATAGTCCGCCCGCTTTTTCAGGAAATCGAGTTTCAGGCGCTCTTTCGCAATACCGCGGTCCAGCCGCTCTTTTCCTGCCAGCGGATGGGAACGGCGCGTTTCCTTATATCGCTTGATCAGCACCTCATCGCTGGCATCCAGAAACAGGATCTCATACGGGAACTGGATGTTATTCCAATCATTCAGCGTTCCCTCCAGCTGTGCCAGCTCGTCGCCGCTGCGGACATCGATTCCCAACGCTGCACAGCTTACCTCCCCGCTGCTGCTCTGCACCAGCTCCGCAAATTTTCCCACCAGCGGGATCGGGAGATTGTCAACACAGTAAAATCCCATGTCCTCCAGCATTTTCAGTGCCGCCGTCTTTCCGGCTCCCGACATACCGGTTACGATCACAAGCCGCATATTGTTCCTCCCTTTTCCATACTCTATATATCTATATCTTAAAAGCCCAGCATCTTTACTTCCGTCTCCAGTTTCACCCCAAACTGCTCATACACGCGCTTCTGCACCGTCCCACACAGCCCCGCGATGTCCGAAGCCGTCGCATGGTCGCGGTTGATAACGAAACCACAGTGTTTCTCCGACACCTGTGCGCCGCCCTCCTGATAGCCGCGAAGTCCGGCATCTTCGATCAATTTTCCGGCGAAATAGCCCTCAGGGCGCTTAAAGGTGCTTCCGGCACTCGGATATTCCAGCGGCTGTTTTTCCCGCCGTTTGGCTGCCAGTTCATCCATCCGCACCCGGATCGCTTCCGGATCACCTTTCTCCAGACGGATCCGCGCCGATAAAACGATATATCCGCGCTCCGGGATGCAGCTGTGGCGGTAACCCAGATCCAGTTCTTCCGTTTTAAGCTCTTTTACCTCGCCGTCCGGCGTCATCACGCGCACAGATTCCAGCACATCCTTTAATTCTCCGCCGTAAGCGCCCGCATTCATGACCGCCGCGCCGCCCACGGTTCCAGGAATCCCGGCTGCAAACTCAAATCCGGTCATTCCATCTTTCTGCGCCTCCCTGGCGGCACGCGAAAGCAGCACACCGGCGCCCAGCTCATAGACGCCCGGTTCGCTCTCCGGACGAACCACCTCTGTAAACTGGCTTCCCAGAAGGATCATCACGCCCGGATAGCCCGCATCACTGACAAGCAGATTGCTTCCATTTCCTAATATGTAATACGCTTTCTCTGCCTCCCGGCACGCCGCCAGCACTGCCGCCAGCTCTTTTTCGCCCTCCGGGGTCACAAAATAGCGGGCTGGTCCACCAGCCCGAAAGGTCGTATGTGCGCTCATCGGCTCCTGCTCCCGCACGGAAGCAGCGCCGATGGCATCACAAAGTTTCTGATAAAAATTAGACATATCTATTTTCCTTTATTCATTTCATAACGGCTCCATCCCTTGCAAGTCTGGATTTCCGCACTAAATCACACGAATCCGACTGCGTGAAGCGTTCCATCAATCTCTTCTTGCCAGATTCGCCTGTACCCGCTTGTACAGTTCTTTCGCCGCATTATATCCCATCTTCTTGGTACGATAGTTGACTGCCGCCGACTCTACGATGATTGCCAGGTTACGTCCCGGACGGATCGGGATTGAATGGCATACAATCTTGTTGCCAAGGAACTCGGTATACTGATCTTCCATGCCAAGGCGGTCATACTCCTTGTCCTTATCCCACTCTTCCAGCTTGATTACCATGTCAATCGACTGTGTATCCTTTACGCTCTCTACACCGAACAGCGTCTTGACATCGATAATGCCGATACCGCGAAGCTCGATGAAATGACGGGTAATATCCGGTGCCGAACCGATCAGGGTTTCATCGCTGACGCGGCGGATCTCGACCACATCATCGCTGACGAGACGGTGACCGCGCTTAATCAGTTCCAGCGCTGCCTCACTCTTGCCGATACCGCTCTCGCCCATAATCAGAACACCCTCGCCAAATACATCGACCAGTACGCCGTGAATGCTGATCATCGGCGCCATCTTGACGTTCAGCCAGCGGATGATCTCCGCCATCAGATCCGAAGTCGTCTTCTCCGATACCATGCACGGAACCCCATAATGGTTACACAGCTCCAGCACTTCCTCCTCCGGTGCCATGCCGCGGCTATATACCAGACATGGTATACCCGAAGACAGCAGTTTGTCAAACATTTCCCGGCGGCGCTGCGGAGTCAGGGTCGAGATGTACGCATTTTCCACATAACCGATGATCTGCACACGGTCCTTGTCAAAATGGTCGAAAAATCCAGTCAGATGCAATGCCGGACGGTTCACATCCGCATGCACCAGCATAACATTGTCCGTCTCCAGCTCCGGCGTCATATTGCGAAGCCCCATCTTATCGATCAGTTCTGTTATCGTCACTCCACCCATACTTTTGTCTCCTTTTATTTTTACTATTGTCTACATCCTATCACATCTTCCCCTGCTTGTCATCACGGAAAAATATATAGACTGCCTCGGCGGCTGCCCGGTTCATCTGTGGCGCAGCTTCCAGCTCCTCCACGCTCGCCTCCCGGACTGCTTCGATCGTCTTGAACGTCCGCATCAGAGACTTACGGCGCGCTGGTCCGATGCCCTTGATATCATCCAGCACGGAGCGCACCTGCTCCTTGCCCCTAAGACTCCGGTGGTACTCGATCGCAAACCGGTGCGCCTCGTCCTGAATCCGGGTGATCAGCTGAAATCCTTCCGAATGGCGATCGATTGGAATTTCCACATTCTGATAATACAATCCCCTCGTCCGGTGGTTATCATCCTTTACCATGCCACAGACCGGGATTTCCAGCTGAAGCTCTCTTAATACCTCCAGCGCGATATTAACCTGTCCGCGTCCGCCATCCATCATCAGCAGATCTGGAAAACGCGTAAAACTTCCCATCGCCAGATCGCCGCCCTCGGCTTGCAGTTTCTTCGTCTCCTCCAGGCCATGTGAAAACCGCCGCAGCAGCACCTCGCGCATCGAAGCGTAGTCGTTCGGTCCCTGCACCGTCCGGATGCGAAATTTGCGGTAATCATTGCGTTTCGGACGTCCATTTTCGTAGACAATCATCGAACCGACCGACTCAAAACCGCTGATATTGGAAATATCGTAGGCTTCTACCCGCTTGATTCCCGAAAGTCCGATCCACGATCCAATCTGGTTCATCGCCCCGATCGTCCGAAGTTCCTCGCGCTTGATCTTCTCCTTATCCTGGGAGAGCACCATCTTCGCATTCTTCTCCGCCAGCTCGACCAGCCGCTCTTTCTCGCCCATCTTTGGCACGACAAAGCGCACCTTCTGTCCCCGGCGCGCCGTCAGGAAGCTGGCGATAACCTCCGCGTCCTCTAACTCCTCCTGCACCCAGATCTCATGCGGCACAAACGGCGTTCCCGCGTAAAACTGTTTGACGAAGCTGTTTAAAATTTCTGCCTTGCTCTCCGAGCCGGTCAGATTCATATGGAAATGTTCCCGCCCAATAAGCTTGCCATCGCGCACGAAAAACACCTGCACAACCGCATCGCGCTCATCCTTCGCCATCGCGATAATATCCCGATCTTCCATGCTCTGGCTCGTAATCTTCTGCTTCTGCGCCACCTTTCTGACACTTTCAAGCAGATCCCGATACTCAATCGCCTTCTCAAACTCCATCGTCTCGGACGCCGTCCTCATCTTTTCTTCCAGATATTTCATGACCGGCTCATACTGTCCATTTAAAAAACCGACCGCCTGCTTCACCGATTTCTGATAATCTGCCTGTGAAATATACCCCTGACATGGCGCGTCGCACTGGTGAATATGGTAATAGAGGCACGGACGGTCCTTTCCCATATCCTGCGGCAGCTTCCGGCTGCACGCCCGGATCCGGTATATCTTCCGAATCAGCTCGATTGTGTCTTTGACTGCTCCCGCGCTCGTAAAAGGACCAAAATACTTATTTTTATCCTTTTTCATCTGGCGTGAAAACAAGATCCGCGGGTACTCCTCCGAAGCCGTCACCTTGATGTACGGGTACGTCTTGTCATCCTTGAGCATCGTATTGTAGCGTGGGCGGTGCTCTTTGATCAGGTTGCACTCCAGCACCAGCGCTTCCAGCTCCGAATCCGTCACGATGTACTCAAAACGTGCTATCTTCGAGACCATCTGCTTGATCTTCGCCGTCTTATCCCGGCTGCTCTGGAAATATTGGCGGACTCGGTTTTTTAGGCTGATCGCCTTGCCGACATAGATGATCGCGTCCTTCGCATCGTGCATAATATAAACACCCGGCTGCCCCGGCAGTTTTTTCAGTTCTTCTTCTATTTGAAACATCTCAAACCATCCTGTTTTCTAATCTGCTGCCACCACGTTTTCTTACGGCACTTTCGGTTCCAAAAGTGCCTACCCGTGAACAGTTACCCAGACTCTTCTGCCAGACAGCCGCTCATTTTCCATACCGCAGGCGCGGTGCATCGTACCTCTGCTGCATCCGGATGCACTGACGGATCGCGTCAAGCTCTTCCTCCACGCTTCCACCGACCGGATTCATATCCAGACAGAAGCAGAGACTGTCGAGATCCCGCTTGGCCACCTTGCCGCTCATTCTCTGGAGTACTTCCAGCCTGCCCTCGGTCGTTTCCTGATCTAGAAACTCTGCCACAAGCGGATGCAGCTCCGGTTCCTCCTGCGGTATGTCCCAGGAATGAGTGGCTGCGTCAGACATTTTCGAACGGCGAACACCTTCATTTACGACATGAGTCGTTCTGGTTGTCCTTATTTCCTGCTGTTTCGAATTTTCCCACGGACCCGCCGCAATCCGCTCAAACCGGTATCTCTGCGCCGCCTCCGGATATTTTACCCGATCTACCTCTTCCATAAACATAGAAAGCGGTCTAACCCAGACGCCATATTCTCCATAGAGCGCCTGATAGACAACCATCTTTTCCCCCGTTTCCGAGTGGGTCGCCACCGCCAGAATCTGATATTCTTTATTTTTAAAATGCCGGTACCGCTCGCCCGGCTTTGGAATTTCCCGCATGAATGCTGATACCTCCTTAAAACATCTCGCTAAGTGTTCACATTATATCACGATTCGCCGTTCGCCTTAAATCTGCAAGCAGCTTTCTGGCTCACTTGCGCTCATTATATCATAAGAACGTATTCTCACCCGTCCACTCACGAACCCGCGCTATCGCGCTCCACCGCCCTGCTTCGCATGGCTGTTCGTTCGTTAATGGCGCAAGAAAAGAATATGTCTGCTTCGCAGCCGCATTCTTTTCTTCTGCGCTCATTATATCACATTTTGTATGCCCTTTTCTGTTTTTTATCAATTTACATCCAGATTTTCTTTCCTCCATCCCCATCGCCTGTACACAAAAATTTTCGCCAGAAAATATTACATTTCCGAAAACCAAATCCGTCATTTTTCCGATTTTAAAATTTTTTTATTTTTCCTCTACTCAAATAGACTTTTTTGTAGGATAATAGTACTAATTGTGATTCTTTGCGGTCTGCTGTGCTGCGTTCATTTCACACAAAGAGCATCGACATAAACAACTGCGAATGGCAGTCTGTGCCGGACATGGACTGTGACCTGGCGGCGCAATCATCCATACAAACATATGATTTTCATCCCACCAGATGGAAACCGGCATCTGCCCCCACCGCGATACCGGTATTCTGTGCGGGACGAAACTAAGAACGGAGGATTAGATGAAAATCGGTTTTGACAACAACAAATACCTGAAAATGCAGTCGGAACATATCCGTGAGCGTATCAACCAGTTCGGTGATAAGCTCTACCTCGAATTTGGCGGAAAACTGTTCGATGACTACCACGCATCCCGGGTTCTTCCGGGCTTTGCACCTGACAGCAAGCTGCGGATGCTTCTGCAGTTAGCGGATCAGGCGGAGATCGTCATCGTCATCAGTGCTGCGGATATCGAGAAAAACAAAGTACGTTCCGACCTCGGCATTACTTACGACGTAGACGTACTCCGTCTGATTCAATCCTTTACCGACAAGGGACTCTATGTTGGAAGCGTTGTAATCACCCACTATTCCGGGCAGAACACTGCGGATGTCTTCAAACACAAGCTCGAATCCATGGGCATCAAGGTTTACCGCCACTACACCATCGACGGTTATCCGGGCAATGTTCCGCTGATCGTCAGCGATGAAGGTTATGGTAAAAATGATTACATTGAAACCAAACGTCCACTCGTTGTTGTCACCGCGCCGGGACCGGGAAGCGGAAAAATGGCAACCTGCCTTTCCCAGCTCTACCACGAGAACAAACGCGGCGTCAAGGCTGGATATGCCAAATTTGAGACCTTCCCGATCTGGAATATCCCGTTAAAGCACCCGGTCAACCTGGCATACGAGGCAGCGACCGCTGACTTAAACGATGTCAACATGATCGATCCGTTCCATCTGGAGGCTTATGGTGTGACAACGGTCAACTACAACCGTGACATCGAGATTTTCCCGGTTCTGAGCGCTATTTTCGAGGGAATCTACGGCGAGAACCCGTACAAATCCCCGACTGATATGGGCGTCAACATGGCAGGAAACTGCATCATTGACGACGAAGCCTGCTGCGAGGCATCCCGTCAGGAAATCCTGCGCCGCTACTATCAGGCATTAAACCGCGTTGTCAAAGAGGATGTCGGCAAAGAGGAAGTTTATAAGATCGAACTTCTGATGAAGCAGGCAAAACTGACCACCGATATGCGCAAGGTTGTTCCGGCTGCCCTGAAACGCGCCGAAGAAACCGGTGCTCCGGCTGCTGCCATCGAACTTCCGGACGGAACCATCGCTACCGGAAAGACAACCAACCTGCTCGGCGCTTCCGCTGCCCTGCTTCTGAATGCTGTCAAGGTACTTGGCAATATTCCGCACGATGAGCACCTGATCTCCCCGATCGCGATCGAGCCGATCCAGAAGCTGAAAGTCGAGTACCTCGGAAGCCGCAACCCGCGTCTCCACACCGATGAAGTTCTGATCGCACTGTCCATGTGCGCCGCTACCAACAAACACGCGCAGATCGCCCTGGAACAGCTCGAAAAACTGCGCGGCTGCCAGGTTCACACCTCCGTCATGCTGTCGGAGGTTGATATCAAGACCTTCAAACGTCTCGGCATCGAACTGACCTCCGAGCCGGTATATGAGCACAACCGCCTGTACCAGTAATTGATATAATCCTATATAAATAACGGCTGTATCTCAGCAAAACAGAACTCATAGATTTTTCAATATATGGATTCACATTGCTGAAATACAGCCGTTCTATTTACTGTATAAATATTTCTTTTATGCTATACATCACTTTTATTTCCGGTCGAACGAGCTTCCACCGCGCATCTCATCCTCATTTGGACTCTCTGATGCTACAGCTTCTGCCGATTCCGGTGTTTCGTCTGCCGGTGCTTCATCCGCCGGTTTTCCTTCCAGCTTCTGCTGGTTCTGTGAGTTTTCCGCGTTCGTTTCCTCCGCAGTCTTTACCGGCTGCACCTCATCGCCTGTCTTCTCAGCCTCCGGCATCTCAATCCGGTCCTCGCCTTCCTGTTTCTTTTCCTCCAGCTCCGGAATTCCCTTTACCTCATGGAAAATCTTCATGAACTCTTTACCGGTGATCGTCTCTTTCTCAATCAGGAACGCCGCAATCTTATCAAGCGCCTCGCGGTTTTCACTCAGCAGGCGTTTTGCCTCCTCATAAGAAACCTTCAGAATATGCATGACTTCCTTGTCAATCTCTGCCGCTGTCATATCACTGCAATTCAGGACGGTTCTCCCGTTCAGGTACTGATTTTCCTGGCTTTCCAGTCCCATCAGACCGAACTTCTTGGACATACCGTACTGGGTTACCATCGCACGCGCGATCCGGGTTGCTTTTTCAATATCATTTGACGCACCTGTCGTTACCGTATCAAAAACGATCTCCTCAGCCGCACGTCCGCCTAAAAATCCGACCAGCATCGCGCGGATTTCCTTCTCAGTATTTAAGTACTTCTCTTCCTCCGGCACCTGCATGACATAGCCGAGCGCACCCATGGTACGCGGCACAATCGTGATCTTCTGTACCGGCTCCGAATCCTTCTGCAGGGCGCTGACCAGCGCATGACCAACCTCATGATACGAAACAATCCGGCGCTCTTCCTGGCTCAGGATGCGGTCTTTCTTCTCTTTGCCAACCAGAACCAGCTCAACTGCCTCAAATAAATCCTTCTGGGAAACGGCTTTCCTGCCATTCTTAACGGCTGTGATCGCCGCCTCGTTCATCATATTGGCAAGATCCGCACCTACAGCGCCAGATGTAGCCAGCGCGATCTCCTCGAAATCAACCGTCTCATCCAGTTTTACATCCTTGGAATGTACCTTTAAAATCTGCACACGCCCCTTTAAATCCGGCTTATCCACGATAATTCGGCGGTCAAAACGTCCCGGACGAAGCAGCGCCGGATCCAGAATCTCCGGGCGGTTCGTCGCCGCCATGACTAAAAGACCCTTGGAGGAATCAAATCCATCCATCTCCGAAAGGAGCTGGTTTAACGTCTGCTCACGTTCATCGTTGCCGCCCAGACGGGAATCACGGCTTTTACCGATCGCATCCACCTCATCGATGAAAATGATACACGGAGCCGACTGCTGCGCCTGCTTGAACAGGTCACGCACACGGGATGCGCCGACGCCGACAAACATTTCCACAAAATCTGAACCGGACAGAGAGAAAAACGGAACCTTCGCCTCTCCAGCTACTGCCTTGGCAAGAAGTGTTTTACCGGTTCCTGGCGGTCCGACTAACAACGCACCCTTCGGCAGTTTCGCACCAATCTTCGTATATTTTCCCGGGTTATGCAGGAAATCAACAATCTCCGTCAGAGACTCCTTCGCCTCATCCTCGCCTGCCACATCCTTGAACGTAACGCCGGTCTCTTTCTGTACATATACTTTGGCATTGCTCTTGCCGACACCCATTATGCCGCCTCCGCCGCCCATGCGCTTCATCATCATATTGAAAATGACGAACATCGCTGCAATCGGAAGCACCCACTCGAGCAGAAGCATGATAATACTGCCTGTCGCGTCCACTTCTGCCTGTTCATAGGTCGTAACACCAGCTTCATCCAGCTTCTTTTCCAAATCCGGATCGTTGATCGGAATCGTGTAGTACTCCATTCCTACCAGATTTCCGTATTTTCCCTGGCTGCCGCCATATTTCTTCGAATCTTCCTTCGGCGTGATCTGAATCTTTCCATTGCCAATCACAACCGATTCTACCTCGTGATCCTTAAGCATCTGATTAAACTCGCTGTATGGCATCTTGTGCGTGCGACTGCCCTGCCAGAGGTTGTGCATCATCGCCACGCAGAGAAGCGTAAACAGCATCGTCATGATCAGCACTGCATAATTCTGACCGCGGGGATTTTTTCCATTTTTATTCTGGTTTCCCTTATTATCCATACACTTTCTCCATTCTGTGTCACTGTACATCCGGAATCTGCCACATCAGGTTACTAAAAAGCCCTCTAAATCTGCCGCATCTGCTTCTCATCCGGCTTCATGCCCGCTTTTCTTCCCCGTCAGCGCGCAAATTTCTGCGTACTCTTATCCATTATAGTGGCAGATTGCCTATAAATCAAGAAGTGAAAATATTAAAAACTTGTGAACTCCTTATAAAATATAGGTGTTTTCTCTGCATATATGAAATGCCATCAAAACTATCCGCTGTGTATCTCTTCCCGATACAGTTACCTCGTCACAGTTATTCGAAAAATTGCTTTTTAAAAAGTCCCTATTTACATTTGTGTGTCTGATGTATCAACAGTATAATGATACATTTCACGAATTGCGTATGCAATTAGAAAATCAAGTAGTCCAAATTCCATAAAATGAAATTTTAGGGCAAATTACAGACATTGGCTTGGCTGTAGTATTTTTAAACAACGTGTGTTAGACTACTGTTATACAAATCGGGATTGACCGAACTCTTTGAGAAAAATAGGAGGAAGCAGCTTTTTATGTTGTACTTAAAATCAGCTAATTTGGAAGATATTGAAAAGGAATACGAATTTATTACTAATACCCCTTCCAATGAAAATGGATTTACGAATTTTGCGTCTGGATGTTCAAGAAAGGAATTTGAAATAAAAATATTGCCTGGTTATATTAATGCTGAAAAGGGAATTGATCTGGCTGATGGATGGGTTCCAGAAACGGATTTTTTCTTATGGGATGATGAGAAAATAGTAGGATTATTTCGCGTGCGTCATTACCTTACTCCTGCACTTGCAAACGGAGGAGGCCATATAGGATATGGAATAAAGAAAGAATTCAGAGGCAAGGGATACGCCTCGGAAGGGTTGAGATTGACAATCGAAAAAGCCTGGCACATTATTAAAGAAGACGAAATATATATGTCTGTTCATAGGGATAATATGGCATCTTTGCGTGTGCAGATTAAAAATGGGGCCTATATTCATCACCAAGATGAAAAAGAGTTTTATACCAGAATAAAACGATAAATTCCCGTTTATTGGGAAGTCACAGAGAACGAAAAATCGGAATTTGGAGGTGATTTAAATGGAAAACAAAATTGTAGGTGCTATTTTCTGTTTCATGTCAGCAGTTTTAATTTCTGCACGATATATTTCTGCTGCGATATTTATGAGTGGAGTAGCTTCGTGGAATGCCACTTTATTTGCAGCAGGTCTTGAATATGTAGGTCCTTTTTTAGCAATAGCGGCTGGTATTGCGTTTATTATTGGAATCCTGTTTCTGGGATATGGGCTGTATCAGGATATTAAAAAGATAAAGAAGTAGAACAATTCCAGTTTGTCAATTACAGGTGACATTGAAAGAGTCAGCCCATTCAAGGTGCTGGCTCTTTCAAAAATTCCATTCTAATAAATTGCATGATAACTTAGAGTAAAAATGAATACCCATTAGCCGGAAATGAATAGAAAATGAATAAAAGTGTGGTGTTTCGTATAATTATGAGTTAGTATGCATCAGACACACTTTTGTAAAAAGGGAGATGTTTAATAATAAAAAGATATATATTACAATGGGAATAAAGTGTTTATTGGTAACTATAATGAAATAAATTTGTATTTCAAAATGGCTTACAAATGTAAGGAGGATTTTTAATGAAGGAAAAGCTTAAGATTAATGTTACAAAGCCACAATATGTGCAGATATCTGATATTACATATGCGCAGGTGGATTCGTGGTATGATCACTGTCGCAGAGATTTAAAACTCGATTTAATATATCCGGAGGATAAGTTTGACAAGCGTTATCCATGTATTGTATGGATATGCGGTGGTGCATGGATGAGGATGGATAAGTCAGCACATCTATCGTATCTTAGCATGCTTGCACATCAAGGCTTTGTTGTTTGCAGTGTGGAATATCGCACATCAAATGAGGGTAGTTATCCTATACAGATAGAGGATATAAAGGCTGCAATCAGGTATTTGAAGGCGCATGCAGATAGATACAGAATTGACAAGGAGCATTTTGGTGCGATGGGAGAATCAGCAGGAGGATTTTTGACATGTATGGCAGCATTGGATCATGATAAGGCTCATGATGTTGGAGACTATCTTGAGGAGTCAAGCAGCATTCAGGCAGCCTGCCCGTGGTATCCACCGACTAACCTTAGCACGTTTAAGTATAAAGATGCCGAGGAGAGTGCAGCATCTATGGAGTCGCTTTTACTCGGATATAATATTATGAGAAATATCAAGGATGCATACAATAGTTCTCCTGTTTCCAAGGTGACAAAAGATGCTCCTCCATTTTTGATTATTCACGGTATAAATGATCAGACAGTTCCATTTGAGCAGAGCGAGGAGCTTTATGATAAGCTTATTGAAAATGGCTGTGACGCGGATTTGATTGCATTGGAAGATGCTGACCATGCTGATCTGCAGTTTTTCCAGGATGAGCTGTGGGATAAAATAATCGAGTTTTTCAAGACTAAATTAGGATAAATTATGTCAAATTGCAGCTTTTAAAAATGTTATTTCAAGCGGGAATAAAGTATGTTGATAAAGGCTGTTACATATTTTAGCAACTGAATAATTATGGACAATCATAAAACCATAGTATCTTAATGTGTTTAAGATATCTATGGTTTTTTATTTTTGAAATCAATGGAAATATTAAGTATTGCCGAAAGTATTTTGATAATTTTGGCAGCTTAAATTAGAAACAAATTCCTGTTATGGCTTATCCTAATATTGTCTCCAGAAAATACCACTTGATTTTCTCGAACATATGTTGTATAATGCAAACGAATGTTCGAGAAATGGTGTGAGGCATTATGTTAACGTTAATCAGTGCTGATATTATGGAAAAACTTAAGATTTTGTCGGATGCGGCGAAGTTTGATGTTGCATGTACTTCTAGTGGTACATCCCGTTTGGGCAATGGAAAGGATATGGGGAGCACATTTGCCAGTGGAATATGTCATTCGTTTACAGCTGATGGCAGGTGTATATCGCTTCTCAAGATACTTTTTACAAATGAATGTATTTATGATTGCAGGTACTGTATCAACAGATGCACTAATGATGTTGAAAGAGTCACATTTACACCTGAGGAGGTATGTAAGCTCACCATTGAGTTTTACAGACGCAATTATATAGAGGGACTTTTCTTAAGCTCCGGTATCATAGAATCGCCTGAGCATACCATGCGGCTTTTGTATACTACACTTTTTCTTCTTAGAAATAAATATCATTTTAATGGGTATATACACATCAAGGGTATACCGGGAGCTTCCTCTGAGATTCTTGAGATGATAGGATATCTTTGTGACAGAATGAGCGTTAATCTTGAGCTGCCCACCGCGGAAGGGCTTAGGGCAGTTGCTCCGAATAAGGTGCGTAAAAACATTCTTACACCTATGAGATTTATTCAAAATGGTATAAAGGACAGCCGGATGTATCATGGCAATAGCAGTATGAAAAACCGTATGTATATAGATGAGCAGGCATATTATGGGCAGATGGACGAAATAAAAGACAGCGCTGCCAAATTGTCAGAGTATCACAGAAGTCTTAGTGTTGCTTCAGATTGTGAGAAAGCAGATAGGCTTGCTGAGAAAAGCTGGGGCTTGGGAGTGCAGCTTGATCCGGGAGTTGTCTGTGAGACAACGGACGTTTCTTATGGAGCTGGTGATTACATCAATAATACAGGCTTAAGTATCAAAAGACCGGACAGATATTATGTGCCGGCGGGGCAGAGTACACAGATGATTGTGGGAGCAACCGGAGAGAGTGATTATCAGATTATATCTGTAGCAGAAGCAATGTACAACAGGTTTGATATGAAGAGAGTATTTTACTCGGCTTTTGTGAATGTTAATATGGATGAGTCATTACCGGGTATCGGGCAGCCACCACCGTTAAAGAGAGAGCACAGGCTTTATCAGGCAGATTTTCTTATGAGATTTTATGGCTTTAAGGCAGGAGAGCTTTTGTCGGAGGATAATCAGAGCTTTAATGATTATATTGATCCAAAGTGTCAGTGGGCTGTAGGTCATCTGGAGTGTTTTCCGGTTGAGATTATGACGGCGGATTATTATACACTTCTCAGGGTCCCGGGAATAGGCACTAACAGTGTCAGGCGTATTATAAAAGCCAGAAAGCATGCAAAGCTTTCGTTTACAGATTTAAAGAAAATGGGTGTCGTGCTCAAAAGAGCACTGTACTTTATCACCTGTGATGGTCGTATGATGTACAATACAAAGCTTGATGAAAGCTATATTACAAGGCATCTCATATATAACGAAAGGCCGGATACTATGCTTTTAGCTGATAATAAATCATGTACTTATGAGCAGATGAGTATATTTGATTTTATATATGAATAGACAATATTTTTGTAAAGCTGCAGGGAGAAGTATGCATGGATAATATAATACTTAGATGTGATAATAATATAAATGGGATTTTTACCGCTATATATGATGCTTTTGTATACAAAAATCAAATGCAAAAAGAAAATCACGAAGTATACCGGGACAATATTTCTATTGAGATAGGCATTGGAGGAAACTATACACTTTTTTCAAAGATGATAGATATTGAAACAGATGAGGTAAAGGTCCAAAAGACAATTTTGACAATTCAAAAGAAGCTTGGTTTTAAGATATATGAGACTGCATTTGATGCTTTGTGCCATTATTCTGGTAATAGAGCAACAATAGTGCTTGGATTTCTTGTCAGAGCATTTAAGGTGGGACAAAGGATTATGGAGCATATGACCGATAAATATGTTATGGAGGTATTTGAGCTTTCAAGAAAGGTAAATAAAGAGGCTGACAAGATAAGAGGGTTTATTCGTTTTAGTGATAATGGAAACTATCTGCTGGCGCACTTTGAACCAAAATGCGATATGATACCGGTTGTTATGTGGCATTTTGTGGACAGGTATCCCGGTGAAAATTTTGTAATCTATGATGATAGAAGAAGGTATGCAGTGGTCCACCCGAGGTTTAAGGAGTGCTTTTATATCAATGAAAGCGAATTTAAACAGCTTGAGAGAAGTGTGCCGGTGAAGACAGACAGTTTTGAGCAGTTATGGAAGGTGTATTTTGAGCACACTGATATAAGGGAGCGGTTCAATCCGCAATGTCAGCGCAATCTTTGCCCAAAGTGGTATAGGAAGAATATGGTGGAATTTACCTGATTTTTGAAAGAAATCAATTGTTGCCGGTTACACTGTGGTGTGTGAACAGTAATATAGTGACAGAAATACCAATAAATGATACAATTTATACATGTATACTTAAACATAACGATACTATATCAGGGTGATGCTATGCAGATATCAAATTTGGTAAGTCAATACAACAATTCAGTGGCAAATGGTGAGCCTATGACAGGAGCAAAGGGCGTTGAAAAGCTGGTATCTTCTTTAAATGAAATGTCAAAAGGGATGATATTTGAGGGAACAGTAAGCAGTGTCCGTGGCAATCAGGTTAAGCTTGCCCTGTCAAATGGTCAGCAGATTTTGGCAAGGCTGGCAGGAAAGTTTTCATTTGAACAGGGACAGTCTGTGTTTTTTCAGGTGAAAAATAATGATGGAGGCACTATAGAAATAAAACCATATACAGTTGATGGCGAGGGAGCCAACCTCACACTTATGGATGCGCTAAAGGCTGCAGGACTGCCGGTAGATGGCACCAATTTGTCGATGGTGAACAAGATGATGGAAGAGCAGATGCCAATTGATAAGACAAGCCTTAATCAGATGTATCAGCTCGTGCAGGATAATAAGGATATTAATGTGACTACACTTGTTGAGTTAAAGAGGCTTGGAATTGAAATTAATCAGGTAAATGCAGCTCAGTTTGAAAATTATGCTAATGACAAACAGGCTATTACAATTGCTATGGATAGTTTGATAGATGAACTGCCGAATGCTCTTTCAGCCGAAGATTTATCAATGTATAAGCTTGTAACCCAGGCGAGGGATATTTTAAATATTGTTACAGAAGGGTTGCCGGAAGAGGCATTTATATCAAGTGAAGCTTCTGACATGTCACAGTATGAGGCAATAATGCGTGATAATCAATCGGCACCTGTAGTAAAAAAACACTTTAATATTGCTGAATTATTTGAATCATTAAACAGTGTTTCCGGTGAATCACAGGACATTCACACAACGCAGAAAATAAACAATGCTCCGGCAATAGATACCATTCTTTTACAGGAGAATGAAACAAAATCAAATACTATTGGATTTCTTTTATCGGATAAGCAGATAGAAGAGCTTAATGAACAGGTCAGGATGCTGCTTCCGAATTTACAGGAAAACAATATTTCTTTGTATTCAGAGGATAGCAGTGTCGTAGGAATACTTAACGATATAAAAAGTATGTTGGAAAATACACCGGCAAATGCCGATACACTGAGACATTTATTTTCAGGAGAAGCCTTTAAGCTTATGTTGAAGGAGGCTTTAGAACAGCAATGGATGATTAAACCGGGAGATTTAGAGAAGAATCCTAAGAAGCTTGATGGCTTGTATGATAAAATTGAAAAACAGATAACAAATATGGAAATTATTTTGAAAACATCAGGTGTGGTGAATCCTAAAGCAGAGGCACTGGCAGATAATATCCGTGGAAATATTGAATTTATGAATCAGATAAACGAGGCATATACATATGTGCAGGTTCCAATGAAGATGAATGAAAAAAACGCCAGCGGACAGTTGTATGTGTATACAAATAAGAAAAGTATATCGGACCCTGACAAAGAATTATCAGCATTTTTACATTTGGATTTAGAGCATCTCGGTGGGACCGATGTGTCAATTAAAATGCTTCATAGAAAGGTTACAACTAATTTCTATTTGGATAGTGATGAGTCATATGCACTGGTAAAGCAATTTCTGCCGGTGTTGGAAAAGAGATTACAGGATAAGGGCTATAATTGTGAATTGAATGTAAATAGTGGTTCGAAACAGATGAATTTTGTCGCTGGATTTCTGAAAAAAGATTTGCCACCTACAGGTCAGGTGCATAGATATTCCTTTGACATTAGGGCGTAGCAGTGTATAAGATAATTTACGAATAGTCACAGATGATTAAAACTTACTTCAGAAGGACAGGTGAGTTGTATGCATGGCGAAAAGAATAATCGCAACAATAATGGAATAGACACAGGCAAAACAGCCATAGCTATAGAATATGTGCCGGGAGAAGCAGCACCCAAAATACTAGCTACAGGCAAGGGCATTGTAGCTGACAAGATTATTGAGAGGGCAAAGGAAAGCAATGTGCCTACATATAAGGATGATAAGCTTGCTGATACTCTGTCTAAGCTTAAAATAGGTGATATGATTCCACCGGAGTTGTATGAGGTTGTTGCGGAGATACTTGTTTTTGTTAATGATCTTGATAAGCTTAAGGCAAAAATTGACCAAAGATAGTGTGTAGGTTATATGATATGTGAGGCAGTTATGAATAAAAGAAGTGTTGGAAGTATATATGAGCAGCTTGCAGCTGAGCAGTTAATAAATATGGGATACAGGGTACTTATTCGCAATTACAGAAATCGCTATGGAGAGATAGATATAATAGCAAAGGATGGAGATACAATATGTTTTTGTGAGGTGAAATATCGTAGAGATAACGGCTGCGGCAGGGCTCTTGAAGCAGTTGGTTATAGCAAGCAGAAAAAAATTATATCAGTTGCAAGGTATTATCTTATGAAACATGGTTTGGATGAGTGGACACCATGCAGATTTGATGTGATAGCAGTGGATGATGACGAGGTTACGGTGTTGAAGAATGCATTTGAGGGCAGTCAATAACTATTATCTCGGCAGTGATGGACAGGTATTACTGGACCGTTAATTTATAAACGTTTGGACAGACTATTTCATAAAAACAGATAAGGAGCAGGCAATTATAAGAAGTAACATAACTACAAATAGTAATTATAAGCAGCAATAGTTATCGGAAATATATAATTGCATAGATATAAATATGAAGACAGAGATTGATAAGAATATAAAGATTGATAAGAGTATACAGGCTGAAAACATACACAAAGGTGTTGATGAAATTACTATAAATGATTTTGTGGCAAAGAATGACAAAGATGTTCTGGAATTAAAAAAGCACGTCCTTTCAAGCGGAAGTGTTGTTCCTTTGTTACATTTTAGGAAGCTAAATGAGCTTTCTATGATAGAGCATTGCTTTACAACGCGTCTTGGTGGCCTCAGTACAGGAATGTTTGAAAGCTTAAATTTAAGCTTTACACGTGGAGATGACGAGGAAAAGGTCTTAGAAAACTATAAAAGAGTGGCGGAGGCAATCGGAGCAGAAGCAGGACAGATTGTTACGACAGACCAGACACATACTACCAATGTTTTGAGAGTTGGAAAAAAGCAGTGCGGCATTGGGGTGACAAGAAAGAGACCATATACAGATGTGGACGGACTTATCACGAATGAGCCAAATGTTGTGCTTGCCACATTTTATGCTGATTGTGTACCGCTTTATTTTGTTGATCCGGTACATAGGGCAATAGGGCTTAGCCATTCGGGCTGGAGAGGTACTGTAAATCGCATGGGAAAAGAGACACTTATTGCTATGAACAGGGAGTTTGGTACCGAGGCACATGATGTTATAGCTGCGATAGGACCTTCAATATGTCAGGACTGCTATGAGATAAGTCAGGATGTTGCAGAGCATTTTGTGGATGAGTTTGCGACAACAGACGATCCTAATGCGAGTGATATTCTGCGCTATAAGGGAGACGGAAAATATCAGCTAGACCTTTGGGAATGTAACAGGAGAGTGCTTGTGGAAGCAGGAGTGCAGGAAGCCAATATTGCCATAACCAATATATGTACCTGTTGTAATCCCACTCTTTTATTTTCGCATAGAGCAAGTCATGGAAAGAGGGGAAATCTTGGAGCTTTTATGTTTCTTAAGTAATTTTCGCACAATCTATTAAGGAAATAATAAGAAACGCCTAAAGCTATATATGTTAAAATAGGTGTAACACGTTGGATAGTACACTGTGCGGGAACTGATGCGGTCAGACAGTTTGATACTTTTTTGAGTTAATATTAAAAGCTACAGCGGTACTGCCATATATGAACCAGGGAGAACGATATGCAGTTAAATTATCGAGATTCAAAGCCTATTTATGAACAAATTAAGGAAGGCATCAGACGAATGATTGTTATGAATGTTTTCAAACAGGACGAAAAGCTTCCGTCTGTCCGGGTGCTTGCCTGCAAGTATGCAATCAATCCTAACACTATTGCAAAGGCCTACAGAGAGCTTGAGGAGGAAGGATTTATTTACACTCAAAGTGGTAAAGGAACCTTTGTTGCAGATGCTAACAATGCAAGGCAGAGCAGGGCAAAACATTTGAAGCTTCTTTTTGACCAGGTGGTGACAGAGTTATTTGTGCTTGATACACCGGTAGAGGAATTGATGACCAGGATGGATGGTGCGAAGGCAAATTTAGATATTGAAGATGATGCATCCGGATTTGTAATACAACAGATACGGGCAGAAGCTGCGGTGACAGAGGGTAATGATGATACAGATAAATAATTTAGTGAAAAAATTTGATGATTTTACAGCACTCGACGGCGTGAATATGAACGTGGAAAAGGGTGCTGTCTATGGGCTTGTTGGTCCAAACGGAGCCGGAAAGTCTACACTTATCAGGCATATTACAGGCGTAATGAGACAGGATGCAGGGGAAGTGTTTATTGATGGTGAGCCGGTATATGAAAATGCAAGGATTAAAGGGCAGATGGCTTATATACCGGATGATATGTTTTATTTTTTGCAGTCTGATACGATTAATATGATGCATTACTATAAGGGAATGTATCCGGGCTTTGATGAGAAGCAGTTTTACAGGATGCAGGAGTTTTTTCCATCTATAGATGTTAAAAGGAATATCAGAAAGCTCTCTAAGGGCATGCAGAAGCAGGTTGCCTTCTGGCTTGCGCTGTGCTGTAAACCAAAGCTTATTGTACTCGATGAGCCTGTTGATGGGATTGATCCTGTCATGAGAAGACAGATATGGTCTATCATGCTTGATGATGTGGCTGCAAATAATACTACAGTGGTTGTATCGTCTCATAACCTGCGCGAGCTGGAGGATGTGTGTGATCATGTAGGTATTCTCAATAAGGGAAAGATTATGATAGAGCGCTCTCTTACAGAGCTGCAGGGTAATATTTCAAAGATTCAGATTGCATGTCCATATGGCATGCCTAAGATACCGCAGGATTTTAAAGTTCTTCATATGTCAAATATAGGAAGAGTATACACAGTTATTGTGCGTGGAGAGCCTGAGGCTGTTGTAAAGGCTATTACAGATGGCAAGGACAGTCCGCAGGTAGTGGATGTACTGCCTCTTACTCTGGAGGAAATATTTATCTATGAGATGGGAGGAGAGGACTATGAAGTCAAAGACATCATTTATTAATAAAACAATGCTGCAAAAGAATGTAAAGCTTTACTGGCCAATCTGGACACTGTATACAATAGTGCTATTATTTAACGGCCCTTTTTCTATGTGGAGCAGATTTAAGAGTGCATATTTTATTTATGGCACGAACTGGCATAAGTATATGCTTGATATAATGTCCCCGGCTATCAGCATGGAGGCAGATATGATTTTTATTTTTGTTATGGCATTGGTTACAGGCATGGCAATGTTCAGTTACCTGTATAATTCGAGAGCATGTAATATGATTCACGCTATGCCTGTGACAAGACGTCAGCTTTTTTCGACTAATGTGTTGACAGGCCTGCTGTTTATGTGGATTCCGCAGATAGTTAAGTACATTATGTCGTTTGTTATATGTATATCATATGGCAATACGAAGGTGGTACATATTGGAATTAATCTGCTTGCTACAATGGGAATATCTTTTTTTATGTACAGCCTGGTGTGTCTGTGCGCAATGATTACAGGACAGCTTGTTTCTGTAGCAGTAATGTATGCGCTTGTCAATCTGCTGTATGGAGGAGCAGTTATTGCTATTGCCAATGTGCTCACATATGTATCGTACGGGCTTTCATATATGGAATTTGTAAGGAAAATAAGTGTTACGTGGTTTGCACCCATGCTACAGCTTCTCAATCGGGTAGGCTTTCATCCGACCATGAAGAATACAGGGGATGATTATTACTGCATTAAATATACCTTCAGAGGCACAAATACTATCGTAGTCTATGTCATCGCGGCTGCAGTTATATACTTTATTTCTTATAAGATTTATAAGCATAGAGATTTGGAAAATGCAGGAAGTTTTATAGCTATTCCAAAGCTTAAGCCGGTTTTCAGATGGGGGCTTGGCAGTTTGGGAGGATTGATTTTATCTATTGTTGCAGCGTCGCTTTTGCTTGGACTTAGAATCAGCATTGGTGTTCCTGCAATTATGATGCTGGCAGTGGTGCTTGGAATCATAGCCTTCTTACTTTTAGAGATGATTATAAGGAAGAATTTTAAAATTTTTTCTAAAGCACTATTTAAGGAAATCATTGCTTTTGGTGCTTTTGTTGTAGTTGTATTTGGAGGCATAACAGTTTACGGAAATGTGCAGGAAAATTATATACCGAAGCTTGCGGATATTGATTCTGCCTGTATAGCCATAGATTTTGATATCAATCTGGAGGGAAAGGATGTTGAAAAGATTTTAGAGACTCAAAAGATACTTATGGCGCAGAAAAAGGATTATTTTAAAAAGAGATATGATGATTCCGGGTATATTACAATCTCATATACACTAAAAAACGGAGAAAAGGTCAACCGTGTATATCATAGAACGGATGATTTTAATCCACATAAGCAGTGTAAGGCGATTATGGCGGAGGAAAATAAACCACAGAATATTACTAATGCTATAATGCAGTGTGATACGACAGATATTACCTTTATCAATGGCTCGGCAGAGCAGTATAATGATAAATATGTAGATGTGCTGAATGAGCGCTTTAACGGAAAAGTTGCTGCGGATATTTTTGAGGCTGTGAAGAAGGATGTTGAGGCCGGTGTGATGCAGGAATATAATTTGCAGGGAATGCTTGGCGGAGTGGATAAGGATACCAGCTATATGTACAATCTTATGCTGAATTTTACAGTGCCAAAGGGCAACAGGGTTGAAAAAAGCTGGAATGGCTATGACGCCACATGGTATGAGGATCTGTTGGATATACTGGGTGTGACAAAGGAGTATTCTGATTTTGGGGATGCCCGTTCCGATGGTATTGAAACATATTCGGTCAACATTAGATTTGGTGAAAACTGTACTAATCTGATAGCTGTTCTTAAAGAAAATGGATTAATTTCATCAAAAGAACCACTTTTGACATATGAATAGTTGTCTCTGTAAATGGTATTGTGATATAATTACTCTGTTATAGATGTTTTGTTTATTATTTTATGATTAAATGGTTAAAAGATATCATTTTATAATTATTCTAAATAGTTACAATTATTCTATAGGCTAATATGAATTTAGAACAGGAGAGTATATGAGCAGACCAGTAGTGGCCATTGTAGGCCGTCCAAATGTTGGAAAATCAACTCTCTTCAATGCGCTTGCAGGAGAGAGGATATCTATAGTAAAGGACACTCCGGGTGTTACAAGAGACAGAATATATGCGGATGTATCATGGCTTGATTACAATTTTACCATGATCGATACAGGTGGTATTGAGCCGGAATCAGGAGATGTGATACTGTCGCAGATGAGAGAGCAGGCACAGATTGCCATCGACACAGCAGATGTTATTATTTTTATCACAGATGTGAAGCAGGGGCTTGTTGATTCAGATTCAAAGGTGGCAGATATGCTTCGCCGTTCACACAAGCCGGTTGTATTGGTTGTCAATAAGGTGGATAGCTTTGAAAAGTACATGACGGATGTGTATGAGTTTTATAACTTAGGAATAGGTGATCCGCATCCTATCTCAGCAGCTTCGATGCTGGGACTCGGAGATATGCTCGATGAGGTTGTGAAGCATTTTCCGGATTCATCTAAGCAGGACGATGAGGATGACAGACCGAGAGTTGCCATAGTAGGTAAGCCTAATGTAGGTAAGTCATCACTTATCAACAAGCTTGCCCGCGAGGACAGGGTGATAGTGTCTGATATAGCAGGCACCACAAGAGATGCTATCGATACAGCTATAAAGTATGATGGCAGGGAATATATATTTATCGATACAGCCGGTCTTAGGCGCAAGAACAAGATAAAAGAGGATATAGAGCGATACAGTATTATACGTGCAGTTTCTGCAGTGGAAAGAGCTGATGTTGTCATAGTAGTGATAGATGCTACTGAGGGTGTTACAGAGCAGGATGCTAAAATTGCGGGCATTGCCCACGAAAGAGGCAAGGGAATTATCATTGCTGTCAATAAATGGGATGCCATTGAAAAGGATAATAATACTGTAAAGCAGCACACAGAGAAAATCAGACAGATATTAAGCTTTATTCCATATGCAGAGATACTGTTTATTTCGGCAAAGTCAGGTCAGAGACTCAACAAGATATTTGAGCTCATTGATGTTGTTATAGAAAATAACTCAATGCGTGTTGCAACAGGAGTGTTAAATGAGATAGTTACGGAGGCAGTTGCTATGCAGCAGCCACCTACAGACAAGGGCAAGAGACTAAAGATATACTATGTGACACAGGTTTCTGTTAAGCCGCCTACCTTTGTAATCTTTGTAAATGACAAGAATCTTATGCATTTCTCATATACTAGATACCTCGAGAACAGAATCAGGGATACATTTGGTTTCAGGGGAACTGCACTTAAGTTTATTACGAGAGAACGAAAGGAAAATGAGTAAGATGATACTGGCTAGGATTTTAGCATTGGTCGTAGGGTATTTCTTTGGAACCTTTCAGACCGGATATTTTTATGGTAAGGCACATGGAATAGATGTGAGGGAGCATGGAAGCGGCAATTCAGGCACCACCAATACGCTTCGTACACTTGGATGGAAGGCCGGTGCAGTTACCTTCTTTGGTGATTTGTTCAAGGCAATCATAGCAGTTTTGATATTTTATTTCATATATAGAAATACATACCCACAGGCTGTTAAATGCATAGAGCTTTATGCAGGCTTTGGAGCGGTGCTTGGACACAATTTTCCGTTCTTCCTTAGTTTTAAGGGAGGAAAGGGAATAGCATGTACATCAGGTGTAATACTTGCTGTATGTCCGATAGCGGCTCCGATATGTTTGGTATTGTTTATTCTTGCAGTAGCCATAACAAGATATGTCTCACTTGGTTCTATACTGGTTGTTATATCATTTCTGATTCAGGCAATTGTGTTTAACCATATGGGGCTGCTTGGAGTGAGCGGCAATTATGCGGTTGAGTTTGATATTCTTGCAGCTTGTTTTACGGCGATGGCTATCTGGCGTCACAGAGCAAATATCAAAAGATTATTAAGCGGAACTGAAAATAAATTTGGCCAGAAGGCAAAGTAAATAATATTTTTGGATTACAATAAATGAGGGGCAAAAAACCTTTTGACCCTCATATCATTATATATAGTATGAGGAATAAAAAATGAGTAGAGTAGGTATTATAGGTGCAGGAAGCTGGGGAACAGCATTATCCCTGGTGCTTGCAAATAACGGACATTCTGTTGAAATATGGTCAATCGTGGAGAGCGAGATTGAGATGCTTAAAGAAAAGCATGAGCATATTGATAAGCTTCCTGGAGTAAAGCTTCCAAACAGCATTACTTTTACAACAGACATTGAGGAAACAATCAAAAATAACGATATACTTGTACTTGCGGTACCGTCTGTTTTTACCAGAAGCACAGCAAAGATGATGGCTCCGTTTGTGAAGGAAGGACAGATAATTGTCTGTGTGGCAAAGGGAATTGAAGAAAACACTCTTATGACCATATCTGATGTGGTAGAGAGTGAGATACCTTGCGCTGATGTGGCTGTAATGTGTGGACCTTCACATGCAGAGGAGGTCGGACAGCTGCTTCCTACAACAGTGGTTGCAGGAGCAAGGACACAGAAGACCGCTGAGATAGTACAGGATCTTTTTATGAATGAGGTATTTCGTGTGTATACCAGTCCTGATGTACTTGGAATGGAGCTTGGAGGCTCCCTCAAGAATGTCATAGCACTTGCAGCAGGCATGGCAGACGGACTTGGCTATGGAGATAATACAAAGGCAGCGCTTATTACCAGAGGAATTGCAGAAATATCTGTGCTTGCGATTGAGATGGGAGCAAAGGCGGAGACACTTTTTGGACTGACAGGTATCGGAGACCTTATTGTTACATGTGAGAGCCGTCACAGCCGTAATAGAAAGGCCGGAATGCTCATAGGTCAGGGATACACAATGGATGAAGCAACAAAAGAAGTCAAGATGGTTGTAGAGGGCATCTATTCAGCAAAGGCTGCACTTGCCCTTGCAGAGAAATATGATGTAAGGATGCCGATTATCGAGGAAGTAAACAGAGTACTTTTTGAGGATAAGCCTGCAAAGGAGGCTGTCTCAGAGCTTATGCTTCGTGACAGGAAGATTGAGCACTCGAGTCTTGAATGGAAATAATTAGTACATAGGTTTGGTATTAAAACAATAGACAGTCATATATAAATAGCATCAGGGGAAATTATAAAATGAAAATAAATATAAAAAAACTGACAACTACAGCAAAAATCCCTACAAGGGGAAGTGAATATGCAGCAGGCTATGATTTATATGCCGACATTACTAAGGAGCTTGTCATTGAGCCACACGAGACAGCAAAGATAGGCACGGGGCTTTCGATAGAGATTCCTGACGGATATTTTGGGGCAGTTTTTGCCAGAAGTGGTTTAGCTGCAAAGCAGGCACTCCGCCCGGCAAACTGCGTGGGTGTGTGTGACAGCGATTACAGAGGAGAGTATATTGTGGCTCTTCATAATGACGGAACGCAGGCACGCACTATTAATCCCGGGGAACGTATAGCACAGCTTGTGGTTATGCCATATCTGGCTGTTGAGTTTAATGAGGTATCAGAGCTTTCGGATACGAAGCGCGGTGCCGGTGGATTCGGTTCTACAGGAGCTAATTAATCACAAATGAGTTACAATTAAAACTAATCTTTACTTAAAAAGGGGGACTTATCATGGAAAATCGTATTGTGAAATTTAAATCAAAGGAGAGTGCAGGCTTAAACTTACACGCTATACCGGGACATTTCGCTACAAGTCATTCGCATATTAATTATTATGTAGATGTGACAAGCATCAAGACCCGTGTGTCCGAGGCAAAGGAAGCTGCAAAGGCTCTTTACACCAAGGTACCGCATCATTCATATATAGATACAATCGTATGTATGGATGGAACAGAAATGATTGGTGCATTCTTAAGCCAGGAGATTGAGCGAAACGGACTTATGTCTGTGAATAAGCACGAGACAATTTACGTTGTATCGCCTGAGATTAACAACGGACAGATGCTTTTCAGGGATAACAATAAGGGGGCTATAGATGGCAAGCATGTTGTGCTTCTTCTGGCAACTACCACAACAGGTGAGACAATCAGAAGAGCGATGGAGTGTATCAACTATTATGGCGGTATGGTCACATGTATTGCGTCCATATTCTCAACCATAGATGAGGTCAATGGAGTAAAGATTGATAAGCTGTTCGATGACGATGATGTGGTAAATTACCAGACATATCCTGTTACGGAGTGTCCATTCTGCAAGAAGGGGCTGCCGATTGAGGCTATGGTCAATGGCTTTGGATATTCTAAGCTGTAATTAGTACGTTTATTGCAGTAATTGCCTTGTAATTGTTTCGATATCATACTGTGTTTCGTCATAATGACAACAACACGTTAAATTATTTGGCGGATTGACTATAGCCAATTGACGATATGTTTTGTATTATAAAGATACAAAGAAACAAGGTAACAGACAGTCAAGGAACTGAACAGTTACATATATGTACATAATACTTAGGAGGTATTTTTAAAATGGCAAGTTTATCATTAAAGAACATTTGCAAAGTTTATCCAAACGGATTTGAGGCAGTTAAGGATTTCAACCTTGAAGTAGAAGATAAAGAGTTCATCATCTTCGTAGGACCTTCAGGATGTGGAAAATCAACAACACTTCGTATGATCGCAGGTCTTGAGGAGATTTCTTCAGGAGAGCTTATCATCGACGGAAAGGTTATGAATGACGTAGAGCCAAAGGATCGTGATATCGCAATGGTATTCCAGAACTACGCTCTTTACCCACATATGACAGTATTTGACAACATGGCATTTGGACTTAAGCTTAGAAAAGTTCCAAAGGATGAGATTAAGGCAAAAGTTGAGGAGGCAGCAAGAATCCTTGACCTTGAGAAATTATTAGACCGTAAGCCAAAGGCTCTTTCAGGTGGACAGAGACAGCGAGTTGCCATGGGTCGTGCAATCGTTCGTAATCCTAAGGTATTCCTTATGGATGAGCCTTTATCAAACCTTGATGCAAAGCTTCGTGTACAGATGAGATCTGAGATTTCTTCATTACATAACAGATTAGGTGCAACAATCATCTACGTTACACATGATCAGACAGAGGCTATGACACTTGGAACAAGAATCGTTGTTCTTAAAGATGGTGTTATCATGCAGGTAGACAGCCCACAGAAGCTTTACAATCAGCCAAACAACCTGTTCGTTGCAGGATTCATCGGATCACCACAGATGAACTTTGTAGATGCTCAGTGTGTTGTTGAGGGAGCAAAGGCATTCCTTAAATTCGATAAATACCAGGTTGAGCTTCCAGAGGCAAAGGCTAAGAAGCTTATCGATGGCGGTTATGCTGGAAAGAACGTAGTATTCGGTATCAGACCTGAGGATATCTACGATTCAGCAGAGCATCTTGATAAATTTGCTACATGCAAGATTGATTCAGATGTTACAGGATATGAGTTACTTGGTGCAGAGGTATTATTATACTTCACAGTTGCAGGCGCAAATATGTCAGCAAGAGTTGATTCAGATACACCGGCTCGTTATGGTGATCACATTGAGCTTGCATTTGATCCAAACAAGATTCATGTATTTGATAAAGAAACTGAATTGACAATTACCAACTAGTTCGTTAAAATTAAATAGTTGTAAATTGACAGACCGGGTGTATAATTTACACCCGGTTTTCTTTCGCAAATGTTAGGTTCTGACGCGAATGTATGGTTCTGAATAGTTAAGTTATGGTGTTAAACTACAGCAGGTGTACAGAGCTTACCTCATGGAGGCTTTTTACTTGCCTGCGTCAGAATAGTAATGAGAGGATAAGAATATGATTACGAATCAGAAACTGAAAAAATCACTTGAGGAAATAAAAAATATTACTTCGTTTGATGCGATTTTATACTCAGCCAAGGGAAAGCATCTGACAGGTACGGTGGATGAGCCGGAACATAGCGACATTTTTGTGAAGGAGTTTATAGTATCCGAAGAGGATGTTAAGGAAAAAAACGGTGCAATCGCATTTGCGGTTGAAATTGATTCAGAGCTTGAGTATGTGCTCGTAATGCTCTGCCCGTATACGAGTGAGAATCTTGTAATAGGCAGGATGGCAGTTTGTCAGCTTCGTACACTTGTACTCGGTGAGTCAGAGCGATATGACAGAAATAATTTTATTCAGAATATTCTTCTTGGAAATATGCTTGGTTCTGATATAATAAACCGTGCCAAGAAATTACATATAGAAAACAGAAAACGAGTAGTATATGTTATAGATACAGGAAAGAACAGCAATGAGATAGCTGTTGAGCTTGTAAAGAATCTGGCAGATATCAGAAGCGGTGATTTTGTGGTGGCAATGGATGAGCATAATGCAGTGCTGGTAAAGGATGTGGAGGACATAGATCCAGGTAAGCTTCAGGAAAAACTTGCATCAATTGCCGGAAGTCTGGTTGATAATCTGCTTGCAGAGGCTATGATTAAGGTACGGGTGGGCTATGGCAATCCGACGGATGTTCTTCCAAAGATTGCAGAGTCTTATCAGGAAGCCAGGATGGCTCTTGAGGTCGGCAGGCTGTTTTACGTGGAAAAGGAAATTATGGCATATGACAGGCTGGGCATAGGAAGACTTATTTATCAGCTTCCAATGAGTCTGTGTGAGATGTTTATCCGTGAGGTTTTTGGTGATGAGGTGCCACAGATACTTGATGACGAGGAGGCAATGTCTACAATCTCCAAGTTCTTCGAGAACAATCTGAACATTTCAGAGACTGCAAGACAGCTTTATGTGCATAGAAATACGCTTGTTTATAGACTTGAGCGTATTGAGAAGTCGATAGGTCTTGATATCAGAACCTTTGATGATGCTATGATATTTAAAATAGCTACGATGGTGTTAGCGCATATCAAGGATAGCAGGCAGGGCAGATAATATAATTATTACGCAATTTAAAGAAGTAGGAGACAAGTATGGCCAAGAAGCAAACATACGATGAGAAGAGCATAGCAATTTTAGAAGGACTTGAGGCAGTCAGAAAAAGACCGGGTATGTATATAGGAAGTGTCACAACCAAGGGACTAAACCATCTGATATATGAGATTGTGGACAACTCCGTAGATGAGCATCTGGCAGGTGCCTGTGATACCATAAGGGTAACTCTTGAGAAAAACGGTTCGTGTACGGTGGAGGATAACGGACGTGGAATACCAGTAGGTATGCATGCTAAGGGTGTATCTGCGGCGCGTGTTGTATTCTCGACACTGCACGCAGGAGGTAAATTCGACAATTCTGTATATAAGACCAGTGGAGGTCTGCACGGAGTTGGTTCATCGGTTGTAAATGCATTATCCACATATATGGATGTGGAAATAAGCAGAGATGGCTTTATCCACCATGACAGATATGAAAAGGGTGTTCCTGTTGTGGAGCTTGAAAATGGCCTGCTCCCTACTTTAGGCAAAACCAAAAAAACAGGAACAAGGATTAATTTTCTGCCTGACCCGGAGATTTTTGAGAAGACAAGATTCAAGGAAGAGGATGTAAAGAACAGACTGAAGGAGACTGCATATCTCAATCCGAAGCTTACAATCATATACGAGGACAAACGAGGCGATGAGACAGAGCATATTGAGTATCATGAGCCTGAGGGTATTATCGGTTTTGTAAAGGATTTAAATAAAAATATAGAAAAGCTGCATGATGTCATTTACTTTACAGGAGAGAGTGAGAATATAAAGGTTGAGGTGGCTTTCCAGTATACAAGCGAGTTCCATGAAAATATACTTGGTTTTTGTAACAATATATACAATTCTGAGGGTGGAGCGCATATCACAGGTTTTAAGACAGCCTTTACAGGTATTATAAATTCATATGCCAGAGAGCTTGGTATATTAAAGGACAAGGATGCGAATTTCAACGGAGCAGATGTCAGAAACGGCATGACTGCTGTAGTGTCAGTAAAGCATCCTGACCCTAGATTTGAGGGTCAGACAAAGACAAAACTTGACAATCAGGATGCAAACCGTGCTACTGCCAAGGTGACGAATGACGAGGTACCGCTTTATTTTGACAAGAATCTTGAGGTCTTAAAGACGGTAATATCATGTGCTGAGAAGGCCGCAAAGATTAGAAAAGCTGAGGAGAAGGCAAAGACCAATCTGCTCACAAAGCAGAAGTTTTCCTTTGATTCAAACGGAAAGCTTGCAAACTGTGAGAGCAGGGATGCTTCTAAGTGCGAGATTTTCATAGTCGAGGGAGATTCGGCCGGAGGCTCGGCAAAGATGGCAAGAAACCGTATGTTTCAGGCAATCATGCCGATTCGAGGCAAGATTTTGAATGTTGAAAAGGCAAGTATTGATAAGGTACTGGCAAACGCTGAAATAAAGACAATGATAAATGCGTTTGGCTGCGGATTTTCGGAAGGATATGGAAATGATTTTGATATAACAAAGCTTCGCTATGACAAAATCATCATTATGGCCGATGCCGATGTGGACGGAGCTCATATCTCCACACTGCTTTTGACTCTGTTCTTCAGGTTTATGCCTGAGCTTATTTTAGAGGGACATGTATATGTTGCCATGCCTCCGCTTTACAAGGCTATTCCGTCAAAGGGCGAGGAAAAATATTTGTATGATGATGCGGAGCTTGACAAGTACAGAAAGACACATACAGGCAAGTTTACGTTGCAAAGATATAAGGGTCTTGGAGAGATGGATGCGGATCAGCTCTGGGATACCACACTAAATCCCGCAACAAGGATGCTAAAGCGTATTGAAATAGAGGATGGGCGTCTGGCAAATGATGTGACATCACTGCTTATGGGTAGTGATGTGCCACCGAGAAAAGAGTTCATATACGAGCATGCGCATGACGCGGAGCTGGATGTGTAAGCATGACGCTTCTGCTTTTGGTTCTCAGTGGTTCTGAATAGTTAAGCAGTATTTATAATCGGAGAAAGACATGGATAGAAATATAGATAACAATGTAGACAACAATATAATTCAGACCGAATATTCGGAGCTGATGCAGAAATCATATATTGACTATGCGATGAGTGTCATTATAGCAAGAGCCCTGCCGGATGTGCGCGATGGGCTTAAGCCTGTACAAAGGCGTACACTTTATGATATGCATGAGCTGGGCATCAGGTACGACAAGCCATATAGAAAGAGTGCGCGTATAGTCGGTGATACAATGGGTAAATATCATCCACACGGTGATTCATCAATCTATGACGCGATGGTTGTTTTGGCACAGGACTTCAAAAAGGGCATGCCGCTTATCGATGGACACGGTAATTTTGGCTCAATCGAGGGAGACGGAGCCGCTGCCATGCGTTATACTGAGGCAAGACTTCAAAAAATCACACAGGAAGCATATCTTGCTGATCTTGACAAAAATGTGGTTGATTTCATTCCAAACTACGACGAGACAGAAAAAGAGCCAGAGGTGCTTCCGGTCAAGGTGCCGAACCTTTTGATAAATGGAGCTGAGGGTATAGCAGTCGGCATGGCTACAAGCATTCCGCCACACAATTTTGGCGAGGTTGTGGACGGTGTGATTGCTTATATGAAAAATCCTGATATCACCACAGCCGAGATGATGCAGTATATAAAGGGGCCGGATTTTCCGACAGGAGGCATTGTTGCAAATCAGGATGATCTTGCAGCAATATATGAGACCGGACAGGGAAAGATAAAAATCCGTGGAAGAATCGAAATAGAGAAGGGTAAGGCAGGAAAGGACAAGCTTGTCATTACAGAAATCCCATACACAATGATTGGTGCCAATATAGGAAAATTCTTAAATGATGTCTATTCACTTGTCGAGTCAAAGGCGACAACGGATATTGTGGATATAACCAACCAGTCATCGAAAGAGGGAATAAGAATTGTCTTAGAGCTTAAAAAAGGTGCTGATGTTGAGGCACTTAAGAACCTTTTGTATAAAAAGACAAAGCTGGAGGATACATTCGGTGTAAATATGCTGGCCGTCGCAAATGGAAGACCTGAGACGCTTGGTCTTGTACCAATAATAAGGCACCATGTCAATTTTCAGTATGAGATTGCAAAAAGAAAGTATGAGACACTTCTTGCAAAGGAGCAGGAGAAGGAAGAAATACAGCAGGGACTCATAAAGGCCTGTAACGTGATAGATCTGATTATTGAAATATTAAGAGGAAGCCGTGACCAGAAAATGGCAAAGGCATGTCTCATAAACGGAGAGACAGAGGGGATTAAATTCAAGTCAAAGGCTTCAGAAGCCATGGCAGCCCAGCTTTGCTTTACTGAGCGTCAGGCAGCTGCTATCCTTGAAATGCGTCTGTATAAGCTGATTGGACTCGAAATTGAGGCTCTGATTAAGGAGCACGAGGAGACCAGGGCAAAGATTGCAGAGTACAGCGATATTTTAGAGCATCGCTCATCCATGGCAAAGGTTATTATGAAGGAGCTTAAAGCGTTCCGCAAGGAGTATGCAAGGGACAGACGCACGGAGCTTGACAATCTTGAGGAAGCTGTTGTGGTCAAAAAAGAGCTTGAGGTATCGGATGTAGTGCTGCTTATGGACCGCTTCGGCTATGTGAAGACAGTAGATACTTCAACCTATGAGAGAAACAAAGAGACTGCGGACGCAGAGAACAAGCTGATATTGAAGCTTAAAAATATAGATAAGCTGTGCATTTTTACAAACAAGGCAAACATGCATCTTGTCAAGGTATTAGACCTGCCTTACGGCAAATTCCGTGACAAGGGCACACCTATTGACAATGTAAGCAACTATGACAGCAGTAAGGAGGATATAGTATTTATAGCACCTCTTATGGATGTTGAAAAGCACAAGCTTATATTTGGAACGAAGTCAGCCATGATAAAGCTCGTGGATGGTGCTGAGTTTGTGGTGACACGAAAGACCTCGCAGGCCACAAAGCTCATGGATGATGATGAGCTGTTATTTGTTGACATGCTTTCAGAGAATGCTACAATGGTAATGCGTTCAAAGAAGGAGATGTTCCTTCGAATCGACTGTGGCACTATTCCTGAAAAGAAAAAGGCAGCAGTAGGTGTCAGGGGAATGAGGCTTGACAGAGAGGATGAGCTTACTGACATTTATCTGCTTTATGACCAGGAGGAAAAAGAGGTCGAGGTAAAGGGTAAGCAGGTGGCACTTCACAGGCTGCACATTGCAAACCGTGACACTAAGGGCGTAAAGAAATAATATATCGCATGACAATATAACGTAAAGCATAAACTGTGTATGGTTTTGAGTATGTATGGACTGGAACAGTTAAAATATCTGACATGAAAGGAAGCGATGAGCTTGTTGGACAAATTAAGAGAGCTTGGCATTTCAGAAAATCTGATTAAGGAAATTGAAAAGTTTCGCTCGCAGTATCCGGTGGACAAGGAGTATGAGTCAAGAATTCCCGTGCCTACACAGTTTTATTACGGAAGCGATGTGTGGGAGCAGGCTATAACCGCCGTTTTATGTGGAGAAAATCTGCTTTTAGTAGGAGAAAAGGCCACAGGAAAGAATCTTTTCGCAGAGAATCTGGCAGGTGTATTTAACAGACCACGTTGGGATGTGTCATTTCACGTAAATATGGATGCAGCATCACTTATCGGAACGGATACGTTTAGTGCCGGAGAGGTAACCTTCAGGCCGGGACCTGTGTATACAGCCGCAAAAACCGGCGGCTTTGCGGTGCTTGACGAGATAAATATGGCAAAAAGTGAGGCTATGGCAGTGCTTCATGCCACACTGGATTTCAGACGTACAATAGATGTGCCGGGCTATGACAGACTGTCGCTTCATCCGGCAACAAGATTTATTGCCACGATGAATTACGGCTACGCCGGTACAAAGGAGCTGAACGAAGCTCTTGTATCGCGTTTTGCGGTAATCCGGATGCCTATGATTTCAAAGGAGAGCCTTGTAAAGCTTATAAAGAAGCATTATCCTGCAATACGAGAGGCAGGTGCGAATGAGCTTGCGGAAGTATTTCTTGAGCTGCATGCAAAGTGCAAAAATGGCGAAATATCATCAAAGGCGCTTGATCTGCGTGGCCTCATCGGTTCAATTGGTATGATGGAAAAGGGCTTAAATGTATATACAGCCCTGGATATGGGGATAACAAACAAGAGCTTTGATGAATATGAGCAGACTCTTATCCGTGATACAATCCGTGCAAGAATATCAAGGAAAATGAGCGGAGAGCAGCTGTTTTGTTGATATGAGCTTGTGACATATGAAGGAATGGAACATATGGAAGAACAGGATATAAAGGAAGCAAAAAGAGCAAGAAACTTCATATGGATGGCGGCCTGTGACTATGACATAGAGCCGCTTTTTCTGGCATTTGCACCTGATGGATCCGCTGATATTTATCTGAATCTGATTATTGGGCTTGAATACAAGTGGTATGAGCATGACAAGATAGATGCCTTATTCAATCAGCTGACAGGAAAAAACGCCATGCTTTATGAGGGGCTTTTATGGATAGGTTTGGAAAATGCCCTGTATGAAAAGGAGAGACAAACGAGGCCTGCACTGTATGATTTAAGGCTTGAGTACGCGAAAAAGAGCCTTGCAGGAGTCAATAAAAACAGGGAGTATTCGAGGATTGATATAATCAGAAATGCACATTGCAGAAGGATACTTGGAAAGCCATCAGGTCTTTGCAAAGAGGATGAAGAGATACTGCATGCTTTTTGTTTTACACCTGATATGACAACGGATGAGATTATAGAAAAAACGAGAGAAAATCTGTGGAAGTATTTCTCGTATAAGCCGATAAAGGTGGTAAAGCCACAGGGCATATATTTTTTACAGAAGGTAGCAGGAGCATTTCACTCAATAGGAAAAGTCAGCACACAGTATGTCAGAGCGAATAGCTTTTATGATAAAAATATGGCCTCGGACACAGCAGCTTTGTCTATGGAGCATTCAAAGAGATATCTACTGCAGTTTGCACTGCAGAAAGATCCAATAGAAGCGAAGCGGTATGTGACAGCCTGTTTTGGAAAAAGCATGTATTCTGACAGGCAGCAGGCCGAGCTGGAGAAAAAGCTCTGTGTAGGAAATCACAAAAACTGTCACTTGCTTTTTACCAGAGGTATTTCATCGGAGAAAAAGCAGTCTGTATCTGATGAGATTGACAACAAAAGAGAGCGTAGGGACATTCTTGCATTTACAAAAGAGACAGCCATGCAATACGACAAGAATAAAGAGCATTTTGAAAAAAACATGGCAGTGTATCAAAACAGTATAAGGAGACTTACAGAAAGCCTTAGAATGCACCTGGAGACAGCAGATGAGACATTTATGGATGCTTCAACACACGGCCGTATAAAGCCTGCGAGAGTATGGAAAGCCCTGTATCTGGACAATCCGCGTGTTTTTGAGCGAAAAGATGAGGTGGAGACGCCGGGCTTTTCTGTCGACATACTGATGGATGCGTCTTCTTCCAGAAAGCAGATGCAGCAGAAGATAGCAGCACAGGCATATGTACTGTCAAAGAGCCTGACAAATTGTGGCATACCGGTGCAGATTTACTCATACTGCAGCATAAGAGGCTATACGGTGATGCATATTTTTAAGGAATATGATGATTATGGTGTGGAGGATGAGCTGTTTCATTATGTTGCGGCAGGAAATAACAGGGATGGCCTTGCTCTGCGCGCGGCATCACATCTGATGGAGCTAAGTCCAAAGCCAAAGAAGTTACTTTTCATGTTTTCGGATGCAAGTCCACAGGATGATCAGATAGCAGGGGAGGGAGCCTTTTATAAGGACAGGGAGTACACTGATACTCTTGCAGTTAAGGACACCGTAAATGAGGTGCAGAGGCTTAAAAACCATGGAATAGACGTAATTGGCATCTTCATGGGAAGTGCGCATGACAGTGAGCTTGCAACAAAGATATTCGGCAGAAGTCTCGTGAAGATAAAGAGTATAGGCGAGTTTGCCGATGCTGTCGGACGCGTGTTAAATGAGATACTGACCTAGCATTTTAATTAAAAGTACAATAAATTTAGAGCAATGGAGATAACAAATGAAAGCAATATTATTTGATTTGGACGGAACGCTGATCGACTCATCCGAGGGCATCACAAAGTCGGCACAATATGCACTTTCACACTTTGGCATAGATGAGCCGGACAGAAACAGTCTGTTTTTCTTTATAGGACCGCCGCTCATAAACACATTTATGGAGCATTACGGATTTACTAAGGAGAGAGCACTTGAAGCGGTCGAAAAGTACAGAGAGCGCTATAACAAAATAGGTATATTTGAATGTTCGCTTTTTCCGGGAGTAAAGGAATGCATAGAGGCGCTTAAAGCAGCCGGCTATAGGATAGGACTTGCATCATCGAAGCCGGAAAAATCGTGTGAGCGTATTTTGGAGCATTTTGGAATACTTGATATGTTTGATGAGGTGGTCGGAGCTACGTTTGACGGCAGGATAGATACAAAGGAAGAAGTACTTAACGAGGTGATGCGCCGGTGGTCAGACATTCCAAGGGATGAGATGTGTTTAATCGGAGATACTATGTTTGATATCGAGGGAGCAAATCGTGTCGATGTGCCAAGCATAGCGGTAAGCTTTGGATTTGGAGATGTTAACGAGATGGTGAGTGCAGGAGCAAAAGCTGTGATAGATGATATAAGGCAGCTTCCGGATGTACTTTCCAAGCTTTTCGATTAGCTTTTATGAAAATGCAATGCATTGAGACCAGAGGTTATAAACAGTAGATAGGAATGGGATTTCATGAATAAGAATTTAAAATTAAGAGCAATAGTGTGGGAGATAATTGTCCCGATTGTGCTTTACTACATTGTTTTTCTGAGCGCAATGTACTTTATTTTTGCGTTTATCGGACACACAGCTTCGACATACATGATAGCGCAGATAATATCTGCGGCGGTTACAATACCATTTATGTATTTTGCAAGCTATAAGCCGACACAGCAGATGTTTGTCAAAAAACCAAAGATAGACAGGGCACTTTTTATAAATGTGCTCTGGGTGATTGTGATTACACTGTTCATTTCATTTGCGCTCAATAATATCATCACCATGTCACCGCTTATCGGGCTCTCAGAAGGATATGCCAGGGCGAATGAGAGCTTTTATGCAAGCACTCTTGTAATTGAGCTGATTGGCTCGGCAATTCTTTCTCCGATTATGGAGGAGCTCGTTTTCAGAGGCATTGTATTTGGAAATATGCGCAAAATAATGAATGTGCCACAGGCGGTATTTTTGTCGGCGCTTTTGTTTGGACTCATTCATTTTAATATAGTGCAGTTTGTTTATGCTTTTTTACTTGGCCTTGTGCTTGCAGCTTTTATGTATAAGTCAGGGCATGTGTATGCGGCTATGATTGGTCATATTACCGCAAATGCGTTTGCTGTTATAAGGACAGAGACCGGTATTTTGAAGTGGACTGTTGATGGCAGTGTAATGGCATGGGTGGTATCTGTCATGTGCCTTGGTATTGGTGCTGTGATATTTTATTATTATGCGAAGCACACAGAAGGAACTGTTTAGCAGGACCAAAACGGAGTGCAGACAAAGTACAAGTATCGTGCAGCTTTACGAATATGGGAAGTGCAATTTAGAATAGTTATTGGTTGTTATGGTAATCAGCTATACAATAAAAAGTATAGCTGATTTTTTTATAATATAAGACATGAAAAGCTACTGAAACACATACACAATTCATACACAATTTGCTGAAACAGTGTTTTGTGCCTTACTTTATTGAAAAAAGTTTTGGAATTTTAAAAAGTAAATTGTGCGTATACCCTTATGAAAAAGATAAAAATACGACTATAGTCAGAAAAATAACTTTATAATATTAAGTTATCAAATAATCAGACAATAGTAAGAAAAAAACTATTTACATGGAGCTTTCATAGTTGTAAAATCATAAACAGGAAATGATTCACTTCTTAATAAGTTATCCGTTAACAAATTTACACTAGGAAAGGAAGAACCTATGAGTAAACAATGGAATGAAAGCACAGCCACAGCCAAGGGATTATATGATCCTCGCTACGAGCATGATAACTGTGGAATTGGTGCAGTAGTAAATATCAAAGGTATCAAAACACATGAGACAGTCGAGAATGCTTTAAAGATTGTTGAGAACTTAAAGCACAGAGCCGGAAAAGACGCTGATGGTAAGACCGGAGACGGCGTTGGAATCCTGCTTCAGATTTCTCATAAGTTTTTTAAGAAGGTTACAAAGCCACTTGGAATAGAGCTTGGAGACGAGAGAGATTACGGTGTGGGAATGTTTTTCTTCCCTAATGATGAGTTCAAGACTATTCAGGCAAAGAAGATGCTTGAGGTTATCGTGGAGAAGGAAGGCCTTGAATTTCTCGGATGGAGAGAAGTGCCTACAGAGCCTGATAAGCTTTCTAAAAAAGCCAGAGACTGTATGCCATGCATCATGCAGTGCTTTGTAAAAAGACCTGAGGATGTTGAGAGAGGACTTGAGTTTGACAGAAAGCTGTATGTTGCAAGACGTGTTTTCGAGCAGTCAAACGACAATACTTATGTGGTTTCCTTCTCGAGCAGAACAATCGTATATAAGGGAATGTTCCTTGTAGAGCAGCTCAGACAGTTCTTCATGGATTTACAGGATCCTGATTATGAGTCAGCAATCGCCACAGTACATTCAAGATTCTCTACAAATACAAACCCAAGCTGGGAGAGATCTCATCCAAACAGATTTATCGTACACAATGGTGAGATTAATACTATTCTTGGAAACTCTGACAAGATGTCAGCACGTGAGGAGAACATGGAGTCTCCTAAGCTTAAAAAAGAGTTCCAGAAGGTTCTGCCGGTTATCAATGCGGCAGGATCTGACTCAGCAATGCTTGATAATGCGCTTGAATTCCTGGTAATGAGTGGTATGGAGCTTCCACTTGCCGTTATGATAATGATTCCTGAGCCATGGGCAAACAATTCAATCATGACCCAGAAGAAGAAGGATTTCTACCAGTATTACGCTACAATGATGGAGCCATGGGATGGTCCGGCTTCAATCGTATTCTCAGATGGTGATTTAGTCGGAGCAGTGCTTGACAGAAACGGACTTCGTCCATCACGTTACTATGTGACAGATGATGATTATCTTATCCTTTCATCTGAGGTTGGAGTACTTGAGATTGACCCTACAAAGATTGTGAAAAAGGATCGTCTCCGTCCGGGAAAGATGCTCCTTGTGGATACTGTTGCAGGAAAAATAATAGATGATGATGAACTCAAGGAGAGATATGCAGACAAGCAGCCTTATGGTGAGTGGATTGACAGATACATGGTAAATCTCAAGGATTTAAAGATTCCTAACCAGAGAGTACCTGAGTATACAAAGGAAGAGCGCCAGAGAATGCAGAGAGCCTTCGGTTACACATATGAGTCACTCAAGGATTCAATCCTTCCGATGGCTAAAAATGGTGTTGAGGGCACAGCAGCCATGGGTACTGATACACCGCTTGCAGCTTTATCCGGTAACAGGGAGCCGTTATTTAACTACTTTAAGCAGCGCTTCGCACAGGTAACAAACCCGCCTATCGATTCAATCCGTGAGGAGGTTGTCACATCAACCACACTCTATATCGGTGAGGCCGGAAATGTGCTTGAGGAGAAGCCGGAAAACTGCCGTGTACTTAAGATTAACAACCCAATCCTTACAAACACCGACCTTATGAAGATTAAGAATTTAAAGACCGATGGCTTTAAGGTAGAGGTTTTACCTATTATATATTATAAGAACACAAGTCTTGAGAAAGCAGTAGACAGACTTTATATAGAGGCTGACCGTGCATACAGGGACGGAGCCAACATTATTATCCTCTCAGACAGGGGTGTTGATGAGAACCACGTTGCAATTCCTTCACTGCTTGCAGTTGCTGCATTGCAGCAGTATCTTGTAAAGACAAAAAAGAGAACATCGCTTTCGCTCATTCTTGAGTCAGGAGAGCCAAGAGAGGTTCATCATTTTGCTACACTGCTTGGCTTTGGTGCAAGTGCAATCAACCCTTATCTGGCACAGGATACAGTTAAGCAGCTTGTTGACGAGCATATGCTTGACAAGGATTATTATGCAGCAATCGATGATTACAACCATGCAATCATCACAGGTATCGTAAAAATTGCAGCAAAGATGGGTATTTCAACCATCCAGTCATATCAGGGCTCAAAGATTTTTGAGGCAATCGGTATTGACAAGAGTGTTATTGATAAGTATTTCACAAATACAGTAAGCCGTATCGGTGGAATTACATTACAGGATATCGAGAACGATGTGGATGAGCTTCATTCTGCGGCCTACGATCCGCTCGGACTTGAGACAGATGTTACACTTGACAGCAAGGGCAGACACAAGATGAGAAGCGGAGCTGATGACCATCTGTACAATCCGGCTACAATCCATCTTCTCCAGCAGTCGACACAGCGCGGTGACTACAATCTGTTCAAGCAGTACACAGCACTTGTGGACGAGGAAGAGAAAAATACAAACATCCGTGGACTCATGGATTTCAACTATCCTAAGAAGGGTGTCAAGCTCGAGGAAGTTGAGAGCGTTGACTCAATTGTGACACGTTTCAAGACAGGTGCTATGTCATACGGATCTATTTCCAAGGAAGCACATGAGACGCTTGCAATTGCCATGAACCATCTGCACGGAAAATCAAATACCGGCGAGGGTGGAGAGGATAAGGATCGTCTCACAATCGGCAAAGACGGAAAGAACCGCTGTTCAGCAATCAAGCAGGTTGCTTCAGGACGTTTTGGTGTCACAAGCAGATACTTGACAAGCGCACAGGAGATTCAGATTAAGATGGCACAGGGTGCTAAGCCGGGTGAGGGCGGACACTTACCTGGAAAGAAGGTTTATCCTTGGATTGCAAAGACAAGACTTTCAACACCGGGTGTTGCACTCATCTCTCCACCACCACACCACGATATTTATTCTATCGAGGATTTGGAGCAGCTTATATTCGACTTAAAGAATGCAAACAGAGATGCAAGAATCTCAGTTAAGCTCGTTTCTGAGGCCGGTGTAGGAACTGTTGCGGCAGGCGTTGCAAAGGCCGGAGCACAGGTAGTGCTTATCTCAGGCTACGACGGAGGAACAGGAGCCGCACCTAGCAGCTCAATCCACAATGCGGGACTTCCATGGGAGCTTGGACTTGCAGAGACACACCAGACTCTTCTTATGAATGGTCTTAGAAATAAAGTAAGAATTGAGACAGACGGTAAGCTGATGAGTGGCCGTGATGTGGCAATAGCAGCGTGTCTTGGAGCCGAGGAATTCGGTTTTGCGACAGCTCCGCTTGTAACAATGGGCTGCGTAATGATGAGAGTATGTAACTTGGATACATGTCCGGCAGGAATTGCTACACAAAACCCTGAGCTTCGTAAGCGCTTTGCAGGAAAGCCGGAGTACGTTGAGAACTTCATGCGTTTCATCGCTGAAGAGCTTCGTGAGTATATGGCAAAGCTTGGCGTAAAGACAGTGGATGAGCTCGTTGGACGTGGAGATCTCTTAAAGAAGCGTGACAATCTAAGCGAGAAACAGTCAAAGATTGACCTTGACTGCATACTTAATAATCCGTTTGACGGCAAAAAGCAGAGTGTTATCTTCGATCCTAAGCAGGTATATGACTTTGAGCTTTCAAAGACAAAGGATATGACTGAGATCATGACACAGCTTAAGAGCGCACTTGAGAGCGGACAAAAGCGCGCGATTGAGATTGAGGTAACAAATACAAACAGATCTCTCGGAACAATATTTGGTTCTGAGATTACAAAGAAATATGACGATACGCTGGATGAAGACACATTTGTTATCAAGTGTAATGGTGCAGGCGGACAGAGCTTTGGAGCATTTATCCCTAAGGGACTTACACTTGAGCTTGTCGGAGATTCAAATGATTACTTCGGAAAGGGTCTTTCAGGTGGAAAGCTCATCGTATATCCACCTGCAGGAGTCAAGTTTGAGAAGGATGATAATATCATCATCGGAAACGTAGCACTTTACGGAGCTACCAGCGGTAAAGCCTTCATAAACGGTGTTGCCGGTGAGCGTTTCTGCGTAAGAAATTCCGGTGCAACAGCAGTAGTTGAGGGTGTCGGTGATCATGGCTGTGAGTACATGACAGGTGGCCGCGTAGTTATCCTTGGAAAGACCGGAAAAAACTTTGCAGCAGGTATGAGCGGTGGAATAGCATATGTGCTTGATGAGGACAATGACCTTTACATGAGAACCAACAAACAGATGGTATTTACTGAGGAGGTCTCAAACAAGTATGATGTATTAGAGCTTAAGGAAATGATAAAAGAGCATGTAACACTTACAAACTCAGAAAAGGGTAAGGAAATCCTTGATCATTTCAGTGAGTATCTTCCTAAGTTCAAGAAGGTTATTCCTTACGATTACAACCGTATGCAGATGGCTATTGTACAGATGGAAGAAAAGGGTCTTAACGCAGAGCAGGCACAGATTGAGGCATTTTATGCCAGCACAAGAGGCTAAGGAGGACGCAGATAATGGGAAAACCAACAGGATTTATGGAATATGACAGATGCGAAGCAGCGTCTGTAGAGCCAAAGGAGCGTATTAAGAACTTTAACGAGTTCCATGTGTTCCTTTCAAAAGAAAATCAACAGAAACAGGCTGCCCGTTGCATGGACTGCGGAGTTCCTTTCTGCCAGTCGGGAATGACAATAGCAGGTATGACATCAGGCTGTCCTCTGCACAACCTGGTTCCGGAGTGGAACGACCTTGTATATACCGGCAACTGGGAGCAGGCATATAATCGTCTGCACAAGACCAATAATTTCCCTGAGTTTACATCAAGAGTCTGCCCGGCACTGTGCGAGAAGGCATGTACATGTGGACACTGGGGTAGTCCGGTATCAGTCAGGGACAATGAGCATGGTGTAATAGAGACTGCATATGCAAACGGATATGCAGCTGCTAAGCCACCAAAGGTCAGAACCGGCAAGAAGGTGGCAATCATTGGTTCGGGCCCTTCAGGACTTGCGGCAGCAGACCAGCTTAACCAGAGAGGCCATGAGGTTACAGTATATGAGAGAGAGGACCGCGTCGGTGGACTGCTCATGTATGGTATTCCAAATATGAAGCTCGATAAGAGCATTATTGACAGAAAAGTTAATATAATGAAGGAAGAGGGCATTCATTTTGTCACAGGCTGTGATGTCGGAAAGGATATAAAGCCGGCAGAGCTTTACAAGAAATATGACAGGGTAATCCTTTGCTGTGGTGCCAAAAATCCAAGAGACATAAAGGCAGACGGAAGAGATGCAAAGGGTATTTACTTTGCTGTTGATTACCTTACCCAGAATACAAAGAGCCTTTTAAATTCTAACCTGACAGATGGCAGGTTTGTATCTGCAAAGGGCAAAAATGTAGTCATTATCGGTGGCGGTGACACAGGAAACGACTGTGTCGGAACTGCAATCCGTCAGGGCGCCAAATCGGTCACACAGCTTGAGATGATGCCTTGTCCGCCTACAGAGCGTGCCGCAAACAATCCGTGGCCGGAGTGGCCAAAGGTCTTAAAGACAGACTACGGACAGGAAGAAGCCATTGCAGTATTCGGACATGATCCACGTATCTACAAGACAACCGTAAAAGAGTTCCACAAGGACAAAAACGGCAACCTAAAGGAGCTTACAATTGTAAGTCTTGAGAGTAAAAAGGACGAGAAGACAGGCAGATTCATGATGGTTCCGGTAGAGGGATCAGAGAAAAAGCTTCCGGCAGAGCTTGTGCTTATAGCAGCAGGCTTCCTTGGAACAGAAAGCTATGTGGCAAAGGCATTTGGTGTAGAGCTCAATGCCAGAACAAACGTAAGTACACAGGAGGGACATTACGCTACAAACGTAAAAAACGTATACGTGGCAGGTGATAACCACCGTGGACAGTCCCTTGTAGTATGGGCTATCAGAGAGGGACGTGAGGCTGCCAGAGAGGTTGATGAAAGTCTCATGGGATATTCATATCTCTCAGTACAGTAACAATTCTTCTTAATAAATTTTATTTCATACATTTTATATCAAAAATCCCGGTGCAATGCACCGGGATTTTGATTTAAAGCTCTGCATAATTGCGAAATATGATTATTGAGCAGATAATTCTTTTTTAAGCGTTTCGACTTCCGTAAGAGAGAGTCCTGTATAGAAAGAGATGTCCTCCAATGGGATTTTTTTGGCGGCAATCATACGCTTCGCATTTTCCTTCTGGGTATTTTCCCTGCCAATTTTCTCACCAATTTCTTTGCCAATTTTTTCACCAATTTCTTTTCCGATTTCTTTTCCTTCATCGAGTTTATCAAGATAAGCTAATTGTAAGTTCATATACTGTACCCTCCATTTCTTACTGTGACGGGCATCCTCAACAGCGTCAGAAAGCTCCCTGGTAAATGAATCTAATGGGGCACTGCCGTCAATGAAATCTAAAAGTGTCTTGAGATTAATAGTGATATCGTCAATGATGCCTTTGGTGTTTAGGATAATCTTTTTGGTTCCATCATTTAGTCTGAGTCCATGATCTTCAACGCATATGTTTTCGAAGGAATAATAATGCCTTCCTAGTTTGAAAGGATCAAAAGTACATACAAAGATAATTATATTATTTTTGAGTTCTTTGTAGCTTTGCCCTTTATCAATCAGATCAAGGTCGATTAAATCCTGATAATATCGCATGCGTTTCGGCTGATCCGGTTTAGAGATATTTTGCATTTCAATATTATAGACAGTGTTTTCTCCGTCGTCAACATATACGTCAAGCCGTATGCTCTTGGCTTTTACATCAAGATTGATAACTTCCTGAACTTTTGGATACTCTATATGCTTGATTTTTATGTCAAGCACGGTCTCCAAAAATGGCTTGCAGTATTTAGCCTGACGCATGATAATACCAAACATGAAATCATCGCTGATGGTAAGATCCTCATATTTTTTTATAATACCTGTTTCCATTGAGTTGTTAAAGTTATTTTGAGTCATATATGTCCTCCTGATGCTTCCCATATTATAGTTTTTTAAAGTAGTGTTAAACTGTAATTAAGCATATAAATTGGGGTAAATAAAATACATTATAGAACACAAAAGACACAAATATTTAAAAAGATAAGGATAGTATAACTTATGCTGATGAAATATTCAAGATGAGTATAAAAAAAATTACTGTTTTCTAACGGAGCGGTTACTACAGATAAACTAATTGAAATTTGACTTATAAGATGTTAAGATAGCAGTGTTTGACATGATAATGAAGAGATTAGGAGCGGCAAATGAGCAAAACAGTATTTTTTGACATAGACGGAACAATATGGGACGATGACATGGTGATTCCTGAAAGCACCCTAGAGGCTGTGGCAGCCCTCAAGGCAAACGGACATCGTGCATTTATATGTACAGGACGTGCCAGAGCCAGTGTGAGGTCAGAGAAACTTTTAAATATGGGTTTTGATGGAATAATTGCGGCATGTGGCAACTATATTGAAATGGATGGCAAAGTAATATACGAAAATGACCTGAGCGCAGATATGGTACAAAAGGTCATAAGGGTGCTTTCTGAGTGTAAAATGCCTGTAGTGCTTGAGGGCTCCACAGACTACTGGATAGATGACGAGGGCTTTGAGGATGATCCGTATGTGGATTACCTTTTTGAGTCACTTGGTGAGCATGCACACATTATAAAAGGATACGAGGGCGATATCAGGGTCAATAAGTTTTCAGCAGATATAATCGAGGGAACAGATTATGAACGAATTAAGAGAGAGTTTGTAGATGATTTCGAGATTTTAGAGCATGTGGAAAATGTAGTAGAGTTTGTCCCAAAGGGATTTTCAAAGGCAACCGGTATCAAATGGCTGTGCAATCATCTGGATATCCCGCTTGATGAAACCTATGCGATAGGCGACAGTGTAAATGACCTTGAAATGCTTGAGAGTGTAGGACATGGAATCGCGATGGGCAACTCAATGCCACCGGTTAAAGAAATTGCGGAATATGTCACATCGGATATTTCAGATGATGGAGTGAAAAATGCGTTAAAGCATTACGGATTGATATAGAAAATGTAAAATAAATATTAAAATGAAATATCACTGTTGACATTGAAATGCAATAGTGATATTTTATTTACAGAAAGAAATTAGCACTCGAAAGAAATGAGTGCTAACAGAGATAAAAGGAGGCAATACAATGAAATTAGTTCCATTATCAGACAGAGTAGTATTAAAGCAGTTAGAAGCAGAGGAAACAACAAAATCGGGAATCATCCTTACAAGTTCAGCACAGGAGAAGCCACAGGAGGCTGAGGTTATCGCAGTAGGACCTGGCGGAATGGTTGACGGCAAGGAAGTTAAGATGCAGGTAACAGTCGGACAGAAGGTTATTTATTCTAAATACGCAGGCACAGAGGTTAAGCTTGACGGAGAAGAGTACATCATCGTTAGACAGAATGATATTCTTGCAGTAGTAGAGTAAGATTAATTTACGGATAGAAGCTAAAGATCCGGTACGTTTTACATATCCGGTCATAGCTGCTTACATTTTGGAATTAAATATCAAATATATAAATAAATAGAAAGGTCGTATAAATCATGGCAAAGGAAATTAAATATGGCTCAGAAGCCAGAGCAGCACTTGGAGCTGGAGTAGATAAATTAGCAAATACAGTCAGAGTAACACTTGGACCAAAAGGAAGAAACGTAGTACTTGACAAATCATACGGTGCACCACTCATCACAAACGATGGTGTTACAATCGCAAAAGAGATTGAGCTTGAGGATGCTTTCGAGAACATGGGAGCACAGCTTGTCAAGGAAGTTGCCACAAAGACAAATGATGTAGCAGGAGACGGAACAACAACAGCTACAGTTCTTACACAGGCAATGGTTCAGGAAGGAATGAAGAACCTTGAGGCAGGAGCAAACCCAATCGTGCTTCGTCGTGGTATGAAGAGGGCTACAGACAAGGCTGTTGAGGCCCTTAAGGATATGAGCCAGAAAGTAAAGGGCAAAGAGCAGATTGCTAAAGTTGCAGCTATCTCAGCAGGAGATGAGGAGGTTGGTAATCTCGTAGCAGACGCTATGGAAAAGGTTACAAACGATGGCGTTATCACAATTGAAGAGTCAAAGACAATGCAGACAGAGCTTGACCTTGTAGAAGGTATGCAGTTCGATAGAGGATATCTCTCAGCATATATGTGCACAGATATGGATAAGATGGAAGCAGTGCTTGATGATCCGTATATCCTTATTACTGACAAGAAGATTTCTAACATCCAGGATATTCTTCCGTTACTAGAGAAGATTGTTCAGGCCGGTGCAAGACTTCTTATCATCGCTGAGGATGTTGAGGGCGAGGCTCTTACAACACTTATCGTTAACAAGCTTCGTGGTACATTCAATGTAGTAGCTGTAAAGGCTCCCGGATATGGTGACAGAAGAAAAGCAATGCTTGAGGATATCGCAATCCTTACAGGTGGTCAGGTAATCAGCTCAGATCTTGGACTTGAGCTTAAGGATACAACAATCGATATGCTTGGCCGTGCTAAGTCAGTTAAGGTTCAGAAGGAGAACACAGTCATCGTTGACGGTGCCGGAGACAAGGATGCTATCGCAGGCAGAGTAAGCCAGATCCGTGGTCAGATTGATGAGACAACATCTGAGTTTGATAAAGAAAAATTACAGGAGCGTCTTGCCAAGATGGCAGGCGGTGTAGCAGTTATCCGTGTAGGTGCTGCGACAGAGACAGAGATGAAAGAGGCTAAGCTTCGTATGGAGGATGCCCTTAACGCTACAAGAGCAGCAGTTGAAGAGGGAATCATCGCAGGTGGTGGATCAGCATATATCCATGCATCAAAGAAGGTTGCAGAGTTTGTTGATACACTTGAGGGAGATGAGAAGACAGGTGCAAAGGTTATCCTTAAAGCACTAGAGGCTCCACTTTACTATATCGCTGCAAACGCAGGACTTGAAGGTGCAGTAATCATCAACAAGGTAAAGGAGTCAGCTCCGGGAACAGGCTTCAACGCAGCTACAGAAGAGTATGTAGATATGGTTGATAACGGAATCCTTGATCCTGTAAAGGTTACAAGAAGTGCATTACAGAATGCAACATCAGTAGCTTCAACACTCCTTACAACAGAGTCAGCAGTAGCTACAATCAAAGAGGACACTCCAGCAATGCCAGCCGGTGCCGGCGCCGGAATGGGCATGATGTAATCGTAGACAATGAGGAAAATAAAAAATCAGAGGCAAGCTCGCTTGCCTCTGATTTTTTATTTGACGAATGTCCGGATATGAGCAAGTAGCACGCAAGTGCGAATTGCGAATATACGGAGGCTGGAGAATCCAGCCGTGTCTACGATGTAAGTAAAATAACACCATAAGCTCGCTTGTCTCTGATTTTTTATTTGACGAATGTCCGGATATGAGCAAGCAGCACGCAAGTGCGAATTGCGAATATACGGAGGCTGGTGTAAGCCAGCCGTGTCTACGATGTAGGTGGAATAATGCCGAAGTACACGTAAAGTATTATATTAAATGCATAAAGAGTTAATCCTTATGCATTCTACACCGCTCGCGGTAGAGTTAAGAAATTAACTCTACCGCGTTTTTTAATTGTAAAGAATGGGGTGTAATACAAAGTGGCATTCGCTATAGGCACTATGTTAAAACACACACATTCACCGCACACACATTGTAACAAAAAACACAGTGGGTATGCAATAAAACACGGTGTTTTGTGCCAAAAGTTGATTTACTAACATTTATAAGAAAGTGAGGACGCAAAATGAACACAACATCAACTGCATACTTTAAAAAAGCGACAAATTATTCACCTCAACAGCTAGTGTGTATATTCCAAAGACGGAGTTTGCCGGAGGCAGTATTAAATGGTTTGATGACAGTAAGTTAATCAGAAAAAATAAGTAAAACTGTAAATCAGTTACGATTTTCAGAGAAAGGAGAACAGATTCAACAGCTTCAGCCAGCGTGACAATGATTATGGAGAACTGGAGAGTCTACTTCTCAATTCAACAATATAAATATGGCAAACAGCCTGGGTCGGATGACGCAGGCCTCGTAAACGTTCACATAAACATGCACATTTGCATTTCAAAACGCATAAAATCCAAAAAATACTTCAAAAATGAATAAAAAACATTCCGGAAAGACCGGATGACATGCATGGCACTGCAGCCCTGCACATATCAGTCCAAAAATACGGATATATTTTTAAAGCAGTCCCAAAAAAGTGACATATATGTCATATGCCGGAAAACCAGTCCATAAATGCAGATATATATGGCATATACCAGTCCAAAAGAGTGCCGGCATCTGGTAAGCTCAAATGCAGTGTTTAAGGCATAAAGGGCATATATTAAAACGCTTTTATATACATTCTTATATCTTACCTTTTCTTTTACTGGAATTAATTCTTATCTTTTCCCATATATGGGACTTGCGGGAGCTGCGCTCCGGATTAAATGATGCATGTTATCGTATAACAGGTTATAACATGAATTAGTCCCATAAATGAAAGAAAAACTCAATGGCAAATGACAAGCTATTTGCTTAGACAAGCAAATGACTTATCAATATACCAGTGAGTAAGTGTAGCGAAGCTAAAGTCTAATACGGAATGTAATCGGAATACGGAATATATGTATTTCGATAGTCAAGATGATATCACAGTCATTGAAGAGATATGTTTTGATATTCCTGATTATATTGTTTATCATACATTTCAGTGCTAAATTAGCCAGTAATGTAAAGATTATGTGTGACATAATGTTACTTCTCCTTTCTGTTTATTTGCAATGAGTATGATTTTTTTTTGTTTCGTTTTTTATAGCGCGTTCATCTCATTGCACAATAAATATGGTTTTTGTAAAATCAACACTAAAAGAGTAAGAAATTTTGAGGCGGCAGAAGCGTATTTTTTATAATTTTCTTTTGCCAAAGTGTTTCAAATTTGAAACTATTTTCTGATTTAGAAAGTAAGTGGAGGTAAATGGAGGTAGATAGCATATCTGTTAAGTGGTATTATATAATTGTGAAAAAAGATAAATATTGCACAAATACAACTTTGTGATCACGGTTAAAGAGCAGTATTTTGTTGTGCAACTCTCACAAAAACAATCCAATGGGATGTTTTTACTTGACAAAAACACCCCATTGGATTACTTTATAAGTGAAGGGAGGCTATATATATGGGAAATGAAAAGACTGACTGGATGATATATTCAGACCGGGAAATGAGTGTTATCTCTGCACAGGAAGAAAAAGTATCCTTCAAGGAACTGATAAAATCCCTGGGAATGACACAGAAAGAATTTTCGGAAACATTTGGTATTCCAATGGGAACCTTAAGGCACTGGATATCCGGTGACCGTGAGTGTCCTGTATACACTAAAAGAATGCTTGCATATATGGTAGAATTAAAAAGACTGGAGGCAAAAAGGAATGAAGAATAAGATTTTGCGTACTATTCAGAAGGTATTCTGCGTGGTTATGATGGTTGTTGTGATTATTATTTCAACAGTATTTATTTTAATAGCACCTATAGTTCAAAGGGTTATCAGACAGAATATATTTGTAGCTATTCTAACCGGCGGTGATATTTACAGAAATCATGATAATGATTTTCAAGATACTTTCAATGAAGCATATCAGTATTATGATACGGAGCTTGAGGAACCTTATTTTGATTTTGATAATCAGGAGATGAACCAGTAAGAAAGGAAGGAAACAGCATGAAGAGAAAAATTATAACAGCAATACTTGCGATAACGGTTGTATTTTCGGCAGCTTCGTGTGGAACAGCCGAAAACAAGAGCAGCAATACACAGGAAGCAACAGTATCCGATACGCGAAACAGCACGGAAAGAGTATCTGAAGCTGCAGGGGATACGCAGTCTGAAGAAATGACTGCAACAGTAAATGATGGTGAAAACGTACCGGGTTCCGGTGCGTCAAAATCAGATACATCAGATGCTGCGGCATCTTCGTCTGCTGACAGTAAAGACACTGACAGTACAGTAAAGAAGAACGGTTTAGACAGCAAGAGCAGTACAAAGAATAGTACCTCCACAGCCGCGAACCACAACAGCACACAAAGTACAGGTGCTTCAACTGCAAAAACAGACAGCGGTAAAAAGAGCGCGCAGTCTTCAGGTGCATCAAATGCAGGCACCAAAACAAATAAGGCAGCTGACAGCAGTACTGCCGCATCAAATACCACAGCACAGAGCAAATCTGAGCATACCCATAAATGGGAGCGATACGTGGTAAATACAATAAACCACCCGGAGCAGGGACACTATGAGACAAAGGTGGTAAAGGCTGCATATGATGAGCCACAGTATGACTGGCATGATGTTTGTAATAAGTGTGGTGCTGATTTAGGTGATGGATTGGATGGTGGTGAAGCAATCGCATATCATTATGCATTTGAATGAGATGGAAGTTATTCTAATGTTAGAGTACTGATAGGAACCATTCATCACGATGCAGAAACGACTCAAGTATGGGTAGTGGACAAGCCAGCATATACAGAGTATGTGTATGGCGAGAAGTGCAGCGGATGCGGTGCCACAAAATAGGGTGGAAGTAAGTGGTGGTAGATATCTTTTTGATGATAGTGTAATATATAATTGATGATAAAGGAATTGTACAGAGGTCTCGTACAGTTCCTTTTTTGTTACAAATTGTAAGCCAAATGAATAACATGACAGGAGACATGATGAAAAAACTTATATCACGAACAGACATCATGCAGAGGGGACCTCCATAACAGCAGGGATTGACCATAGCGGTCAGTCCTTTTTTAGTGCAAATAAATTAAGGAGACAAATCGCATGAAAAAATTTAAAAGAGTGTTGGCACTGGCCATGGCAGTTATATTATCTGTGCCAACAATCATCACAACCGGTATGGGAACAGTGCCGGTCAAGGCGGCCGGTGATACGGTTGAACTGACGGTATCAGATGATTCTGCCAAGTATGCCGGATACGAAACACACAAGATGTATGCAGGTGGCAATTATGCTTATATACCTCATGACTATATAAGACAGGTCATGCTCCGTGGAACCGGCTTTGAAGGAGTCGTGGGACAAAAACAAATATGGCGTATATGAAAGTGCATATTTGTGGTAAAATACGCACTAAAAAATTTTAAAAAAAAATTTGCAATTAATGCTTGACATTTCAAATATTATCAGGGCGCTAAAAACTTCTTTTCAAACAATTACACCTATGGTATAATGGGCGGTGTTGGAAAAAATACGACAACGAATATTTATATCGGAGTGAGAATTAATGAGTAAGGTTATAGTAGTTACCGATTCAAACAGCGGTATCACACCTGACGAGGCAAAGAAGCTTGGAGTTGAGGTGATTCCAATGCCTTTTTACATCGATGAGCAGATGTATTATGAGAATATCGATCTGACGCAGGAGCAGTTCTATGAGAAGCTTACGGCAGGCGGCGATATCAAGACATCTATGCCTTTGGTTGGTGATGTAACAGATAAATGGGATGAGTTATTAAAGGAAAATGATGAGATTGTATACATTCCAATGTCATCAGGTCTTTCAAGCTCATGTGAGACAGCATATATGCTCTCGCAGGATTATGACGGCAAAGTGCAGGTAGTCAATAATCAGAGAATATCAGTTACAATGCGCCAGTCGGTTATAGATGCGAAGAACCTGGCAGAAGCAGGAAAAAATGCAGCTGAGATAAAGCAGATATTAGAGGATGCAAAGTTTGAGTCTTCCATATATATCATGGTAGATACTCTTAACTACCTCAAAAAGGGTGGTAGAATCACGCCAGCAGCGGCAGCTCTTGGCACACTTTTAAAGCTTAAACCGGTGCTTCAGATTCAGGGTGAGAAGCTTGATGCATTTGCAAAGGCACGTACCGTAAAGCAGGCAAAAAGCATCATGATAGATGCCATGAAGTCGGATTTTGAGAAGCGCTTCAATAATCCGGATGGCAGCCAGATAAATCTTGAAATGGCATACACGCATGATGTTGCAGCAGCTGAGGCATTTAAGGAAGAGGTGCAGGCGGCATTTCCAAATAACGAGATTGTCATGAACCCGCTTTCACTTTCGGTCTCATGCCACATAGGACCCGGAGCACTTGCAATAGCCTGCTCTAAGAAGATAGAGTATTGTAATAAATAATTATTAATAGTTACAAAGCATAATAAATGTACCACTAAAATCAGGCAGTTACATGGCACAATGTGTCGTGTCAGAAAATACAAGGGAGGCATGTAAAATGTCAAAGGTAGATGTAGTAATAGGATGTTTCTATGGTGATGAAGGAAAGGGTAAGGTAATTGATTACCTTGCAGCAGACGCTGATGTAGCAGTAAGATGCACAGGCGGAGACAATGCCGGTCACACAATCAAAGCAAACGGTGTTAAATATGCAATGCACCTTATTCCGTCAGGACTCTTATCAGGACATACAATCGGAGTGATCGGAAACGGAGTAGTTTTAAATCCGCAGGTTCTTTTAGAGGAAATCAACAACCTGAAGGAGCACGGATATGATGTAGATAAATACTTAAAAATCAGTGACAAAACACATGTCATTTTCCCATATCACAGAAAGCTTGATGTAGCGCTTGAGAAGGTGAGACAGGCAAAGAAAATCGGTACTACAGGAAAGGGTATCGGACCTTCATATTGCGATAAGTATGAGAGAAGCGGAATCAGAATGGAGGATTTATACGCACCTGATTTCAAGGAGCGCCTTAAGGAGCAGACAGAGCTTAAGCTTGCACTTCTTAAGGTATATGATCCTGAGACTGATTATACAAAGGAGCTTGATTTCGACAAGATGTTTGCAGAGTACAGTGACTATGCAGCACAGCTTGAGCCATATGTATGTGATACAATCACCCTCTTACACAAGGCACTTGAGGATGACAAAAAAGTGGTTGTTGAGGGAGCACAGGCTACACTCCTTGACATCGACTTTGGTTCATATCCATATGTTACATCATCAAATCCTACAATCGGTGGTATTCTTACAGGAACAGGTCTTTCTGCTTCAGATATCGGAAATGTATACGGTGTCATCAAGGCATACTCAAGCCGTGTAGGTGAGGGACCATATGTGACAGAGCTTCTTGACGCAACCGGAGACAGAATCCGTGAGCTCGGACATGAGTACGGCACCACAACAGGCCGCCCGAGAAGATGCGGATGGTTAGACCTTGTCACCTTAAAATATGCCAAGCGTCTTAACGGACTTACAGCACTTTCTGTAAACCATCTCGACACAATCGGCAAGTTTGATACAATAAAAGTCTGCACCGGCTACGATGTAAACGGTGAGGTAACAGAGGACTTTACCACAAATCTCAAGGTTTTAAACAACGCAAAGCCTGTATATGAGGAGCTAAAAGGAGGCTGGGGCGATGAAATCGCAAGCTGTAAGACTTTCGAGGAGCTTCCTGAGAATGCACAGAAATACATCAGTTTCATAGAGAAATACATCGGAGTACCTGTTAAGTTCATCGGAACAGGTGCTGACAGAGAAGCTATGATTGTACGCGCAGACAATTAGTACCCAGACAATTAGTACAGCTAGAATATCATAGTATTAAAATTATAAATAATGTACAAAAGAGTGTTCGAAATTCACAAATTGAACACTCTTTTTTTATACCCTAATATCATAACAATTTAGTAGGAAGGAGTATTACTGTGATAGAAATTAGTAATCTCGTAAAGAAATATGGCGACCATATGGCCGTCGATCATCTTTCGCTGACTGTTGAGCCGGGAAAGATATACGGACTTTTGGGACCAAACGGCGCCGGAAAGTCAACCACCATGAATATTGTTACCGGATATATCGGTGCTGATGGTGGAACAGTAAAGATAAACGGCTATGATATATTTGCACAGCCTGAGGAAGCAAAAAAATGTATCGGATACCTGCCGGAGATACCACCGCTTTATGTGGATATGACGGTATATGAGTATCTCAAATTTGTGGCAGAGCTCAAAAAGCTCGACAGGAAAAAGAGAAAAGAAATGATAGCAGATGCCATGGACATGACCGGCATCACGGAGGTGAAAAACCGTCTCATAAAAAACCTGTCCAAGGGCTACAGACAAAGAGTGGGCTTCGCTCAGGCACTTCTTGGCTACCCGGAAATCATCATACTGGATGAGCCTACAGTTGGACTTGATCCAAAGCAGATAATAGAGATTCGTGAGCTTATTAAAAAGCTTGGAGAAAAGCATACGGTGATACTTAGCTCGCATATTTTAAGCGAGATAAGTGCAGTGTGTGATCATGTTTTTATCATATCAAAGGGTAAGCTTGTAGCAAGTGATGCCACAGAGAATCTGATTAATCTCATGTCAAAGAACCAGGAAATTAACCTTGTTCTCAAATCAGACGAGATTGGTGCAAGAGAAATGCTTGAGAAGATAGTAAATGTTGATAAGGTCACATTTGAAAAGTCTGAGGAAGAGAAAACAGTGAAGGCTATGGTTATAGCAAAGGCAAACTGCGATATACGTGAGGAAATATTTGAGCTTGCAAGTGCAATGCATATGCCAATCCTTGAGATGCATACTGCTGTGAAGTCACTCGAGGATGTATTCCTTGAGCTTACAGGGGAAGGAGATGAGAAATAATGCTTGCAATATTTAAAAGAGAATTCAAATCATATTTCCAAAACGTTATAGGATGGCTGTTTGTTGCAGCACTTCTTGCAGTGTATGGCCTGTATTTTTATGTATACAATCTGAAAAACGGTTATCCGTATATCTCATATAATTTAAAGGGAATCGGTTTTATTATGATGATTGCAGTGCCAATCCTCACAATGAGATCGCTTTCTGATGAGAAAAAGACAAAGACAGATCAGCTCATGCTGACATCACCTGTATCTGTCGGAAGGATTGTCGCAGGAAAATATTTTGCGATGGCAGCAGTATACACAATAGACATAGCCATTTTTGCACTTTCACCGCTCGTGCTGTCAATTTACGGTAAGGTGGCATTAAGTGAAGCCTATGTTGCTTTGTTTGGCTACTGGCTTTACGGTTTATCATGCATCGCCGTGGGACTTTTTATATCATCCATATCTGAGAGTGTGATAATATCTGCAATACTTACATTTGCGGCATTATTTCTCTCATACATGATGCAGTCCATCACAGGACTCATCTCGTCAAGTGGGAATCTGCTCACAAAGGTACTTAATTGCTTTGATTTGTACACACCATTTGAGAATTTTGTGAGTGGCTGCTTTAGTGTCACATCGGCAGCTTATTATGTGACGGTTATTCTGCTTTTATGCTTCCTTACGACGCAGTCTATCCAGAAGAGAAGATGGGCATTTTCAAAGAAGATGATAGGCATAGGGGCATTTTCAGCAGGAATGATTGTCATAATGTGTGCAATCTGTGTGGTTGTAAATCTTGTAGTGACAGCGCTTCCTGCCAAGTACACATCAATTGACTGTTCGGCTACAAAGCTGTACTCGCTCACAAGCGATACAAAGGACAGGGTAAGTAAGCTCGATGAGGATATCACAATCTATGTTTTGAATTCCAAGAAATCAAAGGATGCAAAGATAGATGAGACAATCAACAGATACAAGGATCTTTCGAGTCATATAAAGGTAAAATATGTAGACCCGGCGACAAGCCCTAAGTTTTATCAGGATTACACAGACACGACACCTACCACAAACAGCCTTATCATCGAGAGCAAAAACCGTTCAAAGGTGATTGATTACAATGATATATATGAATATGACAGCTCATCATATTATTACGGATACCAGTCGCAGTCTAGCATCACAGGCTATGATGCAGAGGGACAGATTACAAGTGCTATAGAGTATGTCACAATGGATGCAGATGAGCTCCCGGTAATTTATCAGATAACAGGACACAATGAAACGGAAATAGGAAGCAATTTCCAGAGTGTTGTAAGCAAGGCAAATGCAAATCTTAAGAGCTTGGAGCTCTTTAACGAGGAAAAGGTGCCGGAGGATGCAACAGCCATTATCATTAATTCTCCGACTGTTGATTTCAACGAGGAAGACGCACAGAAGGTGATTGATTATTTAAATGGTGGCGGAAAGGCACTGATTATCGGCTGCTACGCATATAATGACGAGCTTACAAACTTTAACAAGATACTTGCGGCTTACAATGTCAGCTTCAAGACCGGTGTGGTAGCTGAAAATGACAGCTCAAAGTATTATCAGAATCCTCTCTACCTGCTACCGACGGTTGAGACGACAGATTACACCTCAGATGCAACAGACGGATATGTATTCCTGGCAGGAAGCTGTGCAATAAATTATCCTGAGGATACATATGATGTGACATATACAAAGCTGCTTTCTACATCAGACAGCGCAGTTTTAAAGAAGGACTGGAAGAATATCACCACATCGAAGGCAGAGGACTCAGATGAGAACGGACCGTTTACTACAGGTCTTGCTGTAAATGATTCAAGCACCGGCGCATCGATTGTTGTGTTTGGTACGCCTTATGTGGTTGATGATTCATATGACAATGCTGTTTCCGGCAACAATGCAGACATGTTCAAGGATGTTATCACATCAATGACCGGAAATGTGGAGCTTGCATCAAGTGTGATACCGGTGAAGGATTACACCTTAAGCAATATCACTATAAATACGCTGCAGGCGGTTATTACGGGTCTTATTATAATGATAGCTGTACCGATACTGCTTATTATCATAGGAATCGTTGTATGGGCAATGAGGAGAAAGAAGTAGATTACAGGTAAAAGCGCATAAGAAATGATGATATGGTAGAAACAGAAGACAGTGAGAGTACTGAGACTGAAAGGCAATAGCAACGGATTAATAAATAGTTCATCTTTTTTTTATGAAATATGTATTGAAATCGTGCTGATGTTGTACCATTATAATGATTAAAGGGTCAAAATGTATCATTATTATGATGTAGAATAATGAGGGAAAATGGTGAATAGCATGAATCAGATGAACAAAGACTTGGGCAGCATAAATATCACGGGCCTTACCGATGAAGCGGTAAGGCAGAGAGTGGAGGAAGGACTTACCAACAGGGCTGATATATCTACAGACAAGACGACAAAGGAAATTGTGATTTCAAACGTTTTCACATATTTTAACCTTATATTTCTTGTCATAACGATACTTCTCATAATGGTAGGTTCTTTTAGAAATCTGACATTTCTGCCTATAATTATTGGAAATACGGTAATAGGAATCGTTCAGGAGATCCGCGCAAAAAAGACTCTTGAAAAAATGAGTTTACTGAATGCTCCGCATGCGGATGTCATCAGAAACGGCAGCGTAAAGCAGATTAGTACGGATGAACTTGTAAAGGATGATGTGATTTTACTTACCGCAGGAAAGCAGATTTGTGCGGATGCGGTTGTGATATCCGGAAATATACAGGTAAATGAATCACTGCTCACAGGTGAAGCTGATGAGGTAGAAAAGACAGAGGGCAGCACTCTCATGTCGGGAAGCTTTGTTGTATCGGGAGAGTGCTATGCACGGCTTGAAAAGGTCGGTAATGAATCATATATCTCAAAGCTGAGCCTTGAGGCAAAATCAATGGGTGACAAGGAGCAGTCAGAGATGATACGCTCCATCAATTTGATTGTCAAATGGGTTGGCATAGTTATTATTCCGATTGGGCTTATATTGTTCTGGCAGAGCCATTTTGTGAATGGTGAGTCTATCACAAAGAGTGTTACATCGACAGTTGCAGCGATTATAGGAATGATACCGGAGGGCTTGTATCTGCTGACCACAGTGGCGCTTGCCCTAAGCACTATGAAGCTTGCAAGGAAAAAGGTATTGCTTCATGATATGAAAAGTATTGAGACGCTTGCGCGTGTGGATGTGCTTTGTGTGGATAAAACGGGCACAATTACTGAGCCTGATATGAAGCTTAAGGAAATTTTCCTCTGTAAAAACAGTGGAGCAGATGGCACACAGACAGCTTTGACATTAGATGAGCTTAAGAGTCTTATTTTAGATTATGCAAATGCCTCGGTTGACAACAATGCGACTATGCTCGCACTAAAAGCATATGCGGCGGATGCTTTGACAAATAATACATCTGCACTGCATCGTACAGCGGTTTCACAGCAGGCGTTTTCGTCGAGCCTCAAGTATGGCAGCGTTACTTTTTCTGACGGAACTTATCTGCTCGGAGCGCCGGAGTTTATCATGCACGAAGACTTTGCGCGCATTGAGGAAGAAATCATACCATACGCTGACAAAGGTGACAGAGTACTTTTATTTGCAAGGTACAATGGGGAGAACGTGGAGAATGGCATAAATGGCAGCGTTACTCCGCTTGGATTTGTGGCACTTGCCAATCCTATCAGAGAGAATGCAGTAAAGACCTTTGAGTATTTCAAGAGTCAGGGTGTTGCGATAAAGGTTATTTCAGGTGACAATCCGCGTACCGTTTCAAGGATTGCCATACAGGCAGGAATAGAAAGTGCAGAAAGCTTTGTCGATGCGGCAACACTCGATACTGAGGATAAAATAGCCGATGCAGTGAATAAATATACTGTATTCGGACGAGTGACACCAAAGCAGAAAAAACAGCTTGTAAAGGCTTTACAGGCTAAAGGTCATACAGTTGCGATGACCGGAGACGGAGTCAACGATATACTTGCCATGAAGGATGCCGACTGCAGTGTGGCTATGGCATCGGGAAGTGAGGCGGCAGCCCAGGCAGCCCAGGTTGTCCTTTTGGACTCTGACTTTGCACATATGCCGGATGTGGTATATGAGGGCCGCAGGGTGGTAAACAATATCCAGCGCTCAGCAAGCCTGTTTCTTGTGAAAAATATATTCTCATTGTTACTTTCACTGTTTTCAGTTATTCTTATGGTTACGTATCCGCTTGAGCCGGCACAGGTATCGCTCATCAGTATGTTTACTATAGGAGTACCGGGATTCTTATTGGCACTGGAGCAGAATAAGGACAGGATAAAGGGGCGCTTTATCACCAATGTCATGCTAAAGGCACTGCCGGGTGGACTTACGGATGTAATAGCTGTCGGAGCGCTTGTCGTATGCGGAGAAGTATTTTGTATATCAGATGCAAGCATAGGAACGATAGCGACGCTTGTACTTTCGGTAGTGGGCTTTATGATTCTCTTTAAAATTAGTGAGCCGCTCAATGGAATGAAATATGCTGTTATTATCGGAAATATAGCAGGTCTGGTATTTTCGGGTTTCTTCTTAAAGAAACTGTTTGCACTGACAGATTTGTCAAATATATGTATTCTTCTCATGATAGTATTTGGCTTTGCTGCTGAGTCACTGTTTAGGAATCTGACACTTCTGGTTGAGAAACTGAGAGGCTCATATGAGAAAAAGAAGGGCTTCAATGTCTGATATTAAAAATCTGCATGGCACCATAGGTGTGTGGCAGCTTAGGACCAGGGGCCTTTCTTGATGGGCACGACAGATTTTTACAGTTCGCGCAGGTATTACAGAGCTCTTTGATATTTTTCTGCTTTTGTGAGTCAAGCTTTATTATGAGGGCGGCTGTCTTAAGTGGCTTGAGCATATTTGAACCGGTGAGATGTATGCCATCGGGGCTTACGTGCTCAAAAATCTCAGGCAGCAGCTCAAGCGGATATTCATCGCCTAAAAATGACAGCTCAATGGCATAAAGAGAGCTTTCTTCTTCGACAGCCTTTGCAAACTGCTCATATGCGTTTGACAAAAGCATGAGGCTTAAACAGTCTGCTATGTAGGCCTCCTCAAGCTGCTCATGGTTTAAATACAGCTCTGACAGCTCGTCTGCACCGTTTCCGAGTGTCACGAGACCGTAGGCATAGTGTGCCAGGGATACCCCGGGCAAATCCTGTTTTATGGAATAATATGCGAAGGCATCCACCAATGGAAGCATTGCGGTGTATATTGCCCGGATAAGCGGCAGCTTATCGTTATCAAAATGAAAACGGCTGCAGAATTCCTTCCAGTCTTTAGATGATAATTCAGGTGTGATTTTGCATTTCATGGTATTTTGGTTACATCATCAGATTTTTTATCATCAGAACCCTTTAAAAGTCTGTATACAAATGAATACGCCCAGATAAGCACCGGGATAATGATAGTTGCGGCAACGGCAGCCTTCCAGTAGCGCATGTCACTCGTGTGATCGAGCACAGTGGCAACAAATGCCACAACATATAAAAGTAATAAAAGGATGGCACCAATCAGTGCCAGAATACGTTTTGTCTTTTTCATGAATTGTTCTCCGTGGTTCTGAATAGTTTTTTATTTATTATAATATAAAAAAACAAAATTGACGTCAAGCTGTTATTTTGGTATAATACATCCATATGTGAAGTTGAGGCTGTTTGGCCTCGTATCAGTTTATAAAAGATAAAGGTGGTAGTAAAAATGGCTTTATTAGAAGAGTGGCACAAGATTGCCTACAATGACAAAGCAGATCAGGGAGAGTTACAGCGTTTTTGGCAGCATTATTTCCTCTTGGAGAAGGGCGTATATGAGAAGCTCCTTGCAAATCCGGATGAGGTAGTAGAGGGAACAGTCAAAGAGCTTGCTGAGAAATATGAGTTATCAATCATGGAGATGACAGGCTTCTTAGACGGAATCAATGACAGCCTTGTCACACCAAACCCAATCGAGGAGATGGATGAGGACACAAAGGTAAGCCTTGCATTCGATAAGGAGAAGCTCTACAAGAACATGGTAGATGCAAAGGCAGACTGGCTTTACAATCTCCCGGCATGGGATGAAATCTTTGACGCAGAGACAAAGCATGCGCTTTACCTCGAGCAGAAGAAGTCAGGAACAGTGGTAGTAGGTAAGAAAATCGGCCGAAATGACCCATGTCCATGCGGTTCGGGCAAGAAATATAAAAAATGTTGCGGAAAAAATGCATAAAGTACTTTACAGATTAGAAAAATAAGTATATTATCATTTTTTGAAAGGAACATTAATTGTTCCAAAGATATGTATGGCACATGTTTGCGTATATTACATACATATGTGCAACAGTATAATATCAATACGTTGAAGAGCACAGTAAGTATATTAAAAGCAGCAGAGAGGGAAGCCTTGGAAGACGAGCATCAAAGTCCGAAGAGTGGTGAAAGCTCCCCGGTGGATGATATACCGAACACCAGCTTGGAGTGGCTCCAATAAAGCCCGGTGACACCGTTATAGTCAAATGAGTTTCTGTCGGATACAGACAAGCAGTATGTTTTCAGGCAGAAAGAATGTGGGTGGAACCACGGTAACAAAGCTTATCGTCCCCGATGTCGCAGCAATGCGGTGTCGGGGATTTTTATATTAAAATAAAGGAGAGATAACCATGAAGATAACATTGAAGGATGGCTCATCAAAAGAGTACAGCGAAGCAAAAAGCGTATATGAAATCGCAAAAGATATAAGCGAGGGACTTGCAATAGCAGCCTGCGCAGGAGAGGTTGACGGAGAAATTGTTGACTTAAGAACAGTTCTTGACAAGGACTGCACACTCAATATAATCACAGCAAGTGATGAGGAAGGACTTCGTGTCATCAGACATACAGCATCACACGTGCTGGCACAGGCAGTTAAGAATCTGTTCCCGGATGCAAAAATCACAATCGGACCTGCAATTGATGACGGTTTCTACTATGATTTCGATTCACAGCCATTCTCAAGAGAGGATCTCGATGCACTTGAGGCAGAGATGAAGAAAATCATCAAACAGGGTCATGAGATAACAAGATTTACACTTCCTAGAGAGGAAGCAATCAAATTCGTGAAGGAAAAGGATGAGCCGTACAAGGTAGAGCTTATCGAGGAGCTTCCTGAGGGTGAGGAGATTTCATTCTATGACCAGGGTGGATTTGTAGATTTATGTGCAGGACCACATCTTATGAGCACAAAGGGAGTAAAGGCTTTCAAGCTCACAGCATCATCAATGGCATACTGGAGAGGTGATTCAAACAAGGCAAGACTCCATCGTATCTACGGAACAGCCTACAATAAGAAAGAGGATTTAAAGGCACATCTTGAGAGAATGGAGGAGGCTAAGAAGCGTGATCACAATAAGCTTGGCCGTGAGATGGAGCTTTTCACAACAGTAGATGTAATCGGACAGGGACTCCCGCTTATGATGCCAAAGGGCACAAAGATGATTATGAAGCTGCAGAGATGGATTGAGGACCTCGAGGATAAGGAGTGGGGCTATGTGCGTACAAAGACACCACTCATGGCAAAATCAGACCTGTACAAGATTTCAGGACACTGGGATCATTATCTTGACGGCATGTTTGTTCTCGGAGATCCTGAGAAGGACGGCGAGGAAGAGGTTATGGCACTTCGTCCGATGACATGTCCGTTCCAGTATTATGTATACAAGGCAAAGCAGCACTCATACAGAGATCTGCCTTACAGAATGGGTGAGACTTCCACATTGTTTAGAAACGAGGATTCGGGAGAGATGCACGGACTGACACGTGTCAGACAGTTTACTATCTCAGAGGGTCACAATGTTATCCGTCCTGACCAGTGTGAGGAGGAGCTCAAGGCATGCTTCAGTCTTAACAGATATGTCCTTAAGGTGCTGGGACTCGAGAATGATGTGACATACCGTCTTTCAAAATGGGATCCAAAGAACACAGAAAAGTATTTAGGAGATGATGAGTACTGGAACTCAACACAGGAGGTTCTTCGTAACATCCTTATTGAGGAAAATGTTCCTTTTGTTGAGGCCGACGGCGAGGCTGCATTCTATGGACCAAAGATTGATATCCAGGCCAAGAACGTATACGGTAAAGAGGATACCATGGTAACAATACAGCTCGACTGTGCTATTGCTGAGAATTTTGATCTGTACTATATTGATCAAAACGGCGATAAAATCCGTCCATACATCATCCACCGTACATCACTCGGCTGCTATGAGCGTACACTTGCATGGCTTATCGAGCACTACGCAGGCAAGTTCCCTACATGGCTCTGCCCTGAGCAGGTAAGAGTACTTCCTATCTCAGAGAAGTATGCTGATTATGCCAAAAAGGTAGCAGATGAGCTTAAGCGCAATGATGTCGATGTGACAGTTGACAACAGAGCTGAGAAGATCGGATACAAGATCAGAGAGGCTCGTATGGATAAGCTTCCATATATGCTTGTTGTCGGAGCTGACGAGGAGGCAGACGGCACAGTATCGGTAAGAAGCCGTTTTGAAGGAAATGAGGGTGTTAAGCCACTTTCAGATTTCATCGACCAGATTTGCAAGGAAATCCGTACAAAGGAAATCAGAGTGGAGCTTCCTGAAGAGGAAAAACACAGATAATCAATTAAAAAGCATAAAAAAAATCAATCAGGACATACTAGCCTATGCATAAGCAAAGGAGGCAAAAGTATGACAAGACTTGATTGTAATGTTGAAAAATGTGCGTATAATGCAGATAACTGCTGTAAGCTCAGAGAAATCGATGTGAAAGGAACTAAGGCAAAGAAAGCCTGCGATACACAGTGTGGCAGCTTTTCAAATAAGGCCTGTGACTGTGAGGTATCTGCAGAGTTAGCTATTCACAAGGAAACGGATGTGCACTGTGATGCGGCAAAGTGTAAGTACAATGACCACAATAGCTGCATGGCCAATCAGATTGGCATCAAGAAAAACTGTACACCAAACAAGTGCAGTACAGAGTGTGCAAGCTTTGAGTGTCAGGCGTAGACTAAGAAGCGCATAATGACAGTTGCCCGGAGTATCAGGTTTATGGTGCTCCGGGTACATATATTTTCGTAATTTGTGATTGCTGCCGTATATATTATGGTGTGACAGACAGCAATTACAGTCAGGAAAGGAAAAATATGGATTATAATATAAATTTCCCACATCTTCATATATATCTGCAGCATGTGATAAAGAGCATATCAATAGGAAGCTTTGATATTGCGATGTATGGCATAATAATAGCATGTGGTATGCTTGCGGGGCTGGGCGTGGCCTGCTATGTGGCCAAAAAATCAGGACAAAATCCTGATACATACTTTGATCTGGCACTTGTGGCAATCATTTGCTCGGTGATAGGCGCAAGAATATACTATGTGGTATTCAGGTGGGATCTGTACAAGGATGACCTGCTTAGCATATTCAATATCAGGCAGGGTGGACTGGCAATTTACGGAGGAGTGATAGCAGCAATTATCACCACATTCGTATTTTCAAAGGTCAGAAAGCTGTCGTTTCCACTGTTGTGTGATACGGCGGGGCTTGGACTGATACTGGGACAGGCGATTGGCCGATGGGGAAACTTCTGCAACAGGGAGGCATTTGGCGATTATTATGACGGACTTTTTGCCATGCAGCTTCCGGTATCAGCTGTCAGGACATCGGATCTGACTGAAAAGCTTATGTCACATACAACTGTGGTAGACGGAGTGGAGTATATCTCGGTGCATCCTACATTTTTGTATGAATCATTTTGGAACCTGTGCCTGTTTATTTTGCTGATGCTTTATTTTAAGCACAGAAAGTTTGACGGAGAGGTGTTTCTTCTATATTTACTAGGCTATGGTATCGGAAGATTCTGGATAGAAAGCCTGCGTACAGACCAGCTTCTCATCCCGCATATCAATTATCCGGTGTCTATGGCACTTGCCGCCACTTTGGTGGCAGTATCAGCCATATGGATAGGAATTGTCAGATATAAGCAGATGAAAATGGGCAAAATGGTGGACACCCCACCACAATCCACCACTAAAGAGTAAATTTCATATGTATTTTATAAAAAAGACGCAAAGTCCACGAAAAGACGGAGCGTCTTTTTTATTGCTTTTTTATGGGAATTTGGTTTAAAGCCTTGATTTTGTGGGCTGTTAGGTGTAATATTGTATTCAAGTGGTGGAAAGTGGAGTGAAGTGGTGGAAAGCTTCAAAATGAGGAAAAGGAGGATGGATGCCATGTTCATGGGCGAATATAATCATTCAATAGACGCCAAGGGTCGTATGATTGTCCCGGCGAAGTTCCGTGAACAGCTTGGTAATGAGTTTGTAGTTACCAAGGGCTTAGATGGCTGTCTGTTCGTCTATTCCAACGAAGAATGGCATCGCATTGAGGAAAATCTTCGCGACAAACCACTCACATCAAGAGAAGCAAGAAAATTTATGAGATTCTTTTTTGCAGGAGCGGCCACCTGTGAGGTGGACAAGCAGGGCAGAATCCTCTTACCGGCGAACTTAAGAGAATACGCAGGTATAGATAAGGAAGTAGTATCTGTCGGAGTATACAGCAGAGTAGAAATCTGGAGCAAGGACAGATACCTTGAAAACTCTGATTTTGACGATATGGATGAGATAGCAGATCATATGGCAGAGCTTGGCATAGGCATTTGATATTAAATGGAGAGACTACATGGAATTTAAGCATTATTCAGTCTTAAGGGACGAGACAATTGAAAATTTAAACATCTGTCCTGACGGGATATATGTGGATGGTACTCTCGGAGGAGCCGGGCACTCATATGAGATAGCAAAGAGACTTTCGGACAAGGGCAGGCTGATAGGCATAGATCAGGATGCAGATGCCATAAAGGCGGCAGGAGAGAGACTTGCGGAGTTTGGAGACAGGGTAACGATAGTCAGAAGCAATTATTCTGATATGAAGAATGTGCTTCATTCACTCGGAATTGAAAAGGTGGATGGTATTATGCTGGATCTTGGAGTGTCATCCTTCCAGCTTGATACACCAAAGAGAGGCTTTACCTACAGGAGTGAGGATGCACCGCTTGATATGCGTATGGATGACAGGAATTCCCTTACTGCAAGGGATATAGTAAATGCCTACAGCGAAAATGATCTGTACCGTATCATCAGGGATTACGGTGAGGACAAGTTTGCAAAGAATATTGCAAAGCACATTGTAGCAGCAAGACAAAAGCAAGAGATAACGACAACAGGAGAGCTCAACGAGATAATAAAGGCAGCGATACCAAAAAAGGTCAGAGCTACCGGTGGGCACCCGTCGAAGAGAACATATCAGGCTATAAGAATTGAGCTGAATCATGAGCTTGATGTGCTAAGGGATAACCTGGATGACATGATAGATTTACTTAATCCGGGCGGCAGGATATGTATAATCACATTCCACTCGCTTGAGGACAGAATAGTAAAATCCAATTTCAAAAAAAACGAAAATCCATGTACATGTCCACCGAGTTTTCCGGTATGTGTATGCGGTAATAAATCGAAGGGAACGGTTATCACAAGAAAACCTATCCTTCCGTCAGAAAAGGAACTTGAAGAGAATTCACGCTCGAAGAGTGCAAAGCTTCGTGTGTTTGAAAAGAATGATTTGTAGAATGACAGCAAAAGGAGCAGCTAAATGAATAAAACTACTTATTATATAAATGGGAATGCCGTAAGAGAGCTTGACGAGGCAGCACCGGTCAGAAGACCACAGAAATCGACAAGAGAGCTTGAGAAAATAAGAAGAAAGAAAAACAGAAGAACATCTGCAAGAAGAAATCAGGAGAGAGCACTCTCAATGAACAGGGCATTTGTAGCCTTTCTCACAGCGTGTGTGGCAGCTTCAGCCCTTGTATCTGTTTCACTTATTCAGATAAGGTCAAATGTGACACAGCAGATGAAGGAGGTTGCAGCACTTGAGAGCCAGATAAATGATATGAAGGCTGATAATGATGCCAGATACAAGCAGATTACTACATCTGTCGATTTAAATGCAATCAAGGATGCAGCTATCAACAGACTTGGCATGAAATATGCTTCACAGGATCAGATAGTTTATTACTCAATTGATAAGAACAACTATATGGATCAGTACAGTGATATCCCTGAATAAATTGGAGGAATCATATTGGCAGCCAGGACAAGAAAAAGACCGGTAAGAAAAATCGGACGCAAAATGAAAACAAAGCTGTTTGCGTTGTTTATGTTAATAGTTGTAGCCATGCTTGGACTCATTGGCAGGCTGATGTTTATTGAATATACAAGCGGAGACGCATATACTAAAAAGGTACTATCATTACAGTCATATGACAGCAAAACAATACCGTTTCAGAGAGGAAATATTGTAGATTCAAACGGCACAGTGCTTGCTACGAGTGTGGCTGTTTATAATGTTGTACTTGATTGCTCGGTTATGACCAGTAAGAAAGAATATATAACTCCGACGATAGATGCACTGACACAGTGCTTTCCGGATTTAGACAGGGCAACACTTGAGGATTATGCAAATAACAGCAAGGATAACAAATATATTGTACTGTTAAAAAAGCTGTCATATGATGCAATTCAGCCATTTGTACAGCTGCAGGATGCAACAGACGAAAAGGGCAATCTGAAGAACCCAAACATCAAGGGTGTGTGGTTTGAGACAGAGTATCAGAGAAATTATCCGTTTAAAACACTGGCAAGCTCAGTTATCGGCTTTACCTCCGCCGGAAATGTAGGTACAACCGGACTTGAAAACTATTACAATGACACCTTAAATGGTGTAAATGGCAGGGAGTACGGCTATCTGAATGCGGACAATGATTTCCAGAAGACAGTAATTGCTGCACAAAACGGAAATACACTGTACACAACTATAGACGCAAATATCCAGTCGATTGTTGAGGATAAGATAAAACTGTTCTCAGATACTTATGCAAATAATGCAAGAGAAGGACTTGGCGCAGAAAATATTGCAGTCATTATAGAAAATCCAAAAAATGGTGAGATACTGGCCATGGCGAATTATCCGAATTTTGATTTGAATAATCCAAGGGATATGAGTGCATATTACAGTGAGGAACAGCTTGCTGCATTTAAAGAGGACAGCACTCAGGAGATGGATGCACTAAATAAGCTGTGGCAGAATTTCTGTGTTACCCATACATATGAGCCGGGCTCTGTACAGAAGCCTTTTACCGTGGCATGTGGACTGGATACAGGCACACTTACCACTGATATGACATTTTTATGTGATGGATATGAGATGTTTGGCAGTGAGAAGGTATCATGTGTAAACCGTAGCGGACATGGTATAGAGACACTTGAAAAGGCACTCATGGATTCATGTAATGATGCACTCATGCAGATGTCATATAAGATTGGTGCAGAAAATTTTCTGTATTATCAGAGCGTATTTGGATTTGGTCAAAAGACAGGTGTTGACCTGCCGGGTGAGGCAAATACATCAACGCTCATGTATACACTCGACAATATAAAGCCTGTCGATTTAGCGACAAACGTATTCGGACAGAACTATAACTGTACCATGATAGAGATGGTCAGTGCATTTTCTTCACTGGTGAATGGCGGAAATTTCTATCAGCCGCACGTAGTAAAGAAAATCACAGATGACAACGGCAATACTGTAAAGACAATTGAGCCTACACTGCTAAAAAAGACAGTGTCAGAGAATACAAGTGCGACACTTAAAAACTACCTGCAGAACGTAGTTGCAAACGGAACCGGTAAGGTGGCAAAGGTTGACGGATACTCAATGGGAGGCAAGACAGGAACAGCGCAGATGTATGATGAGACAACACACCTTAGAAAGAAGGGCAGCTATCTCGTATCATTTATAGGCTGTGTGCCTGCGCAGGATCCGCAGCTTGTTATTTACACTGTAATCGACCAGCCGAATGTACAGGATCAGCCTCACAGTAACTATGCACAGAACCTGACCAGAGAGATATTAAAGGAAGTACTTCCGTATATGAATATATACCCTGATGAGGAACAGACCGGTGTAAATGCTGACCTTACGATAACAGGCGCAAATCCTCCGACAGGAGAAAAGGTCACACAGGAGGGTGAGCAGGGCGAATAGAGAATAGCCTCAATATTTTTTGCATATATTAGTGTAAAAATATTGAGGCATTTTTGTTTATGATACTTAACAATACGCGCTACAGAAGAAAAATATGCGTATTTTGCAGTATACTGACAGCTGTTCTTATCGCCTTGTGTTTCAGGCTGTTTTATCTCATGATAGTAAAAGGCGATTATTACAGTAAAAAGGCAAGTGCGCTTCAGGAAAGAGAGCGTGATATTGCAGGAATCCGCGGAGATATAGTGGATAGAAATGAAAGGATAATAGCGACAAATGAAACTGCATATAACATAAGCGTTATACACAATCAGATAACCGACAAGGAAGCAGTCATCTCTGTTTTAAGCAGTGAGCTTTCGATTGACGAAAAGACTATCCGCAGTAAGGTGGATAAGGTTACATCCATTGAAAAAATAAAGAACAATGTCTCTAAAAAAACAGGCGATAAAATACTATCATATGGCCTGGCAGGGGTAAAGGTTGACGAGTCAAGTGTCAGGTACTATCCGCTTAATGAGTTGTTTTCAAAGGTTATAGGCTTTGCGGGAGCAGATGGTCAGGGTGTTGTTGGGCTTGAGACCACATATGATGAAATTCTGCGTGGCACACCCGGGAGGATATACACTGTATGTGATGGCAGAGGTGTGGAGGTGAAGGGCTATAAGGAGAGAAGAGAAGCTCCCCAAAAAGGAGACACACTTGTCACTACACTCGACATAAATATACAAAGAGTATGTGAGAAAAATGCAATGATGGCATATGCACAAAACCTGGCAGACAGTGTGAGTATAATTGCCTTAAACCCTAAAAATGGAGAAATATATGCCATGACCGACTACCCGGAGTATAATTTGAATGATCCTTTTTCATGTGAAAACCATGATGAAGCCTGGAGAAACGGCTGTGTAAGTGATACATATGAGCCCGGTTCCGTATTCAAGATAATTACGGCAGGAATCGCACTGGAGGAGGATGTGGTGAGCCTTGATGACAGTTTTTACTGCCCGGGATATATTACTGTGGAGGACAGACGCATACACTGCCATAAGAGAACAGGACATGGAAGCGAGACCTTTGTGCAGGGAATACAGAATTCATGCAATCCGGTCTTTATTGATTTAGGTCTTAGAATAGGCAGTGAGAGGTATTATGCTGATTTCATGAGGTTTGGTCTGCTTGATAAGACAGGTATTGATTTGCCGGGAGAGGCCGCCACTATAATGCATCAGCCGGATAAGATAGGCCAGGTGGAACTTGCAACAATTTCATTTGGACAGTCATTCCAGCTGACACCCATCGAGCTTATGACAACAGTATCATCGCTTATAAATGGTGGTAACAGAATTACTCCTCATATAGGTAAGGAGATTCATGGCACCGAAGGCACGGTAAAAGAGGTGCTGTCCTTTGAACAGACGTCAGGTATATGCAGTGAAGAAACCTCTGATACACTGCGAAAGCTTTTGGAGGGCGTGGTAGCAGAGGGCTCAGGAAAAAATGCAAAGGTTGAAGGTTATGCGATAGGAGGAAAGACTGCTACATCGCAGACACTTCCGAGAAGTGACAATGTATATATAGCCTCGTTCCTTGGTTTTTATCCGGTGGATGATCCGGCACTTATGGTGCTTGTGAAAATAAATAATCCAAAGGGCGGTGCATACTATGGAGGAACAATTGCTGCACCGGTTGCAGCTGAAATATTTAGGGAAATCATACCGTATGCACAGGAGATAGGAGTGTGTAACTGATTTACGGGCTCTTGCGAAATAGAACTAAATAACGTATACTATAATTTAATGATTAAGGCAGTCGTTTGGAGAATTTGATTTGTTAAACATATCCATACGGATGGCTGCAATAAAAGATGGAGGAATAAAAATGAGCTTACAAGGAAAAAAGGTACTTGTTGTCGGAACAGGAAAGAGTGGCATTGCAGCGACAGAGCTTTTGTGCGCAAATGGCATCGATACAGTATTGTTTGATGGAAATAAAGAACTGGATTCAAAAACACTTTATGAGAAAGCACCAAAGCTTAAGGAGGTGCCGCTTATTTTAGGCGATCTGACAGATGAACAGATTGATGAGTTTGATGTGGCTGTGCTAAGTCCGGGAGTACCAACAGACATTCCTATGGTCAATTCCTTACGTGACAGGGGCGTTAAAATATGGGGTGAGATAGAGCTTGCATACACATTTGGGGCAGGTGAGATCATCGCTATCACAGGAACCAACGGAAAGACGACCACTACAGCTCTGACAGGTGAGATAATGAAGAATTACTTTAAGGATGTGAGAGTGGTAGGAAATATCGGAATCCCTTATACATCAATGGTCACAGGAAGCACCGGTGAGACAGTAACGGTTGCAGAAATATCAAGCTTCCAGCTCGAGACGATAGATACCTTTAAGCCACATGTAAGCGCAATTTTAAATATCACACCCGATCACCTGAATCGACACCATACTATGGAAAATTACATCAGGGCAAAGGAGGATATCACAAAAAATCAGACAGCAGATGATTACTGCGTGTTAAATTACGAGGACGAGGTGCTTAGAGATTTCGCAGCAAAGTGCCCTGCTAAGGTTATATTTTTCAGCAGTAAGTCTGAGCTTTCAGAGGGCTTTTATCTGGATGGAGACATCATCATATACGCACACGACGGTGTACGCGATGAGGTAATTGATGTAAATGAGCTCAATCTCCTCGGAAAGCATAATTTTGAGAATGTGATGGCAGCGTGTGCCATGTCTATAAGCTTTGGGGTACCGATGGATAAGATTGTCGAGGTGCTTAAGGTATTTAAGGCAGTTGAGCACAGGATAGAGTACGTGACCGAAAAGCGGGGAGTCAGATTCTACAACGATTCAAAGGGCACCAATCCTGATGCAGCCATTCAGGGTATACGTGCCATGAACAGACCGACACTTCTCATTGGCGGTGGATATGATAAGCAGTCGGAGTATGATGAGTGGATAGAGGCATTTGACGGCAAAGTAAAGGAGCTTGTGCTTATCGGTCAGACTGCAGATAAAATCGAAGAGTGTGCACACAGACACGGATTCATGAATACTGTAAAGAAGGATACGTTTGAGGATGCAGTAGATTATTGCTATGAGCATGCTGTTTCAGGTGATGCAGTGCTCTTATCACCTGCATGTGCAAGCTGGGGCATGTTTCCTAACTATGAGGAGCGTGGACGTATCTTTAAGGAAATAGTAAAAGGATTTAAGGAGTAAATATTTTGGCAGGAAAGCGTAGAAGAAGTAGCAAGAATAAAGAAAAAAAAGAAAAAGGAATACCTTATTTCGACTACAACCTGTTGTTTATAGTTATATTTCTGCTCTGCTTTGGTCTTGTTATGCTATATAGCTCGAGTGCATACACATCGGCCATCAAAAATCATGACAGCATGCACTATCTTAAGCTTCAGATACGAAATATTGTACTGGGACTTATACCTATGGTATTTCTGGCAAAGGTCGACTACAGATATTGGAAAAAGCTTGGCTTTTTTGCGTATATAGTATCGCTTATACTGTGTGTGCTTGTGTTTGTGCCGAAAATAGGCTCAAGCTCACATGGTTCATCGAGATGGATTGGCATAGGACCAATACAGTTCCAGCCTTCAGAAGTGGCTAAAATTGCGGTCATACTGTTTATGGCTATGATTATAGACAAGATACCCAAGCAGTTTGATAAATTTTTAAGTCTGGTAAAGGTGCTTGCTATGCTTATTCCGCTCATAATAGTTGTTGCAATCAGCAATCTGAGTACGGCAGTTATCATCATAGGCATTTCGGTCTGTATGTTGTTTGTCGCAAGCCCAAAGTATCTGCAGTTTATTATTGTAGCAGTGGCGGTAGTTGTGTTTGCAGTGGCGTTTGTCATGCTGGCAGGCTATAGAAGTACACGTATTGAGGCATGGCTGCATCCGGAGACTGCGGGAACAGACGCAGTATTCCAGACTATGATGGGACTTTATGCGATAGGCTCGGGCGGATTGTTTGGAAAAGGACTTGGAGAGAGCTTACAGAAGCTTGGCAATGTGCCGGAGTCACAAAATGATATGATATTTACAATTATTTGTGAAGAGCTTGGATTGTTTGGAGCTATCTGCCTTATTTTACTTTTTATACTGCTTATATGGCGTATGATGGTCATTGCAAACAATGCAAGGGATTTGTATGGCTCACTTTTAGTGATTGGTGTGATGAGTCATATTGCAATCCAGGTGATACTGAATATTGCGGTAGTTACCAATTCACTTCCAAATACCGGTGTTATTCTGCCGTTTATCAGCTATGGAGGTACGTCAATCATATTCCTGATGGCGGAAATAGGGCTTGTTTTGTCTGTGTCAAGAGGCATCAGGCTTGAAAATGTGTAGATTAAGGCGTGAAATATAATGATTAAGAAAAAAAGAAAACATAAAAAGAGATTAAAGCATTTTTTTATGGGACTGCTAATTACGATAGCAGTGCTCGCGATACTGTTTCTCATTGCACTTAAGCTGTTTACGGTAAAAAGGGTAGTTGTCGAGGGTAATGAGCTTTACGACCAAAAGACTATAGAGGATGCGGTGCTTAATGATAAGTACTCATGGAACTCACTGTATGTCTATCTGAAATATAAGGTAAAGGATACTAAAAAAATACCGTTTATTGATACAATGAGCATAAGCCTGGATAGTCCGCATACTCTTCATATATCAGTTTATGAAAAAGGAATGCTTGGATACATATATATTCCGGGAATTAATGAGAATGCATATTTTGATAAGGATGGCTTTGTGGTGGAAACATCCTCAGACACGGTGCCGGGTGTGCCATGTATAGACGGCATAAGCTGTGACAAGGTAGTGCTTTATGAGAAGCTGCCTATAAAGCAGACTATGCTAAAAGATATCCTTGAGCTTACCCAGGGATTAAAAAGGCAGGACCTTGTGCCGGATTCTGTGGATTATGGTGCGCAAAATGCACCGGTAGTCAAGTATGGTAATGTGAGTGTGATAATTGGTGACACGACAAAGCTTACACGTAAAATAGAGAGGCTTAAGGCTATCATGCCATCGCTTGAGGGACAGTCCGGTACACTACATTTAGAGAGCTGGACGGAAGAAACCACAAATATTGTGTTTGACAAGTCAGAATAATGTAAAACTAAATAAAAAAAATCATATTTTATAGTTGATTATTTTGGAGAAAAATTATATTATAGAATAAATGAGTTTAAGAATATTCGATATTTTTATATAGAAAATTAAATTTTGGGAAAGAAAGAGGAGGAATCACCTTGCTTGAGATAAGAAGTAACGAGGCTGATAACAGCGCAAAGATTATTGTCATTGGAGTCGGAGGAGCCGGTAACAATGCAGTTAACAGAATGATTGATGAGAATATTGGTGGAGTAGAGTTTATCGGTATCAATACAGATAAGCAGGCTTTACAGCTTTGTAAGGCTCCTACACTTATACAGATTGGAGAGAAGCTTACAAAGGGACTCGGCGCAGGTGCGCAGCCTGAGATCGGTCAGAAGGCCGCTGAGGAGAGCGCAGAGGAGCTTCAGGCAGCAGTAAAGGGCGCTGATATGGTATTCGTCACATGTGGTATGGGAGGCGGAACCGGTACAGGTGCAGCTCCTGTTGTTGCAAAGATAGCAAAGGATCAGGGCATACTTACAGTTGGTGTTGTTACAAAGCCATTCAAATTTGAGGCAAAGCAGCGAATGATTAATGCTGTTTCAGGAATAGAGAGACTTAAGGAGAGCGTTGATACACTTATTGTCATTCCAAATGATAAGCTTCTTGAGATAGTAGACCGTCGCACCACAATGCCGGATGCACTCAAGAAGGCAGATGAGGTATTGCAGCAGGCAGTTCAGGGAATCACTGATCTTATTAATCTTCCTGCACTTATCAACCTTGACTTCGCAGATGTACAGACTGTCATGAAGGACAAGGGTATGGCACATATCGGTATCGGTAGTGCACAGGGGGATGATAAGGCTATCGAAGCTGTTAAGCTTGCGGTTGCTTCACCTCTTCTTGAGACAAAGATAAATGGTGCAACACATGTCATTATCAATATCTCAGGAGATATCTCCCTTATGGATGCAAACGATGCAGCAAGCTATGTACAGGATCTGGCAGGAGAGAATGCCAATATTATCTTTGGTGCCAAGTTTGATGAGAGCATGACTGATCAGGCTTCTATCACTGTTATTGCTACAGGACTGGAGGATGTTTCAGAGAAGATAGATATGCCGGGCAAACAGGCAGCGCCTGGTGCAGGAATGGCAGGAGCTATGCAGGGTCGTATGGTATATCCGAATCAGACAGCTGCAAGACCTGTTTCAGGCATGGGAACACAATCCACAGCAACAGCAGGACTTCACACAACAGCAACAAGCGGACTTCATACAGCTGCCCAGCCACAGCAGACAGCACCTGCACATGCATATACAGGTATCCAGAAGCCACGCCAGCCTGAGAGCACGGTTAAGCCTGTAGAGATTAATATTCCGGATTTCCTTAAGAATTCAAGACGATAGTTTATAGGACATGCAGCTTTTGGGCTGCATGTCTTTTTTACTTATTGTCGACATATTACGGCACTTAAAAACCTGCTTTTACGCTATTCTTGTCTGTGAAAGTGAGGTGAAAAATTATCTATGCATTTTATCTCGATATTTTTCTTCTTCGTACATTTATCACCAACTGTCTCATACTTATATTTGTCATATATATGCTAAAAATCCCGTTGATCAGGAAGGTGGTACGTCTGATTGCTTCTGCGGTGGGTGCATCGGTATGTGAATGTGTACTGCTTCTTTTGGCAGGCAGCTATGCGTTTTATAAATGGACCTCTGTTCTGGTGGTCGTACCGCTTGCGGCAAGGCTTGCAATAGGCAGACAGGCTGGCAGAAAAATCCCGTTTCTAAGACTTTTTGCACTATGTATGTTTGTAACAGTGCTGACCGGAGGCATAGTAACAGCTCTGGACAGTTTTTTCAGCTCCGATGCGACAGTTATGATATGCTTTGGTTTTGTCATATCATACATAGTGTTAAAGTGCTTCTGTGAGCGAAGTAATGAGAGCAGAAGACTATATAGGGTCACACTTTTAAAGGATGGTAAAAGAGCTTGTGCCACAGCCTTGTATGATACGGGAAATCTGCTAAAAAAACAGCCACAGCAGATTCCGGTGCACATAGGCGGGAGTGCATTGTTTGATATTGTAGGAGAAGATGTCAGCTTTTTTGATGTGCCGTACAAGAGTCTGGGAAATGATGGTGGAAGCATTAAAGTGTGTGAATTTGATGAGATGACAGTCATGAAGGGAAATGGTAAGCTGATTTTACATAATGTGCTGGTGGGAAGAGCATCGGATAGTTTATTTGAGGACAATGCATATGATATGATTTTGAATGAAGCTGTTTTTAGTAATAAAACGGGTATGGAAAATACTCTGGGGAAATAAGCCGCACACAAATGAGGTGTTTTACATAGGAGGGACGGAGGTGCTGCCGCCTCCGCTTGAGACAGATGAGGAGAAGTGCTGTCTGATTGCACTGGTGGATAAAAATGTGGCAATGTCAAAGGAACAGGCAAAAAAGCAGCTTATAGAGCACAATCTAAGGCTTGTGGTGTATCTGGCAAAAAAATTTGAAAACACGGGAGTATGCGTGGAGGACCTTATATCAATTGGCACAATCGGTCTCATAAAGGGGATAAACACATTCAATCCTGAGAAGAAAATAAAGCTTGCCACATACGCATCCAGATGCATAGAAAATGAGATTCTTATGTATCTGCGCCGCAACAACAGAGTGAAGCTTGAGGTATCCTTTGATGAGCCGCTAAACACGGATTGGGACGGAAATGAGCTGCTTTTATCAGATATACTGGGGACGGATGAGGATGTCATATATAAGGATCTTGAGACTGAGGTTGAGATTTCACTGCTAAAAAAAGCCATGCTGTCATTGAATGAGCGTGAAAGACAGATAATAGAGCTTCGATTTGGAGTAAACCGTGTGGAGAATAAGGAGCTGACGCAGAAGGAGGTAGCAGATATTCTGGGAATTTCACAGTCATACATATCAAGGCTCGAAAAAAAAATAATGGCAAGATTGAAGAAAGAAATACAGAAAATGGCATAAGTGTGGTATAATATTCTATTATAAAACAGAATAGGAGATGGTAGTATGGTATTGGAATTTATCGGGGCTGACAGAGAGGTTACTGGAAGCTGTCATTATCTGACATTTGGGGACACACATATACTTATTGACTGTGGAATGGAGCAGGGAGCTGATTTGTACGTGAATCAGGAGATACCGGTCAATCCTTCGCTCATAGACTATGTGTTTGTCACACACGCACACATTGACCACTCAGGTCTTTTGCCACTCATATACAATCATGGTTTCAGGGGCACCATTTTTGCGACAAAGGCGACAACAGATTTATGTAACATCATGCTAAAGGATTCTGCACATATTCAGGAATTTGAGGCGGAGTGGAAGAACAGAAAGGCAAGACGAGCCGGAAGACCGGAAGTGACTCCTATGTACAATGTGGAGGATGCACAGAATGTCATGCAGCACTTTACACCGTGTGATTACAACAGTGTGTATGAGATATGTCCGGGGCTTAAGGTGAGATTTGTGGATGCAGGTCATCTGCTTGGTTCATCATCTATTGAGATGTGGGTGACTGAGGAGAATGTGACCAAAAAGATTGTCTTTTCAGGTGATATCGGAAATCACAACAGGCCGCTCATCAAGGATCCTCAGTATGTGGACAGTGCTGATTATGTGGTTATGGAATCTACATATGGCAATCGTCTGCACGATACGCCGCCTGACTACGCGGTGGAGCTTTCAAAGGTCATCAATGCGACATTTACAAGAGGCGGAAATTTGGTAATCCCGGCATTTTCAGTGGGCAGGACACAGGAGATGCTATACTTTATCAGGCGTATAAAGACTGAGAATCTGTTGCCGGAGCATCCGAATTTTGAGGTTTACATCGATAGCCCCCTTGCTGTTGAGGCGACAAATGTATTTCATGAGAATGTATCGGACTGCTTTGATGAGGAGGCTATGGAGCTTATTTCGGCAGGCATCAATCCGATCAAGTTCCCCGGACTTCGTGTGGCAGTTTCATCGGATGAGTCAAAGATGATTAATTTTGATAAGAAGCCAAAGGTTATCATCTCAGCATCGGGTATGTGTGAGGCCGGACGTATCAGACACCACTTAAAGCATAATCTTTGGAGAAGTGATTCAACAGTTTTGTTTGTAGGATATCAGGTTCCGGGAACGCTTGGCTATGCACTTTTAAACGGTGCTAAAAAGGTGAAGCTTTTTGGTGAGGAAATAGAAGTAAGGGCAAGCATAGTAAATCTGCCGGGTATCAGTGGACATGCAGACAAAAATCAGCTTACAGAGTGGCTTGGCGCAATAAAAAACAAGCCGGAGCATGTATTTATAGTCCATGGAGAGGAATCCACAGCAGAGTCCTTTGCAAACCATGTGCATGAGACCTTCGGCTATAATGCAGTGGCACCATACAGTGGTGATGCCTATGACCTTATCACGAATCAGAAGGTGGCAGATGGCTCCCGCAAGCTTGTGGAGAAAAAGGCTGCATATGGCATGGCAAGCAGAGAGAAGACTATATTTGACCGTCTTGTGGCAGCAGGCCAGAGGCTTGTATCTGTTATCCAGAAGTGCCAGGGTATGGCAAATAAGGATTTGAGCAAGTTTGCAGACCAGATAAATGCGCTGTGTGATAAGTGGGATAGATAGAATGTAATCACAGCATATTAAAGTAATTAATAAAGTAAAAAGCTCTGTGCATACATATAAGTGTATGACACAGAGCTTTTTATTTTATGACGCGCAGCTTATTAAAAGTGCTATGTATGTAACTACGCCTCGTCCTGCTTGAAAATGACATTTCTGTATTTTGAAAGTATTCCCTTTAACAGGCTTCCAAGTACACATATTGATATGATCTCACCGATTCCGACTGTAACTGCATTGAAAAGAAGAGAGATATCAACACCCTTGTATATAGTTGTAAAACCATATCCGTATCTGAGCACGAGTGGCACGATAATAATGTTGGCGATGACAGGTGGAAGCGTGTATACAAACTTCTTTTTTCTGAGGAAGTAAGTGCCTAGCGCACCGAGCAGTGTAGCGATGCTTCCAAAGATGATATCCCAGATGATGCCGCCTGTGATAAGATTGGAAATCAGACATCCGATGAAAAGACCCGGAATGGCTGCCGGTGTGAAAACCGGAAGGATGCAAAGCGCTTCAGAAAAGCGTACCTGAATGGTGCCTGATGCGAGACCAAGCAGATTGGTGATATACGTGAGCACAACATAGAGTGCTGCAATCATAGCTGCCTGTACCGCAAATAATACTTTTTTGTTTCTCATATTTAGTTCTCCTTTAGTTTTGTTTTACGTCAGGAAGGTTTCGAACTGACGCAATTATTTCGCCTTGTCATGTTAACAAAAATTGCTTTGAATGTCAAGAAGTACATAAAGTCAGTGCCATATTTGGAGATGTATGATATAATGAGCGTAAGTGAAAAGAGGGAAACAGTATTATGAGAGAAATAAAGGTTAATGAACTAAAAGAGGGAATGACTACGGCAGTAGATGTGTTTTCGCCAAAGGGACAGCTTATCCTTAAAAGACATCAGGCCGTATCGGCATTTGATATAGCAAAGTTTGGATTCTACAATATAGCTTCGGTTTATGTTGATGGAAGCTCAGCACAGGAAAAAGAAGAATGGAATAAAAAATATGCCATCATTAAGGAAAAATACCGTGATTCCATCGATAACCTGCATGAATATATGAATGACATACTATACAGGAATATCATCCCGGATAAGAATACGCTTATCAGGGACTCGGTAGAGATTTTTGACAGGTTTGAGACTTCATATGAGCTATTTGACGCACTTCAGGTATTAAAGCAGACAGATGTATCTACGATGGCACATTCCATGAATGTATCAATTATTGCACGTCTCATTGGTGTATGGGCAGGGCTTGATACAGAAAAGCTGGATGAGATTTCAATGGCAGGTCTGTTGCACGACATAGGCAAGTTTAAGATACCGGATGAGATATTATTGAAGCCGGGAAAGCTCACAAAGGAAGAGTTTGAGGTGATAAAGAAGCACACGGTATATGGCTATGAGATACTTAAGAGCTTCAACATTCTTGAAAGCACGAAGCGTGCGGCACTTTTACATCATGAGAAGTTTGACGGCTCAGGATATCCGTTTGGATATAAATCAGATAAAATTGACGATATATCAGCTATTATTACGATAGCCGATGTCTACGATGCAATGACGTCAAAGCGCTGTTACCGTGATGGAATGTGTCCGTTTGATGTGATAGCTGATTTTGAGTATGATGGCATATCAAAGTATCATCCGAAGTATATAGGGATGTTTTTGGAGAAGATTGCAAGCTCATATATCGGAAGCACTGTGCTTTTGACAAACGGCAAAAAGGCCAAAATAATTTTTGTGACGGATAAGTATTCAAGGCCTACAGTTACATTGCTTGAAGACAACAGTGTGCTGGTGCTTAAGGATGAAAAGGATATAAAAATAGCGGCAGTGCTGTAGAATTATATACGAGGATTAATTGAATAAAATTACTGTAAATGGGAATGCTTTAGATAAAGAAATTTATCCGGAGGATTCCCATGTCTGTATATAAGGTTGATATATGTGGAGTGACCACATCAAAACTGCCGGTACTTAAGGATGATGAAAAAGAAGAACTGTTTGAGAAAATAAAAAAGGGAGATAAGGCTGCAAGAGAAAAGTATATTCGTGGAAATTTAAGGCTGGTGCTTTCGGTAATCAGAAGGTTTTCAAACCATAATGAAAATATGGATGATTTATTTCAGATAGGATGCATCGGACTTATGAAATCAATTGATAATTTTGATCCGACTATAGGTGTTAAGTTTTCCACCTATGCTGTTCCGATGATTATCGGTGAGGTGAGACGGTATCTGCGTGACAACAGTGCATACCGCATCCCACGTTCCCTCAGGGATACAGCATATCAGGCTATTAAATCAAAGGAAAAGCTATCGAGAAAGCTGGTGCATGAGCCATCATTGGCAGAAATATCAAAGGATTGCGGCATCCCCGAAAACGATATACTATACGCACTTGATGCAATCCAGACACCGCTGTCCCTCTTTGATCCTGTATATACTGACGGTGGTGATACACTTTATGTGATGGATCAGATATCGGACAAGAAAAACAAAGAGGAAGCATGGGTAAAAAATCTGGTTCTCGACGATGCCTTAAAGCTGCTTGATGACAGAGCGAGACAGATTATTAAGCTGCGTTTTTTCGAGGGCAAGACACAGATAGAGGTGGCAGAGGAGATAAATATCTCTCAGGCACAGGTATCAAGGCTTGAGAAAAATGCGCTTAAAAATATGCACGGATATCTGGAAGCATAAGCAGATAATTGAATATTTAGTCTGTCTGTGCTAAAGAAGTTTTTTTAAGCACAGCCGCAATTATGACTGCATATACACCTCCGATAACAGCGGTGATAAGCTGTGTCACTGAAAACTGAAGCTGTAATACCGGCAGCATCTTGTGCATTGGAGCAGGCAGAAATGCAGGGAGAATGATAAGAGCAATGGCTATTCCCATGAAAACGGCCTTTAGTATGGCACCTATTGCAATTGATACAGGAAAACCGGCAGCTTTGCCGCATTTTTTGCGAAGCAGTCCCACACATACCACGAGAATGATATTTCCTATCATGATACATGGAAACATCGCAGGGATAGCCGCCATAACAGGACTTCCTGTGATGAAAAATGATGTGACAGGTGTGATAATGCTTAGGATAATGCCACATGCCATTCCGGCATAGAGCACGGTAAGTATTAAAGCTGCATTAATGATCGGACCTGTGATGTATACGCTTAAGTTCTTAAAGAACTGGCTGACAAGACAGATTGCAAGCATAATTGCAGTAATGGTTATTTGTTTAGTTTTTATCTTCATTGATAAGACCTCCTTTAAATTTTCATATGAAATCATACTCCTTTGAGGGTGCAAATGCAAGGTTACGTTGCCGGTTAATATTTACTCAGAAGGCAAAAATGACGGTTGATATTGAAAGCAATTCATTTGTGTGCTAATATAAGTATATTCGCTGTTTGACGCAAAACAGCTATATATCAGGAGGAATACAATGAAAAAACTGATTAATTTGATATCAGAGGAAGTGACAAAGGCATTCGTCAGTGCAGGATATGACGAGAAGTACGGAAAGGTTACACTTTCAAACAGACCGGACCTTTGTGAGTTCCAGTGTAACGGAGCAATGGCAGCGGCAAAAGAGTATAAGTGTGCACCATTTATGATCTCAGACAAGGTAGCGGCGCTCCTTGAGTCAGATGAGATGTTTGAGTCAGTAGAATCAGTAAAGCCGGGATTTCTTAATATCAAAATGGATACCGCTTTTCTGGCAAAATATATGAACGATATGAAGGATGACGAGGGCAGATATGGCTTGGAGAAGGCCAAAAAGCCACTCACTATAGTAGTGGATTACGGCGGACCAAACGTCGCAAAGCCTCTTCATGTAGGACACCTTCGTTCGGCAGTAATCGGAGAGAGCGTTAAGCGTATCGCAAAGTTCATGGGACATAATGTGATTGGTGATGTGCATCTCGGTGACTGGGGACTTCAGATGGGACTTATCATCACAGAGCTTCGCGAGAGAAAGCCTGACCTCGTTTATTTTGATGAGAGCTATACAGGAGAGTACCCGAAGGAGGCACCGTTTACCATATCAGAGCTTGAGGACATCTATCCGACAGCCAGCGGCAAGTCAAAATCAGATGAGAGCTTCAAGGAAGCAGCGCTTCTTGCCACAAAGGAGCTTCAGGGAGGCAGGAGAGGTTATCAGGCACTGCTTTCACACATCATGAATGTCTCTGTAACAGATCTTAAGAAAAATTATGAGAATCTGAATGTTCATTTTGAGCTGTGGAAGGGCGAGTCGGATGCACAGCCATATGTACCTGGGATGGTTGAAATGATGAAGGAAAAGGGCTTTGCACATATGAGTGAGGGCGCTTTGGTTGTGGATGTGAAGGAGGATACAGATACAAAGGAGATTCCTCCATGTATCATCCTAAAGTCTGACGGAGCCTCACTTTACAGCACTACAGATCTCGCAACACTTGTTATGCGTATGAAGGAGAACAATCCTGACCGTGTGATTTATCTGGCAGACGCACGTCAGTCAATGCACTTTATTCAGGTATTCCGCTGCGCAAGAAAGACAGGCATAGTACCTGATACTACAGAGCTTGTACATATCGGTTTTGGAACCATGAACGGCAAGGACGGCAAGCCTTTCAAGACAAGAGACGGTGGAGTAATGCGTCTTGAGTACCTCCTCAAGGAAATTGACGATGAGATGCTCAATAAGATTAAGGAAAACCAGAAGGAAAAAGAAAATTTAAATATTGACGAGGCGGAGGCTGAGCAGACAGCCAAAACTGTAGCGCTTGCAGCAGTCAAGTATGGTGATTTGTCTAATCAGGCGAGCAAGGATTACATCTTTGATATTGACAGATTCACATCCTTTGAGGGTAACACAGGTCCATATATCCTTTATACAATCGTGCGTATCAAGTCAATCCTCTCAAAGTATGAGGCAAAGGGTGGCGACATCAGCGCACTGAAGGATGCAATCATGCCGGCAGTCAATGCAGGACAGAAGAATCTCATGCTCTCGCTGGCAAAGTTCAATGCTACAATCGAGAGTGCATACGAGGAGTCTGCACCACACAAGATATGTGCATACATCTACGAGCTTGCCAACGCATTCAACGGCTTCTACCATGACACAAAGATTCTTTCTGAGGAGAATGAAGAGCTTAAGAAATCATATATTTCGCTTCTTGTGCTCACAAAGGAGATACTTGAGGCTTGTATCGATATGCTTGGATTCTCAGCCCCTGACAGGATGTAAAAATAATAATTTTCATGTTCTAAAATAATTGGACATGTAATATAAATAGGACATAGATGATTTATCAGAATCGTCTGTGTCCTTTTTTAATTTGAATAACTGTCGGTGGCAGGTCGGGATGGGCACACGCATGTGGCTGCAGTGTCGCAGAAGCTACGCTGCGCAATTAAGACTCTGTATAAATTATGCAGTAAGTACTTCTATGCCTGACGAAACCGTCGATACTCGCCGTCCGGGCTCGATATCTCCTTGCCTCGGCGTCCATGCCTCGGCATTTCTGTGCTTCAAAGCATAATTTAACAGACTCTAAATAGCTCCGCTATACGCTTCTGCGACACTGCAGCCACACGCATAAGCCCATCCCGACCTGCCATCGAAGTGGCGATAAGGAGTGAAAAATATGGATATAATTGATTATCTGCCACAAAAGATGAGGACTGAGGCAGAAGCGTACATGCCGTGTGGTCTGGAGGAAATCAGGGTGCGCGTGGGAAAGCCGGTGCAGTATAGGTTTGCGGGAGGCAATACAACAGGAGTTAATATCTTACAAAGCGATATAGAGGAGATGATAAATTATCTGAGCGGATATTCAATCCACGCGATAGCACCGCAGCTTGCCGCAGGCTATTTTACAGTGGAGGGAGGTCATCGTGTGGGAATTGCGGGGCAAATGGGCTGCGATGGAGAAAGGGTTACAGCAGTCAGCGAGATAGCCTCCTTAAATATCAGAATTGCGCATCAGATAAAGGGTGTTGCAATGCCACTGATGCCTTATATAAGAGATGAAAACAGTATTTATAATACATTGGTGGTATCACGGCCGGGAGAAGGGAAAACAACATTTTTAAGAGACTGTATCAGGATACTTTCAGATGGCTGTGACGGAAAAAATGCTCTTAAGGTGTCGGTGGTGGATGAGCGCTCAGAAATAGCAGCGTGCTACAACGGAGTGGCTCAAAACGATGTTGGAAAATCCAGTGATGTGCTGGATAATTGTCCGAAGTCACTTGGCATGAGGATGCTTTTGCGTTCTATGTCCCCGGATGTGATTGCTGTGGATGAGCTGGGTGGCGAAAGTGATATCGAGGCACTAAATCAGCTCGTGAGCTGTGGAATAAGAATACTTGGCAGCGTACATGGCACCAATGCAGATGATCTGCGGAGAAAAATGCTGCCACATGCAATAGAGAGGTTTGTGTTTATAGACCATGATAAAAAAGGGGTGAGATGCTATAGCATTTATGATGAAGCTCACAGGCTTTTGTATAGTACTGTTTGCGGTATCGGGGCTGATAAACGATTACAGCAAAAGAAAAAAGGCAGATATAGCGATGCTGTATGATTTTATGCTTTTGCTTGAAAAGGGGGCATTTTATCTGGCAGGAGAAAGAATGAAGGCACCACAGTTTTTTAACAGCATAAGAGGAAAGAGCGAGGTGTTTAATGAGGGATGCAGGAGAATGGGAGAAGTGCTTTCAAACAGGAGCTGTAAAAGCGGGGAGGAGGGCTGGAAGGCTGTGTGGGAGAAGGTGCTTTGTGGCAGGGTATCTGATGAAAAAATAAAGAAAATGATAGTTGAAATGGGAGGTGCATTCTTTGAAAAAAATGCAGCTGCGATGGAGCAGCGGCTTAAGGAATGTGCTTTGGACATACATAAACAGATAGATTTTTACAGGAAAGATTATGTTGAAAAAATGAAGGTGATCTGTCCGGTGGGGATTTTGGGAGGGATTATGATATCAATAATGCTTATATAATAATGCTTATATAAAAATGTAGTAATCCGATTAAACATATTGTTGTATGCGATGAAAGGACTTGATGATGGAGATTTCGATTATTTTTAAGATAGCGGCACTTGGAATAGTGATTACGGTGCTCGGACAGGTCTTAAAACACAGTGGAAGGGAGGAAATGACTTTCCTGCTTAGTCTGGCCGGGCTTGTTATTGTATTGTTCTGGATTGTGCCATATATAAGTGAGCTGTTTAAGGCAATGCAGGATATGTTTTCTTTGTAATATGTTGAAGATTGGGATAATAGGAATTGCGGCAGTATTTTTTGCAGTGCTTTTAAAGCGTGACAGGCCTGAGCTTTCAATGCTTCTTTCAGTGGCCTGCGGCACTATAATTTTTGCTTTTGCATTGGAGCGGCTCGGCACAACAATTGAGTTTTTTAAAGGACTTCTTTCAAAGCTTCCTGTGGAACCGGCATTTTTTGTCACTATGGTAAAGATGCTTGGGATTGCATATATTGCGGAGTTTTCATCCTCAATCTGTAAGGACTGCGGTCATAGCGCAATTGCATCGCAGATAGAGCTTTTTGCGAAGGTGGCAATTGTTGTGATGTCAATTCCCGTGATGTCGTGTCTGATAGAGCTGATTGGAGAACTGTTTTGATTTGTAGGAAAAATATTTTTATAATAATCATGTTGATTGTGATGTTTTTGCCGCAGGACTGTGTGTATGCATCGGACACTGAAATTACAGATACAATTGAGCAGCAGATGCTTGAAAAAATAGATATGTCAGAGATTGAAAAATATTCAAAGGATTATCTGCCGGACAGACTATCGTTTTCGGATATTGTGGATGCTCTTTTAGACGCAGATCAAAAGGCAGGCGAAAAAATCTGTGAGTATATTTACGAGCTGTTCTTTTACGAGATAGCGGCAGTGAAGCCGGTTATTATAAATGTGCTGTGCTACACGATACTTTTTATGGTGTTTTCAAAGCTTATTTTCTGGCGGCAGGATTATGTATACAATGTAAGCTTTCTGTTTATGTATGCATCGGTTATATCAATGCTTATGGCATCTTTTTTTGTGTTGTCTGATGTGGCAAAGGGCTGTATTGATGTGCTTTTGACTTATCTTACAGCGCTTGTTCCGGCATATGCGACAGTGCTTCTTGCGTCAGGAAAAGGATTTTCTGCATCAGGCTTTTACGTGCTTGCATTTGTACTTATATATGTGGTGGAGTGGCTTATAAAGCTGGTGCTCATACCGGGAATTCATCTGTTTCTGGTGCTTGAGGTGCTCAATCACGTATCAAGTGAAAAGAAGCTTGAAAAGCTTGCAGAGTTTATTGAAGCAGCAGTTACAAAAATAATGAAGGCATCCATAAAGATAGTAGCGGGCATAGGCATAGTCCAGGCTATGATTGCTCCTGCAAAGGACAAAATATCGGAAAGTCTTATCTTAAAAAGCTTTCAGGCAATACCCGGTGTGGGGAGGCTTGGGCAGGGTGCAGGTGAAATCATGCTTGGCTGTGCGATGCTCATAAAAAACAGTGTTGGGATGGCGGCAATTATCGTGCTCTTTTTCATAGTGCTGACGCCGCTTGTAAAAACGCTTGTTTTTTCTTTGATGTACAGATTGCTTTCAGCAGCCCTTCAGCCGGTTTCGGACAACAGAATCGTAGAGGGCATAGATGCCGTTGCGAGGGCAGGAAATCTGTATTACATTGTGATAAGAGATGCATCTATATTATTTTTTATCGTGATAGCGATAGTGTGTGCATCCACAAGCTTTATGGGAGGTTGACAAGGTATGAAGAGCTATCTGTATCTGGCACTTTTTTTCATGGTAATGACATATCTTTTGCCGAGAGAGCAGTACAGGAGGTATTTTAGGTTTATGCTTGGGGTATTTTTGGCTGTTATTATTCTAAAGCCTCTTGCGGCAGGGTATGAATATGACATGAGATTTGCTGAGCTTACAAAGAAAATAGAGGGGATTTCGTATGAATATGACGCGGATACGGCAGATTTGTTTACGGCTTTCGAAGCTGAAGAAAACTGACTACATAGTGATTTTACTTGTTGGAGTACTGCTTCTTATTGTGGTGCTTCCGGTAAAAGAGGATAAAAAGACCTGTAGTAATTCACAAAAGAAAGCTAAGTCAGTAAGTGAAAGCACCTGCGATGATGAAGAATATGAGAAGCTGCTTGAAAAAAAGCTTGAGGGTATTCTTGAAAGGATGGACGGTGTGGGTGAGGTATCTGTGATGATTACGCTGTCAGACGATGGCACAAGGATAGTGGATAAGGATACCAAGGAGACCTCGGAGAGCATTGAAAAGACTACGGTCATATACGATGACGAGGACGCAAGCGTACCTTATGTCACAAGCACGGACAAACCGACTGTTTCAGGAGTGCTTGTGGTAGCGCAGGGCGGAGGAAACCCACAGGTAAACAACGATATTTCTAATGCGGTTTCTGCATTATTTGATGTGCCCATGCATAAAATAAAAATAGCAAAAATGATATCCAGGGAGGAATAAAAGTGAAGAAAGGCAGCCATAAAAATCAGATAATTATTACGACGCTTGCACTTCTTTTGGCAGTGGTCGGATACATAAGCTACGATAACAGGGATACCTTTATGAATGCAAAGGATGTGCTTTCCACCGAAATCGAAGCTGTAAATGGCGAAGCAGATACACAGGTATCGGATGAGGTGGCACTTGAGACAGACTCGACAGAGGAGATATTAAATGCCGGTGAAACGGTACTGACAAGTGCATCCACGGAGAGCGAGGAGTGTGTGGCACAGGTGAAGCTGGGACGCGAGCAGGTGCGCTCAAAGAACAAGGAGGCTCTGCAGAAGATTATTGATGATGCAGGAGTGTCGGAGGAAGAGAAGAAGAGCGCAGTCGATGCCATGGTGAAGCTGACAGAAAACGCACAGATGGAGGAGGATGCCCAGATGATGCTTGAGGCAAAGGGCTTTAAGAATGCTGTGGTAAGTCTCAGTGATGACTGCTGTGATGTGATTGTTGGAAAGGAAGATGTGACTGATGAAAAGAGGGCTCAGATTGAGGACATTATCAAGCGAAAAACCAATATAGGGGCATCAAATATCGTCATATCTACGATGGACTGATACATAAATTTTTAGTATCTTGAAATAGAAAACGTTTTAAGTTATACTATATTCTGATTTTGTTTGGAGGAAATATCAGTGGATAACTTAAGACAGGAAATACAAAAAAGAAGAACATTTGCAATAATTTCCCATCCGGATGCAGGAAAGACTACTCTGACAGAGAAGTTTCTTTTGTACGGGGGGGCGATAAACCAGGCCGGTTCGGTAAAGGGAAAGGCTACGGCAAAGCATGCTGTTTCGGACTGGATGGAGATAGAAAAGCAGAGAGGTATTTCAGTTACTTCATCTGTATTACAGTTTAATTATGATGGATATTGTATCAATATCCTTGATACACCGGGACACCAGGATTTCTCAGAGGACACATACCGTACACTCATGGCAGCCGATTCGGCAGTCATGGTAATTGATGCGAGCAAGGGTGTTGAGGCACAGACCAGAAAGCTCTTTAAGGTCTGTGTCATGAGACATATCCCGATTTTTACATTCATAAACAAGATGGACCGTGATGCCAACGATACGTTTGAGCTTCTCGATGACATCGAAAAAGAGCTGGGCATCGCGACATGTCCTATCAACTGGCCGATAGGCTCAGGAAAGCAGTTTAAGGGTGTGTATGACAGAAACAGCAAGGAGGTCATGACCTTTGCAGATACCTTAAAGGGTACAAAAGAGGGCTCGGAGAAGATTATTCATATAGATGATCCGGCTCTTTCCGATGAAATCGGAGAGGAATTTAAAAGCCAGCTCATGGATGAGATTGAGCTGCTGGATGGTGCCAGTGCCGATTTTGATATGGAGCTTGTCACAAAGGGAGAGCTTTCACCTGTATTTTTCGGCTCTGCTCTCACAAACTTTGGTGTTGAGACATTTTTACAGCATTTCCTTAAGATGACATATGCACCGACAGCAAGACAATCTGACATCGGAATGATTGATCCTTTTTCAGAGGATTTTTCTGCATTTGTATTCAAAATTCAGGCCAACATGAATAAAAACCACAGGGACAGAATAGCATTTATGCGAATCTGCTCCGGACAGTTTACAGCCGGCATGGAGGTATACCATGTGCAGGGAGGCAAGAGCCTAAAGCTTTCACAGCCGCAGCAGATGATGGCAGATGAGAGAAAAATAGTGGACAAGGCATATGCGGGCGACATCATAGGTGTGTTTGACCCGGGCGTATACTCTATAGGAGATACACTCACGACAGCAAAGGATAAATTTGAGTTTGAGGGCATCCCGACATTTGCACCTGAGCATTTTGCGAGGGTATCACTTGTTGATTCCATGAAGAGAAAGCAGTTTGTGAAGGGTGTCACACAGATAGCACAGGAGGGTGCTATCCAGATGTTCCAGGAGTACAAGGGCGGCATGGAAGAGATCATAGTCGGCGTGGTCGGTGTGCTTCAGTTTGACGTGCTTAAATTCAGACTTGAAAATGAGTACAATGTTCAGATCAGACTTGAGAATCTGCCATATGAGCATATCAGATGGATTGAGAACAAGGATGAGGTCAATGTAGATACAATTAACGGAACAAGCGACATGAAGAAGGTTGTCGATATGAAGGGCAATCCGCTTCTTCTGTTCATCAATGAGTGGAGCATCGGCATGACACTCGATAGAAATGACGGACTTGTGCTTACTGAGTTTGGAAGAAACTAGGTAAGGATTTCAAGGTTGAATTTGGACTTGACGTTAGTGAGAGATTATGTGTATAATGAAGACAGTTGTGAAAGCAACTGTCTTTTTAATTATGTTTTATTTGTATAATTTTGAGTATTTTAGCTATAGCTGTTTTAGAGTATAGTGTGAGGCACAAACAGCAGCACGGGCAGCTATCTGATTCTGTAATTATTCCAATTTATTTGTTGACAATTGAATAGAAGTGTATTATTATAATAACAGAACGAACGTTTGTTCGCGAGAGGATAGGAGATTATTATGGCAAAGGAAGATAAATTAAAAGCATTAGACGCTGCCATCGCGCAGATTGAGAAACAATACGGAAAGGGCTCTGTCATGAAGCTTGGCGACAATTCAGCCAATATGAATGTAGAGACAGTACCTACAGGCTCATTAAGCCTTGATATTGCTTTAGGACTCGGAGGCCTTCCAAAGGGCAGGATTGTTGAGGTGTACGGACCGGAGTCATCAGGTAAGACAACGGTTGCACTCCACTGTGTTGCAGAGGTACAGAAGCGAGGCGGCATCGCAGGCTTTATAGATGCAGAGCATGCGCTTGATCCTGTATATGCCAGAAATATAGGTGTTGATATTGACAATCTCTATATTTCACAGCCTGACTGTGGTGAGCAGGCACTTGAGATAACAGAGACTATGGTACGTTCCGGCGCTGTGGATATCGTGGTTGTCGATTCAGTTGCGGCACTCGTACCAAAGGCCGAGATTGACGGAGATATGGGGGATTCCCATGTCGGACTTCAGGCCAGACTTATGAGCCAGGCACTCCGTAAGCTCACGGCGGTTATCAGTAAATCAAATTGTATCGTTATATTCATCAATCAGCTTCGTGAGAAGGTAGGTGTGATGTTTGGAAATCCTGAGACTACCACAGGTGGAAGGGCATTAAAGTTCTATTCATCAGTGCGTCTTGATGTCAGAAGAACTGAGTCACTCAAGCAGGGCGGTGAGATAGTCGGCAACCATGTCCGCGTAAAGGTTGTTAAGAATAAAATAGCTCCTCCTTTCAGAGAGGCAGAGTTTGATATCATGTTTGGACAGGGTATCTCAAGAGAAGGAGATGTGCTTGATCTTGCAGTAAATGCAGGCATTGTCAATAAATCCGGTGCATGGTACGCATACGAGGGAGACAAGATAGGACAGGGTCGTGAGAATGCAAAGACTTATATTCATGAGAATCCGGCATTTTTTGATATGCTGGAGGCAAAGGTAAGGGATTTTTACTTTACACAGCCTGAGGATGAAGATGCTGCAGCACAGGAAGACTCTGAAAAGTCTGAAGCAGAAGAATAATAAGTGAGCAGGGTTATATATGATAGAGATTACCGGATATGAGAATATTGGTAAAGGCAAATACCGCACGACCTTTGATAATGGCACGACATGTGTGTTGTATCATACAGAGGCCGTGCGGTACTCTATTATGGAGGGAGCCTTTATCAGTGAAGCGGATTACGAAAAGCTGATAACTGAGGTGGTAGGAAAGAGAGCCAAAAAGAGAGCACTGCATCTGCTTGAACAGATGGACAGGAGTGAAAGAAAGCTTAGGGAAAAGCTCACACAGGGCGGATATCCGGATTGCTGTGTGGATGCAGCGATAGATTATGTCAAGAGCTTTCATTATCTTGATGATTACAGATTTGCTTCCACATATGTCAGGTATCATCAGGACAGCTTAAGCCGCAGGCAGCTGGAGCAGAAGCTTATGACAAAGGGCATAGGCAGAGATGATATAAATTGTGCCATAGACAGCGAATACACTGCTGATGAAAAGAAACATATAGCAAAGCTGCTTGAAAAGAAACACTATGATCCTGATAACTGTGATGAAAAGGAGTTTCACAGGATATACCAGTTTCTAATGCGCAGGGGCTTTAAGAGCAGTCAGATTCTTTCAGCAATGAGGTCACAATTACCTTGACAATTTGCACCAAAAAGTATAGAATTTAATTGTTGTAATTTGTGAAATACAATGAAAATTTAATAAAGGAGGTGCTCCTGTAATGCTACCGTATATCATTACTGCTGTAGTTTCTGTTATTATTACTGCATTGATTGTATGGTTTGCAGCCGCTTTATATCAGAAGAAATCTGCTAACTCCAAGATAGGAAATGCTGAGGAGAAGGCAAGAGGAATCATTGATGAGGCTGTAAAGACTGCGGAGGAAAAGAAGCGCGAGTCTATGCTTGAGATCAAGGAAGAGTCTATTAAGGCTAAGAATGATCTGGATAAGGAAATCAAAGAGCGTAGAAACGAGATTTCCCGTAATGAGCGTCGTATCGTTCAGAAGGAAGAAAATGTCGACAAGAAGCTCGAAGCTATCGAGAAGCGTGAAGCCGGATTTGCAGTTAAGGAAGAGGAACTCAAGAAGCAGAAGATTGAAATATCAAAGCTTAACGAGCAGCGTTTACAGGAACTTGAAAGAATCTCTGGATTAACCTCCGAGCAAGCTAAAGAATATCTCTTAAAGACCATTGAAGAAGATGTAAAACTTGATACTGCAAAAATGATTAAGGAAATGGAAAACAAAGCAAAGGAAGAGGCAAACCGTAAGGCTAAGGATTACGTGGTTACAGCTATTCAGAAATGTGCAGCAGACCATGTGTCTGAGACTACTATTTCAGTAGTATCGCTTCCGAATGATGAGATGAAGGGACGTATCATAGGAAGAGAGGGACGTAATATCCGTACTCTCGAGACTATGACAGGTGTAGATCTGATTATAGATGACACACCTGAGGCAGTTATCTTGTCAAGCTTTGATCCAATTAGAAGAGAGGTTGCAAGAATAGCTCTTGAGAAGCTTATTGTTGACGGAAGAATCCATCCGGCCCGTATAGAGGAGATGGTTGAGAAGGCTCAAAAAGAAGTCGATAATATGATTCGTGAAGAGGGTGAGGCTGCCACACTTGAGGTGGGCATACATGGTATTCACCCGGAGCTTGTGCGTCTTCTTGGAAAGATGAAGTTTAGAACAAGCTACGGTCAGAATGCGTTAAAGCATTCTATCGAGGTTGCACAGCTGACTGGCTTACTGGCTGCTGAAATTGGTGAGGATGTCAGAATGGCAAAGCGTGCAGGCTTATTACATGATATAGGTAAGGCAGTAGATCACGAGATGGAGGGTTCACATATCCAGCTCGGTGCCGAATTATGTAAGAAATACAAAGAGTCACCACTTGTGATTAATGCAGTAGAATCACATCACGGTGATGTTGAACCGGAGTCACTTATTGCATGTCTCGTGCAGGCAGCTGATACGATCAGTGCGGCACGTCCGGGTGCAAGAAGAGAGACTTTGGAGACATATTCAAATCGTCTTCAGCAGTTAGAGGACATTACAAATGGTTATAAAGGGGTAGAGAAATCTTTTGCTATTCAGGCAGGTAGAGAGATTCGTATTATGGTAGTTCCTGAGCAGGTCAGCGATGCCGACATGGTTATCATGGCCAGAGATATATCTAAGCAGATTGAGTCTGAGTTAGAGTATCCGGGTCAGATAAAGGTTAATGTAATACGTGAGTCACGTATAGTGGATTACGCAAAGTAGAGCATTAGCGTATTGTCGGTTTGACATAATAACATGTACATTTGAAAAGGCTTCGCATGAAGCCTTTTCTTTTTTGCTAAAATGTATGAAAACATATGAAAAACACAAGTGCAGCCGATTTTTACAATGTAGTGCTTATGGTATGAAATAAATTATCGGTAACTGTTCATTACTACTGAAGATAATTGTATATATTGCATAAAAATATATGTATAAGATATCTTGTATTCACAAAAATAGATAATGGTACGTGACAAAATTAGTAAAATGTTATAAAATGGTAAGTGTAATATTTAGCAACTATTCAGCATTTGATGGCTGCAATATTTATAAATATTACAAGGGAGAAACTATATAAAAAATATCATATGGAGGGTTTTACAATGCAGAGATTTACATTACCAAGAGATTTATATCATGGAAAGGGTGCGCTTGAGGCATTAAAGAGCTTTGAGGGCAAGAAGGCTATTATCTGTGTGGGCGGAGGCTCAATGAAGAGATTTGGCTTTTTAGACAAGGCTGAGGCTTATTTGAAGGAAGCAGGCATGGAGGTTAGGCTTTTTGAGGGAATCGAGCCTGATCCGTCAGTGGAGACAGTCATGAAAGGTGCGGCTGCCATGGAAGAGTTTGAACCGGACTGGATTGTGGCTATCGGTGGAGGCTCACCTATAGATGCAGCTAAGGCTATGTGGATTAAGTACGAGTATCCGGATATCACATTTGAGGATATGTGCAAGGTATTTGGTATTCCAAAGCTTAGAAAGAAAGCACATTTCTGTGCTATTTCATCCACATCGGGCACAGCAACAGAGGTTACTGCGTTCTCAATCATCACAGATTATGAGAAGGGCATCAAATATCCAATTGCAGACTTTGAGATTACACCTGATGTTGCAATCGTAGACCCTGAGCTTGCAGAGACAATGCCACAGAAGCTTGTTGCACACACAGGAATGGATGCCATGACACATGCCATCGAGGCATATGTATCAACAGCCAACAGTGACTTTACAGATCCGCTTGCACTCCATGCAATAGAGATGATACAGCATGACCTGATTGATTCATACAATGGTGATATGGCAAAGAGAGATGCGATGCACAATGCGCAGTGTCTGGCAGGAATGGCATTCTCCAACGCACTACTTGGAATAGTTCATTCCATGGCACACAAGACAGGCGCAGCTTTTGCAGATTATGGTGCACATATCATCCACGGAGCAGCCAATGCCATGTATCTGCCAAAGGTTATTGCTTTTAATGCAAAGGACGAGACAGCAAAGGAGCGCTATGGCGTAATAGCAGATTTCATGAAACTGGGTGGAGAGACACTTGATGAGAAGGTTGAGCTTCTTATCAAATACTTACGTGGTATGAATGATGATCTGAATATCCCACACTGCATCAAGAATTACGGAGCAGACAGCTATCCAACAGAGCAGGGCTTTGTACCGGAGGAGGTATTCCTTGAGAGACTTCCTGAGATTGCTGCAAATGCTATCCTTGATGCTTGTACAGGCTCAAATCCTCGTCAGCCAAGCCAGGAGGAGATGGAGCAGCTTCTCAAATGTTGCTATTATGACACAGAGGTGGATTTCTAATCAAAACGGTAACTCTGAATTTAAATTATTTAGAAGGTAAACAGGAAAATGATTGATGAAATGAAACGGCAAAAAAGAGAGCTTGTATATAAGGGATCAATACTCGATATATACAAGGATACAATGCAGTTTGCAAACGGTAAGACTGAGGAATGGGATTTTGTTTCACACAGAAAGGGCGCTGCGGCAGTGCTTCCGGTGCTTGATGACGGCAGGATAATCATGGTGCGTCAGTATAGAAATGCTCTTGAGAGGGAGACAATAGAGATTCCGGCCGGCTGCAGGGACTTTGTGGGAGAAGACACAAGGCTGTGTGCAGAAAGGGAGCTTAAGGAGGAGACAGGCTACAGCTCTGACGATATCTCATTTTTACTTTCGCTTCGCACAACAGTAGCCTTTTGCGACGAAGAAGTAGATGTTTATCTTGCCAAAAACCTGAAAAAGGGCGAGCAGCATCTCGATGATGCCGAGTCAATCGATGTAGAGATATACACCCTAAAGGAGCTGTGCGACATGATTTATGCGGGAAAAATACAGGATTCCAAAACAGTCAGTGCAGTTCTTGCTTATAGTAATATGATTAAATAAACAGACAAAATAATACGAGCCACAGGATATAAAATTCTGTGGCTCGTATTTTATGAAAAATATGTATATAGTTTGTGGCTTAAGAATTCATTTCTGCAATATCGTAGATAAGCTTCTTTGAATCCTCCCATCCAAGACAAGGATCGGTGATGGATTTTCCGTAGACATGCTCGCCAATCTTCTGGCTGCCCTCCTCAATATAGCTCTCAATCATGAGACCCTTGACAAGTGATTTGATATCAGAGGAAAGCTGTCTGTTGTGCATAACTTCTTTGGCGATACGAATCTGCTCCTTGAACTGCTTTCCGGAGTTGGAATGGTTGGTATCGATGATAGCCGCCTGGTTGACAACGTCCATCTTGTCGTACATTTCGTGCAGACGGATTAAGTCCTCATAATGGTAGTTTGTTGTAGTGTTGCCATGCTTGCTGACAGCACCTCTTAAAACAACGTGAGTCAGAGGATTTCCTGATGTCTCAACCTCATAGCCTCTGTAAACAAAATGATGTGGGTGCTGTGCTGCGTAAACAGAATTGAGCATGACGGAAAAATCACCGCTTGTAGGGTTTTTCATGCCGCTGGCAACATCGAAGCCACTGACGGTGAGACGATGCTGTTGATCCTCAACAGAACGAGCGCCGATTGCCACATATGAGAGAAGATCTTCAACATAGCCCCAGTTCTCAGGGTAAAGCATCTCATCTGCACAGGTGAGTCCACTCTCTGCGATGGCACGGATGTGCATTTTTCTCATGGCGATAAGACCCTCAACCATGTCAGGAGCCTTCTCAGGGTCAGGCTGTGAGGCAATTCCCTTGTAGCCCTCGCCAGTTGTTCTTGGCTTGTTTGTATATACACGAGGGATGATGATTACGCGGTCCTTTACATCCTCCTGAATCTTTGTCAGGCGGCTGACATAGTCACAGACTGAATCCTCGTTATCGGCTGAACATGGTCCGATAATGACAAGAAATCTGTCATCCTTTCCGCAAATGACATCTGAAATCATTGCATCACGCTTGGCTTTGAGCTCGGTAAGCTCCTTTGACAGAGGGTATTCTTCCTTGATCTGTGCAGGAGTTGGAAGCTGGTTTAAAAATGTGAAACTCATAATACTACTCCTTATATAAATAGTGATTTTATTAATTAAAATGGTATATTATAATGGCATATCGGAAAAAATTTCCAATATATAATAATGTCCGAATAGTTAAATAATAAGATAAATGAAATATGTTGTCAAATTTTTATCAATTATAATAGTATGCATAAAAAGTTATAATAAGAAAAAAGTAACATTGAAAAAAACTAAAAGATGTGATATAAATAGTTGGTAACTTTTTTTGTGACCGTAGTTTAATGGATAAAATTCCGGACTCCGACTCCGGCGAGTGCGCGTTCGATTCGCGTCGGTCACATACTTTGATTTTGATATGTTGGGTTAATGGAGGAATCACATGAAGGACTTTTTTAACAAGGAAACATTGGATAATATAAAGCAGTTTTGCGCAGAAAATAAAAAATACGTTGGAGTAGCAGGTGTACTTGTAGGACTCATACTTATACTTATAGTAGTTGTCGCAGGAGGCAATAATGGCAGACAATCCAATACTGAAGCAGGATCACAGACAGAGATTTCGGTGAAGGATTTTGAGTTTGAAAAGGATTACACAAATGACGCCAAGGACGATATCAGCACATTACTTGCTGATTATTACAAGGCATACGTGGGTGATGACCTTGATACACTTGGCAAGCTTGCGACACCTATGAGCGACAACGAGAAGAGCTATATTGGTGTTGTCAGCCAGTACTATGAGTCAGTCAATGACATTACACCTTACACCAAGAACGGTTTGAAAAAGGGAACATACTTTGTGTCTGTTAAAAACAGCATAAAGTTTACGGGAGTTGATACACAGGCACCTACACTTGACTTCTTTTATATAGAGACAGGTAAGGACGGAAAGCTCTTTATAAACAATGTATACAGTAATTTCAACAGAACATACTGCGAGAATGAACTCGATGACGATATTATGGAGCTTATTTCTAAGTATACTGCTTCATCTGAGTTTGCAGACCTTCATGAGGAGGTACAAAAGGCATATGAGCAGGCGGTCGGTTCTGATGCCAATTTAAAGACTATGCTTGAGACAACACTCACAGGTGCTATAAAGCAGTGGTACACATCGTCTGGCATTGCCAATTTAAAGAAGTCTGATGCAGACTCACAGACTACAGAGGCAGATACACAGCAGGCAGATGATGCAGCACAAAACAGCGACCAGCAGACTACAGATGCAAATGCCGGACAGACTACAGACCAGCAGACTACGGATGCAAATGCAGGACAGACCACTGACCAGAATGCAGGACAGACCACAGATCCGAATGCAGGACAGACTACAGATGCCAATACTGCAAATCAGCAGCCGGCAGAGCAGCCACAGGCACCGGCTGAGTATCAGGTAGTGACAAAGGATGTTGTAAAGGTACGTGACGGTGCAAGCACAGATGCCAAGGAGCTTGGTCTCTTAAAGGAACAGGTAACACTTACAGCATATGGCACAGAGGGCGACTGGACTATAGTATCCTACAGCGCCGGAACAAATGGCAGAGCTTATATCAAGACAGAGAATCTCCAGACAGTAGGACAGTAAAAGCAATACAAAGTAACAGATGTGCATACAATCATAAGAAGCAACACGGAGGCTTAAAGGTCTCCGTGTTTTAATCTACATGGCATATGGCTGTTGCAAAGAGTAGAAAAGGCTGCAGCCTGGTTTATGTATATCGGATAAAGAAATCTAAAAAGAGGATATGGTATGGAAGAAAATGGTGTAAGAATAAATAAATTTCTCAGTGAAGCGGGTGTGTGCTCAAGGCGTGAGGCAGACAGGCAGATAGAGGCCGGCAAAGTAGAAATAGACGGTGTGACAGCAAAAACAGGTGACAGAGTTCTAAAGGGACAGACTGTCACATATAATGGACAGGTAGTATCAAAGGAAGAAGAGATGATACTGATTGCCCTCAATAAGCCGGCCGGCATTGTCTGCACAGCAGAAAAAAGGGAAAAAAACAACGTGATAGATTATCTTAATTACCCAAAGCGCATTTATCCAATTGGCAGGCTGGATAAGGATTCAGAGGGACTTTTACTTCTGACCAACAATGGCGAGATAGTAAATAAGATGATGCGCTCCGGCAACAGACACGAAAAAGAGTATATTGTCACAGTAAACAAAACAATATCTGACAGCTTCATAAGAGGGCTCGCAGGAGGCGTACCGCTTGTAGAGCTTGGTGTGACAACCAGAAAGTGCCATGTGAAAAAGCTGTCCTCAAAGCAGTTTAAGATTATTCTGACCCAGGGCTACAACAGGCAGATAAGACGGATGTGTGAATACTTTGGCTACCGTGTGGTTAAGCTTGAGAGAGTGAGAATCATGAATATTGAGCTTGGTGACCTGCCAAGAGGAAAGTACAGGGCGGTGACACCACTTGAATACAAGGGGCTCAAAAGACTGATTGCGGATTCCTCGAATCAGCCGGTTATGCCTGATACGAATAAGAATCATTCTGATAAGAAATATACGGATAAGAAACATACGGATAAGAAATATCCGGATAGAAGAGCAAAGTAAAGCAGACAGGGGATTATTACGGCATGGAGAATAACAAAATAAAAGATAAGATAGATGAGCTTGTTGAAAGTCTTAACCGCGCATCAAAAGCCTACTACAACGGCGCAGATGAAATAATGCCAAACTACGAGTGGGATGCACTGTTTGATGAACTTACACAGCTTGAGGAAAAAACAGGATATATCCGTCCGGACAGTCCGACACATAATGCAGGCTATGAGGCAGAGGCAGGAAATCGTGAGCCACATGAGTATCCGGCACTTTCACTTGCAAAGACAAAGAGTATTGAGGAGCTTAAGAAATGGGCAGGTGATATGCCAATCTGGCTTTCATGGAAGCTTGACGGACTGACACTCGTGCTCACATATGACGGTGGCAGGCTTGTGAAAATACTGACGAGAGGAAATGGAACTGTAGGAAGTAACATCACATTTTTGCAGGATGCCCTAAGCGGCTTTCCTAAGGAGATACCATACAAGGGGCATATGGTTGTAAGAGGAGAAGCGACAATTTCTTACACGGATTTCAAGCTCCTAAATGATACAATCGAGGACGATGATGAGAAATATGCCAATCCAAGAAACCTTGCCTCCGGTACATTAAATCTCGATGATGTGGAAGAAGTGAAGCGCCGGCATGTTGTGTTTTATGCGTTTACACTCGTGCATATAGACGATGATATCGTATCATGGGGTGACAGAATGAGCTATCTTAGTGATATGAAATTCAATGTTGTCAAAAGGGAGGCAACAGATGCTGCAGGCCTTGAGGAGGCTGTAAAACGCTGGACAAGGGATGTCGAGAGCGGAAAGATGGATGTGCCTGTGGACGGACTTGTCATATGCTATGATGATACAGCTTACGCTGCAGGTGGAAGTGTCACAGGACATCATGCAACGAGAGCAGGCTTTGCTTTTAAGTGGCAGGATGAGGCTGTAGATACGAGACTTCGCTATATTGAGTGGTCGTGTGCGGTTTCAACAATATCGCCTGTGGCAGTTTTTGAGCCGGTGCAGATAGAGGGTACGACGGTTTCGAGAGCTTCGCTTTGCAATCTGACTGAGATAGAAAGGCTTGGAGTGGGAAAAGAGTGTACACTTTCCGTGATAAAAGCCAACAAGATTATTCCAAAATGCATAGCTGTAAAGGATGCGGTGGGAGAAGTTGAGATACCGAAGGAATGTCCGGTGTGTCATCATCCGACACGCATATTTGTAAGTAAAAACAGCGGTGTGAAGACGCTGCATTGTACAAATCCTGATTGTACAGCCAAGAATGTCAAAAAGTTTTCAAGATTTGTCAGCAAAAGCGGAATGGATATAGATGGACTTTCGGTACAGACAATGCTAAAATTTATAAATGAGGGATTCATAAAACAGTTCCCTGACATATACCATCTGCCCGAGCATTTTGATAAGATAAGCAGCATGGAAGGCTTTGGAGAAAAATCATGCATGAATATGCAGACTGCCATCGAAAAAAGCAGACATGTCCACCCGGTCAATCTGATATTTGCTCTCTGTATACCTCTTATAGGTACCGATGCAGGCAAGAAAATTGTCAATGCGATAGGCTTTGAGGGCTTTAAGGACAGGATGAGAAATGCCACAGATTTTGTGGATATAGACGGTATAGGCCAGGAAAAGTCAGGCTCCATACTTGAATGGTATGCAAATCCCAAAAACAGCGCGATGTTTGAAGCACTGATTAAGGAGCTTGACATAGAAAAGGTCGATATAAAGGATATGTCGGAGGGAAGCTTAAACGGCAAGACCTTTGTTATCACAGGCGATGTGCATGATTTTGCCAACAGAAGCGAGTTTAAGGCCTATGTGGAGTCACAGGGCGGTAAGGTGACAGGAAGCGTGTCAAAAAAGACAGACTATCTGGTAAACAACGACACTGAATCTACTTCATCAAAAAATAAAAAAGCAAAAGAATTAGGAATACCTATCATCTCGGAGGATACATTTATAGAGATGTTTGGGCGTTAGAAAAGAGGTTATAAAATGCCTATAAAGACACAAAATGATTTACCTGTAAAGGAAATACTTGAGAGAGAAAATATATTTGTGATGGACGAAAACAGGGCATCACATCAGAACATCAGACAGCTGGAGATTGCGATTGTAAATCTCATGCCATTAAAGGAGGACACAGAGCTTCAGATACTGCGCTCGCTGTCAAATACCCCTATACAGGTCAATGTAACGTTTGTGACCACATCTACTCACGAGGCCACTCACACATCACTCAGTCATCTGAACAAGTTTTACGAGACCTTTGATGATATAAAGGACAGATATTTTGACGGCATGATAATCACGGGAGCACCGGTTGAGCTGATGGAATACGAGGAGGTAGACTACTGGGATGAGATATGCAGGATAATGGAGTGGAGCAAAACACATGCTTTCTCCACACTTCATCTGTGCTGGGGTGCACAGGCCGGATTGTATTATCATTACGGCATACAAAAGCATGTGCTTCCAAAGAAGAAGTTTGGTGTGTATGCGCACCGTGTAAAGAACAGAAAAATCCCGCTTGTCAGAGGCTTCGATGACGTGTTTTACGCACCACACTCAAGACATACCGAGGTGTTAAAGGAGGATATATTAAAGCATCCTGAGCTTACCATACTTGCGGAGTCGGATGATGCCGGAGTATTCCTTCTGATGGATCAGGACGGTAAAAAGATTTTTGTGATGGGACATCCTGAGTATGACAGATATACTCTTCACAATGAGTACGAGAGGGATAAGAAAAAGGGACTTGATATAGATATGCCGGTGAACTACTATCCAAATAATGATGATACACAAAAGCCGCTTTTGCAGTGGCGGTCTCACGGCAATATACTTTATTCCAACTGGCTTAATTATTATGTGTACCAGGAGGTGCCGTACGAGTTCATAAACAACCGCGAGATAATTGGAAAATAATGACAAAAATTATAGTTTTTTTTAGTTAATTTTGAATTGCATAAATGCCAAAGTGTGGTAAAATATAACTATAAACCATTATAAAAAACCAAAATAATTGCAAAAGCTAACAAAAATTAAACAAGGGGGATTTTAATATGGCAAAAGAGCTAGTTGCGATGCTTCTTGCCGGTGGTCAGGGCTCCAGACTTTATGCACTGACACAGAAACTTGCAAAGCCGGCAGTTCCGTTTGGAGGCAAATACAGAATTATTGATTTTCCACTTTCTAACTGTGTTAATTCAGGCATAGATACAGTTGGTATACTGACACAGTACCAGCCGTTTGTATTGAACGAGTACATAGGAAATGGACAGCCATGGGATCTTGACAGATTATATGGAGGAGTACATGTGCTGCCACCGTATCAGAAGGCTTCGGGCTCTGACTGGTACAAGGGCACAGCCAATGCGATTTATCAGAATATAGCATTTATCGAGAGATATGATCCTGAGTATGTTATCATACTTTCGGGAGATCAGATTTGTAAGCAGGATTACAGCGATTTTCTTAAGTTCCATAAGGAAAAAAATGCGGAGTTTTCTGTAGCGGTTATGGAGGTTCCGTGGGAGGATGCGTCACGTTTTGGCCTCATGGTAGCAGATGATAACGACAAGATTACAGAGTTCCAGGAAAAGCCAAAGAATCCTAAGTCTAATCTTGCATCTATGGGTATTTATATTTTCAATTGGGATATACTTAAGAAGTATCTTATTGAGGATGAAAATGATCCGGATTCAGAGAATGATTTCGGTAACAATATCATTCCAAACCTTTTGAGGGATGGCCGCAGGATGTATGCATATCATTTCAATGGCTACTGGAAGGATGTAGGAACAATTCCAGCTTTATGGGAAGCCAATATGGAGGTGCTTGATCCGGAACACAGCGGTATCAATCTGTTCGATGAGAACTGGAAGATATACAGCCGTAACAGCGGTCATACAGGACATTTCATCGGCAACAACGCAGAGGTTACAGACTCTATGATTACCGATGGCTGTGTAGTGAAGGGCACAGTAAAGCATTCAATTCTTTTTGGCGGTGTCGTCGTAGAAGAGGGCGCAGTGGTAGAGGATGCAGTTGTCATGGGCGATACTGTGATAAAAAGAGGCGCTAAGGTTACACACTGTATAGTTGCAGAGGGTGTTACGGTAGGCTGTGATGCAGTTATTGGAGAAAAGCCTGAGGAGGATGTGACAGGTGATGTTGCTACAATTGCACCAGGAGTTACAATTGGCGACAGAGCGGTTATAGGACCAAAGGCTATGGTATATAATGATGTTGAGGAGGGCCAGGAACAATGCTAAACATGAACAACGAAGAGGCTTTGGCCGTTATTTTTGCAAACAGCTACGATGCCCTCATTCCTGAGATGGTATCCGAGAGACTTATGGCTTCCATTCCGTTTGCAGGTCGTTACAGACTCTGTGATTTCCTGATTTCAAGCATGGTACATAGCGGAATCGACAATATATCTCTCATAGTTAAGAAGAACTATCACTCTCTGATGGATCACCTGGGCTCAGGCCAGGAGTTTGATCTTGCAAGAAAAAATGGTGGTATTAATATAGTTCCGCCTTATGCACAGAAGCAGATTAAGGTGTATGAGGGCCGTGTTGAGGCAATCGAAAGTCTTAAGGGCTATCTGAGAAAGTGCACTCAGAAGTATGTTATCATGGCTGATGCCAACTATGTATTCAATTTTGATTTCAGGGAGCTGATTGAAGCACATAAGACTACAGGGGCTGATATCACTGCAATGTACCGCAAGCAGGAGGTACCGAAGGTATTCTTAAGACCAAACGGCAACAATGATGAGATGTACTATACATTTGATATAGATGATGGACGTATCAAAAAGATATATATCAATGACAGGGATATGGGCAAGGTAAACTTTGGCATGAATATCTATATCATGGAGAAGGAGCAGCTCATTAGAATAGTGGATGACGCTTTTGTACATGGTTATTCTTATTTTACAAGGGATCTGATGGCTACAAACACTGATTCACTCAATATCCAGGCATATGAGTACACAGGTTATGCTTCACAGATTACAGATATGAAGAGCTATTTCGAGGAGAATATGAAGCTCCTTGATGAGGATAACAGAGCAGCACTGTTTAAGGGCGGCAACTCTGTCTATACAAAGATCAGGGATGATAATCCTACAAGATACATAAATGGCTCAAAAGCCAAGAATGTCATGGTTGCTGATGGCTGTGTCATCGAGGGTACCGTGGAAAACAGCATCCTATCAAGAGGCGTCAAGATAGGAAAGAATGCAAAGGTCAAGAACTGCATCCTGCTACAGGATACGGTAATTGAGGATGGCGCCAATCTGGAGTACGTGATCACAGACAAGAATGTTCGCGTATCAAGCAATAGATCACTTACGGGAAATGACTCATTCCAGGTTTACGTGGCAAAGGGACAGACCGTATAGCCGGTTAAGGAGGAACATGGACATGGCAGAAAATAGAAACACTATAAATATCAAATCAGATGAGTCTGGCGAGATCAAGGTAGCAGATGAGGTTGTAGCTATCATAGCAGGTCTTGCTGCCACTGAGGTTGAGGGAGTAAGCTCCATGGCAGGCAATATCACAAACGAGATTGTCAGCAGGCTCGGTATGAAGAATCTCTCAAAGGGAATTCAGATTGAGATAGCAGACAATGAGGTAGTGGTTGATGTAGCACTCAATATTGCTTATGGATACAGCATCCCTGAGGTTTCTACAAAGGTACAGGAGAAGGTTAAGTCTGCAATTGAGACAATGACAGGGCTTTCTGTGGCTACTATCAATGTTCGTATAGCAAGTGTTGATATGGGAGAGAATTAAATAGTTCTTTTTAAATGAGCACAAATGTAGTATAATTAAGGATGTCGTACAGACATCCTTAATTTATATAAAATACTATTCACGAGAGGAATTTAAATGACAAGAAGCAAGATAAGAGAAAACGTTTTTAAGATGCTTTTCAGGGTTGAGTTTCATGACAAGTCTGAGCTTGCAGAGCAGATGGAGCTTTTAAATGATGAGCTTACAAATCCTACAGACGAGGAAAGACAGTATATTGATGAAAAATGCAGTGCGATTATTGAGCATATGGCAGAGCTTGATGCACTCATCGATGAGAAGTCTACAGGCTGGAAGACCAATCGTATGGCAAAGGTTGATCTGGCAATTATCAGATTGGCAGTTTATGAGATAAAGTTTGAGGACGATATTCCTACAAAGGTTTCAATAAATGAGGCTGTTGAGCTTGCAAAGAAGTATGGTGCAGATGAGTCAGGTGCATTTGTAAACGGAGTACTTGCAAAGTTTGCATAGCTTAAGAGGAACAGCGATATAGAGCATTGAACATGGCAAATAGAAATATATATTCGGTAGCGCAAGTAAATAGCTATATTAAAAATATGTTCGCTCAGGATTTTATGCTCAGACAGGTGAGCATAAAGGGAGAGGTGAGCAACTGCAAGTATCACACGAGCGGTCATATTTATTTCACAATAAAGGACGCGGGAGCAGCCATGAACGCTATCATGTTTGCGGGCAGCAGGGCGGCAGGACTTTCCTTTCACATGAAGGAGGGTGACCAGGTTATTGTGACGGGCTCCGTTGAGGTGTATGAGAAGACCGGTGCATATCAGCTTTATGCCAAAAAGATAGAGCTTGACGGAGAGGGCAATCTGTATCTCAAATTCGAGCAGCTAAAGCGTGAGCTTGAGGAGATGGGCATGTTTGCCGCAGAGTACAAGCAGCCCATTCCGCAGTATGCCGGCCGTATTGGTGTTGTTACAGCACCGACAGGCGCGGCCGTGCAGGATATAAGGAATGTATCATCGCGAAGGAATCCATATGTACAGGTCATACTTTACCCGGCACTTGTGCAGGGAGAGGGTGCGGCTAATAGCATAGCAAAGGGCATACAGACATTGGATGCGATGAATCTTGATGTGATAATAGTCGGCAGAGGCGGAGGCTCCATAGAGGATTTATGGGCATTTAATGAGGAGATTGTGGCGAGAGCCATATTTGACTGCCGCACGCCAATCATCTCGGCAGTAGGCCATGAGACTGACTGGACGATAGCGGATTTTGTGTCAGACAGGAGAGCGCCCACACCTTCAGCGGCTGCAGAGATTGCAGTCAGTGACTACAGACAGACGTTAGAGCGCCTTGACAATCTGCGCCGCAGGATGGACAGAAATCTGACAGGCCGGATTGATTTTTTCAGGGAAAAGCTGTCACATATTAAAACAAGACTTAATTTCCTTAGTCCACAGAATAAACTAAATGAGAATAAAAGGCGTCTGGCAGATATCGAGGATGCACTTGAAAGGATTATGAAGCAGAGGCTTTCGGATTGCAGACAGCGTCTGGCACTGCTTTCAGGTACACTGGATGCATATTCACCGGCCAAAAAGCTGGCACAGGGCTATGCGTATGTCGAGGTGGAAAAGAAGGGGGCACTCCACAGTGTATCCGATATCAATGCAGGCGATGACATAAATATTTATCTGATAGACGGTCATGCAAGGGCTGTAGTTTCGGAGGTTATTAACGATGAGCAAAGAAAATGAAAAAACACTGACACTCGAGGAACGCTTTGCACACTTAGAGCAGATAGTGGCGAGGATGGAGGATGCGGATGTATCCCTGGATGAGGCCTTTGAGCTCTACAAGAAGGGGCTTGATGAGGTAAAGAGTGCCAATGATATGGTACAGGGCATGGAAAAGGCCATGCTTGTGTTAAACAGCGACGGACAACTGGAGGAATTCTGATGAGCTTAAATGGGAATTTAAATAAGTCACAATTCATGGAAGAGCTGCAGCAAAAGGTAGAGCATATAAATAACGTGCTTGAGAAGTTTCTTCCCGCTGAGGAGGGACAGCAGAGGATTATTTTTGAGGCCATGAACTATAGTGTGAGAGCCGGTGGAAAGAGGCTTCGCCCTATCCTAATGGAAGAGACTTACCATATGTTTGGCGGAAGCAGTGCAGTGATTGAGCCATTTATGGCTGCAATCGAGATGATACACACTTACTCGCTGGTGCATGATGACCTGCCTGCCATGGACAATGATGAGTACAGGCGTGGAAAGAAGACCACACATGCTGTGTACGGTGAGGCTATGGGCATTCTTGCAGGTGATGCACTTTTAAACCTGGCATATGAGACCGCAGCAAAGGCTTTTGGCATGGAAGTGGCTGATGCGCGTGTGGCAAGGGCATTTGCGGTGCTTGCAAAAAAGGCAGGCGTGTATGGCATGGTCGGAGGACAGGTGGTGGATGTGGAAAGCGAGAAATCCGATGACTGTCCTATCACAAGGGAAAAGCTGGACTTTATCTACAGGCTTAAGACCGGCGCACTTATAGAGAGCTCGATGATGATAGGAGCAATCCTTGCAGGGGCATCGTCTGATGAGGTATCACGCGTGGAGCAGATAGCGGTAAAGCTGGGGCTTGCATTTCAGATACAGGATGATGTGCTTGATGTCACAAGCTCACTTGAGGTGCTTGGAAAGCCGGTAGGCAGTGACGAGAAAAATAATAAAGCGACATATGTCACATTTGAGGGATTGGATAAGGCAGTTTCTGATGTGGAGCGCATCTCTAAGGAGGCAGAAAAGCTGCTTGATGATTTGGGATACGACGATGCATTTCTTAAGGAGTTATTTGAATATCTGATCCATCGGGAGAAATAGGATGGTTTTAGAAAAGATACAAAAGGAAAATGATATAAAAAAACTGACACATAAGGAGCTTGAGCTGTTAAAGGATGAGATCAGGCAGTTTCTTATAGAGAGCATATCGGTGACAGGCGGTCATCTTGCATCAAATCTCGGAGTAGTGGAGCTTACCATGGCGCTGCATCTGTGCTTTGATCTGCCGAAGGATAAGATAGTGTGGGATGTAGGGCATCAGTCGTACACACACAAGATACTCACAGGCAGAAAGGATGGATTTTCATCGCTCAGACAGTATGGCGGAATGAGCGGCTTCCCAAAGGCGGATGAGAGCGACTGTGACTGTTTTAATACAGGACACAGCTCCACATCTATTTCAGCGGGGCTTGGACTTGCGACAGCCAGACAGGTGACCGGAGATGACTATCATGTGGTTTCTGTAATAGGAGACGGTGCACTGACGGGAGGTATGGCGTATGAGGCACTCAACAATGCTTCAAGCGTGAAAGGCAATTTCATTATAGTGCTAAACGACAACAATATGTCGATTTCAGAGAACGTCGGAGGCATAAGCCAGTATCTTTCAGGATTTCGCACAGCGGATGCATACAGGGGTTTAAAGAATAATGTCATGAATTCCCTAAACCATATACCAATCTACGGAGAGCGTATGGTAAAGCATATCAGGAATACAAAGAGCAGCATAAAGCAGCTTTTTATACCGGGTATGTTCTTTGAGGAGATGGGCATCATCTATTTGGGACCTGTGGATGGCAGTGATATAAAGGAAATGTGCCGTGTGTTTGATGAGGCAAAGCGTGTGGATGGTCCGGTGCTTGTGCATGTGCTCACAAAAAAGGGTGCAGGCTATGGCCCGGCAGAGCGTTATCCTTCCAGATTCCACGGTGCAGAGCCGTTTGTCATAGAGACAGGGCTTCCGAAGAATAAGCGCACGAAGGCCAATTACACAGATGTTTTCTCAACAGTCATGAAGAAGCTGGGCGAGAGAAATCCAAAGGTAGTTGCGATAACGGCGGCCATGGCAGAGGGAACAGGGCTTCGCAGGTTTCACCGTAATTTCCCGGATAGGTTTTTTGATGTGGGAATAGCCGAGGCACATGCCACGACCTTTGCGGCAGGGCTTGCAAAGTCAGGACTTATCCCGGTTTTTGCGGTGTATTCGTCATTTTTGCAAAGAGCGTTTGACCAGATACTTCACGATGTGTGTATACAGAATCTGCATGTCATATTTGCAATCGACAGGGCAGGGCTTGTAGGCAGCGATGGAGAAACGCATCAGGGCATATTTGACATATCATACCTGTCGGTTATTCCGAATATGACAATCATGGCTCCGAAGAATAAGTGGGAGCTGTCCGATATGATGAAATTTGCAGTGGCATATGACGGTCCGATTGCACTCAGATATCCAAGAGGTGCAGCCTATGACGGTCTTAAGGAAATCAGACAGCCGATAGAGCTTGCAAAGAGTGAGCTAATCCAAAAAGGAAGCACGGTGGCTATCATGGCACTAGGCAGTATGGTAAAGACTGCCGTTGATGTAGTAAAGCTGCTTGAGGCAGAGGGAATCTCTGCTACACTTATCAATGCGCGTTTTGCAATGCCTTTTGATAAGGAAGCAATTAAGGAGCTGCCGGCTGAACACAGTCTGCTTGTAACTATGGAGGAAAACGTGCAAAGCGGCGGTTTTGGTGAGCATGTGACGGAGTATGTCAAGACTAACGATATAGCTCTAGAGGTGTTGACAGTTGCACTTCCTGACTGCTATGTGGAGCATGGCAATGTCGAGGTGCTCAAAAAGGAGCTGCATGTGGATGCCGAATCGGTGGCTAAGCGTATAATAGCAGCATTATAGATAGAGGTAACATACAGTATGAAAGAAAGATTAGACGTATTACTTGTAAACAGAGGCCTTGCACCATCACGGGAAAAAGCAAAGACCATGATTATGGAGGGCAATGTTTTTGTAAATAACAACCGTGAGGATAAGGCGGGAAGCACATTTCCTGATGACTGCAATATTGAGATTCATGGAAAGACACTGCAGTATGTGAGCCGTGGAGGGCTAAAGCTTGAAAAGGCTATGAAGCACTTTGATATCACGATGGATGGCAAGGTGTGCATGGATATAGGTGCTTCAACAGGCGGTTTTACAGACTGTATGCTTCAAAATGGTGCTAAAAAGGTGTATGCCGTGGATGTCGGATATGGCCAGTTTGCATGGAAGCTGCGTCAGGACGAGCGCGTGGTGTGCATGGAAAAGACCAATATCAGATATGTGACGCCCAATGACATAGATGATGAGCTGGATTTTGCATCGGTTGATGTGTCATTCATATCACTTACCAAGGTGTTAGGTCCTGCAAGAGCACTGTTAAAGGACGGTGGCGAGATGGTTTGTCTTATCAAGCCACAGTTTGAGGCAGGCAGGGAAAAGGTAGGTAAAAAGGGCGTGGTCCGTGACAAGAGCGTGCATGAGGAGGTTGTGAACAATATCATATCCTTTGCACTTTCAAACGGATTTAGTGTGTTAGACCTTGAGTATTCACCAATCAAGGGACCTGAGGGCAATATAGAGTACCTCGTACATATCAAAAAGACAGATGATCCTATAAAGGAGGAATCAGTGGATATTCATAGTGTGGTCGAGGCCGCGCATGGAGAGCTGGACAGGAAATAGACTATGAAACATTTTGTTGTGATAGCAAATGCCTATAAGGACAGGGATTTTGCACTTACAAATAAAATAGTGGCATACATAGAGCAAAAGGGCGGAACGGCAAAGGGTCTTATGAGCAATGTCGAGGCTATATCCGATAACGAGTTTGAGCTGGAGGATATACCACAGGATACGCAGTGTATTCTTGTGCTTGGCGGAGATGGTACACTGATTCGTGCAGCCACAAGGGTGGAGACACTTGAGATTCCGCTTATGGGAGTGAATCTCGGCACACTAGGCTATCTGTGTGAGGTGGAGGAAGCTACGGTATTTGACGCTATTGATTCGCTCATGGCTGATAAATACATGACAGAGGATCGTATTATGCTCACAGGGCATAAAAGAGGCAGTGAGACCTCGAGAGTTGCATTAAATGATATAGTCATCCATAGAAAGGGCAATTTGCAGATATTAAGCCTCAATGTGTATGTAAACGGTGAGTTTTTAAACAATTACCATGCCGACGGCATCATTGTTGCGACTCCGACGGGCTCTACAGGCTACAGTATGTCGGCGGGAGGTCCGATTGTGGATCCGAAGGGCGATATGATACTGCTCACACCGAATAATGCTCACAATCTTACGTCAAAGAGCATTGTGCTTTCAGGCGATGATGAGATAGAGATAGAGATTCTAAGCCGCAGGGAGCAAAACGATGAGCTGGCGTGTGTCAGCTATGATGGCGACACCACGGCAGAGCTGGCTGTGGGAGACCGTTTTGTTATTTCAAAGGCAGCCAATCATACAAAGATATGCAAGCTTCATCAGAGAAGCTTTTTGGAGATACTCCGCAAAAAGATGGGAAATTATTCATAACACAGATAAGGATTGTTATAATGAATAGTTACAAATAATATTTATGAGGTGACAGGACATGAAAACAAACAGACAATCCAAGATAATTGAGATAATCCAAAAGAATGAGGTAGAGACGCAGGATGAGCTGTCTGCGCTTCTTGAAAAAGATGGTTTTCGCGTGACTCAGGCAACAGTATCCAGGGATATCAGGGAGCTTAAGCTCACGAAGATTCCTACCGCAGGCGGCAGACAGAAGTACGCCGTGATAACGGATGCACCTGAGAATCTCTCAAAGAAATACGAAAGAGTACTCAGAGAGGGCTTTTTGTCAATGGATATGGCACAGAATATCCTCGTTATAAAGACTGTATCGGGAATGGCAAGCGCTGTCTGTGCTGCAATAGATGCCATGAAGATGAGAGAAATCGTCGGTTCGATTGCAGGAGATGACACAATCATGTGTGCAATCCGGACTGTTGATGATACATATGCGGTGATGAAAAAAATCCGCAGAATTGTGGAATAATGTTACATGGATATCAGATTATAGCTGAACTGTAACGGAAAATAACATATATCGTCATGCCTGGGAGAGGAAGGAGAAAATATGTTACAAAATCTACATGTAAAGAATCTGGCACTCATAGATGAGTGTGAGGTTGAGTTTTCCGACGGACTAAATATACTGTCGGGAGAGACCGGAGCCGGAAAATCAATCATCATAGGCTCTATCAATCTGGCGCTTGGTGAAAAAGTGCAAAAGGAGATGCTAAGAGACAATGAAAAGCCTGCTTTTGTGGAGCTTATTTTTTCAGTTGAGGACCCAAAGATTATAGAGGCTTTAAGGGAGCTTGATGTGGAGGTCGAGGACGGATGTGTGATTTTAAGCCGTAAAATCACACAGTCGCGCGCAGTCGGCAGGGTAAACGGTGAGGCTGTATCTGTTTCGCGGATGAAGGAAATAGCCTCATATCTCATAGATATCCACGGTCAGCATGAGCACCAGTCACTTTTATCAAAGAAAAAACACCTTGATATACTTGATGAGTATGCAAAGCAGTCGCTTGGAGATAAAAAGCAGCAGCTTTCAGTCACATACAAAGCATACAGGACGCTTAAGGATGAGTATGAAAAGTCAAATATCGACAATGAAGAAAGAAGCCGTGAGCTGTCATTCCTTGAGTACGAGGTGAAGGAGATAGAAGAAGCTTCCCTTGTGCCGGGTGAGGATGAGGAGCTTGAGGCGCAGTTTAGGAAGTTTTCAAACTCAAAGAAAATCATGGAGGGAGTAAATGCTGCATATTCTGCCACAGGAGGCGAGATGGAGAGTGCCTCAGAGCTTATTGGCAGGGCGGTAAGAGAGCTGTCACTGGTATCAGGCTATGATACGGATGTGGAAGCCCTGGAGGGTCAGCTGTCAGAGATAGACAGTCTGCTTTCTGATTTTAATCACGAGATATCAGGATATATATCACAGGCTGAGTTTGACGAGGAGACCTTCTATGAGACACAAAAGCGTCTGGATGAGATAAATCATCTAAAGAGCAAATACGGCAATTCGATTGATGATATACTGATAGCACTCAATGAAAAGAGGGAGCGTATCAGTGTCCTGAATGATTATGATTCTTATTTACAGAAATTAGAGCAGCAGCTTGCGAAAAAGGAAAAGGAGCTGGCACAGATATCGGATGAGGTATCAGAAATCAGACAAGGGAGTGCTGTAAAGCTTGTGTCAGAAATTAAATCAGCACTTAATGATTTGAATTTCCTTGATGTACAGTTTGATATGCAGTTTGACAGATTGTCTGACTATACGGCAAACGGCATCGATGCGCCGGAGTTTCTCATATCAACTAACCCCGGAGAGCCGCTTAAGCCGCTCGGCAAGGTAGCTTCAGGCGGAGAGCTGTCGCGTATCATGCTTGGCATCAAGACAATCATGGCAGAAAATGACCACATTGAGTCGCTTATTTTCGATGAGATTGATTCTGGAATCAGTGGACGCACAGCTCAGATGGTCTCTGAGAAGATGAATGAGCTTGGCCGCAACCATCAGATTATATGTATCACACATCTGCCACAGATAGCAGCTATGGCAGATGCACATTTCCTTATTGAAAAAGAAGTCGAGAACAAATCCACGGTCTCAAGGATTCGAAGGCTAAGTGACAAAGACAGCGTGGCTGAGCTTGCCAGAATGCTCGGCGGTGCAAAAATCACGGATACCGTGATGGAGAGCGCACGCGAGATGAAAGCACTTGCCATGGAGAAAAAAATCTGACATTATCAGTTTACGGCGCGGTTGATTACCAGTATATCACCGGTGGTCAGCCGTACGTTTCCGTTTGGGATGATTACCTGCCCGTTTCTTTGGATCATTATTATAATCTCATTGTGTTTTTTTGATATTTCAGACAGCAGTTTATTATTATATCTGCTGTCTTTTTCTATTATTTTTTCCACCAGCTTTATACCATGCACCTCATCAGGTGTGATGGCACTAAGCACAAGCACATCATTTTGCAGAATTATTGTTTCACCGTCCGGTATTATATTCTGTTCACCTCTTCGTATGAGCACAATCAGTGTCTCAGGAGGCAGCGTCAGGTCCTTTAGCTTGTGGCCGCACCACAGATGATTTTCCGGTATGGTAAGCTGTATGAACTGGATATCTGCTTCCTCGGAGTAATCATTGAAGGTCTTCATTACATCGGCTGTTTTATCAAGCATGTCAAGCTTTCGTGATATCCATGGAAGCATTGAGCCTTGAAGCAGTATTGAAAAAAGTACTATCATAAATATTATGTGGAAGGTGTCGAGGTCATCATTGGTGGCGGTATATGCCATGATGGAAAACACTATGGATGCAGCTCCTCTTAAGCCGGACCATGAGACAAGCATCTGCTGTTTTATTTTGCTGTGAAATGGTGTGAGCACAAGTGCGACAGAAAGAGGTCTTGCCACAAAGGTCAGCCACATAAATATTAAAAGTGCCGGTACTATGACGTGTGGCAGCTTTGATGGGAAAGAAAGCAGACCAAGCAGAAAGAAAATAAGCATCTGCATGAGTCCCGTTATGCCATCAAAGAAATTCACCAGATTCTTTTTATTTTCTATTTCTGTGTTGCCGAGTATAATGCCGACTATATAGGCACTTAAGAAGCCGTTTCCGTCAAAGTAAGCAGGCAGGGCATACGATATCAGAGCAATTCCCACCATGAAAATCGCATCAAACCCCGCGCTTTTGAAGCGTATAAATCGAAGGAGCATGATGGAAAGCTTTGCAATCAGGACGCCGAAGATTATGCCGAAGGCAAGCTGCTTTACTATGAGTATGGCAATATTTCCCGGGCTTGCGCTGCCCTGGGATATGGCTATAAAAGCAACTGTGAGCATATAGGCACATGGGTCATTACTACCGCTTTCCACTTCAAGAAGAGAGGCGGTATTGTATTTCAGATTCAGCTTTTTCGAACGCAGTATGGAGAAAACGCTCGCCGCATCAGTTGATGAAATCAGCGCACCGAGGAGAAAGCTTATTTCCCAGCTCATATTAAGGGCAAAGTGACAGAACAGACCTGTGAGAAAGCATGTGATAATAACACCGATGGTGGACAAAAGCACAGACTTAACGGCAACAGCCTTTGCACGCTGCCAGTTGGTGCCAAAGCCACCATAGAACATGATAAAAATCAGCGCGGTAGAGCATATCTGTTCGGCGAACGCGTAATTGTCGAAATCTATCTTCATTATTCCGTCAGAGCCAAAAAGCATGCCGAGCACAATAAAGGCTAAAAGTGCCGGAATGCCTATGCGGTTGGAGACACGATTTAGCAGGATACATAAGAAGATTACTATGGATGTGATGAGCAGGTATGTATTCATGGAATTCCTCCTTTATTAAATGGTGATTTAAGAATTATAAAGCTATTACAGTATTAATTTGTAGCTGAGAACGTGGGAATTATATGTGAAATCTATAATAATCATATAAATATATCAAAATTATATAAGAAAACACCTGAACTGTCAAACTATACCGGTTTTTGCTCAAAATAATTTGGAATAGTTACAATGAGATAATAAGATATTAAAAGAATAAAAGAAAAATTACAGGAGCATACTAATCCAAATGGAGGTAATAGTATGCGGAAGTTTTTTGGAAAATTTGTGAGTGTCACGCTGGCTTCAGCAGTGATAGCTATGTTTGCACTAAGCAGTGATGATAAGTGGTGCAGCAGGGTAGATAAGGCATTTGATGAAAGTGCATTAGGAAGTTTTTTAAATGAATCAAAGGCCGGATATGGAAGATATGCGACAGGGCTTCCGGGACAGGCGGCCAGTGTATTGGCTGATTCGGGCGAGAATGGTGAAAATGGTGAAAACGGCGGAAACGGTGGAGACGTCGGAACCAAACAAGACATAGGACAGACAGCAGATACAGCATCAACTCACAGAGCTGCTGACAGAGATTATGAAGAGACAGATAAAATAAGTGATGGAATAAGTGTTGAGGGCGTATATGCCTGTGGCAGGCTGACCGGTATATATGAGCAGACAGAGGGAGTGCTTGTAGTGAATACGACGGAGGTGACAGACGAGGATGGCAAAAAAGTCAATCCGGCAGATAAAAAGGTGCAGTGCGGTGATTACATCCTATCTGTCAATGGGCGCACTGTGGCAGACAAGGAGGAGCTTTCTGAAGCTGTGAATGATATCATGAAGGAATATGATGAAAGGCATGAAGATAAAAGTACCGTAAACATTAAATTTCTTCGAGGCGGTGAGAAAATGTCAGCGGATATCACGCCTGTCAGGATGGATGATGGCAGATACTATATGGGAATATGGGTGAAGGACGATCTGGCAGGAATCGGTACTATCACTTATTATACAAAGGACGGCCGTTTTGGAGCGCTGGGGCATGGAATAGGAGACGGAACGCAAAGCGGCAATCTCTTGTATGCAAACAGTGGTGATTTGTACAGCATGAAGCTTACAAAAATCAAAAAGGGAAAAGCCGGCGCGCCGGGCGAGATAGGCGGAGTGGTATATTTTGGCAAAAAAAGCCATATAGGCACACTTGACTGCAATAGTAATCTGGGAATTTACGGACAGCTTGACAGCGATGAATTGTCGGAATATGCTGCAGAGGATATGTATTATCCGGTTGCCGGCAAGGATGAGATACACACAGGCAGTGCACAGATGATATCGGAAATATCAGGAAAACTGGAAAAATATAATCTGGAAATAACAAATATAGACAAAAAAGCGACAGATACCAACAAGGGAATGGAGCTTAAGGTGACAGACGACAGGCTGATAGAGCTCTCCGGTGGCATAGTGCAGGGCACATCCGGAAGCCCTATCATACAGGATGGTAAAATAATAGGAGCAGTCACCCATGTGTTTGTCGATGATCCAACCGGAGGCTACGGCATCTGCATTGATGAGATGCTGTAATTACTGCTCCATCCTGCGAAGCTCCGGCAGTACTGTGCTAAGCATGGTTACAAAGCAGATGCTTCCGCCAATCACGTTTGATACAGGCTCTGCCATAAATACACCGTCGGTTCCCATACCAAAGGAGTAAGGCAGAATATATGTCAGCGGTACAACGATGAACACCTTGCGAAGCAGGGAGAAAAATATAGCCCGTTTCTTTTTGTTCAGTGATTTAAAGGTGGTCTGTCCGATGTACTGCAGATCCATAAATATGAATGCCGCAAAGTAGATATTTAAAGCCTTCACCGCATCATCCATAAGGGTGGCATCGGAGCTGAAAATTGCAATCAGGGCATGAGGGACAAGTATAATTACACTCCACATGACAGCTGTATATAGAAGCACGAGCAGTCCCATAGTGAAAATAGATTTTCTCACCCGGGCCGGCCTTTTGGCGCCATAGTTGTAGCTTAAAACAGGAGATGAACCCTCCACAATTGCATAAATTGGAGTCTCTACCATCTGCCTGATGCTTGATACGATGGTCATTACCGATATGTACAAATCGCCACCGGTCACTGAAAGCACATTGTTGCAGCATATAGATACCAGACTGTTGGTAAGCTGCATGACACAGCCGGAGGTTCCAAGGCTTATGATGTCCTTTGCATAGTGCGTATTTTCACCAAATTCAGAGAGTGTCATAAGGCGCACCTTAAGCTCAGCCTTTTTCCTAAGAAAGTGAAGCACATAGAGAGCAGACAGTATTTGTGAGATGACCGTAGCAATAGCTGCTCCTTTGATACCGAAATTAAATCCAAATATAAAAAGTGGGTCTAAAACCAGATTGGCAACGGCTCCGATTGCAACAGACAGCATGCCGGTAGTGGAGTAGCCCTGAGCGTTGATAAAGGGATTCATGCCGGTTGAAATCATGGATGGGAGTGTTCCTATCAAATAAATGAGCAGGTATGGCAGAGCGTATTTGAGAGCATTTTCAGATGCGCCAAACACGATTAAAAGGGGCTTTGCAAAAATCATGCACAAAACTGTAAAAGCGACTGCGAATGTGCAGACCATTGTAAAGCTTGTATTCATTATAGTATTGGCGGCTCTGTCATCACTCATGCCTCTTTTTATTGAAAAAAGCGGAGCACCACCGCTTCCAAAGAGATTGGAGAAAGCGATTGTCAGCATTATAATAGGAAAGCAAAGCCCCACAGCACCGAGTGCAGTGGTTCCCATATCCGGTATGCGGGCAATGTATATGCGGTCTACTATATTGTACAACAGGCTTAGAATCTGGGCTGCCAGCATTGGCAGAGCAGCCTGCAATATATTTTTCTTTATTGAATCATTATCAAAATCTATTTTTTTCATTGTGAAACCTCTTTTGATTTGCTTCGCCCATTATATCACCTCATATAAAAAAATCAAATGCTCAGCAAGCTTTGATATAGATTTTATTTATGACAAACTAAAAGAAAAATATATTTTACAATGACAAAAAACTACAGTAATATATGGAATATAAAAATTACAAATTATTGAATAACCATATATACCGGAGGATAACATGAAGATTACACAGATACATACAAACAAACCACAGTCGCTCTCCTTTGAGATATTTCCACCTAAGAAGGAGGAAGACTTCAAAAATATAGACGAGATGCTTGAGATACTCTGTGATTGTCATCCTGAGTACATCAGCGTGACATTTGGCGCAGGCGGCAGCTCAAACAATAACAAGACTATCGAGATTGCGAAGAAAATCAAGAACCAGTACCATGTGGAGCCGGTAGTGCACCTTACATGTCTGTGCTATAACAAGGCTGAGATAGATGAGTTCACCAGACAGCTTTCATATGAGGGCATTGAGAATATCCTGGCTTTAAGAGGAGACAGAAATCCGAACGTGCCTGCAAAGGAGGATTTTCTCCATGCAAGCGATTTGATTAAATACATAAAGGACACCACAGGTGATCAGTTCTGTATCGCAGGTGCGTGCTACCCGGACATCCATCCGGAGGCAGCTGATAAGGTGGATGATATTAAGAATCTTAAGAAAAAGGTTGATGCAGGAGCAGAGCTTCTTTTATCGCAGCTCTTCTTTGACAATGATACCTTCTTCAATTTTGCTGAGGACTGCAGGCTTGCAGGTATCAATGTGCCTGTTATCCCGGGTATCATGCCTTGTATCAATGCGGCTCAGATTCAGAGAATGGTCACAATGTGCGGAGCAAAGTTCCCGGAGAAGTTCCAGAAGATTGTGCACAGATACGGAGACAACAAGGCGGCACTTTTTGATGCCGGAATGTCTTACTGCGAGAGCCAGATAATTGAGCTTTTAGCTAATGATGTGGAGGGAATTCATCTTTACACTATGAACAATGTGAGAGTTGCAAAGCGTTTAACAGAGGGAATAAAGAACCTTATTTAGGATAATAGTTCGGAACGTAAGCCCCGGGTACCGCTGGCGCACACATACTCCAGTCGTCGCTACGCTGCGTGACTAAGATACTGTACGAAATTATGCTTGATGGGTTTCTATGCTTGACGAAACCGTCGAAACGCGCCGTCCGTGGCGCGGTTCTCCTCGCCCCTGCGTCCATGCAGGGGCGTTTCTGCGTCTTGTGGGCATAATTTCTACAGTATCTAAGCCGCTTCGCTATGCGCTCCGGCGGGAGTACGTGTGCGCCCGCGGTACCCGGGGCTTGCGTTCCTTACGCTGTGGTGAATTCGCGTTACGTGTGGTGACACCTGCCATGTGCCACTAAACTGGAATAAAAAATATCAACCGTTGCAAAAAGTACTCCGGATGATTATAATAGGTATATTAGATTTGTAAATGGAAACAATGTCCATATTAAATCGAAATTAGATTATATAATATATTAAGGAGACAGTATAAAATGAAAGAAAAATCAAGAAGCACTTTTTCCGGCAACATTGGGTTCGTTCTTGCGGCAGCCGGCAGTGCGGTAGGACTTGGAAATATATGGAGGTTTCCGTATCTGGCAGCAAAGGACGGAGGAGGACTTTTTCTGCTGGTGTATCTGATACTTGTTCTGACTTTTGGCTTTGCATTGCTTACCACTGAGATTGCAATAGGACGTAAGTCAGGACAGGGACCGCTCACCGCTTATGGTTTTATCAATCCAAAGGGCAAGTTTATCGGTGTGCTTGCGTGTATAGTACCGGCTATTATTCTGCCTTATTACTGTACTATAGGTGGATGGGTTTTAAAGTATTTTACAATTTTCATTACAGGAAGCGGTAAGAATGCGGTTACTGATGGATATTTCACAGGTTTTATCACAGGCCAGTGGGCACCAATCATATTCGGAGTGGTCTATCTGCTTTTAACAGCAGCAATTGTCATTGGTGGAGTAAATAAAGGCATCGAGCGATTCAGCAAGGTGCTTATGCCTATCCTTGTTGTGCTTATTTTTGCAATCGGAATTTTCTCACTGACGCTTCATTATAAGGATGCGTCGGGCACAGTAAGAAGCGGTCTTGAGGGACTTAAGATTTATGTGATTCCGGATTTCAAGGGGCTTACAATGCAAAAGCTTTTCACCGTATTTGTTGATGCGCTCGGTCAGCTTTTTTATTCAATCAGTGTAGCTATGGGAATCATGGTTGCATACGGCTCATATGTCAAGAAAGAATCAAAGCTCATGGGTTCAATCAACCAGATCGAGATTTTTGATACACTTGTTGCATTCCTTGCAGGTCTTATGATCATTCCGGCAGTATATGTATTTATGGGCCGTGACGGCATGTCAGCAGGACCGGGGCTTATGTTTATATCACTGCCAAAGGTATTTAATGAAATGGGAATAGCAGGAGATATCGTTGGACTGATATTCTTTATGATAGTTGCATTCGCAGCAGTCACATCGTCTGTATCAATTATGGAGGCTATTGTATCGAGTCTTATAGACAGATTTCACTGGAGCCGCAGAAAAAGCGCAATTTTAGTCACTGTATACGCCCTGATTGCAGAGATAATAGTCTGCCTTGGCTACAATAAGCTCTATATGGAGGTTAAGCTTCCAAACGGCACAGTCGGACAGATACTTGATATAATGGACTATGTCAGCAACAATGTGCTCATGCCAATCGTGGCACTTGCCACATGTATCCTCGTTGGCTGGATAGTAAGTCCAAAGGTGATAATAGATGAGGTGACACGCGGAGGCAGCAAATTTACCAGAAAAGGACTTTATATAATCATGGTTAAATTTATTGCACCGGCATTCCTGCTTATACTGTTGCTGCAGGCACTCGGAATCGTTACTTTTTAGTATTAAAATAAATTTATTGTATATTTTATATAAATACCCTTGAAATACAGCCATCATAATGGTAGTATTTTACTAAATGATGAAAGAGGGGGAGCCACTATGGCTTTTAGACGAGAGAAAAAGCGTATCGGTGATATGCTTATAAATGAAAATGTAATTACTCAGGAGCAGCTGGAAAAGGCTCTGCCTATAGCCAAAGAAAAGCATAAGAAGATAGGAGAAACACTCATTGAGCTTGGGTTCACCAATGAGCTTGAGATAGCAAAGGCATTGTCACAGCAGCTGGGACTTGAGCTTGTGAATGTGAGCGCACTTAACATACCTGAGGAGGTGCAAAGCCTCGTCAGTGAATCAGTGCTCAGAAAGCATGTCATGATACCATATGCCTTTGACCCAAATAATGCCAATATAGTGCATGTGGCCATGGCCGATCCTATGGATATGGTGGCGCTTGATGATTTTTCAATTGTTACCAATCTGCAGGCTGAGCCTGCGGTAGCGACAGGCAGAGACATACTTTTGACGCTTGACAAATATTACGGTGATACAGAGGCCATGAAAGCGGCTCAGGAGTATGCGAGGGAGAGAAAAGAGCGTGAGCAGAAAAATGCCGAGGCTGAGGAAGCTACCAGCAAGGATGTCAACAATTCGCCGGTAGTTTTACTTGTCAACTCTATCATTGAGCAGGCAGCCAGACTCAGGGCCTCAGATATACATATAGAGGCACTGGAAAATAAAGTCAGGGTGCGATACAGAATAGATGGTGCGCTTTATGAGAAGGCGGCATATAGTATACATCTGCTTTCTGCAATTATTACACGACTTAAAATTATAGGTGGTATGGATATTTCCGAGAAACGTAAGCCGCAGGACGGCCGTATCACTATGGAGATAGACAAGACAGAGTATGATATCCGAGTATCAATTCTTCCGACAGTATTCGGTGAGAAGTGCGTTATGCGACTTGCGCAGAAAAAGGCACTTACAAGAGATAAAAAGGAGCTGGGATTTTCAGACGAAGAGCTTAAGGCCTTTGATCATATACTGATGAATACAAACGGTATCATCCTTGTTACAGGACCTACAGGAAGTGGTAAGTCAACCACACTTTACACGGCACTTTCCGAGCTCAACAAGGATGATGTAAATATCATCACAGTTGAGGATCCGGTTGAGGCCAATATAGACGGAATAAACCAGGTACAGGTAAATAATAAAGCTGACCTGACATTTGCATCAGCACTTCGTTCCATTCTGCGACAGGATCCGGACATTATTATGATTGGTGAGATTCGAGATCAGGAGACAGCACAGATTGCAGTACAGGCGTCAATCACAGGACATCTTGTGGTCAGCACACTGCATACCAACAGCTCGGCAAGTACTATTTCACGACTGGAGGACATGGGAGTTGAAAGTTATCTGCTTGCGGATTCGGTAAAGGGAATCATTGCACAGCGACTTGTAAGAAGACTTTGTCCGGCATGTAAGAGAGAGCATCTGCTGACAGAGGAGGAAAAGGCCTTTATGAATATACCGGCATTCCGTCCGGTAAAGATTTATGAGCCATGTGGCTGTGAAAAATGTGCCAATACAGGCTACAAGGGACGAATCGGTATATATGAGATAATGACCATAACACCAAAGCTGAAGTCACTTATTTCAAAAGGTGTTGATATAGAGGATATAAACAAGGCTGCATGTGATGAGGGCATGCATACACTTAGACAGAGTGCAGAGAAGCTTGTACTCGAAGGAGTTACTTCATTCCAGGAAATGTTAAAGACCACGTTTGAAAACTAAGGGGGAAAAGAAAATGCAGATAGTAGACATTTTAAAAGCAGCGCAGCAACAGAACTCATCGGATATACATATCGCACCGGGAAATCCGGTTATGCTTAGAATTGACGGAATGCTTGTACCGCAGGGAAACCAGGTTCTTACCAATGTTGAGACGGACAACCTGCTTTCTCCAATTGTTCCGCAGGAGCTTAAAGATGTGCTAAAGAAAAATGGAGAGCTTGATTTTGCTTTTTCGGTGGAGGGCTTTTCACGAGTCAGAGCCAATGTGTTCAGACAGAGAGGTTCATATGCAGCAGCACTTCGTATTCTCTCATATGATGTGCCTACACCGCAGCAGCTTGGCATACCACAGTCGGTTGTCAATCTCACCACAAAGATGAGAGGACTTGTCCTCGTGACAGGAGCTACAGGAAGTGGTAAGTCGACCACATTGGCAAGTCTTATAGATGTCATTGCAGCAAGAGATTCCAAAAATATAATCACGCTTGAAGATCCTATCGAGTACCTGCACACAAGGCGCCGCTCTATAGTGGCACAGAGAGAGGTTGGAAAGGATACACTCTCATATGCTGCAGCCCTAAGAGCTGCACTGCGACAGGATCCAGATGTAATACTTGTAGGAGAGATGCGAGATCTTGAAACTATATCTACAGCTATTACAGCGGCGGAGACAGGACATCTTGTATTTTCTACACTGCATACCAACAGTTCATCCGACGCAATTGACCGTATGATTGACGTTTTTCCACCACACCAGCAGCAACAGATACGAGTGCAGCTCTCAGGAGTTTTAGAGGGAATTGTTGCACAGCATCTGCTTCCAATGGTAAATGGCGGACGAATTGCAGCATTTGAGGTGCTTCTTGCCAATAATGCCATTAGAAACCTGATTCGTGAGGCAAAAGCTTTTCAGATTCCATCTATCATACAGACCTCAAAGAGAGAGGGTATGATGATGATGGATGACTGTATTTTACAGTATTACAGCCAGGGCCTTATAGCGCCGGAGACTGCAGTTGCATATGCACATGATCCGGTAAGCATGGCTAGCCGTGTACATCTTTACTATTGATGGTACTGTTTTGTGATTTTTATTATTGATGGTATGATTGTAAGTATTTTACTATTATGGTATGGTCGTATGAATTATTACTATTACGGTATAATGTTGTGAAGTCTTAAATAAATTATGATTTAATTTATCTGGGGCTGCACAGAACAGGGATAAGGAGGAGAAGAAAGTGGCTGACTGGACATATCAGATTATAGACCAGAGCGGAAAAGAAAGAAAAGGAAATATAGTAGCCGAGTCAGAAGCAGAGGCAAAAAATAAGCTTAAGATGGATGGAAACATGGTCATAAGCCTCACCAAGGCAACAGCACTGACCAAGGAAATCTCATTCAGCGTAGGAGGAAAGGTAAAGCCGAGAGATCTATCGGTATTCTGCCGCCAGTTCACCAGTATGGTCAATGCCGGTGTTACGATTCTTGATACGCTGGATATGCTATCCGATCAGACTGAGAACAAGGTCATGGCGAAAGCTATCAGAGGTGTTCATGCCGAGATTCAAAAAGGTGAGACTCTCTCGGATGGTCTCAAAAAATACCCGAATGTTTTCCCTGACATCATGGTGAGCATGGTTGCGGCAGGAGAAGCATCCGGCAAGATTGATATAGCTTTTGAAAGAATGTCTGCACACTTCGAGAAATCAGCAAAGCTTAACGGCATGATAAAAAAAGCGGCAGTTTATCCGATTATCGTTGTGATTGTAGCTATTGCAGTTGTCATTGTAATGCTTGTAAAGGTCATCCCAAGCTACTCAGAGATGTTCAATGACCTGGGAACAGAGCTTCCGGGCATCACAAAGGCAGTTGTTGCGATGAGTGATTTTGTTACCGGATACTGGTATATTGTGATTGCTGTCATAGCAGCAATTGTTATAGCCATAAAGCTTTATAAGCAGACTGACAGCGGCCAGATGTTCTTTGGTAATCTCGCAAGAAAGATTCCGGTTTTCGGAAAGCTAAACATCAAGACAGCGGCCAGTAACTATGCGCGTACACTTTCCACACTTGTGTACTCCGGACTTCCGATGATTGAAGCCCTTGGCATCACTGCTGACACCATGAAGAATGCGCTTTACAAAAAAGCACTGAAAAGTGCGAGGGAAGAAGTAAGTAAGGGTGTTCCGCTGTCTGAGCCAATTACTGCGTGCGGATTGTTTCCACCTATGGTTTCACACATGACACGAATCGGTGAGGAGACCGGTGACTTGGAGGGCATGCTTACCCGACTGGCAGACTACTATGATGAGGAAGTTGAGTTGGCTACCCAGACAGTTATGGCAGCTATTGAGCCTATGATTATCCTTGTTCTGGCGCTTATTGTTGGTGTGCTTGTGGCAGCCGTTATGGCTCCTATGCTTACCATGTATCAGGCTATGGACAGCTTATAAGATGAAAAAAGAAGCAGACTTTGAGTGTGAAGCTCAAAGGCTGCTTTTTTGGTGCAGGTACTGGCGATAGGTAGGGGCGAAAAAATACATTGACAACTGTTATACAATAGGCTACAATTCGAATACATGGTTCGGGTATGTTCTTTACCCGTTGATTTATCATGCTGTGTCAGCAACAAATCCGATTGTGTGTTAAAAATAAATATCAGCTAAAGTACCAGTCTATTCGTTTCTATGCGTGGCGGGCATTTATTTGAGGAATATAAAGGGTTATTATCATTTGAAATTATGTATGCACAAAAAATGGGGCTATAAAAAATGATGTGTATGCAGATTTCATGTGGAAACAGGAGAAGTGTATGATATACAGAAAAGTGAAGACAAATTTGTCCAGAACTCTCAGCTCTATAGAGCAGGACAAGGCAACCAGTGACGACTACGTGAAGTGTATTCTGGCAGATCCGCAGATAGCAGCCTATATAGTTCAGGCGCTCGTGCCGGAATTTAAGGAAATGGAAGCTGAGAAAATAATTCCGTGCATTGGTGAGCCGACAGTAATGCTCAGATTTCCGGAAAGGCTTGGAGTTAAAATCCAGAACGTAAATAATGAGTCAGTTGATGAGGATGATGGGAAAATTATTTACGACATCAAATTTCCATTGTATTATAATGGAAAAAGAAAAGAATTTATCATCAATATTGAAGCCCAGAAGAGCAGCAAAAAATCAAAGCTGGGCTACCGGCTGGAAAACAGGATTGCCTATTACATGGGCAGAATGATATCAGAGCAGAAGGGAACGGAGTTTGTAAATTCGAATTATGATGACTTAAAATCCGTATATACCATATGGATATGTATGGATACAAAAAAATCAGAGGACTCAATAATCGAATTTGGGATGAAATCCAGCCTGATTTATGGTAAAATAAAGAAAATACCACAGATTGACAAATTAAACGGTGCACTGATAAATGTCCGGACGAGAGCAACAAAAAATAAAAAGCAGTCTAAGAATAAACTCATAGGAATGCTGGAAGAGCTGTTCTCAAAGTCAGAGTTTATCGAAAAAAAGAAGATACTTGAAGAAGACTATGGACTTAAAATGAGCATGGAACTCGAAGGGAGGATGAGCGAGATGTGTAATGTGAGTGATTACTGGGAAGAGGTTGCAACAGAAGAGGGTAAGGAAATCGGTAAGGAAATCGGAGAAAGACAAAAGATAATCTCACTGGTTGTAAAAAAGCTGCAAAAGGACAAGAGTGTGGCAGAAATAGCAGATGACCTGGAAGAAAAAGAGGAGGTTATCGCTCCAATTTACGAAGCGGCATTGTCTATGAAGCCGGATTATGATGTCGAGAAAATCTATGAGCTTCTCGAGAAAAATAAGAAGCTGGCATAGCAACTGTAGTTGAAAAAGATCGATAGGAGGCAGTCTTTGAGCGAAAGCGCGGAGACTGCTTCCTCTTTGTCTGAGGGGACTGACAGTAGGGCGGGGCTTCATCCCACGAGCCGTTCTCATGGGATGAAGCCCCTTACGCTGTGGCGGAATGCAGGCTGATAGGCGTGCATTGCAGAAACAGTATGAAAAAAGAAAAATTATGATGACAAAGAACTGCCGCTATGCTACAATCAACTCAAAGCATTATATTTCTGTAAGCAGCACCACATAACATTTTTCAGGTGCGCACCACTTTGAAGAGGGCAGACCACTTCGCATCATTCTACAAAGGACATGGAAGTTTTCAATGCTTTAATTACCCATTAACAGCAGGAAAATTGAAATGCCGTATGTAGACAGAATACAGAAAGTGCAGTCAGAAGGCAGTTAGAAGCCAGATAATGTAGTCATAAGACAGATAAACTGTATACAGTGTGATAATCATAATGTAAACATATAGATAACATAAAGAAGGATAGCACATGTATACCTTGTAAACTGTACCACTGTACCCTCATTGGCACCGGATTTTCCTGCTCACACAAGAGAACAGGAGGAGAAGGATTGAGCGCAAAGGACTCAATGGCAAAGGAATACTTTGCTGATAATGCCAGGTTTGCTGACCTGTGCAACAATATACTGTATGGAGGAAGAGAGGTCATCCTGCCGGAAAATCTTAAGGAAAGGGATACCACAGAGGTGCTGACCGCACTGGGGCTTGACAAAAAGACCATAGCGATGCAGAAGCTGAGGGACATCTTCAAAAATGCCAGCATCAAATATACCGGCAAATCATATGTCGTACTGATAGGAGTAGAAAATCAGTCTGATATACACTATGCCATTCCGGTAAAAAACATGTTTTATGATGTGATGGCATACGGCAACCAGGTAAAGGAAACAGCAAAAAAGCACCGAAAGGAAAAGGATACGGCAACATCAGATGAATTTCTTTCGGGATTTACGAAAGAGGATAAGCTGATTCCTGTTATTACGATTACAGTATATCTTGGAACAAAGGAATGGGATGGTCCAAGAAAGCTGTCAGATATGTTTGGTGATGTGGACGAGGAGCTTCTGCCATTCATACCGGATTACAGGATTAATCTGCTGGCACCGAGGGAGATAAAGGACTTTACCGGATTTAGGACATCCATCAGGCAGCTTTTCGAGGTACTGCAGAATGCATATGATAAGGAAAAAATGCAGGAAGTGCTTCAGAATGATGAAAAGTTTAGCAATGTAGACAGAGAGACGGTTGAGGCAATCAACCTGTTTGCAGGAACGGATATAGACATAGATGAGAAAGAAGAGGTGATTGATATGTGTAAGGCGTGGGAAGAACAGAAAAATGAAGGCAGAGAATTAGGCAGAGAAGAAGGTCGGGAATTAGGCCGAGAAGAAGGCAGAATTCGTCAGGCAAAAGTAACGGCTTTAAAACTTCAGAAAAAAGGTCACTCAATAGAAGATATAGCTGAATGTGTGGATTTTGATGAGGAAACTGTAAAAAAATGGCTTGTGAGCTAATAGTGTAGTGAAATGTAAATTAGAGGAAGCAATCTTTGGGTGAGAACTCGGAGGTTGCTTTCTCTTTTGCTGACAGTAGGATGGGGCTTCATTCTCTACGAACGGCTGGCGAATATACTCTCGGGTGAGCGAATAGCGAAGCTGCTTAGATACTGTTGAATTATGCACATGATACACGGAAATGCTCTGCCACTGGGATGTAATATATCGTTGCTGTTCAAACGCAAGCTTGACACCACGCTGTCAAGCTATGCGCCAATAAATCAACTATTGTCAGATTACAGCCCCCTGCCTCGTAGAGGCACTTTTAATGGGCTGTAATCGTTACTGGTCACACTGATGGTGTGAGCAGTAATGGGCAAGGAGAACCGCGCCACGGACGGCGCGTTTCGACGGTTTCGTCAAGCATAGAAAATCTAAAAGCATAATTCCTACAGTATCTTGGCAGTGTAGCGTAGCTCTCACGAGAGTGTATGCGTTAGCCGGTCACATGGAGTGAAGTCCCTCACGCTGTGCTAAAATACAGCCCGGGAGATTATTTCTTTGAAAAAATATGATTTAAATGCAATAAATCGGTTAAAATTTGGTTAAAATTGCTAAAAAAGGCGAAAAAAATCATACAGCAATGATACTATTGTACTAGAAAATAACTTGCATTATGCTTTGATTTATGGTACAATGAGCGCATACAAACCAAAGAGATGCTGATAGGGCACAGCTCTTTGCACAAAAACCATGTTATAATGAAAAGGAGAAAAGAACTATGGTAAAGAATGTATTTAAAAAGTTAGGAAAGAAACAGAAGAACAACAAAGGTTTCTCTCTCGTAGAGCTTATTGTTGTAATCGCTATCATGGCAGTACTTGTAGGTGTACTTGCTCCACAGCTTATCAAGTATGTTGAGAAGTCTAGAGAGGCAACAGATATTCAGACATGTGATAATATTGCTACAGCTTTAAAGACATATTATGCAGACGAAGAGGTTTCGGCTTCGGCTACTGCTACTACGGTTACTGTTACATTGACTACGACAGAGCTAGGAACAGGTGCTGATACGGCTGTTAAAGATGCCGGATTAACAAAAGCGAAAATTAAAGGCACAAAGTGGACTAGTGATACAATAACAATTGCATATGATAAGAAAGATGGAACTATTGAATATACTGGAGATTCTCCATATTATCATTCAGATAAGGATCAATTCAAAAAGGGCCCTAAATCAGGGAAATAAAATAAAAAGATATATAGTAATTTAATTTTTAAGGACCACCAACCATGACCACAGAACTGATACCCATCTACATCTTAATATTTGCATTCGGTATAGTTATAGGCAGCTTCCTAAATGTCTGTATCTACCGCATACCGCAGCATGAGACAGTGGTGACCGAAAGGTCCCACTGCATGAGATGCGGGTATCAGCTTGCGTGGTACGATATGGTGCCGGTTTTTAGCTGGCTGTTTCTTCGTGGCAGATGCCGCAAGTGCAAAGAACCGATATCACCTCAATACCCTATTATTGAGGCGTTAAACGGTATATTATACATAATAGTTTTTGCAGTAAATGGACTTGAGCTTACGAGTATCATCTACTGCTTTCTTACATCTGCACTCATAGTTCTGAGTGTGATAGACTGGAGAACATATGAAATTCCATTCGGAATCAATATATTTATACTGGTACTTGGAATCCTGCATGTGTTTATAGACCATGATAACTGGTCTGAATATGTGATAGGATTCTTTTGTGTCAGTTTATTCCTTGAACTCCTTCTTCTTGTAAGTGGAGGAAGAGCCATAGGTGGCGGAGACGTCAAACTTATGGCATGTGCAGGCCTTGCGATAGGCTGGCAGAATATTACATTAGCATTTTTCCTGGGATGCATCATAGGTTCCGTGATACATCTGATTCGTATGAAAGTAACAAACGCAGGCAACAGGCTTGCAATGGGACCATACTTGGCAGCCGGAATTTTTATTTCGATGCTATGGGGTGAGAAAATGATAACGGCATATTTGGCACTCGCAGGCTTTTGAAAAGTGTGTTATAATAAAGCGTGCTTGACACAAGCGCAGGCAATATGACTTACGGTTAGATAAAAGCAGAGTAAAACACAGATATACCGAAATTTATATAGAAAGTTTGTAACTATTCAGTACAGTTACGAAAGTTTTACAGACGTATACAGTGTAAAACAATGATAAACATGGAGGATTAGGTTATGGCAAACAGGGTACTCGGCATTGAAATAGGGGAGAACCTTACCAGAGTAGTTGAGATTGATTACAAAGCGAAAAATCCCAAGATTTACAATATGTTCGGCTTTCCGACACCACCGGGGATGATTGATGATGGAGTGGTACAGCCGGATGGGATGTTTCGTTCTATCTTATACAGCAAGCTAAAGGAAAAGAAGATTGCCACCAAAAAAGCTGTTTTTGTGTTAAATTCAGCACGTATAGCAAGCAGGGATATTGAGCTTCCACTTGTTAAGGAAAAACAGCTTAAGGAAATGATTGCAATGAATGCATCGGATTATTTTCCGGTGGATTTGAGCCAGTACAAGCTGGTACATCAGATTATAGAAAAGATTGACAGACCGGAAGAAAAGAAATTACGTCTTTCGGTTATTGCTGTGCCTAATGATCTTATTTTGTCGTATGGTGCTCTTGCAGCTGATTGCAGGCTGCAGCTTGTAGCACTTGACTATAGTGGAAATGCCATCAAGCAGCTCATGAGAAGAGAGATTCCCGGAGATGTGAAGGTGACTGTCAAGGTGGATGAGGTTTCTACCACACTGACTGTAATGGATGGAAGCATGGTAAAACTGCAGCGCAATGTCAACTATGGACTTGCTGATGCTATAGAGGAGATTCAGGATAGTGAGCTTTTCGGAGAGTACCTGTCATTTACCGATGCAGTCGATGTGGCACGCAGAAAGACCTGCCTTGCAATAAGGCCTGATGGCACAGTGCCTGATGAGCCGGCGGGCGGCGGCATGGATCCTATGGGGCATGAGATTGATTCGGAGCGCTTTAAGAAGCTTCGTCTGAATGTGTCATACTCACTTTCCAATCTGATAAGCAGTCTCGGACGAGTGATAGACTACTATCAGTCGAGAAACTCAGATACTCCTATCGAGAGAATTTTCCTCATTGGCTTAGGTGCTGATTTCAGCGGACTCTCAAAGCTTTTGACCAATGAGCTGAATGTCAAGGTGGTTCCGCTCCAGCAGTTTGACGGCATACATGTGGCAAAGAGCATAAACCTTGCAGAGGCAAAGCTTGCAGAGTATTTCAACTGTGTCGGATGTTCACTGAACCCGCTTGATATACTTGACAGTAAGAAAAACAAGGGAATCGGTGCTCCGATTATGGCAGGAACAGCTGCAGGTGCTATGCCATCCGGCGGTGCACAGGCAGGGATGCAGGGGAATCCACCTGTCGGTCCTGATGGAAAGCCTCTTCCCGTACCGGCAGGGGAGAAAGCCGAAAAGCCTGTTTCTTTTGCGGTGCAGCTTCTCATTTTTGGATTGTGTGTGGTAGTTGCAGTTGGTATTACGGCATATAGCATTTTTTCAAATCTTGTTTTAACTTCAGACAATATGACGCTTAAAGCACGTGTTTCTGATTTATCATATGCACAGAATATATATGATGTGTACAACCAGACCAAGAAGGACTATGACTGGACCAAGCTTCTTGAGAGCGCTTCATCCAACAAGAATGATGAGATAACGGGCTTTGTTGATGAGCTGGAGCAGAAGCTTCCGTCAGAGGCCAAGCTTGTGAATATGTCTGTTACGACTGATGGTGTTTCGATGACCATCAAGACAGGCAGCAAGGATATAGCGGCTGATGTAATTGCACAGCTTCGTACATTTGAGAGTATCATGGTATCCAATGTGTCAACCATCACAGAGGAGGTTGATGAGACCGGTGCTTCAAAGGTTCAGTTCACAGTAGATTGCACATATGTAAAGGCTGATGACAGTGCTGCTTCTGAATCGGGGAATGGCACAGGCAGTGAGCCAGATGATACATCAAAAGATGCGTCATCACAGGCACAGACGGATAGTAATTCATCATCAGATACAGACAGTACAAATCAGTAGGGGGTGTTAGGATGTCAACGAGAGATAAAAAGTTACTTATTATATTAGCGGGTGTTGCCATTTTAGCACTGACATATTTTTTGATTTTTATGCCACAGTCCAATAAGAGGGATTCACTCAAGAATGAAAATATGAACCTGAAATCACAGTACAATCAGCTTTCAGCACTTGCGGCAAAGGCTGACGATTACACAAATAAGACAAAGGAAATGTCTGATGCCATGCAGCAGGTATATGACAATTTTCCTTCATATTTACAGATTGAAAACGGCATCATGGATGCGGTTGCTATAGAGAAATCTACCAATACAAATATTACAGAGCTTACAGTCGGCTCACCGACAGCTATTGATGTGAATAATCCGACAGGTGAAGCAGGTACAGATTCTTCGTCAGGAAGCAGTTCAGACAGCAGTACCACGGATAGCAGTAATGCAGACAGTTCGCAGAGCTCTCAGACCGCTGATGGCAACAGCTCTCAGTCACAGACAGGCGACGGCAGTGCAGCTGATGGCAGCACATCATCAAGCTCTGCAAAGTCTACGGTTACAGGTTATCAGCTTTATGATGTCAGCACAGTTATGGCGTTCAAGACAGAGTATCATGGTCTTAAAGCTATGCTCGGCGAGGTGATTGGTTCATCACAGAAGAAGACCATCAGCACACTTAATGTGAGCTTTGATGATTCGACAGGCAAGCTGACAGGTGAGATGCTTGTGGATTCATATTTCCTGTATGGACTTGATAAGCCATATGAGGCACCATACATACCTGCAGTACCACATGGTACAAATAATCTGTTTGGTACAACAAACTAACGGATTATTATAATATTAGATTATTAGATTAGCGGGTTATTGAGACAGTAAGTGATAAATATCAAATGTTAGATTATTGAGTTATGAGATAACAAAATACAAGAGGGGAGGAAGCAGATTTGAGAAAGCTAAAAAACGATGATCGAGGAGTAACACTTGTGGAGATTATTGTGTCGATTGCTATTCTCGCAATAATCGTGCTTCCTTTTTTGAATGCATTTGTCACAGCTACAAAGACCAATGTGAAGGCTAAAAACGAGATGAATGCCACACATCTGGCGACAAACATTATGGAGGGTATTGAGAAGAACTCCATGAAGACACTGGCGTATCAGTTCAACTATCCGTCAGAGTGCTTTGACGTGGCGGACGGCTTTAATATATCAGATGGAAGCAGTGCATGTGAGCTTCTTAAGAAATCAGATAAGTTTGATAATGTAAAGAGGCTTGAGGATATCAGTGCTGAGATTGTAAACAAGGACGATGTCATCACTAGCTGCATCCATAAGACTGACGCAAAAGCTAAAATAGGCGATGCATCGCTTTGGAATTTCAGGGAGTCGGATGCACACAAGTATTATTTCTATATGTCTGGTGTGCAGTCAGGCACAAAGAAATACAATGCTCTTGTGACAGTGGATGCAAAATCGGACGCAGAGTCGGACAATAAGGTTAAAAAGTACAACATGGACGAGGTAGCGGATATGTCGGCCATGGATGCAAACTTTGACTGCATGAGTGCAGACAAGTATTCTGCTACAAATATTATAGCTGCATTTAATAATATGCCGGGTGTAGGCGGCATCACTCAGCAGGATATCAAAAGAACTATCACCATAGATATAGAAAAGTATGGAGCTGCGAGCAATAAGGCTACCAAGGTTACGGTGTCGTATTCATATTCTATCAATAAGAATGGAGTAAGAAAGACTTTTCCGGATCCGAATAGTGCACTGAAGGATGATTATACCATGGTGATTTACGACAATTCTTCAGATACTGTGAACCATAATCTGAGAAATGTCTATCTGTTTTACAATCCATGGTACACATCTACAGGAGCACTTTACAATACCTGTAACGATGTCATTAAAATCAATAATAAGGCCAAGCTGGACTGCACGGTAAATATTGTAAAGCAAAAGACTATATCGGATCAGTCAGAGTTGAGCACGAAGGAGAGTACATATAAGGCATATGTGAAGGTAAGTGAGCCGGGAAATCGTACAGGTCATGCTTATACTCATATAGCCACCAATCTGAATGTAAATATGGGAGCACCGGATAATCCACTACAGCCCGATCAAGCTATATATGGCTTTAATAACAATGTAAATAAGAATGAGGTAAAGAATATTGTCGATATAAAGAATCTGACAAAAAGCAAGGCATCTGAAAGGCTGTATGATGTGAAGGTAGACATATACGAGAGTAAGGCTTCACTGGATGATATATTTAAGGATAAAGATCCGGTTGTTACGATGACCGGAAGCATGGGGTATTAATTATGAAGCGTAACGATAACCGTGGTGCTTCCTTTGTGATGGTTGTAGTTGCAATGGCTATAGTGGCTGTTTTAGCTGTGACTGTGCTGTGGATAGCGCTTATGAACCTCCAGATGAAGGTGACGAATGAAAAAAATACAGACAACTTTTACTCGGCAGAGGGAGTGCTGGACCAGATATGTACCGGTCTGCAGAGTGATATTTCCAAAGCATACTCAGCAGGCTATACAAAGGTCCTGGAGAGCTACTCTGACAGCAGCATAAATGAGGCAGGCAGGCAGAGCAGCTTTGCGCAGGAGTATCTGAAGAGCTTAAAGACCAGTCTTGAGTATGACAGCACAGGTATGACGTTTAATAGGGGAAAGCTCATACAATATGTAGACCCGAAGCTTCTCGAGAAAAAAGACAATCAGCCACGTGCTATTATCAAATCGACCAATGCCGATGTAAACGGCAATGGACAGCTCAAGGTGTACCAAAATCGTGTCGTGCTGAACGGACTAAGGGTAGAGTATACCGATGAAAAGGGATTTAAATCAATAATAGAGACGGATATTTCTCTGGGGGTTCCTTCCATGAGCTTTACAGCATCGGGAGGAGTTCCGGAGCTTTTTACATATTCTCTTATAGGAAATGAAGGTCTGAAAATCACATCAGGACTTAATAAAGTAAATCTATCAGGCAATCTCTACGCCGGCTGTGAAAATGCGGCAGACACAGGAACTTCTACTACGAGTGTTGTTATTCCAAACAATGCCACACTTGATGTAAAGGATACCAGCTATATGATTGCAGAGGGCGATATAGAGGTGGGAGACTTTGCCGGAAAAGATACGGCTACGATAAAAAAGAACATGGCGGGGGTACACAATAACAGTACACTTTCTGTTGATTCACAGTGCCAGCTGTGGACAAGCAACATAAATGTAAATGGTGCAACAGTCAAGCTGGATGGCATGACATATGTGGCAGATGACATGACCTTAAAGGGTACAGGCTCAAAGGTCACACTTGGCAAGAATAATAGGAATAACAATGCGAAGTATGTCGGCTTTGGCAATGGAGGCGCTGATAAGGAAAATCCTGTCGCAGGCGATAGCTCTGCTATTATCATAAACGGCAGGGAGGCATCTCTTGATATGTCAAATATCAGAGAGCTTATGTTAGCAGGAACCGCATATATCAATACACAGGCTATTGTAAACTCAAGTGGTGTGGGTACACAAAACAGCAATGTGGCTATGGGTGAGTCAATCTCTGTAAAGGGTGACCAGATAGCATACCTTGTGCCGCCTGAGTGCATAGGCACAAGTGGGAATGGTGCGGATGCCAAATCACTTTACAACAAGAATCCACTTTCCTATAAGGAGTACAAGGATATTACTGCAACCGGACAGGATCAGACAAAGTATACTGAAGTTAATGCCAATGTGGTCAGCACAAAGACGGGCAAGGCGCTATCGGCATATCTGCCGGAGGGCAGGACAATCGATAAGTGTATAAAGAAAGTCTTTGTTCCTTCTACTGATAATAGTGATGATGGACTTGTATACTATTATGTCAATCTGCCAACGAATAAGGCTGCTGAGTATTACAGTGACTATTTTGGTGCAGACAGTGACAAGCTCAATAGATACACTAAGTTCTATACTGACAGCATACAGGTAAATGAGGCTGCAAGCATCTATACTGCCGGCAATTACAGCATCTACGATGGCAGCAATTTAAGCCTTTTGAAGGGGATAGCTGATGGTGTAGACATGGATGCACAGTCAGATGCCTTACAGCGCACATATACTGCATTAAATTCAAAGCTTTTGACGAATTATGCGGATTTACCGACAAATGCAGCAAGTGTTTCGCTTTTTACAAATATAGTTAACAATACCAATTTGCTGAAAATAGTGCCAAATTCCGGTAATAAACATATATTTGAGACTGAGTATCAGGGAAAAAAATACCAGGCAATTGTCAAAAACGGTAACTACACCTATGATGCAAATGACAAATCACACAATGTGGATATAATTGTTGCTACAGGAAATGTGACACTGAATGATGATTTTACAGGTACCATAGTTGCAAAGGGCAGGATAATTGTAAACAAAGACCAGTGCGAGATTGATAATGGTACTCAGGAGGTATTTAAGGCATTACTTCTTGAAAAGGTAAGTGATGCAGACGATGCACTGCACCTGTATGATGTGTTCATGGATGGTGCCAACTATCTGGGTAATGTTTCTTCTTTTTCAAATAAGAAAGAGGCGGATACAAAAATAGATTATGCTACGCTCATTACATACCAGAACTGGACCAAGGAGTAGAAAACAAGCGGCTTTTAAGGCACAAAACAGCTGCGAAATATTTATATTTGACAGATTTTGACGATATATACAAGGGAGGAATCCAATATGTCTGTAAAAGAAAAAAAGAATAATGGTGGGTTCTCTCTGGTAGAGCTTATAGTAGTGATAGCGATATCTGTCGTACTCATAGGTGCGGCAACCATATCCATTCGCTCGGTCATGGGTGTCGAGGTGAAGCAGTGTGCCAGAAATATTGAATCGATAATTAATAAAACAAGAGTCACCACGATGGGAAAGGACAGCGCAGTTCTTGAGATATACAAGGATGCATCAGATGGTGCCTACTATTATAAGACGACTATAAATGGTACGGAATCTGATCCAAGTAAAATCGGAAAGAGCAGGATTGATGTATACTATTCCATGAATGATGATTATAGTGGCAAGACACAATTGAACGTCTCTGACAGTATAGAACTTCAGTTCGACAGAAGCTCAGGTGCACAAAAGCCGGATACTAACGGCAAGTACTGCAGCCGTATCTGGGTTCAAAAAAACAGCACCGAGAAGGTTATCACGATATACAAGGAGACCGGCAAGGTGGTATGTGAGTAATTTACATAGTTTAATGCAAAATATTTTATTTTGACGCAAGGCTGTTATAAGATTGTATGATGAAATCGGAGAGGAAGATGAACCATGAAGATTTTAAAGCGCATGAATAAATCAAATAATAGGAAAAATAGTGGCTTTACACTTGTTGAGCTTGTCATTGTCATGGCGATAATGGGAATACTCGGCCTGGCTGTTACAGGCTTTATCGGTACTAGCACAAAGCAGTACAAGTATGCTACAAAGGACGTAGACCTTCAGTATGAGGCACAGCTGACCATGAATCAGATAGGAAATCTGATAATTGATGCGCAAAAGGGTGTTAAGTATGAGCCTGCTACGGTGGCAGCCCCGGTTGAAGTGGCATCAGCAAACCCTGAGGCAGGTTATATTGCAACTGCATCAGCGGAAGAAGCATCATCTGAGCAATCATCATCCGACAGCAAGCTGATTATCTGTAACAATGATTGTACATACAATATCATATACAGATCGTCAGAGCACAAAATCTATCTGCGAAAGGATACACTGGATCCTGCAACTGGTGCGGTGAAGGCTGATGGTCAGGGCAAGGAGTCACTTATGGCAGAAAATGTCACAGGCTTTACACCTGATTTAAGCGAGGCAGAAAGCAAGAACTCTGTCGGACTTGTTGTGGACTTTAAGGCAGGAGATAAGAAGTATACTTCAAAGCAGAACTTCACTATGCGCAATAAGGTACCGACAGGAGCAGATGTGGAGTATGTGGCACCGGCAGAGCCAGAAGGAATAAGGATATATTACAAAGGCAAGGATGTAACCAACGGAACAGTATACTATGAGATGAAGAAAACGAATAATAATTTAAGGTTTACTGATAAGATACTTGGTGGAAAGTATGATTCAACAAATGTAACGTGGGATCATTCCGGAAACAAAAATGGTGGAAACTTTAATGCTAATGGTGATGTATATGATGTACAACTTATGAGCGATGAAACTACAGATCAATTAGTCATCACCGTAACATCCAAAGACGATACGTCATTGACGGCAAAGGTAACTGTAAACATAGCACATCCAATCAATATTCTGCATTGTGATGCAGATAAGCATTTCAATTTAGGACAGACGCATCAATTGCTTATTGATGAATGGGAGTTAAAAAATTCTTCATTAAATGGCAAATATCAGGTTAAGGATTTTGTATGGCATATGGAGGTAGAAAGTGTCAGCTCAACAGGTGCAACCGAGCACAAGGGAGATATATCCTTTAGAATGGGCGATGATGGCAAGCTGATTTATGGACCGGAGGGCAATGGTGAGCCTGATGGAATATTTAAGTTTAGTTCAAATGAGATTGCCGGAGAAACAGGAGCACAAGGTAAGCCCGATGATCCTAAATATAAGAACTATCTTAATTATTATATTTTAGGTTATCAGCAAAATAAAGAAATGCATATCACTCTCGGAAATGATTTTCTTACCGGTGAGAAATTAAATATCAGCGTCTGGCTTGGACTTGAGGATATGCCGGAGTTTAAGTCAAATACAATAACGTTTTATACATATTAAGAAACAGAGTAGTTTTTTACAAAAGGAGCAATCGCAATGAGCAAATTAACAAAAAAAATAGTGGTTCCAATATCGCTCACACTTACAGGATGTCTCGTTGTGGCAGCTTTTGTGCTGAATGACAGCCTTACAAAGGTCGATGCAAATGTAGCGTTCAATGGAATATCTGATATAGTCAGCTCACATGGCAAGGACAAGCCCTTCAATATAGTGGAGGTGGTGCCTGACAAGAAAATGGCATCCATCGGCTATCTGATTGATGGTCAGGAGCCTGACGACTGGTTTGGGACACTGTCAAAGATGTCTGACAAAGATGGTGCAGGTGTACAAAAAAGGTCTGCCTATATGGAGGGACTGAAAACAAAGCTTGCGCCTATTACTACCGAGAAAAAGGATAATACAAAGCCTCTTTATTATGAGCCGTATAAGGAGAGCTATGTCAGTCAGGGCGATGACTGGACAGAGCTTGCCCTTGTAGATATGGACAGAATAAACAAGGGTACCACCGGTTATAAGATGACAGAGCAGGCGGAGGGAGATTATAAGTTCAATACCGATTACCAGCTTGCTGTAAATGAAGAGGGACTGCCTATAGGTCATTACAGACAGAATGTTGACCATTATGTTTTCATGCAGGGCGAGGATGAGACAGAAGATGGCTCTGAATCTGTGGATACCGGCAGTACAGGAAGTACCACGGATGGCTCTGATACAGAAAATGAAAATGGCAATCAAATTAAGGCACCCGGCAAAAGAGGCTACTACAGTGTTGCCTTTTCGGCTGTCAATCTGCCGGATGGTATGACAAACACCCAGTATTTGGTACCGGCTGATAATTCACAGAAGGCTGATGGAAATACAGACAGCAGTACAGATGGTAACATCGATAGCAGCACAGACAATACGACAGATACAGGCACAGGTGACGATGCCGTTGAGAAGCATGTAGTCTATGCTATAAAGAGTTCATATGCAATCGTTTCCGATGAGAGCATGAAAGCCATCGCAAAATATGACCCAAAGGCATATATTTACAGGACTGACAATTCAGATACTACCTTACCATATGAATTTGTTGCCAGGGCTGACCGGATGGCAGGTCTGCCTGATGGAAGTAAGCCGGATTATGAGAAGTATACATACTACACAGTTGAGATGGAGTATGTTCCGGCAGACAAAATCACGGATGATGAGACCTACTATGAGGTGGACACTGAGGTACCTGTTGAGTTTAATTACGATGAGACCGGTGAGTATGGAGCAGTGCTTGACTCACAGAATCCGTACGAGAAGATAGATGACGGCGCACCGGACAATCAGCCGGCAGGTAAGAACGGCGCAGATGATATTTCAGGTGATGCTTCGATAGCTGATTCTGCTACAGAGAATAATGATGGTAACACAGGCAAGGTAATCCTCACAGATACAGATGGATATTTTGATATAGTTAAGGACAGCCAGACATATACCTATGTAGGTAAGGGAAAAGGTGACTATATAATGGAGGCTGATAAAAACGGCTCGCTTGATTATCCTGTAAATACTACACACATATATTATAAGGGTGGTTTCAAGAACAATAACTGGTTCAGAACAGGTGTATTCAATCAGGAGGGCAAGACAGGCGATGATGATAAGACTGCCAATATGACCTTCAAGGTAAAAACGGTCACACCCAAGGAGCTTGAGCAGATAGATGTGTCAACAATTGATTTACTTTATCTTTCCGGCTCAAAGTCCATCCTTTCAAATGATTTAGGAAACGATGCTGCAACATATAATACTGATAATGACATTTCATGGGACAAGGTAAAGCAGATAGTCCAGCGTGTACATCAGAGTGGTATCATGATGCCTGTTATAGTGGATAATGGTATTGTGTGGGCTTCTTCATCTGCAGATTACTCAAGTAATATTAAAAAGCTTGCAGGTCTTTTGAGCTGTAACAATTTCAGCTCCTTGAATTTTACCAAGGACTCAGCTGATAATTTTATTAACTGGAATGATAAAAATGTCATAACGTATTACAAAGTTGCCAGTTCAACTCGTACACATGGCTATGTGGTCGGCAACGAATATGTCATTCCACGAAACTATTCTCCTGATACGGATGTGCCATTTGTTTTAAGAGATGATTTTGCTTCTGCATTTATTGCAAATGAAGATGAAACACAATTTGTCAATGATGCTAAAAATGAGAATTTTGACGAGATAGCAGAGTACATCAACTCAGAGAATACAAGCAGGAAAAAAGAAAATAGTACTCTTGGAAAGGACGAGTATGCGTATTATGACAAGAAGATTTCAAAGGCGATAGTTTTAAGCTATATCATATCGTATGCTGATAAAAGAGACATTATAAATCCGACAGATAGTCTGAACATACTGGATATAGAGCCCGGAACTGTAAAAAATGCTTCTGACGCTTTAAATTATGATAAGCTTAAAAAATGGCTTGGAACAAGATGTCCGGAGGAAAAAAAGGTTACGATAACAAGGGTTACGAGTGCAGAATTTATTGGAAGAATAGAGGACCTTAATAACTATGACATGATATATATGGGACTTGTAGCCGATAATCTGAATTATAGAGATGGTCATACAGTATATAATGATTGGAAAATGGATGGGCTTAAATACTCAAATGTTGGTGACATTGTTGTTATAAATCCGAAAGATGTGGTAAATTATTGGGGATATGATATGCTCAAGAATGGTCATGCGGGATTGCTGGATACTGATTATATAAATAATGGAGAGGCGCTTAATACTCAGCTTACATTAAGAGGAAATGGAAATAATGCTGATTATTTAACTGCTCCAAACACATACAGAGGTTCAGGCAATGATATTACTAAGCAGAAGGTTTCAGAATTGGAGGATTATATAAAGGCGGGCTTTCCTGTCGTCTTTTCAGATGGCTTTTTCAGCAATGATAGCAAGTATAAAAGTGGAATTAATGAGGATTACATTGATAACTGTTCAAATGTTTTTACCTTATTATGTGATGTAAAAGATAAAGATAATGTTCTTAAAGTGGACAACAAGGGAGACTTAAAAAATAAGTCAAATGAGACAGCGGTGCTTGTTACCTACCTGACTACTGAAAAACCTGAAATATTACTCAAGGAGCAGGAAAAAGTAAAAGATACAGATTATGTTGAGATTAGTAATAATCAGATCACATTGGAATTTTCAATAAACAATGCAGGCGGTGCGGATTCCAAAGCGAGTTTTAATGCACAGCTGTTCTTGGATTCGAATTCCGATGGTAAGTTTTCGACAACCAATGAAGGAATAGATGCAAATAAGATAAAAATATATTGTGATGGCACTATTGTGAATCCGGTAATGGGTGATAATGGTAAATATATGTATAGTCTGAATGCAGGCAATTATAATTATAAACTGGTCTATGATTTGCCGAATGGCTATGTAGGAGTTATGCCTTGGCAGCTTCGTGTAAGTCAGGCTACAAATAGCTACAGATATGATCAGAAATCCGGATATGTGTATGCCAAAAATTCAAAAGGCAGTCCTACAAAAGTCAAGATTCTTCAGATTAATTCAACCTTGAAGCATAATGAGGGCTTTAGGGGAAATTTTGATATGCAGGCGCAGAAGAATGATAGCAATACAAAGTTTCATAAATTGCTTAATAAAGTGAAGGATTTTGACCTGGATATAGAAACAGTTTATTATGACAACGTAGAGAAAATGGATGAGGTATGTAAAAAGCTGCAGACATACGATATGCTTGTAATTGGATTTGGTGATTGTTATGATATTGATAATACAAATGGACATCTCGATCAAATAAAAGCATATATCCAGTCAGGAAAACCGGTATTGTTTTCTCATGATACAACGTCATTTTGTAATAATAAAAATGATAATCAATATAATAATGTCTGGGGATATAAGTTTAACTCTATAATTCGTGATACTGTCGGACTGGATAGGTATGGAATACTGTCAAATGAGTATTTAAAGAAGGGCAATAGATTACAGAGTACTGATGAGGATTTTGACAAAGCTGTACAGACTGCTGAAAAGAATAACACTGATATTGCATATGAGCCAAAATCTGGTAATACAGTTATTGTCAGACAGAATCAGGGATTTACTTATGCGGATTTAAATCAGTATCAGTGGAAAGATAATGGTAGTGATCATGGCGAGTACAGGCTGTATTCAGGGCTTGATAATTATGATGTTGAAGCTAAGACTAATAAGGCAGTCAAGGTTAATTCAGGACAGATTACCACATATCCTTTTAAGATTGCTGACGAAATAAATATAGCTACCACTCATAAGCAGTACTACCAGCTGGATATGAATCAGGATGCTGATGGTGATGGTGAGAGTGATATTGTTGTATGGTATACCTTGTCAAACCAGGGAATTTATGAGCAGTCTCCAAAGGATGTAAGAAATAATTATTATATTTACACAATGGGAAATGTAACATACTCAGGTGTAGGACATTCCGATTTCTCAAATAATGAGGATGAATTGAAGCTTTATATAAACACTATGATTGCTGCATATAGTGCAGCGGTTCATGAGCCGTCAATTTATCTTAAGGAGAATGCTGATACCGATTCAAATGACATATCTACATTATATGCAACTATTGATGATGCCATTGAAGAAGATGCAGCTAATAAAGCAGATGCCAGATTAGATGGTGCAGATAGTACGCAGGATGTTTATTTTACGGTAAAGGATTCAAACCTCGTACGTAATCAGATTGATGATAAAACTGTTGTTTATATGGGATTTTATATCGAGGATCCACAAAAAAATCCAAATGATGAAACGATTGGCACCGGAGATGATAAGATTTACTTAAAGAAGGTGGACTGGGATATCTATTCACTGAATAATGATGGAACAGAAAATGTACTGATAAATAACAGTAAAGAAAATGGTAAATTAAATAAAGATCCAAGGGACTTCTTTGAGAATAACAAGACATATAAGGTAAAGGTACCATTGAGTGTTTTACCGGAGGAAGCTAATTCTATAAAGATTTATGCCGTAGGATATAGTAAGATTTATCAGTCACTGGCGAGTGGTGGGGATAAAGAGACCACAACAGCCAAGGCATACAAGACCTTCCAGATACAGCGTGTAGGTCTTGCCGATTTGGATTAGTTTTCAAAGGTTCCTGGCTATCACATACTTTTCGATTAAGCACAATTTATCAAACAGAGACTTATATAAACCATTTATATAGTCTCTGTTTTTTTACTGTTTCTTTATACTTTCTTTATTGAATTATCCACGCTAATTGATAAAATAAATAGTATGCGCACGATTGCGGATATTTTTTGCATTCGTGTATGGGGGATAATTAACCGGAAAGAAAGGAAACGTTTATGAGTAAAATTTTCAAAAACCTGATTCCATACTGGCGATGGATCATATTAATATTTGTTTTTCTCATTGCTCAGGCATACTGTGATCTGGCTTTGCCTGCGTACACATCTGACATCATTGATGTGGGTATCCAGGATCATGGCATTGAGCATATCCTGCCAGAGGAGATTACCTCGGAGGATTATCAGATGGCACAGACATTTATGCTGTCTGACGAGAAAGAAAAATTTACGGACTGTTATGAGGCGCAGGATGCTTCAAAATCAGATGACAGTGTGGCAAAATACAAGCTGACAGCTGATTCGGACACACTTGATAAGCTGGATGAGGAGCTTTTGGTTCCTCTTGTAATGGCATATCAGGCCTTTCAGTCGGGGGAGCAGATGGATGTGGATGCATCAGCTATCCCGCAGGAAGCAGCACTTGATGATACCATGATAAAGCAGATAAGAAGCAAGGTGCAGGACAAAATCGATGCGGTGGGTTCATCTACATTAAAGTCCATGGGTGTAACTTTTGCGACAAAGTGTGATGAGAATGCAGGAATTGATGTGGATGCAAACCAGATTGCTTATCTGTGGAAGGCAGGAGCCAAGATGGCAGCCTTTGCAGCAATTATGCTTATAGCAGCTTGCGTTGTAGGATTTGCGGCTTCTAAGGTCGGTGCAGCTGTCGGCAGGGATTTGAGGGAGAAGACCTTTTCAAAGGTTGTAGGTTTTTCAAATGCCGAGATTAACAAATTCTCTACGGCATCACTTATCACGAGAAGCACGAACGATATACAGCAGATTCAGATGGTTACTACTATGATGCTTCGTATGGTGCTTTACGCGCCAATCGTTGGTATCGGTGGTATCATCAAGGTGGCACAGACCAAATCCGGCATGGAGTGGGTGATTGCCATTGCGGTTGCTGCCATCATGGTTTTTATTTTCACACTGGTTGGCATTGCGATGCCAAAGTTCAAGATTATGCAGAGTCTTGTAGACAAGGTAAACCTTGTTTCTCGTGAGATTCTTACAGGTCTTTCCGTTATCAGGGCTTTCGGCCGTGAGAAGGAGGAGGAAAAGAGGTTTGATGAGGCTAACCGTGAGCTTACACGCACACAGCTGTTTACAAACCGTGTCATGACCTTTATGATGCCGGGTATGTCCATGATCATGTACTGCATCACACTTGGCATCGTGTGGGTTGCAGCAGGCAGAATAGACAAGGGCTCTATGCAGGTAGGTACCATGACTGCGTTTATTACATATGCCATGATGATTGTTATGTCATTCCTCATGCTTTCAGCCATGTCCATCATGCTTCCGAGAGCAGGTGTTGCGGCAGAGCGTATCGATGAGGTCATAAGGACAAACAGCACTGTAAATGATCCAAAAGAGCCTGTTACTGAGGCAGACCACAGAGGTGTTATCCGTTTCAGCCATGTGTATTTCAGATATCCGGGAGCTAAGGAGGATGTGCTCTCAGACATTGATTTTGTGGCAGAGCCGGGCAAAATCACAGCTATCATCGGAAGTACCGGCTGTGGAAAGTCTACACTTGTAAACCTGATTCCGCGTTTCTATGACGTGACGGGAGGCTCAATAGAGCTTGATGGACACGATATCAGAGACTACACACTAAGCGAGCTTCGCGAGTCAATAGGCTTTGTTCCGCAGAAGGGTATTCTTTTCTCGGGAACTATCGCCTCAAACCTGCGCTTTGGTAAAGCAGACGCGAGTGATGAGCAGATAAAAAAGGCAGCGGATATTGCACAGGCTTCTGAGTTTATAGAGACAAAGAATGACAGATATGACAGTTCAATCGCACAGGGCGGCTCCAATGTGTCCGGTGGTCAGAAACAGAGGCTTGCCATCGCAAGAGCTATTGCAAAGGATCCTCATATCTATGTGTTTGATGACAGCTTCTCAGCACTTGATATGAAGACTGATGCGCGTCTTCGTGCAGCCTTATCAGAGGTTACGGGGAATGCTTCTGTGATTATCGTGGCACAGCGTATCAGCACGATTATTCATGCAGACCAGATTCTCGTGCTGGATGACGGTAAAATCGTAGGAAAAGGCACCCACGAGGAGCTTATTAAAAATTGCGATGTATATATGCAGATTGCACAGTCACAGCTTTCTGCAAAGGAGCTTGGACTTGATGATAAGGTGGCAGAAACTGCAACAGATAAAGCAGCAGATACTTCGGCTGTATCAGGCTTAGATAATGAAAAGGAGGGCATGTAAGATGAGTGAGAACAATTCAAATCAGTTCAAGATGCCTCCTAAGAGGCCGAGAGGACCAATGGGCAGAGGCCCCGGAATGGTTACAGAGAAGGCCAAGGATTTCAAGGGCTCTACAAAGAAGCTTATAAAGTACCTTGGCAGATACTGGGCTGCTATAATTGCGGTTATGATATTTGCTGCAGTTTCGACTGTCTTTTCCGTTGCAGGACCTAAGGTTATGGGTAAAGCGACCACAGCGCTTGCCGAGGGACTCATGAACAAGATTGCAGGAACAGGCGGCATAGATTTTGATTATATTGCAAAGGTTCTTTTGTTTACGCTGGCTTTATATGTGGTGAGTGCCATTTTCATGTTTGCCCAGGGACTCATCATGACAGGCATCACACAGAAGACCTGCTACAGGATGCGTAAGGATATTACAAGCAAAATCAACCGTATGCCGATGAAGTATTTCGAGTCAAGGACATACGGTGAGGTGCTTTCGCGTATTACAAACGATGTGGACACACTTGGACAGAGCTTAAACCAGAGTATCACTCAGATTATCACATCTGTTGCCACTTTAGTAGGTACACTTGTCATGATGCTGTCGATTTCACCGCTCATGACACTGATTTCACTCGTTATCCTGCCTGTTTCGATGATTCTTATTTCGTTTGTCATAAAGCATTCGCAGAAATACTTCAGACAGCAGCAGGAATATCTGGGGCACATAAACGGACAGGTCGAGGAGGTGTACGGAGGTCACCTTGTCATAAAGGCATACAATAAAGAGGCTGAGACTGTAAAGACCTTCAAGGAGGCCAACAATGTGCTCTACAAATCCGCATGGAAATCACAGTTTCTCTCAGGACTTATGATGCCTATCATGCAGTTTGTGGGAAACCTCGGATACGCGGGAGTAGCCATCTCAGGTGGTATACTTGCCATAAAGAATGTCATCACAATCGGTGATATCCAGGCCTTTATACAGTATGTGAAGAATTTCACACAGCCTATCCAGCAGATAGCACAGGTGGCAAACCAGCTTCAGTCGATGGCGGCTGCATCTGAGCGTGTATTTGAGTTCCTCGAGGAGGAGGAAGAGGATATAACAGTGGAAAATCCTGTAAAGCCAGACCATATCGAGGGAAGTGTAGAGTTTTCGCATGTACACTTTGGTTATAATCCTGACCAGATCATCATCAATGATTTTTCTGCAAAGGTAAAGCCGGGACAGCAGGTTGCTATCGTTGGACCGACAGGAGCGGGAAAGACTACCATGGTCAAGCTTCTTATGAGATTTTATGATGTAAGCTCAGGTGCCATTCTTGTAGACGGACATGATATCAGGGATTACAACAGAGCAGATCTGCGAGATGCATTTGGCATGGTATTGCAGGACACATGGCTCTTTAAGGGTACCATTATGGAAAATATCCGCTACGGCCGTCTGGATGCTACAGACGAGGAGGTCATCGCAGCCGCAAAGGCAGCACATGCGCATCACTTTATCCAGACACTGCCCGGCGGCTATGATATGGAGCTCAATGAGGATGCTTCCAATGTGTCTCAGGGACAAAAGCAGCTTTTGACAATCGCAAGAGCTATCCTTGCAGACAATCCTATACTGATACTCGATGAGGCCACATCATCTGTCGATACACGTACAGAAATCCGTATCCAGAAGGCTCTGGACAATCTGATGAAGGGCAGAACAAGCTTTGTCATCGCCCACAGGCTGTCTACTATCAAGAATGCAGATATGATTCTTGTCATGAAGGACGGAGACATTATCGAGCAGGGTACACATGATGAGCTTCTTGCAAAGAACGGATTTTACGCAGAGCTGTATAATTCACAGTTTGAAGAATAGAGAAAGCACGGGTATCGTGCGGTTTTGCGAATATGAGTGGGGCTGAATGGTTACATAAAATTTAAAAAAAAATACGCTCTCGACAAAATTCGACAAAATGTGTTATCATAAAAGCATAAAATTTGTTTTGACATGACAGTAATTGGCGGCATAGGAGAGTTTGATGAGCACTTTAAATGTCGCAGTAGCAGACGAAAAGAAAAACATGCAGAGTTTATTAAAGGGCATGGAGTTTTTAGGAACAGCAAGAAGTAGTGATGAAGCATACAGCATGATAAACGGTAATGCCGGTTCTGATGTGATACTTGTGTATGTAAAGAGAGCATCCGGTGACACTGAGCCACTTGATGATACATATATGGAGAAAAAATCTCTTGAGACACAGGTGACGGATATCATTCATGAGATAGGTGTTCCGGCTCATATAAAGGGATATCAGTATCTTAGGACTGCGATAGTGATGTGCGTTGAGGATATGGAAATGCTTAGTTCTATCACCAAGCTTTTGTATCCCACTATTGCAAAGAAGTACAAGACTACCTCAAGCAGGGTGGAGAGAGCCATAAGGCATGCTATCGAGGTGGCATGGAGCAGAGGCAGGATGGATACGATAGACTCCATGTTTGGATACACTGTAAACTATGGTAAGGGCAAGCCTACCAATTCGGAGTTTATTGCCCTGATTACAGACAAAATACGTCTAGGAATGTAAAAATCGTCATTATAGACAAATAAAACCACGTTTTGATAAATTTACTAGGCAAAATGTACTCCCGCGTGATATAATATAGTATACATTCTATTGGTTTCAGAATGTATACTATATTTTTTATCAGATTAATCGTTGTTTAAATAACTGTAATCTGGGGGAGGTTTCAGCATGGACAAAATTAAAATATTAATGGCCGCATCAGAGGCAATACCTTATATGAAGACAGGTGGACTAGCTGACGTAGTGGGATCTTTACCAAAATATTTTGACAAGGACAGATATGACGTGAGAGTTATACTTCCGAAGTACAAATGTATGGATGATAAATTACTGCCACAGCTTAAGTTCGTCTGTCATTTTTATGTCAATCTCAACTGGCGCAGGCAGTATGTGGGGATTTTTACATCGCAGTATGATGGTGTGACATATTATTTTGTGGACAATGAGTTTTACTTTGCAGGAGATAAGCCATACAACAATATATACGAGGATGTGGAGAAGTTTGCTTTCTTTTCAAAGGCGGTGCTTGAGGCTTTGCCGGTTATAGATTTTGCCCCGGATGTGATACATTGTAATGACTGGCAGACAGGACTCTTGCCGGTTTTTCTAAAGACAGTGTACGGCTCAGACAATTTCTATGCCGGTATAAAGACAGTCTTTACCATTCACAATATGAAGTTTCAAGGGCGTTGGAAGATTAAAGAGGTGGCTGATGTTACAGGACTTCCGGAGCACATTTTTAATTCAGGGGAGCTGGAGTTCTATGGTGAGGCTAATTATTTAAAGGGCGGCATAGTATATGCAGATGAGATTACGACTGTCAGTCCGACATATGCAGATGAAATCTGTACACCTGAGGGCGGCGAGGGCCTGGATGGCCTGATGCTTGAGCGGCGCAGGCATTTGAGAGGCATTGTAAACGGTATAGATTATGAAGTCTTTAATCCTATGAAGGATACATATCTGGATAAGCATTTTTCTGTAAGGGAATTGAGTGGAAAGGTCGTTAATAAGCGTCAGCTGCAGGAGAAGTATGGTCTGGCTGTGAATAAGGATGTCATGCTGATTGGAATAGTTTCGCGTCTGACAAATCAGAAGGGCTTTGATCTGGTGGCATATGTGATGGAGGAGATGCTTTCCACCATGAATGTACAGTTTATAGTGCAGGGCACAGGAGAGCAGCAGTATGAGGAGATGTTTAATTATTTCCATAGCAGGTATCCGCAGAAGCTTGGAGTATTTATCGGCTACTCAGAGGAAAATGCACATGAGATATATGCAGGCTGTGACGCATTTCTCATGCCGTCTCTTTTTGAGCCGTGCGGCTTGAGCCAGCTCATGTCTATGCGATATGGTACGCTGCCTATAGTCAGGGAGACCGGTGGTCTTAAGGACACTGTAGCAGCGTACAATGAGTATGAGAATACGGGCGATGGCTTTTCCTTTGCCAATTATAATGCGCATGATATGCTGCATGTCATCAAATATGCTCTTGATGTGTTTGAAAACCATAAGGACAGATGGCAGGAGATGATGCAGCGCGCCATGAGGCATGACTTCTCATGGAGGGCATCTGCGAAAGAGTATGAGAAGCTTTACGACATGCTGCTTGGCAACTAGTACATCGCTCTGCAAATAACAGGCCAATAATTTTCATGAATTTCCAACTATGTTCTTAGAAAGTAAAATACCGGATACATATCTATGATATGATATCCGGTATTTTGTGTTATCGGGTTATATGATTATCAGGTTATATGATTATCAGTAGACAGTGTCTGTTTTACTATCGTATATGTAGTACCGCTCGCCGAGTACTTCCTCGTCGCGTACCTCTGTAGAGTTTACCTCACAGATGAATTCGCTTAGGTTGCAGACATCTATATCGCTATCCAGCGGCATTACCAGAAATTCATGGATACTGCTTGGTATGAGCAGCATATTGCCGCCGAGCTTTTTTGCCAGCGAGCTTAGCACACCCGGGTAGAGTATGGCGGATGCACCGTTTGTCTGCCTGCTGTTTGTAAGGATATACATAGGCAGGCTGTCAAAATCACAGACTGCGCGCATCTGATTGGCATAGCCCGGACATTTTTTGGCAAGAAACTCTGCCATGTTGATTATTGAGCATGGAAGTATCCTTGGGGTATTTTGCATTGAGGCGCGGATTAGTGTTTCTGTATCTATGCCCCAACGTGATAGAAGCGCATCTGTGACTGTAATGGTGCCAAATTCAGGCAGCTGCGCTCCTACATATACTTCAAATATGATGGCAAAATCCAGATATTTGATATAGGGCATGTCCTTTAGCTGCTTTTGGTTTTTGTCGTAGCTTATGAGCTGGAAAATTATTTTCTCCTTTACCTTGGAAAAATCATCACAGAAGCTGATGTCAAAATCTTCAGTTGGCTTGAAATCATTGTAGGTGGATAAAATTGCATCGAGAATAGAATCAATGGATACACCATCAAGATACCAATGGTAGTAAGGATTGAGATAAATAGTCGGTGCTATATTGAATTTGGGATTGATAATCACCAATCCGTCGTAGATCATCCCGTTGTTCTTTTTGACAGGATGGATGGTAAGCTTGAAATTATTGTCAAGTCTTGCGGTTATTTCTGTTTCTATAGTATGTAAAAACTCCGTGTATTTCATGAATCTCCTTGCGGAGCATAAAAATATCGGATCCCGTGGAAAAGTAAAACCCACGAAGCAGGGCGCTTCGTGGGTTTTACTCTATCATTGTTTGTTGAAGTTTGCAATATGTATTTTTGTACAATTTTTAGACTTCATTTTTGTGACATCATACAAAATATAGCTGCGCAATTCATTTTTAATCCGATTTGAGCCTCTGCCACAGTGTGTTGTAAAGAGTTGCGTCATCATCATTTAAAGCTCTGTATACTTCACAGTTTTTGAGCATATCGGAAGGGGGATTAATCGCCTCATTTTCCTTTGTTTCCTCATCCTGGTTGTTGATGACAGACTGGATAGGTGATGCATAGTATACATATTCAAAGTTGAGCTGTGCCGGCTCATCACTGCAGATATAGTTCAAAAATTCCTGTGCGCCCTCTTTATTCTTGCATGTCTTTGGAATGAACCATGAGTCAATCCAGAGGTTTGAGCCCTCCTTTGGTACGATATAGTCCAGGTTATCGTTTTCAGCCATGGCGGCAGCTGCCTCACCGGAGTAGCACACTGCAATTGCCGCATTTTCAGCAACCATCTCATCACAGGTCTCATCCACGTAGTAGGCGAGCACATCACTGCTTTGTTTGTTCAGTATATCAAATGCTTCATCGAGCTTTGCTGTGTCTGTCTCGTTTATCGAGTAGCCAAGTGTGCGAAGGGCGGGAGTAAAGGCATCACGGACAGAATTAATCATAATCATGTTGTCCTTGTATTTGCCGTTCCACAGGCAGTCCCAGGTATTTAGGTCTGATACATCAGCCAGCTTTTTATTGTATAGTATGCCGAGTGTGCCATAGAAATAAGGCACAGTATACTCATGTGTCGGGTCAAAGGATGCGGACATATCAATTATATCCTGATTTACATTTTGATAGTTTGGCATGGCGCTGTAGTCTATCCTGTTGACCTCGCCCTCACTTATGAGCTTTTCGATGATGTAGTCAGAGGTGCAGATTACATCGTAATCAATGGCACCGGACTTGTACTTCGTGTACATCTCCTCAGGCTCCTCGTATTCCTCGTATTTAATGGTGATTCCGGTTTCCTGCTCGAAGCTGTCGATTACTGATTCATCAATGTATTTACCGTAGTTTAGCACTGTTATGGTATTGTCATTGTTCGTGCTTCCTGCGCTTATGGTAAATACTGAAAAGCTACCGATTAGAAGCATTGCAACAATCGCGATGCTCACACTGCGCTTTACGATGCGCAGCTTTTTAGCCCTTGCAGGCTTCTTTGCAGCGCTGACAGGTATCTGGTTTGAGTTGATATTTATCACAACCAAAAGCAGCAGCACTGTGAAGAAAAGAATGGTTGACAGTGCATACAGCTCCGGCTTTACGCCTTTTTTGAGCTCTGTGTAGAGCATGGTTGAGAGTGTGTTGACTCCGGCACCCTTTGTAAAGTAGGTGATGGAGAAGTCATCGAGTGACATGGTGACCGCCATCATAAAGCCGGAGAACACTCCGGGACTTATTTCAGGCCAGGTCACCTTGAAAAATGCATATAGAGGTGATGCGCCCAGGTCAAGTGCAGCCTCATAGGTGTATTTGTTGGTCTGCTTGAGCTTTGGAAGCACATTGAGTATCACATAAGGGATATTGAACGTGATGTGTGCGATAAGCACTGTCACAAAGCCCAGATTCATGAATTTTACAAACAAAAGCATCATTGAGATACCGGTCACGATATCTGCATTGAGCATCGGGATGTTTGTAGCGCCCAGATAGATTGTCTGGTTACGTTTCTTCATGGCGCTTATACCCATGGCTGCGAGAGTTCCTATTATTGTAGAAATCACAGCTGCAAGCAGCGTAATCTGCAGTGTTGTAGAAAATGCCGACATAATCCGCTCACTCTGAAAGCACTTTATGTACCAGTCGAGCGTGAAGCCTCCCCATTTAACCTTGGATTTGGAGTTGTTGAAGGAGAGTACTATTAATACAACGATAGGTAGATACAGAAACAAAAAAATCAGTCCCATATATACCCTTGATGCTATTTTTTTTACCATAATGCGCTCTGGTCTCCTTCCTTATCAAACAGATTGACGAGTGCCATGCTGATTAATACGAATACCATGAGCACGAGTGAGAGACCGCTTCCTGCGCCCCACTGCGAGCCATGGACGAAATCCTGTTCTATGATATTTCCGATGAGCAGGACCTTGCCACCACCGAGTATCTGTGAGATGGCAAAGGATGTGAGTGATGGCACGAAAACCATTACGATTCCGCTTATGACACCGGACACTGTAAGTGGCAGTATAATCTTGAAAAATATTGTGACTTTGTTTGCACCGAGGTCAAGAGCCGCCTCAATCCAGTCGTTTTTGATTCTGGTCATGGAGTTGTATATAGGCAGCAGCATGAATGGCAGAAAGTCATAGACCATGCCAAGCACGACTGCTCCGGAGGTATTCATGATGTTGAAGCCCGGCAGTCCGAGAGTGGTGAGTATCGAGTTGATGACACCGTTTTTGGACAAAAGCTGCTTCCATGCGAGTATTCGAAGCATAAAGTTCATCCACATAGGAAGCATGAAAACAAATACCACAAAGCTTTGGTTTTTAATCTTTAAGCCGTTTAAAATCATCGCAAGCGGATAGGACAGCACAAGGCATATTATGGTGCATATGATTCCAAGCCGTAGGGATAAAAGCAGTGCCTTGATATTGGTGTGCTGTGCTATTGCAGCCACATATTCAAATGTGAAGCCTCCGTCAGAGCCTTTAAATGCATAGTACACAATCATGAAAAGCGGAAGTATGATAAATCCGATAATCCATATGAGGTACGGCCCTGCGAGCAGCTGTTTCTTTATTTTAGACATCTATCTCCACCGCCTTTTCATCTGAGGACTCAGGCTTGTGCATTACCTGGATGTTAAATGGAATCACCCTGATACCCACATGACTGCCGACCTCTACATATTTGGTGGTGTGTACCATCCAGTCGTAGCCGTTTGCCTTTACCTCAAGCTCATAGTGCACTCCCTTGAAGATATTGGACACGACATCACCCTGCATGTAGCCGTCCTCCGCAGGCACCAGCTCCACATCCTCAGGGCGGATGACTATATCGACAGGAGTGTTCTCACCAAAACCCTCGTCCACACAAGGCATCTTTACACCGAGTATCTCGACAAGCTTATCCTTTATCATAACACCGTCGATGATATTACTGTGCCCGATAAAGTCAGCGACAAAGGCGTTTTCAGGCTCATTGTAAATGTCCTCCGGTGTGCCAATCTGCTGGATATAGCCCTGATTCATGACTACGATGGTGTCAGACATAGTAAGCGCCTCCTCCTGGTCGTGTGTGACGTAGACGAAGGTGATACCGAGCTCATTTTTGAAGCGGATAAGCTCATACTGCATGCTCTGGCGCAGCTTTAAGTCGAGAGCGCCAAGCGGTTCGTCTAACAGCAGTACCTTAGGCTCGTTTACAATAGCTCTTGCAATAGCGATACGCTGCTGCTGGCCTCCGCTAAGAGAATCCACAGAGCGGTTTTCAAAGCCGTCGAGATTGACGAGCTTTAATGCATACTTTATTTTGTCATCTATGTAAGCCTTGCTTTTTTTCTTTATTTTAAGACCAAACGCGATGTTTTCAGCTATTGTCATATGAGGGAAAAGAGAGTATTTCTGGAAAACAGTGTTCAGATTTCTCTCGTTTGCAGGCACATTTGTGATGTCCTTTGAATCAAACATGATTTTTCCCTTGTCCGGTGTCTCAAAGCCACCGAGCATGCGAAGTGTGGTGGTCTTTCCGCAGCCTGATGGTCCAAGCAGCGTTAGAAACTCATTCTCCCTGATGTATAGATTTAAATCGTCGAGTACAACATTGCCGTTGTATGACTTTGTGATATCGATAAAATCAATTAATTTCTTTCCCATGGTGTAAACCTTTCTCATGTAATTATAGTACTGGTAGGAACTGTATGTTTATAATTTGCTGCTGTACACACTAAAAATGCGGCAGGCAGTAATTACAGCCCTATAAAAGAGCTTCTGCAGGGGAAACGTCAGAAGCTTGGAGGATTGCTGACCCATATGAGCACGGCATCCTTTGAAGACTTATTTTCAATAAAATGCTTCTTACCGGCTTTAAAATAAAAGGACTCACCGGCCTTTACGGTGTGCACTTTGCCACCATAGCAAAGCTTCACTGTGCCCTTTATCACATATCCAAACTCCTCACATTCCTGAGGCAGATATATTTCAGAACTGCCGCCCGGATGAAGAGTGAGCCTGACAGGCTCCATGGAGCGGGTCTGTGCGTTTGGAATGATCCATTCCACCTTGCTGTTTTTTCCCTCGTCAATTTTCTCGAAATAGTCGTTTGCCTTGTATACAATCTGCTCAGGCTCCGAATCTGTAAAAAACTCCGCCGGTGTCATACCCAGGCACTGGATGATATCAAGCAGGGTGCCGACTGACGGTGAATTCTGATTTCGCTCGAGCTGGGAGATAAATCCCTTCGTCAGCTCAGCCCTGTCAGCTAGCTCCTGCTGGGTAAGTCCGTACTGGATACGAAGCTCCTTCATACGATGTCCGATATCCATGTTTACTTCCTTTTCTAATACATTTTATGTTATATTTACTGTAGGTTTAATAATAGATTTTTTGTTTACTAAAAATAAACCAACGAGATAATTTTAATATATTTTTTATAAATGTCAAGGGGATTTTTGTAATAAAAAAACACCTCATTCAGTTTTGAATGAGGTGCTTTTTATAATGTATGAAGCCGATAACCGGGATCGAACCGGTGGCCTACGCATTACGAGTGCGTCGCTCTACCTACTGAGCCATATCGGCAAGCTATATTATAGTATCAGATATAAGAGTGTATGTCAAATCAAAATTTTGAGGTGAAATCTTTAGAGAGATAATTATAGAAAGGTATTGACATTAAAATGTATATAGTGTATATATAACACATAAACAGTTGATAAATACAGTACGGAGGTAGCATATGAAGCTGATGCAAAATTCAGGAGTGCCCATCTATCAGCAGATAGCGGACAGCTTCAAGACAGATATTTTGGCCGGCAGGTATGAGCAGGGGGAGTTCCTTCCGTCGATAAGAGGGCTGGCGAAGGACCTGAAAATCAGCGTGATAACCACGATGAAGGCTTATGAGCAGCTTGCAGATGAGGGGCTTATCACAGCGGCGCAGGGCAAGGGCTTTTATGTCAATGCACAGGACAGCGAGATGATAAAGGAACAGCACCTGCGCAAGGTGGAGGAGTCGCTGACAGACGCGATAGCCGCGGCTGAGGTGGCCGGAATCTCAAATGACGAGCTTAAAGGGATGCTTGAGGCATTACTTGATGTAGAATGACAGGAGTGGATTGGTTATGAGTATGATAAACATAGTGATGACAGCATTAGGTCAGCTATTAATGGAGTTTGTAGCACAAATTATATCAAGATTTATTTAATACAATGATTATGGATAGCTATAAACAATGAAAAATTTAAGTAAGAATTAGTTCATATTTAAATAATGATATGAAAACGAGTCAGGAGGAATGAAAATGACAACAAAAAATGCAATTGAGGCAGCAAAAATCACAAAGGAACTTAAAAATTTTACACTGGATGTGGAGAATTTCGCAATACCACAGGGCTTTGCGACAGCCTTAATCGGAGAAAACGGAGCAGGAAAGACAACGCTTTTAAATATATTAGCAGGAATCAGGCTTGACTACAAAGGTGACATCACTTATTTCGGACAGTATTCCGACAAGCAGAAGGAAAACTCGGGAGATATTAAAAACCGCATAGGCTACACCGGTCCGGGCAAGTATTATCTGCCACAGTGGACAGTTAAGGATATCGAGGAAATCAGTAAGCTGATGTTCGATGACTTTTCTGCAGAGGATTTTCACAGATATTGTGAGGAGCTTGCAATATTTTCACATGGCAGCATTGATATGAAGAAAGCCAACAGCTCATTTTCGGATGGTATGAAGATGAAGCTCATGCTGGCAGGAGTCATGGCGCGAAAGACAGACCTTCTTTTGCTGGATGAGCCGGCATCGCCGCTTGATCCGCTTATGAGAGATAAGCTGTGCCAGATGATTGGTGAGTATATCCATGAGGGCAACGGACAGCACAGCGTATTTTTCTCTACGCACAATATCTCTGATATGGAAAATATCACCGATTATGCTATTATTATGGAAAACGGACAGATTGTGGAGCAGGGCTTTGTCGAGGATTTGAAGGAAAAATATATCCTGATTAAAGGAGATGCAACAGATACAGAGGCTGCCGGTAAGGTGCTTTATTCAATGACCAAAAATCCGTATGGCTTTGAGGGCATATGCTTGGCGGAAAATATAGATAAGCTTGCAGAACTTAATGTGACAAAGGAGATTCCGACACTTTACCAGATAAGCGTTGCGGTCATGAAAAATAACACAAAGATTGTGATGCGCTAGTGCGAGGTGAGGTGTTATGGAAAATAAGTCAGGAAGTATGAATGAAAAAATGTTTTCACAGGAACACGATACTGAAAGAACAATTAATAAAAAAGATAACAAAGCAAAGAATGAAGTTCTAACATACATCAGGGATTACCGTGTTATGACTAATCTCAAGTATCGTCTTATAACAAATATACTGATTCCGCTTTTAGCAATTTTTACCTCAATGCTAATTTCCTGTTCAAAAACAGTATGGGCATGGATAGGAGTTATAGTAATTGTTTATGATCTTTATATGATGTGCGAGGTAGTGCAGGACTATTTCTGCTTCGGCTGTATGTGCAAGAAGAATGCATTTGGCATGCATTTCCTAAAGACAGGTTTTAACGGAGTAAGATACTTTGAGAATGCAGTTCTTGTGGATATACTTATAAGACCACTGCGTATTGGAATTACAATACTCATTGCATCAATACCATTTATTAAATTTGGAGTTAATATCTGGTCGGTATTTGACATTATTATGATATCTTCAATTGTTTCGGTTGGCTCATTAAATATATTCAGATACATGGATCTGGGAATGTATATTTATCTGCTGGCGCTTATAGTTATCTTCCCGGCAATTGCAGGCAGTATAGCTGTTTTGATTTATGGCGGGAGAATGTGGTTTATCGCACCTGTGTTAGCAGTGGTGCTTGTAGGAGTGATAGCAGCGACATATTATCATATGATGGTGCGTATCCGCAGATCATATGTTGATGTGTAGAGGCATTTTAAATTGGAAGTATATTTGAAAAGGAGAAATATTATGCTGAAAGATATTAAATTAGGATTTAAATTATTGAGATATGGCTACAAACTGAAGTTGAATGTGATCATGCTTGTATTCTTTGCAGTAATCGGAATTGCATCCGATATAATGAGCAAAGGAACTACAATCATAGGCGGGATATATTTTATGATGTGTGGTATGTTCACATTCCAGCTCATCATGTCGATGGATGTGTCAGAGCTCATCCAGTCCACATCACTGAAAAAGAAGCTGCAGATATACATTCCGGTGATGTCAAGCACGGTAATCAATCTTGTTATTTTTACATTTCTGGTGGTAGAAAGAGTCATTCTGATACAGTATGGAGTGGCAGATAAGACGCAGCTTATCTACACACTTTTTACGCTTGATGTTGCACTGCTGATAGTATATCTGTACACAAGCATATGCTATAAGTATTTTGTACTTGGCTTTATCGTATTCATGGTTTTGTTTATGGGTGTTTTTACTGTGCTTTCAGGAGCAGCGTTTGTGCCGGTTTCTAATGCTGTTTTTAAGCTAGGACTCCCGGTGGTGGCATTGCTAGGCTATATTGCTATTTTTGCAGGTGGTGCGCTTGAGATATTGATAGGAGAGCTGCTTTACAAGAAGCCTTTGTCAGAATTCGCATTCAGGGGATTTTTCCGTGATGCAAAGTAGTGTTCGCAAAAAATAAGAAATATTTGTGTAAAAATATTGAAAAAATGATCGCTTTGTAGTATGTTATCATTGTCGGTGCAAAGTCGGCAATGAGACTAATTAACATATTATCAGGAGAAAAATATATTAAATGGATAGTGACAGTTATAGTAAACAACAGTTAGACGACTTGTTTATGGATATGATTGCCTACTATGATGGCGATCCAAAGAGAATCCAGCATTTCACCAAGGTGCACAGCTATGCAAGGCTTATCGGTATAGGAGAGGAGCTTGATGATGCCTCGCTTTTTATACTTGAGGCAGCGGCTTACACACACGATATCGGCATACGTGTGGCGGAGGAGAAGTATGGCAGGTGCGATGGAAAGCTTCAGGAGCAGGAGGGACCGATAATCGCCCAGAAGATGCTTTCACAGCTTGGCTTCGAGAATTACATAGTTGAAAGAATTTGTTTTCTCATAGGTCACCATCACACATATGACAATATAGATGGTCTTGATTATCAGATACTCGTTGAGGCTGATTTCCTCGTAAATCTGTATGAGGATGATGCGGGAAACCGTGCAATCGACAAGGCATACAAGCGCATATTCAAGACTGAAACAGGAAAAAAGATTTTTAGACTAATGTTCGGATATGAAGAAGAGGATTAGTATGAGCCGGACCGGGAGGAGACTTCCGGTCCTTGTTCGTATTATGCGGCTTATATCAGAAATAGTAATTAAAGTAAATATGCAGAATAGTTACCTGAAATATATTTGAGGATGTGTTAAATAATTTGGTATTTGGAGAAAAAATATAATATGGCAAATAAAATTAACTATCAAAAATTAATGGAGGATTTAATAAAAGAAAATTGCATGGATAATAGCTGTACCCCACGGCTTTTGCTCCATAGCTGCTGTGGGCCGTGCAGCACGTATTGCATACAAACTCTCTCAGAGTATTTTGAAGTGACGGTATTCTATTATAATCCAAACATTTATCCGCCAGAGGAATATCACATGAGAGCACAGGAGCAGAAGCGATTTATAGATGAGTTTCCGGTGAAAAATCCGGTTCACTTTGTGGAGGGTGTGTACGACACCAAGCGCTTTTACGATATGGCACGCGGCATGGAGGCTGTGCCTGAGGGCGGAGAGAGGTGCTTTAAGTGCTACAGGCTGCGTCTTGAGGAGAGTGCACAGTATGCAAGGGAGCATGGCTTTGATTTTTTTACTACGACACTTTCCATCAGCCCGTTGAAGAATGCCGAAAAGCTCAATGAGATAGGAAAAGACTTAGAGAGCCAATATGGAGTGCGATATCTTTTCTCTGATTTTAAGAAGAAAGAGGGCTATAAAAAGTCCACAGAGATATCAAAGCAGTATGATATGTACAGGCAGTACTACTGCGGCTGTGTATTTTCCAAGGAGCAGCGTGACAGGGAGATAGCAGCGCGTGGGTGAAATTGTGGTTGCGTGTCAGCAAAAATTATTATATAATTTAGCACAGTAAAGCGGCTGTGTAGGGCAGACGGCGGTATCACATTTTGGTTTTGTTCAATGTTTTATGATACCGGGAAAATAAATCATCATTTAATAATCAAGGAGGAATCTCATGGCACAGTTATGGGGAGGACGTTTCACAAAGGAGACAGATCAGCTCGTTTACAATTTCAATGCGTCCATTTCATTTGATCAGAAGTTTTATAAAGAGGATATAGAGGGCAGCATCGCCCATGTCACGATGCTTGGAAAGCAGGGCATCATCTCACAGGCAGAGAGCAACGATATAGTGGCTTGCCTAAAGCAGATACTTAAGGAGGTAGAGTCAGGGGGGCTTGAAATCAGCTCAAAGTATGAGGATATCCACAGCTTCGTTGAGGCTACACTCATAGACAGGCTTGGTGACACAGGAAAGAAGCTTCACACAGGCCGAAGCAGAAACGACCAGGTAGCTCTTGACATGCGTCTTTTCACCAGAAAGACAGTGAAGGAGACTGATAATGAGCTTAAGGAGCTTTTAGCTGTTATCCTTAAGATTATGAAGGAAAACACACAGACTATCATGCCGGGCTTTACACATCTGCAGAAGGCCCAGCCAATCACTCTGGCTCACCATATGGGCGCATATTTTGAGATGTTTAAGAGAGACAGATCAAGACTGTGCGATATATATAAGAGAATGAACTATTGTCCGCTTGGCTCAGGAGCACTCGCAGGCACTACATATCCGCTTGATAGGGACTATACAGCACAGCTTCTGGATTTTTATGGACCGACACTTAACAGTATGGATGGTGTGTCAGACAGAGATTATCTGATTGAGTTTTTATCGGCTCTTTCAACTATCATGATGCATCTGTCACGTTTTTCTGAGGAAATTATCATATGGAATTCAAACGAGTACCAGTTTGTTGAGATTGACGATGCGTACAGCACAGGAAGCTCAATCATGCCACAGAAGAAAAATCCTGATATAGCAGAGCTTGTCAGAGGAAAGACAGGCCGTGTATACGGTGCGCTCATGTCGCTTCTCACTACCATGAAGGGTATTCCGCTTGCGTACAACAAGGATATGCAGGAGGATAAGGAGCTTGCATTTGATGCGTTTGACACTGCAAAGGGATGTATCGCACTTTTTACAGGAATGATTGATACAATGAAGTTTAACAAGGACGTGATGAGAAAGAGTGCAAACAATGGCTTTACAAATGCCACAGATGCAGCTGATTATCTCGTTAAAAAGGGTGTACCGTTCAGGGATGCACATGGCATTGTAGGAAGAATAGTGCTTTACTGCATCGACAAGGGCATTGCAATCGACGATATGAGCATCGACGAGCTCAAGGTTATCTCTCCGGTATTTGAGGAGGATGTATTTGATGCCATTTCAATGGAGACCTGTGTCAGCACAAGGTGTACAGTTGGAGCACCATCAAAGACATCAATGGACAAGGTAATTGCCGTTTACGACGAGTATATGAAGTCAAATTGGCAGGATGAAGTGTAGTTTTTGTGCATATTTTATAAAAAACAGGGAGAAAAATTATTAATTTAATATAGTTTTTTCCTTGTTTTTCATTAGAGTTTCAAGTAATATATTTCCTATAAAGACAGTTGTACGCGGCGGACGGACAAAATCTCATTTTAATGTTAAAGTATAGTGTATGACATGGTCGAAGAAAATCTAGAAGATAGGGAGATTAGAGTAATGAGTGAAAAGCTTAAAGTAGGTATCCTCGGTGGAACAGGAATGGTAGGACAGAGATTTATTTCTCTTTTAGAGAATCATCCATGGTTCGAGGTAACAACAATTGCAGCCAGCCCAAGAAGTGCAGGCAAGACATACGAGGACGCCGTTGGTGATAGATGGAAAATGGACACACCAATGCCTGAGGCAGTTAAGAAAATCATCGTAAAGAACGTCAATGAGGTGGAAGAGGTTGCTTCACAGGTTGACTTCGTATTCTCAGCCGTTGATATGTCAAAGGACGAGATCAAGAAGATCGAGGAGGACTACGCAAAGACAGAGACTCCTGTAGTTTCAAACAATAGTGCCCACAGATGGACACCTGATGTGCCAATGGTTGTACCTGAAATCAACCCACAGCACATGGAGGTTATCAAATATCAGAAGGAGCGTCTTGGTACAAAGAGAGGCTTCGTAGCAGTAAAGCCAAACTGTTCAATCCAGTCATATGCTCCGGTTCTTACAGCATGGAAAGAGTTTGAGCCATATGAGGTTGTTGCCACAACATATCAGGCAATCTCAGGTGCCGGAAAGACATTCAAGGACTGGCCTGAGATGGTTGGAAACATCATTCCATTCATCGGTGGAGAGGAAGAAAAATCTGAGAAAGAGCCACTTCGTCTCTGGGGATATGTGGATGATGAGAAGAAACAGATTGTTCCTGCAGAGTCACCGGTTATCACATGCCAGTGTATCCGTGTTCCTGTATTAAACGGTCATACAGCAGCTGTATTTGTCAAGTTCAAAAAGAATCCTACAAAGGAGCAGCTCATCGAGGCACTCGAGAAGTTCAGCGGAGTACCACAGGAGCTTGGGCTTCCAAGCGCACCAAAGCAGTTCATCAGATACTGTGAAGAGGATAATCGTCCTCAGGTCGCACTTGATGTGGATTATGAGCATGGTATGGGAATCAATGTCGGACGTCTCAGAGAGGATACAGTCTATGACTGGAAGTTCGTCGGACTCTCACACAACACAGTACGTGGTGCAGCAGGTGGAGCAGTGCTTTGTGCAGAGCTTCTTAAGGCACAGGGTTACATCACAAAGAAGTAGATTTAGCAATTAATTGGAATATTTATTAAGGAGGGCGGATTTTCCGATTGTGGGCTGTGAGCACCGGGGGAGCACACAGTAGTATTCCTTAGAAAAAATATGAAGTTAGCCACGGGATTATTTACAGATAGGTTATGGCAGTTTGCAAGTCTAAACTGTCATTTGACCTATTGGAAACCCGTGGCAGTTCATATTTTTTCTTCGGAACATACTGTGTACTCTCCGGTGAAGGCAGTGCGTTGAACGGAAAATCCTCACTCTGTGATTTTAATTTTCAAAAGTCGAGTCCCTTAAAAGGGACTCTTTTTTGTTAGGTTTATTATTCTCGGGGGGCTTAATTGTTATGCTTGAATTTATATTTTATCGTGGTAGAATAGATAATCTGAGGAGAATAATATTTTAGAGGTAGATACAAGTGAAGAATAATAAGTATGAAATTGATATGGTGAACGGTTCAATAATGGATAAGCTTATTTCATTTGCGTTGCCACTTATGATTTCGGGTATTTTACAGTTGGCATTCAATGCGGTGGATATTATTGTCGTGGGACAGTTTAGTGGCAGCAAATCACTTGCGGCTGTTGGCTCGACTACGGCACTTATCAATGTGTTTGTCAATCTGTTTATTGGTATATCGCTTGGTGCGAATGTGCTCGCTGCCCGATTTTATGCGGCAGGCAAGGATGAGGAGATGTCTAAGACGGTGCACACCGCTATTATGATTGCACTCATAAGTGGTATTGTGATGGGTATAGTTGGTGTCATTTTTACAAGGGGTGCGCTGGAAATCATGGGTACACCGGATGATGTCATAGGTCTTTCCACTATTTATATGAGGATTTATTTTTGCGGTATGCCGTTTTTTATGCTTTATAACTATGGTGCGGCGATTTTGCGTGCTGTCGGCGATACAAAGAGACCTCTTATCTTTTTGATTATTTCAGGCTGTATCAATGCACTGCTCAATCTGTTTTTTGTAATAGTGTGCAAACTGGGTGTTGCAGGTGTTGCAATCGGTACAATTGTTTCGCAGTTTGTTTCCTGCGTACTTGTATTATACTGTCTGAGCAAAGCAGATACCAGCTACAAGCTCTGCTTTAATAAGCTTGCAATTGATAAGGAATATATGCTTCAGATATTTCAGGTTGGAATACCGGCCGGCATACAGAGCACAGTCATAAATGTCTCAAATGCCATGCTGCAGTCATCAGTCAATTCCTTTGGCTCAATAGCCATGGCTGGATATACGGCGGCAAACAATATACTTGGCTTTTTGTATGTATCTGTCAACTCAATCACACAGGCATGCATGAGCTTCACGAGCCAGAACTATGCGGTAGGAAAACAAAAGAGAATGGACAGGGTACTGATAGACTGTCTGTTTCTCACGACAGCGGTAGCACTGGTGATGGGAAGTGCCTCATACATATTTGGAACACAGATACTTGGCATATATACAAGTAATAGCGAGGTAATTAAATCAGGACTTGAGATTATTTCGATTACAACAATCCCATATTTCCTCTGTGGAATCATGGACCTTTTTCCGGGAGCACTAAGAGGAATGGGATACTCAACTGTACCTATGATACTTTCTATAATAGGAACAGTCGGAGTCAGAATCATCTGGATATATGGTCTGTTTCCAAGCCACAGGTCGTTGTTTTTCCTGTTTATATCATATCCCGGTTCATGGATAGCGACAATCATCATGCAGGCTATCTGCTATATGTTTGTCAGAAATAAAGTGAAAGCTGCAATAGGAGCCCGGAAATTATAATTAAAATCTATTTGTATATGTGTTAAATTGTGATATAATATTTTCAGTTGATTATTTTGGAGGAATATTATGAAAGCAAAACACACAGATTTGGAGAAACTTGAGCAGCTCTATAAAGAGTCGGGCAACCAGCTCGTAGTGCTCTACGGAAGGAGAGGCTGTCAAAAGGAGGAGCTCATAAAGGAATTTTGTGACGGAAAGAAATTCTTTTACTACAGATGCAGACAGGCATCGCCAGAGCATCAGCTTGAGATGATGGGGGAGGAGATAAGCCGTCAGTACAAGGTGAGCCTGAGCAGACAGACATATGAGGAGTACTTCGCGAGAATCAAATCAGGAGGCCCTTCCAAGCTTGTCGTGATAATCGATGAGGCACAGTTTGTGGCAAAGAGGGATGCATCATTTATGGAAGCAGTTGCAAAGCTTAAAAAGCACAAGCTGTATCCGGGACCTGTACTTATAATACTTGCCACATCATCTACAGTCTGGGCTACACAAGAGGCGGCAGAGCAGTTTAAGGGAGCCGAAATGAAGCTTGAATCGCTCAATTTCCTTGAGGTTGTAAGACATTTTGAAAGTCTTCCGGTCGCGGAAATCGTGAGAATTTACGGAGCAATCGGGGGAGTTCCGGCATATCTGGATAAGTGGGATGCAGCTAAATCCTTTAAGGACAATATATGCAGGCTCGTATTGACACCATCGGGAGCTCTGTATGGTGAGGCGGATGCTGTTATATCCGCAGAGCTTCGAGAGCTTTCTGCATATAGCACAATACTTGCAGCAATCGCAAGAGGCGAGAACAAGCTCAATGATATTTTCCATGCGACAGGATTTTCGCGTGCCAAAATCAGCGTATATTTAAAGAATCTTGCCGCCTTCAATATAGTGGAAAAGGTAGTTTCATTTGAGACCGGCGGATGGGAAAATGCCAAGAAGGGCGTATATCAGATAAAAGACACATTTGTTAATTTCTGGTTTAAGTTTGTTTATCCGAATATGTCTAATCTGTATCTGCTTTCACCGGAAGAGTTTTATGATACATATATAGAAAAAGAGCTTGATGCGTATCTTGAGAGATATTTCAGGGAGGTCTGCACAGAGTATCTGCTTATATTAAATCAGATGGGACAGCTTCCGTTTACCATAAAGCGTGTGGGTACATGGATTGGAAAGACAGGCCGCATAGACATCGTGGCTCAGAGCGAGGATAGAAGGAGCATCATCGGCTTCTGCAACTGGGACAAGCCAATGATGACCATGGATATGTGCGAGAATATGGCTATGGCTATGGAGCAGGCAAGGCTTACATCTGATGACTATTATCTGTTTTCGGCAACGGATTTTGAGCCTGCACTGCAAAGCTATGTGGTCAGAGACCCTAGATTCAAGCTCATCAACATGAATGAATTATAGAGGAGCTTATGGGAAAATCACTGATATATGTTGAGCTCTACATAAATTGCATTTTTTTGAGTTTTAGGAAATGTTGAGTTTACGTTATTACTTGTGTTATTCATAATATTCTTCCTTTCTTTACTTAACATAATATAAATATATGAGGAGGTTTATATGGCTAAATATGCTTATAGTATTCCAAATGGAACTGAAAATGATAGAGTAGATGCCGCTAAGTTATCATTACATGATGATGGAGTATTTTATTGTACAACACCAGGGTGCCAAGCAAGAATGTATTTACGCTCCCCTCAAAAAGCAAGTGCTTGTTTTGTAAGCTATAGTGTTGCAGAGCATACAGGCGGAACTATTTGTCATTTAAAGGATCAATTTAAACCAGACCAATATGAAGAAACACTTTTTTCGTTAGAAAAATTATTTAATAATTTATTAAACAAGAAAGAAAATGATTCTCCCTCACGGTATGGTTCAGGCGGAAAAGGTACTAATCAGCAGATTGCAATAAACTCTTTAAAAATGCTATATTTGATGTGTTTACAATATCGTGACGGTGGAAGCTATAATGGATACCTAATTGATGATATTCTCATAGATAAATATAACTTTGATAAATATATTTCAATTGGTATTACTGGAAATCGCCTTATTGCATGCACATTTTGGAAATATGACACGGATACTCATTGCATTTTTATGAATTGTCCTGATGAGTTGTTACATTTGCCAATGGGACAACATCAGGTTTTAAAAATTTATGTAGAAGACAATAATATGTTTCTAAAATGCGCTCATAAACTTGCTGATTGGACACATTCGCATATATCAGTAATTGCTGCAAATTGGACTAACTCATCCGATAGTACGTGCCTAGCAGAATGTGAACTTGTTTCTGTAGGTAAACAAATATGCAAAGGAGATTAGTATGGTTTTTGAATGATTAAATAATTGTCTCTTTTCAGAATGCTGATAAATTCAGTTGCAATGTTTTCACCATAACCATAGCCTTCAAATTCTTCTATCAATGATTCTGTGGGTTCTTCTTTACAGTTGTAACCTAAGATATAATGTAATGTCCTCAATTGCTCTGTACTCAGAGTGCTGAGTTTTTCTTTTATAAGCAATGGAATCCAAGTAAGAAGTTCGTTGCGTTCATTATCAAAAGTGGCATTTATATCTTTTGAATTACTTTTATTTTTCATAGATATTTCCTTTCTGCGGGTGATTTATCATCACCCGCTAAAAAATGTTAAATTAAGTTTCTTAACCAATCCATCAGACCTTCATCATCCTTCCATTGTGGCATAGACGGGGAATCTTTTAGTGGATTAGCTTTTTCAAGAGCTTCACGTTTTAGTGCTGTGTCTGCTCTTGCATATATTTCTGTCGTTGTTACGCTAGTGTGTCCGAGCAGATTACGTATATATACCAGATTTACATTTGCCTGTAACAGATGCATAGCTTTTGAATGTCTTATGCAATGTGGAGAAAGTTTTTCTGGAATTAGTTCTGGATGAACCTCCCTAGCCATATCTGTATATTTGGTTAAAATATAGCCGATACCGTAACGAGAAAGCTGTTGTCCACCTCGATTTTGAAATAAATATGCTTCATTTCCCTGCTCAGCAATTCTAAATTCTTTAATATATTGCTTTAATATATCTTCAGTTCTTGATAGTATCGGGACAACTCGTGTTTTGTTTCCCTTTCCCGTTAATCTGATTGTTGCTGGAGCACTAAAGCGTATATGTGAAACACGGATATCAGCAATTTCTTGGACTCTTGCTCCTGTGTCATACATAAGACTCAGCAAGGCAAGATCTCTGCGACCATATTTTGTGCTAATGTCTGGTTGCTCTAATAAAACTTTTATTCCTTCTATAGTAAGATACTTTAATTCAGGCTCAGATTGCTTCATTGGTTTGATGGCTAGTGCCTTTTGACATTCCAAAGCTTTATCTGGTAAAGCAAATTGTAAATATGAAAAGAACGATTTTAATGCTCCCAAACGTTGATTACATGTACTTGAACCACAGCTACGCTTTTCTTTAAGCCAGAGTAAAAATTCTTCCATATTTTTTCGGTCTACCATATCTAAATTCAAACGATTAGGTTTTATATTCTTTTCCGTATCATAAAATATGAGTAGGAGTCGGAAAGTATCTCTGTATGACGCAATAGTATTTGGACTTAAATTGCGTTGTACTGGTAAATATTCCGTAAAAAATTTTGTTAAATGATAAGAAAAATCAGCAGTATTATTCTTCTTCATATAAAATACCTCCTATTTCCGGAAAAACATATCCAGTCAATTCTTCCATTTGTTTTAGTACATTTGGAAAAACTTCAGCCGTTAATTTTAGATAGTATTGAGTAGAAGCTATACCGGTATGTCCAACATATTTTGATAAGATTGGTAGCATTGTTGTGAGATCCGCACCTTCTTCTGCCCATTGATTCAAGCGGTGGCAGATAAAGGTATGACGTAAATCATGAACTCGTGGACCTAGTTCTCTTCCTAAATAAGGAATTCCTGCCAACCATAGTTGCTCCCTGAAATCTTTTTCAATGTTGCTTACACAATAGCTGCTACCATCTTTTTTAAAAAAGAAAGGAAATGAGCTATCATGTTTAGAATGTACTTGATTGGAATATGAACGGCATCTAATAAATAAACTATCAGCCATTGGAACAAAACGTTCATTCCCATTTTTTGCATCACGCACATGTATTATTCCATTTTCTAAATCAACATCACCTACTGTCAAATTTAAGAGTTCTGATATTCTGAATCCACAACCATACAGCATCCGATATAATAGCGGAAACGCAATATGACGATATGGTGAGATAGGTGAATATGTCATATTATCTAAAGCTGAGAAGAGTTTATGAAGTTCATCTTTAGTAAAAACATAAGCGTTATGTTGTGAATAATGATATTTTTGAGGAGCTGAAATATATCCACAATATCCCTGGCTGTTTAAAAATACCGCAAAATGCTGTAGATACATAATTCTTGCTGAACGAGTGGCTTCGTTTTCATTAGGACGTTTTTGTGCCCAGTCCAAAACGATATTTTGAGTCAGTTCATAATTTTTGACTTCGTATTTTTTGCTAAATGTATCAAAAACATGAAGGGCATTATAACCACCAACATATTCATAGCCTAAAGCCTGTTTCTGTTTTACAAATAAATCTAGCATTGGAGCAAAAGGACCATCAAAGGAACCTACAGTTCTCTTTCTCATAAATCCACCTCCAATCCGCACTTAGACAGTTGCTTTAAACTGACTCTCAGGTAAATCTCGGTACTTTCAATATCTGCATGTCCTAGAGTTTGTGATATAACCGGAAGCGGAACATCATTTTCTAACATTCGAGTTGCTAATCCGTGTCGAAATGCATGCATTCCTATACGTTTATTAGCAGGAGCTTTTAATCCGGCTTTTCTCATTTGCTGCGGAATTATTTTTCCTAGTGATGTTAATTCACCATAAGGATAAATGTGTGATACAAAGATATTTTTTACATCAGTTTCAGGTCGTCCATTTTTAAGGTAATCAATAATTGCCCACCCTACATCATCCGGCATTGGTAGAGTAAGAGAACGTCCTGTCTTTTTCTGCGAGAAAGAGATTACTTTTGTATCCCAATCTATATTTGAAAAAGTTAATGTACGGATATCACTGCTTCTCATGCCAAGTCTTGCTGCCATTATAAAAATTGCGTAATTACGTTTCCCGATTGGATTTGCTCGATCCACTGAATTGAGTATCTGTTCAATTTCAGAAATAGTGAAAGTGCTCGGTATCTTTTGTTGTCTTAAATTTTTTACATGAGGAACAAATTCTTCTAATTGAACATCAATATACTGATTATCAAATGCCCATTTCAACATGCGTCGAATCTCACGTAATGTTTCTGATACATATGTTGTAGAGAATCTTGCCAAAGATAAAATATATGTATTAATTGTTTGTCCTGATACATCTTTGAAATCTTTAATTCCGGTATCATATAAATAATCGTGAAATCGAAAAAGTCTTGTTCGTAAGGACTTCATAGTGTTTTCTGCAAAATTACGTTGAGATTCTTCCTCTAAAAATCTTAGAAAAATATCTTTTAGCTCTTCCGAAAATGCTGACTTTGATGTACAATACTGTCGGAAGATAACATGAAATTGTGTAAAGTCAGAGAACATATTGATTGCTCTCGTGATGCGATACATTGAATCACGACGCTCTAGTGATTCAGAGTAAACATCCTGAAGGAATTTTTGACGAAAATTTTCTGTAAATTCCTGTTCTGGCTGATTCGTTGCGTAGGAAATCATATTGTTCCATATTTTACTGTAAGTTTGAATTTGGCAATTACTGTAACCTTTCTTAAGCATCACCTCCTTTAGTTCAGAAACGTAAGGTTCCAGTTCTGTTGTAAAAACCTTTTTAATACCTTCCATATTTTTCTCCTTTCTATGCAAACTGTGGTTACTGTTATAATCACAATAGCAAATAAACAGAGAAAAATGTTAAGTAATTTTAATAAAAATACCAATATTGAAAGGAATGAGTGTATTGACTCAACATAATATATGGCTCACAAAAAACTGATAATAACAGAGAAGCCATCCGTGGCACAGGAATTTGCGAAGGTGCTGCGGGTGAGCGGACGCAATGACGGTTATATAGAAAATGGAGAATATGTGATTTCATGGTGCGTGGGACATCTGGTCGGGCTGGTCTACCCTGAGTCTTACGACATGAAATACAAGAAATGGCGTCTTGAGGATCTGCCGTTTCTGCCAGAGGAATACAAATATGATGTGATAGACAGCGTGCGCAAGCAGTACAATATTGTGCACGCTCTTTTGCAGAGAGAGGATATTGACAGAGTTTACTGGGCAGGTGATGCCGGAAAAGAAGGACAGACCATCGAGGAGAATATCAGAAACTTTGGTGGTGTCAGGGAAGGCATGGAGGAGCTTCGAGTCTGGATAGATTCGCAGACCGAGGAGGAAATCCTAAGAGGCATAAAAGAGGCAAAGCCGATGAGTGCGTATGCAAACCTCGGAAAGAGCGGCATCATGCGTACCATCGAGGACTATGCGATGGGCATCAACTTTTCGCGTGTCATGTCGGTCAAATACGGCAATCTGCTAAACGATGCAGCGGGTACACGCTCGTATACGGCAATCGCGGTCGGACGAGTGATGACCTGTGTGCTTGGAATGGTAGTAATCCGTGAGCGTGAAATCAGAAACTTTAAGGAGACTCCGTTTTACAGGGTAATCGGCAGGTTTACGGATGCCGGCGTAGAGGCAGAGTGGAAGGCTGTAGAAGGCTCAAGGTACTTTGAATCACCGCTTTTATACAAGGAAAACGGCTTTAAAGAGGAAAAAGATGCACTCGCTTTAATTGAAAAACTAAACGGCAAACAGGCAAAAGTTAAATCTATAGTTAAGAATATTACTAAAAAAAGAGCACCGCTTCTTTTCAACCTGGCGGAGCTGCAGGCAGAGTGCTCAAAGAAGTTTAAAATCAGCCCTGATGAGACATTACAGGTGGCTCAGGATCTGTATGAAAAAAAGCTCACCACCTATCCTAGAACAGATGCCAGGGTGCTTTCAAGTGCTGTGGCAAAGGAGATTGGAAAAAATATAAGCAAGCTTAAAGGTTTTGAACCGACAGCAGACTTTGTGGAGCATATTATGCAAAAGAGGCTATATGCCAACATAGCAGATACGCAGTACACGGATGACAGCAAGGTAACAGACCACTATGCTATCATTCCGACAGGTCAGCTTACAGAGCTTTCGGGGCTTACATCGCTTCAAAGAGCAGTATTTGAGCTGATTGTCAGGCGTTTTCTTAGTATTTTTTATCCACCGGCAGAGTATGAGAATGTGAAGCTTGTCGTAGATGTGGATAAGGAAAGTTTTTTTGCATCATCAAAGGTACTAAAGAGCGAGGGCTATTTACAGGTGGCGAATCCGCCGAAAAAGAAGTCGTTTGAGGAATCAAACGCACGAATACTTGGTAAAAACAGTGAAACTGCAGATAGTACAGATGAAAACAGCACAGCAAACGGCAGCAATGATGAGATAGTCGTAAATCCCAAGGTGATGCTTGAGCTTGCCGATAAGCTAAAGGCGGGTGATGAGATAGCATGCCAAGGCTATAATATCAAGTTTGGTAAGACATCTCCGCCAAAGCGCTATACATCAGGCTCCATGGTGCTTGCCATGGAAAATGCAGGACAGCTTATCGAGGACGAGGAGCTTCGTGAGCAGATAAAGGGCTCAGGAATAGGCACCTCAGCAACGAGAGCGGAGATAATCCAGAAGCTTGTCCGTATAGGATATCTGAATCTGAATAAAAAGACACAGATACTCACACCCGAAAGCCTTGGCGAGATGGTGTTTGAGGTCGTATACATGACAGTTCCGGCACTTCTTAATCCAAAGATGACAGCCAACTGGGAAAAGGGACTGGACGGAATTACAAGGGGCACGGTGGATTTCTGGGAATACAGGGGAAAGCTTGAGAGCTTTATCCGCAAAGAGACAGAAAAGATGATTGAGCAGAATCTGCGCCCTGAGATTGCAGACCGCATCAGCAGCTTTGCAGGCAAAAATGCAAGAGGTGCAGCGGCCAGACGAAAGATAGGTGTCAAGTGCCCGGTTTGCGGCGGCGAGATAGTGACCACACCGTTTGGCTACGGCTGTGCCAATTACAAAAATGATAAATCAGGATGTAATTTTAATATCGGACAGGTGGCAGGACTTGATATTCCGGAGGAACAGGTCAAAAAGCTGATTGAAGAAGGAATCACCGACACAATCCGTGGCTTTAAGTCGAAGAGCGGCAAACGCTTTGATGCATGCTTAAAGCTCAACAAGGATGAACAGACGAACAAGGTATCAGCCACCTTCGATTTTGAAAATGTAAAGCCGCAAAAGGTCGAGGGCATTGTATGCCCGGACTGTGGAGGCGATATATATGTGTCACCATACGGCTACCGATGTGCAAACTATAACAGACAGACAGAGGATGGCTGCCATTTCTTCGTTGGAAGGATAGCAGACAAGCAGCTGTCACAGGTACAGTTTTTAGAGCTCATGGCAAACGGCAGAACTGAGACGATAAAGGGCTTTAAATCAAAATCGGGAAAGCGCTTCAACGCATGTCTCGTCTTAAAGAAGGAGCCGGTCACTGAGGGAAGTGAGAAAATGCACACCGTCGTAGCATTTGACTTTGACAATGTGGAGGACGAAATCATAAAGGATGTTGTCTGTCCGCTTTGTGGTGGTCAGATAAAAAAGACATCGTTTGGCTATGGCTGTGTGAACTACAAGGGTGACGAGCCGGGAAGCTGCCGCTTTTCGGTGGGACAGATTGCGGGAAAGACAATCACAGCCGCAAACCTAAAGCAGCTTCTTAATGATAAAAAGACCGAGACAATACGAGGCTTTAAATCCAAAAGCGGGAAACGCTTCGATGCGTGTCTGGTGCTTAAGGAGGATGAAAACAAGAAGCTCTCTGTCCAGTTTGATTTTGACCATGTAGAGCCAAAGACAGTGAAGGATGTAGTATGTCCTAAGTGCGGAGGCAAAATCCAGGTGGCGCCATTTGGATTTGTATGCGAGAACAACAGACGTGATGATCCTGAGAGCTGCCGCTTTATGGTGGGCAAGGTTGCAAGCGTCAAAATAAAGGAATCAGTCCTTAAGGAGCTTCTGACAAAGAAAAAGACAGAAGTTATATCAGGATTTGTCTCAAAGACAGGCATGAAGTTTGACGCACCGCTAAAGCTCACGCAGGACGGAGATATAGCCTTTGATTTCCCTGAAAAGCCTAAGCCAATCGAGACCAATGTACTCTGTCCAAAGTGTGGCAGACCTCTCAAAAAGACACAGTGGAAATATGAGTGTGAGTGCGGCTTCAATGTTTGGCATACTGTGGCAAAGGTGGAACTTTCAGAGGAAATTCTCACGGAGCTGTTTACCACAGGAAAGACCAAAAAGAAGGTCACAGGCTTTACATCAAAGGCGGGAAATGTATTCGATACATGCCTTAAGTTTGAAAATGACCAGATATCATTTGATTTCGATAACCCGGGCGAGGAAGAAGTGCAGAGCACGGCAGATGATGCGCCGGATGAGACAACCATGAATAATACAACCATGGATGAGATGGGAATCCCAGAGGAATTTCTGGCAGGATTTGATATGGCAGCTGATAGTGCACAGGCAGATGATGTGTCGGAGGCGGCACTTGCGGCGGCGCATGAGCTGTTTGGTGAATAGCTCTGCCTATAATTAATTATTAAATCTATAGTTAATATGAATTTTTATATTTATGTTTAATACTTATATTTAAGTTTAAATATTAAAATGACAGTTAAAACAATAGTCAATAATTTTTACATAACGAATAAAAGAAAGGACATAGAAAAATGGAAAACGCAAAAATAACAAACCTCTATAATCTGGATGAAACAATCGCAAAGGAGTATTTATCACAGTTCACTTATCCATGGGAGGCACTTGCCGGAATAAGTGATTTCATCAAGGAGATAGGACCAACACTCGACCCTGAAATCTATGAAAAAAGGGGCGAGGATATCTGGGTGGCAAAGAGCGCAACAGTATTTGACAGCGCATATCTGCACGGTCCGCTCATCATCTGCGAGGACGCAGAAATCAGACAGTGTGCTTTTATCCGTGGCAGTGCAATCGTAGGCAAGGGCTCAGTAGTAGGAAACTCCACAGAGCTCAAAAATGTAATCATCTTTAATTCAGTACAGGTGCCACACTACAACTATGTAGGAGATTCAATCCTGGGCTACAAATCACATATGGGCGCAGGCTCTATTACATCAAATGTAAAGAGCGACAAGACTCTTGTAGTCGTAAAGGATGTTTACGATACAAAAGAGGAGATTGAAACCGGCCGTAAGAAATTCGGCGCTATGCTTGGTGACCATGTGGAGGTGGGCTGCAACTCTGTGCTCAATCCGGGAACAGTAATAGGAAGAAATTCAAACATTTATCCGCTTTCAAGAGTACGCGGAGTCATCCCTGCAAACCACATTTTTAAGGACAAGGACAACGTAGTTCTTAAAAAATAGTAATGTTGTTTGAAAAAATATTGTATTTTTGTTGTTTTTTGTCGATGATACTCTAGACTTATGACAAAAAATATGAGAGAATAAATCGGGTATGTTAAAACCATAACGAAAGGAGTCTTAAGATGATTTACACTAAGGAAGTTGAAAACATGTGTCCTGTAGCTAAGGGCGCAAAACATGAGCCAGCTCCTATCCCAGAAGAAGGAAAATGGGTTCATTCTAAGAAAATTGAGGACATTTCAGGATTTACACACGGTGTAGGCTGGTGTGCACCACAGCAGGGTGCCTGCAAGCTCTCACTCAATGTAAAGAATGGAGTAATTGAAGAGGCATTAGTTGAGACTATCGGATGCTCAGGAATGACACACTCTGCAGCTATGGCAGCAGAAATCTTACAGGGTAAGACAATTCTTGAGGCATTAAACACAGACTTAGTTTGTGATGCCATCAATACAGCTATGAGAGAGTTATTCTTACAGATCGTTTACGGTCGTACACAGTCTGCATTCTCTGATGATGGACTTGCTGTTGGAGCAGGACTTGAGGATTTAGGAAAGGGACTTCGCTCACAGGTTGGTACAATGTACGCAACAAAGGCAAAGGGAGTTCGTTACCTTGAGATGGCTGAGGGCTATGTAACAGGAATCGCTCTTGACAAGAACGATGAAGTAATTGGATACCAGTTCGTTTCTCTTGGAAAAATGACAGATTTTATCAAAAAGGGTGATGACGCTAACACAGCTTGGGAGAAAGCTTCAGGATCATACGGTCGTGTAACTCCAGAGCAGGGTGCTGTTAAGATCATCGATCCAAGACAGGAATAAGAGGAAAGGAGAACGACAATGGCATTATTTGAATCATATGAAAGAAGAATAGACCAGATCAATGCTGTACTTAACAGCTATGGTATCAGCTCAATCGAAGAAGCTGAAAAGATTACAAAGGACGCTGGACTTGATGTTTACGATCAGGTAAAGAAAATCCAGCCAATCTGTTTCGAGAACGCTTGCTGGGCATACACAGTTGGTGCAGCAATCGCAATCAAAAAAGGATGTAGAAGAGCAGCAGACGCTGCAGCAGCAATCGGAGAGGGACTTCAGGCATTCTGTATCCCTGGATCAGTTGCTGATCACCGTAAGGTAGGTTTAGGACATGGTAACCTTGGAAAGATGCTTCTCGAGGAGGAGACAGAGTGCTTCTGTTTCTTAGCAGGTCACGAGTCATTCGCAGCTGCTGAGGGTGCTATCGGAATCGCTGAGAAGGCAAACAAGGTTCGTCAGAAACCACTGCGTGTTATCCTTAACGGACTTGGAAAAGACGCTGCACAGATCATCTCACGTATCAACGGATTCACATTCGTAGAGACACAGTATGACTACAAGGCAGCTAAGCTCAACATCGTTTCTGAGCATGCATACTCAGATGGACTCCGTGCAACAGTTAAGTGTTACGGTGCAGATGATGTTCAGGAAGGTGTTGCAATCATGCATCACGAGAACGTTGGTGTTTCTATCACAGGAAACTCTACAAACCCAACTCGTTTCCAGCATCCTGTAGCAGGTACATACAAGAAAGAGTGTATCGAGCAGGGCAAGAAGTACTTCTCAGTAGCATCAGGCGGTGGTACAGGACGTACACTTCACCCAGACAACATGGCAGCAGGACCAGCTTCATACGGTATGACAGATACAATGGGACGTATGCATTCAGATGCACAGTTCGCAGGATCTTCATCAGTTCCGGCTCACGTTGAGATGATGGGACTTATCGGAATGGGGAATAACCCAATGGTTGGTGCTACAGTAGCAGTTGCTGTTTCTGTTCAGCAGGCTGCTGATGAGGGCAAATTCTAAATAGAAAGCTTGATTTTATAGGCTTTTTGGAGACTCATATCATTTTTGGTATGAGTCTCTTTTTTTAGCTCATTTTCTGGATTTGGTGTAAAAATAGCTGCACGCTGCCCTCAAGTCGCCATATTTAATTATTGGCGACGTGGAAAGTGAAATATTGGCGACTTGGGCGACGCAGGTTGACAAAAATAATTGTTTATGGCGACTTGGAATACTAATTCCGGTTATATTTTATGCCTCGCAGGTCATAGCCTTTTGTATTTTTATTTATTAAAATTTCTAATATCTCTTGTGCGAAAGGAGAAGTAAATGAGCGAAGTAATTGTAAGAGAAAGGTATTTGAAAAATGGTAAGAAAGTGTATGAGTATTGTTTTGAATTGGCACATGAAGGGGGCAAAAGAAGAAGGAGAACAAAATCCGGATTTGCCACAAAACGTGAAGCAAGAGCTGCAGGACGGCAGGCATTGTATGAATATGAGAATGTTGGTGAGGTAGTTGTTGACAATAATATTTCTTACTCAGATTTTCTTGATTTCTGGATAGAAAATGATTGTAAGAATACGTGTAAAGAACAGACGATTAAAGGATACGAGAAAAAAATTAAATTATATATTAAACCAGAGTTGGGAGCATACAGAATAAAATCTATAAATAAGGATAATCTTCAGGCATTTATTACAGATTTATACAATGATGGATTTTCAGTGAATACAGTTACTTCAATTAAGGGTTTGCTCACCAAGTCATTTAATTTTGCGGTAGACAGAAATTATATACCTGCGTCACCGGCAGTTAACCTTGTTATCCCAAAGAATAAACAGCCGGATAGACCTACTAGATTTAAGCAGCATATTTTCCTTGAAAAAGATCAGGTAGATAAGATATTTGAGAGATTTCCAAAGGGTACGAGCAGTTTTATTCCTTTAAAGATAGCTTATCATACAGGAATGAGACCGGGGGAGGTGTTTGGGTTGATATGGGATGATATTGATTTTGTGAATAAGACTATAACAGTTAATAGACAGGTACAGTGGTATGCTGGTAAGAGAACTGAAGAAGAAAAAAAGAGGACTAATGGAACATCGGAGTCAAATGGATATTGGTATTTCTGTGAGCCAAAGTATAAATCATATAGAACGATTGATATAGACGATACACTACTCGATATTTTAAAAAAGTCACTTGGCAAGACATCCATGAGAAAGCTGCTCATAAAGGGTGGCGATTTACAGGTGTTGCAGTTTAATACCGAAGATATGAAAAAGGTTGAAA